>Ga0075418_10001294_pt1 | contig 28286 bp, 21 predicted proteins | sample SoiMetdeltSBSDD2_FD_81776 | JGI IMG/M metagenome (GOLD analysis project Ga0075418, IMG submission 81776) | Bulk soil microbial communities from a Populus tree surrounding site in Tennessee, USA - Soil MetaG P. deltoides SBSDD2 | ecosystem: Environmental > Terrestrial > Soil > Tree plantation... | reverse complement strand
TGAATATTATTACTTAATTTTCTGCTATGCCTCAATCCCGACACCTCGCGGCCATAATGTTTACCGATATCGTTGGTTATACAGCATTGATGGGAAATAATGAACAGAAAGCCATTGAACTGCTTCGCAAAAACAGGGAAATCCAAAAACCAATCGTTGAAGAATTCGGTGGGCAATGGATCAAAGAATTGGGAGACGGCGTGTTGGCAAGCTTTGCTGCTGTAAGTAATGCCGTCTATGCCGCTATTAAAATCCAGGAAGCATGTAGTAACTCCGGGACTTTTGAATTACGTATCGGGATACACCTCGGTGAAGTCGTCTTTGAGAACAACGATATTTTTGGCGATGCAGTAAATATCGCTTCCCGCCTGCAGGCACTGGCTCCTCCCCGTGGCATTTATATTTCTGAATCGGTTCAGCGTGATCTTTCCAACAAAAATGATATCAGGTCAGAGTTTGTCGGAATAGAAAATCTTAAAAATGTAAAAGATCCGATCCGGGTATTCAAAATATTTTCGGCAGGAAGAGAAACTATCGAAAAACCGGGTCAAAAGCTTTTAAAATCATCGATCATTCCTGAATATGATTATGATATTTATGTCAGCTATCGATATAACGATAATAAATATGATGGCTGGGTTTCAGAATTTGTAGAAAAGCTAAACCAGGAATTGGGAGCTACTCTAAAAGATAAGCTTACGGTCTACCATGACAACAATCCTGAAGAAAAGCGCGAAGGATTTCATTTCGGGAATGGGTCTTCTGGTCAACAAATCAAATCTCTCGTTTTCATTCCTGTTATTTCCCAGACATATTGTGATGTCAATTCTCCCGTATGGAATAATGAATTCAAACTGTTTCAGAAGGAAATAATTAATGACACTATCGGAACTAATATAAAGTTGCCCACAGGAAATACCATTTCAAGGGTGATACCTGTAAAGATTCGTGATATCGATACCGATGATGTCAGGTTATTGGAGTCTGAGCTTTCCGGTGGCCTGCGGTCAATTGATTTTATCTATCGTGAAGAGGGAGTCAATCGTCCATTAAGACCAATGGACGATGAGAAAAATGCGAGTTCTTTAAGACCTATGTACCGCAACCAGATCAATAAGCTGGCGAATGCAATTAAGGAAATCATATCAGGTATAAAATTTAATCAGCGAAGTGGAATTGCCGAAGCGCCATCTCAACAACCTACCGCAAGGCAAATTGTACCCAATGTAATTTCCACACCGATATCAGCAACAATCAAAGTGTCGGTAATTGACCGGCAACGACCCAATATCTATCTTGCCTGGACATCCGGCGATCTTAAAGAAAAAAGAGAGGAGATGGCGATCATTCTACAGAAGGCTGGCTTTAATGTTCTTCCTTCGGTGGATTGCCCGGCAGATGATGAAGCCTTTAAACAAAAAACTTCAGAGGAGCTGAACAAATGTGTTTGCTCTTTGCATATGCTTAGTGGTGAATTTGGCAGGCGATTCGAATCGAATGATGAGGTTTCATTTCCCCAATACCAGTTCCTGGAAGCAAAAAAAAGAATTGATGTTCCCACCAACGCGTTTAATGTATTCGTTTGGCTTTCTCCGGAAAACAGCAGAATAATAAAACCCTCGCAGCAGGAATTCATCAAACACATTCGTAATAATATTACACGCAATATGATGTTCTCCAACAGCCATGGTCCCATGCAACTGGTGGATGACATGAGAGTGGTGATGATGAAGCAGGATGCAAAAGTTTACGATTCCAAAGACACTGATATCTTTTTTATTTTTAACCAGCAGGATGAATACGAGGCGCGTAATATTGTCGATGTACTGAGTCTTGAAATGCCGGTGGAAACCATGAATATCCTTCCTGATGGAGAGGAATCCTACCGCGAAATGTCTACCCAACAAATTCCCAAAAGCAAGCTGGCTGTTGTTTATTTTAAATATGCCGCTGACTGGGCACTGCCATTTATAAAACAGATATGGAAACAGGTAGGCGGAGCTTCTTCACCCACACCAATGTTCCTGGTTGGTGAAGACGACCCACAAAGTAATATGGCCCGAAATTTTAAAGCGCCCCGTGTAATATCCTCCATTGTTCCTAAAGAAACCATTCCTGCGGAAGTTAAAAAAGTATACGACAATTTTAATTAAGCATGATAACCCATGACCAGGATTGTAGTGCAGGATCCTGAATTTGAAAAACCAGTATTTCTGTTTTCTATGGAGACTGATACGGAGATGAGACAGAGCACATATTTTATTAGCTGATTATTTTTTAATAAAGATTACAATAACCACATGTTCGAAACGGAACAGATTTGTCCATATACAGGTTTACGATCCTTTACGGAAGAAGAATCGCTTTATTTTAAAGGCAGGGAGCAGGATATTGACCAGGCCACTGAGCAACTTCAGCGAAACAAGTTTCTCATGCTTACTGGTGCCTCGGGTGATGGAAAATCTTCTTTGATTTACGCGGGCATTATTCCAAATGCACGGGCCGGCTTTTTAAAATCAAGATATACTCAATGGTGTGTCGCCGATTTCAGACCGGAACGGACACCCTTTCATAATTTATGTAAATCGATAGCGCGGCAACTGGATATTAGCAATGTATTCACCGTCCAGACTGAATTGAGTCATGGCTTTTCTGCCATCGTAGATTTATACCGCAATTCAAAAAGATATATTGATACCAATTCAGTGACATGGCAGCAGACAAATGATGCCGGCAAAGCGGCTATGAGAAGAGAAGCTGCAAATCTTATTATCCTGGCCGATCAGTTTGAAGAGTTTTTTACAAACCCTGAGAATTATCATAAAGGCGTTCCATCAGGTGACTCCAATCTTGTATTGAATTTATTGCTGGAGACAGCCCGCATTGCGCTGGAGGAAGATTTGCCAATATATATTGTCTTTACAATGCGTTCGGATTATATTGGACAATGCGCAGCTTTTCGGGGGCTGCCGGAATACATAGGGTTCTCCCAGTTTTTTGTACCACGGTTAAACCGAACACAATTACAACTGGTAATTGAAGAACCTGCTGTTTTAAGCGGCAACCGCATCACAAGACGTCTAACAGAAAGATTGATTCATGATTTAACGGAAGGGGTTGATCAGCTTCCCATTTTACAACATGCGCTGAACCAGGTATGGCATGCAGCAGATAACGGGAAAGAAGAAATGGATCTTATTCATTACGCTATGGTAGGTGGTATGGCAGTAAATGAATTACCCGATGAACATGTCGACAGGTTTAATAATTGGTTTGAAAGCCTGCCACCTGAAATCAGGGCCTGTTATCATGAACCCGACCTGCAAAATGTTCTCGATACCCATACGAATAAACTCTATGAACAGGTCGCCGATTATTTTTTACAAAAAACAGGGAAAAAAATTTCTGAAGCAGATGCCAAGGCAATAGTAAAAACTGCATTTACTTGCCTGACCAAAATAGACCAGAGTCGCGCAGTTCGCAACCGGATGACACTAAAGGAAATCACCAATATCCTGGGAAAACCTGAATATGGTACTACTGAGGTGGGTGCTATCCTGAATATATTCAGGGAACCCGGCAATACTTTTATACGTCCTTTTATTCTTCATGACCAGGAAAGTGAAACATTAAAGGAAAATGATGTTCTTGATATTACTCATGAAAGTTTGATTCGTAACTGGGAATACCTTGAGCGTTGGGCCAAAGAAGAGTTTGACAATTACAATATATCTCTCGATTTTGAACAACAATTAAACCGCTGGGTGGAAAGCGGCAAGTCGAAAGACTTTTTAATGCCCATTGGTCCGCTTACCTATTTTGAAAATTGGTTTGAGACTGCCAAACCCAATGCAGATTGGATTGCCCGTTATCTTCCTGATGATATCGAACAGGATAAAAAACTCTCAAATGCAAAACAGGTACTCAATAATGGCCGGGAATTCCTGACACGAAGTGCGGGCAAACATGTCGTGACAAGGACAATAATGAGATACGGCCCTAAGCGGATTGCTGCCGTTTTGGGAGTTTTGGGAGTATTATTGTTGAGTTCTTTCGCGGTAAGCAATTATTTGCAAAAGCAAAATGATCATGTTCTAAAAAATATAAAGACGGGTTCATTTGAGATCGCCAATGAGCCTAAATTAAGTCTTGAGTTTCCTGTGCCTGTAATTACCGAACAACTCATCCTGGGAAACACTACGATACCGGAGGTAATTGCCGAGATAAAAGATACAGCCCAGAAAATTAAGATTGCTACAGGCATTGCCACGCAACTGGTAACACAGGGAAAGCAAGACCCACGAACAGAGATTTTCCAGAGTTTGACAATTGCTGACAGTTTACTGGAGCAAATAAAAATTCCAGGAAATAATCGTCAGCTTGGGGAGTTGCTTAAGCTGATACATGATTATTCAATGACTTCAGGGTTTGCCTATTATTTCAACAGAAATGACTCATTAAAATCGCTGGTCACGAACAGTGCAAAACGTTCAGCCCGTTGGGCGATGGAAATTTTCAAAACTCAACCGGAGGGTTTTGATAATATTCGTTTCCTAAACCTGGTGCTGGAAAATGCAATTAACAATAAAATATTTTCGCCTGAAGAAATCGGCCAATTGCTGAAAATACTTTCCCCGTTCGAAAATACTGTAAGAACTCCGTGGATTGAAAAAAACTACCAAAAAGACAAAGTGATGGTGCGTGGGGGATTTCAATATGGCCCCCGGTTTAATGGTTTGTTCCAGGAACTTGCCTACCTGTATGCCGCTCTTGGTAAACCGGAAATGGTTCTTCAATGTATGGATAGCCTGCTGCAATACCAGGGGAATTTTTATCAAAACGATTATGCCACACATGTTGAGAACGCGGCAAATATCGCTGGTGTATTTTATGCTTATGGCACAACCGGCTTCCTGGATCAGTTTGTATTGGGATATTGTGAACGGAAAAAAATTACTACAGTAGAATTTTATAACCGGCTTGTATCAAGAGCGATGCCCGATGCATTTGAAACCAGTTATACCAATTTTTATGCAGGAGGCGGAGGCCAGATATTTGCCAATATGAATTTATTTTTTTCAGGTGATGATATGATGTCTTTCTTCTTTGGGAAACTGAAAGAAGAAATAGTAAAATTGGAGGATAACGATGAAAAGAATTTTAACCTGGCCGTCATTCTTAAAAATGAAGCTATCTTTTTTGCTTTACGGAATGAGATCAGGGGCGCTGAAAGAAATGAAACGGCTCAGCAATTTAAGGACGCATTTAACTACTATCAGCAGGTATCAAATGAGTATTTAGATCAGACTATTCCCATTATAGGAACCTCCGGTTCAGATATGATGTCAATGCCCAGGAAATTCCTTTTCCTGTCACCTGATTATCGTGTTGCTTTCCATCCATTTGAGCCACGTACGCTTGTGCAGTTCTACTTTTCTGCCTCATTTATTAAGTATTTATTAGATCATAATCTGTTTGACACGCTTTATGAAACTACAGATCTCTTCAGGTATTTTGAATTTTGGCAGCTCGAATACCAGGTCACTATGTCTAGCCGCGATTTTTTTGTTCAGCCCCCGATACCATATTCGCTAATGGAGCGGCTGGCTTTGAAAATGGAGGAAAGAAAAGCAAACCAGTCAGCCGATTTGAATATTCTTTACCTGCACCTGGCTGAACAGGCTATTAAAAGAAATGAAGTAAAAAAAGCCATCAACTTCGTGGAAAAGATTCAGCCGGATAAACTTTTGAATGCTTTTCAATACAAAAATTACGGTTTTGCAAATTCTTATTCATTTGAGTTGGTCGGAAAATCGATCGCTTTTTTAAGTGCTAACAACCGGTTCGACCTGGCCTATACCCTTCTTAATGTTTTTAAGAAAAATGTAAACCGTTCCTCGCTTTACGCTTATGCCAGCCAGTTATTATCGCTGGATCATAAATCCCCGGAGACAGCAAAACGTTTGTTGGATTCTGCCCGTGCAGAAATGATGCGTTTGGACAATCCGGCAGTATTTCAGCCTAACCGTCACCAGGTGGCAATGGCTTTAATGTATATGGATCCCGGAAAAAATTCCGGAGATGCTTATCGGATCATTAAAAATTCACCAAATAAATTCCAGGCAATATTTCGGTTTAGTAGGGCAATTGCTTTTGACGACGGCAACCTTTATAAAGCACGACAGCAGATGCAATCGCTTATTTCAACAGGTGATAAAGCAGCATTTTACAGAAATATTATCGAAGGATATAACCTGGCAAGACCCATGAAAAATGAATGGAGCAAATTCAAAGAAAATGAACTCATCTTTACCCGCAGGTTTCTTCCATATGTAAATGAGAATGAATAAATGATCGATCAGCTAACCATATGTCCCTATACCGGCTTACGATCCTTTACCGAGGAGGAGAGTCTTTATTTCAAGGGTCGTGATCTGCAGGTAGATCAAATCGCCGCTCTGTTGGAACAGAACAAGTTCCTGATGGTGACGGGTGCTTCTGGAGAAGGAAAATCGTCGCTTATTTATGCTGGTCTTATTCCCAATGCAAGAGCAGGATTTTTTAAAGCGAAATACACGAACTGGGTCGTTGCTGATTTCAGACCGGAACGTAGCCCTGTCCATAATATGTCGGCTGCTCTGGCCAGGACATTTGACACCAGGACTTCGACCATAGAAACTGAGCTTAGACGTGGATTTTCTTCTCTCATCGATCTGTATACTAATTCTGATTTCTATGTTGACGAGTCAGATGATCATTGGTTGAAACTGGATGAACGTGAAAAGATAGCCAGGAATAGAAAGGCCGCTAATTTGATGATCATTGTGGACCAGTTTGAAGAATTTTTTACCAATCCCGAGAATTTTTACAATGAGTCTCCCTCGGAGGATTCACAGATTGTAGTGAACCTTGTATTGGAAACGGCACGCATTGCTATTAAAAGAAATCTGCCGGTGTATGTTATCTGTACGATGCGGTCAGATTATATCGGGCAATGCTCGGCATTCAGAGGTTTGCCTGAATATATTGGTTTTTCCCAGTTTTTTGTTCCAAGATTAAAACGTAAAGATTTAAAACAGGTAATTGAGGAACCTGCGATTTTAAGCGGGAACAAGATCTCACAACGGTTGATTGAACGGATAGTTTATGATATTGCAGAAGGAGTCGATCAGTTGCCGATTCTACAACATGCCCTGAGCCAGGTATGGCTTGCAGCAGATCATGGAAGGCGGGAGATGGACCTGATCCATTATGCCATGGTAGGTGGCATGCCTGCTTCAGAATTACCGGAGGAAGAACAAGCTGAATTCAACAAATGGTTTGATGCGTTACCCCAGCCCCGCAAAAATTATTATCGTGAAACTGGATTGAACAGGGTCATTGAAATTCATGCGAGCATTTTATATGAAAATGCATGGGAATATTACAATGCGAAACACCCGGATATTCCAATCACCCAACAGGGCGCCAAACGAATCGTAGCGTTAACATTTAGTTGCCTTACAAAGATTGATAATAGCCGTGCGGTACGTAACCGGATGACACTCGGGGAAATTACCGGCATCATCAACACTCCTGCTTTTACCCCTGAAGTAGTAGCCGATGTGCTAAGTGTATACCGGGAGGAAGGCAACCTGTTCATCAAGCCTTTTAAAACAGATGATCCGGCAACGCATAAAATCTCCCCCCATACGGTTCTTGACATTACACATGAGAGCTTGATTCGTAACTGGAATAAACTCAATTCATGGGCCAACCAGGAGTTTGAATTTTATTCTACATACCTGGATTTAAAGAAACAATTAGACAGATGGAAGAAAAGTAAAAAAAGCAATGACTTTTTATTGCCCATTGGGCCGCTTACCTATTTTGAAAATTGGTATAACAAATGTAAGCCCAATACAGGATGGATAAAACGCTACTCGGAAATACATGATGATGATAAGAGAACAACTGCTGAAGCAGAAGGTATACTGGCCGATGTACGGGAGTTCATTAAACGCAGCGCAAGTAAGGTTGTCGTTACGAGAGCATTTATGAAATACGGACCGCAACGGATCGCTACCGTCCTGGCAATTTTGATCATGATTGTATTGACGGGGTTTTACTGGTATGACGCGGAGCAGAAACAAAATGACCAGGTAACCGGGAAAGTAAGATCAGAAATGTTGAACCTGATGAACAGCAAAGAAGTGGGCTTTGATTCAAAGGCCTTACCGCTTCTGGTTCAAGAACGGTTCGAACCGGGATCGATGTTAGATTACCTGAGTGCGCTGGAAGTGAAGAAAAGATTAAGCCTGGCGAATGAAACATATAAGCAGTTGTTACTTTTCAATAAGAAAGATTCAGGAAAGCACAAATCTGACCTTGCAAACCTGATCCGCGTAAATTATGAAGAATTAATCGCCAAAAAAACCGACTATCCTTTCCTGTTAGCCGAGCTGAATAAATTTACTACGCTGTTGGCTTACGATCAATACTATAATCCTTCCGAAACCACAAAAAAAATGCTGGCAGATTTTGCTGATGAAGGGTATGATATTGCATCAATTTTTTTTAAGACAAAAGCATTGTTCCGGGCAACTGTATCGACGGAATTGAATTATTGTATTCAGCAATGGCTTACGTTCGGTCATGTAACAACAGATAAAATAAATACAATCATATTGTCGGTTTCTCCTTATGAAGCCAGTGAGGGCGCAGGTATGTTCACTGTTTATTATCCGAAAGGCAGTTATGAAATCAATGGGCGCCTGCCGAATGATTTTAACGGAGGTTATCATACACTTGCTTCTTTATATGCTGCGGCTGGTGACACATCAAAAGTGATAATGTGTTTTGAAATGATCAGGCAAGCAGGCCAACATGATTATTTTACGGGCAGCCTGTTTAATAATTACAATAACATATTGGCCGTATTTTACCAGTTTGGTCATCGGGAAAGAACCGGCAATATCGTAAAATGGCTGGGAACAAATTATCCAAGCAACACTCCACTCACCATCTACCGGAATTCTGTGATCCGTGGGGGTTATCTCAGTCAACTATACAGTGTGAATATCAGTAAAAATGTCCTCCGTTCATTTAGAGGATATTTTTTCCCTAATATTTGTCTTGCCAGTCGCGAGGTTTTTAATGCCCTGGCGGATGATTATGAGAAACAGATCCTGGAAATAAAAGACCCCTCACTGAGGAATTATACCCTGGCGATTCATAAAAAGCGAAAAGCCATTTATGATTTTAAATACTATTATGACAGGGGATTTAAAATTGACCTGGTTCCACTGGAAGGGTTATTGAGGGAAGCTGTCGATCATTACCGGTTGGTGAGTAAGGATACCCTTGAAGTAGCGGTACCGGTTACCCTGCCCTACTATAGCGATGGAATTCGTAATCGTACTTATAAGCGCAAACATTTATTTATTTATCCTGATTACATGGAAGGATGGTTCAGCGGGACTTATCATTCCGATCTTTTCTTCAATTTTATTAGCAGAAATAAGCTTTTTGAAGAATTATATACTACGCCGGAAGATATCGGGATGATCCATTTCTGGATAGCGAAGGCATACGAGGTAAAACCATTTATTGGTCTGGGCGGTGCTTTTGATAATCAATACCCATTAAGCGACGAAACACTTAATGGTATCCTTAAATTAAAGGAAACCCATTCGCAGGGCAACAGTCTTGATCAGAACCTGGTATGCCTGGTTTTGGCCAACCGGGCCTTTGGCCGTTCGGATACCACAGGTGGTATGAATTATTATCGCCGGTTTAATAAAGATAATTTTGCCAGTTCACGCGACAAGTATGAATACCTGGAAAAGACATTTTTTCTTAACCAGCTGAAAGATCTTTGTGTAAATCTTGCGTTGGTGGGAAGGCAACGGGAAGCTATTGAGCTGGCAGAAAAGTTCGAGCATGATCATGAAAAAGCCTTTGCTTATATTTTTATGGCTGAAAAACTTTACATGAAGCAAACTTCTCCATTGGCGTTTGTTTATCTTGATTCTGTTTTTTCAAAATCCAAAGATGTTGATTTTTCTCAGTTTAACTTCGGGGCAAACCAGGCTATCGATTTCCGTAAGAACCTCATCCTGCTATTGTCACGTATTGGCGGAAAAGAATTAAATGCAATGTCAAACGATTTGCTGGCAGAAATCATTGAGACCAATAAGTTTTTGGGGGGCATACTAAGCAGAGTGTATGGCGTTTCGGAGGAAGGCAATTTTTACCGGGCAAAGACATCATTGCCTTTAACTCTCACTGAAACAGAGGAACTGATTGCGCGTTCCTATATTTTATGGCAGGCATGCCGCAAGAAGGAATCGGTTGATGAGGAGCAAACATGGTCAACAATGGATGAATATATCACCCATGATTTCAACTATATATTTTTCCTGCCTAACTGATGACGAGATATAACTCTATATTCTATTTGCTGTTTATCCTGCTTGTGATGGGAACATTTGCCTCCATGGCTCAAAATAGTTATGGCTTGAAAATTATGGGAGGAGTGGCTTTTGTTTTCGGGTTAGTGTTTCTTATCGAGTTTCTTTCCGGCTTACGCAGAAAAAATGAAGAAAAGAATACATATGCAGTAATAGAGGCGGCGTGCCTTTTTATACTTTCAGTCTTATTTGGATTAAGAGTGTTTTATATTCGCTTTCCTTACGTTGAATTGTTATTTAGCGCAGTTGCCATAATACTCGCACTCATTTATCTCAGGATATTGATACATCGCTTCCGTCATTTTCAACACAGGAATAATTTTCTGTCATTGCTTGTGGTCATCTATCATGGAAGCATTATCCTGTTTCTTGGTTCGCTGGCCCTTGTTCCATTTACGCCAAACGTTGCAGAATGGACAGGAGTGACGGCTTTGATCCTGCTCCTTGGATTTATGGTAGCAGCTCTCTTTAAAAGGAATTTATTGGTTGATGGGGAAAATGTTTCTGCATTTAAGATGGTCCGGCGTTTTAAAGGTCACTCGCTTATCATTGTTTTTCTGTTCCTGTTATTTTCGCTCTATGTAGGGTTTAACCGGATTGGCATCCTGCCGGATATTTATTCCGATGAATTTCCCCGCGCCTACATAAAACTCGCTGACCAGGCAGCATCCCGTAATCAAAAGACGGTTGATGGTAAATACAAATACCAGGAGTTTATGGACAGGTATCAGCAATTTCTGAAGCGTCATAACAGTAAAGGCAGGTAACTAACTCGTCCTCTGCTCCTCTTTTTTTAAATCCCCCTTTCTGATTATTTTTAAAGATGCCGATGGGGATTTTTAAAATAAAGGGCCGTGCCGCAAGAGTTTGGCAAAACCTGAAACAGGGAATGTCGCTTGCATGGGCGGCATCTCCGAAACTTCTTATTCGGTACACCTTACTGGGAATGTTCAACTCGATCATTCCACCCGTTACAGTCTGGCTTGGAGCTTTATTGGTGAATAAAATTGCCGAGGCCAAATTACATCCGCTTGAATTCAATGATCTTTTACCAATCCTGATCGGGCTTTGGCTTTCATTTATCATTCAACGGGCCATCGGCTCTTATATTGGTTATGGAAGAAATCTTTATGTACGCCGGGTTGAATTAGAAGCTGAAAGAAGATTGCTGGCAAAAGCATCAAGAGTCGATCTCGGGCATTTCGATAATTCTGATTGGCATGATCGTTTGGCAAGAGCGAAACGTGATGTATCATGGAGGCCCGGTGATCTTACCTGGTCTGTGCTTGGCTTATCAGGAAATATTGTAACCATAATTTTAATGGCTGGCTTGCTGGCAAGTCTTCATTGGCTGCTTGTGATACTTGCATTAGCTACTTCTCTGTTATCGTTGTTGATTGAAAGCCGTGTAACCACACGTCTGTATAAATATTTTTACCAGGAAACACCTGAAGAAAGAGAAAGGAATTATATCGGTGATCTTTTGATCCAACCAAGAACAACAAAAGAAATAAAAGCGTATGTGCTTGCCGATTATCTTTTGGAAAGACATCAGAAAATTTCAGATCATCTTTTTAAGCAAAGAGCAAAAATGTACCAATCTGGTGTCAGGATCTCAATGATAAGCGGATTGGTAACCGGAACGACTCTTGCACTTGCTTATCTTTTTGTTGCCCTGCGTGGAATAGAGGGAACTATTGATCCGGGTGGTGTGGTATTGGTGATCGGCGCTTTTGGTTCCGTAGCAGGAACACTTGGACAGATCTCACAAACTTTTGTTGCCGTTGATCAGCATACCCGATTTCTTGATGATTACTTTTCTTTTTTAAAAATTGATGCACTGATACCAATACCTGCAAAACCATTACAACTCCCCGAGGGAAATATTGATGGGATAAGTTTTGAAAACATTACCTTCTCTTATCCCGGCGGACATGGACAGGCCGTCGAAAATTTAAGTTTAAAAATTCGAAGTGGTGAACTAATCGCCCTGGTGGGAGAAAATGGTGCAGGAAAAAGTACACTCGTTAAGTTATTGCTTCGCTTTTATGATGTACAAAATGGCTCTATAAAAATTGGTGGCGTAGATGTAAAAGATATGGACCCTGAATATTTGCGAAGTCGCATCGGTGTATTATTCCAGGATTATGCTACCTATGAACTTTCAGTAAGAGAAAATGTGCTAATGGGTTGGCCTTATGATAAGACCAATGGTGATGAAAAGGTGATGAAGGCATTGAAGGATTCAAGAAGCGAATGGCTGGTAAAGAAAATGGCAAATGGCCTTGATTCAAAAGTAGGACGATTGTTTGAAGGTGGTCATGATCTTTCCGGTGGCGAATGGCAACGACTCGCATTAGCAAGAATCATGTACCGGAATGCTGATATATGGATATTAGATGAACCCACTTCATCGCTTGATCCGGAAGCAGAGGCTGGCATCTTTGCAGAACTAAAAGAAAATTTGAAAGGCAGAATTGGCATTGTGATCTCTCATCGTTTCTCCACGGTTCGCATTGCTGATCGCATTGCGGTCATTGATGAAGGACATATAAAGGAACTCGGGACTCATCATGAGTTGTTGGCCGCAGGAAATACGTATGCAAGATTGTTTGAATTGCAGGCATCGGGGTACAGATAAAACCCTGGTGTTACATAAATCTTCCTGCAATTAATTGCCAGGTTTCTGCCAATTAATTCGCTTTAGAGCTTTTTAATATAAGCATCACCTTAGATTCAAATTCTCTCACGATGTACGTATTGATATTTTCCTTTGCAGGGCCTGCTTTAACCATTCCCGTGTACACATCAAATTGAGATCCGTGCCAGGGACATTGAACCGTTCCGCAGATCATAGAGCCTGCGGCTAACGAACCGCCACGATGTGTACAATGGTCATCAAATGCAGCATACCCTTTTTCTGTTCTGCAAACAACAATTCGTTTACCTCCGATATGTATCAGTTTCATCTGATTTATCTCTAGCTCATCAATGGATGCAATATTTATTTCTTCTTCAGTACTATCGATATATTCTTCCTTCCATTTACCTGCATGCGCATACCGGATATCAACGCCAATCTGGTTGCGAAAAACCAATGTTCCGCCTAACCATCCTGCAATGCTTAAAAGAATAACGCCCGCTATTTCCAAACTAATTATGATCACAAATGATACATCCTGTTTTTGCCGCAATACTAAAGCAATGGCAAAAATGATCACCATTGTAATATTAATAAGGCCATGCTTAGCTCCTCTTTTTTTTGCAGAACTATTGGGCGGAACAATTAAATAATAATCAATTATGCCGGGAACGGCAGCCAGCAAAGCAAAACCGATACCCGCTATGTTTAAATACATGGCTGTAACATGAAAATCATTCCGGTTATATACCAGACCCAGTGCATCAAAGACCAAAGTGCCAATAAAAAAAGCAATAGGGAAAGACACAAGAATTGGATGCAAAGGGTGTCCTTTAAAATGAGCCTTACTTTTCATGTTGAATTTACGTTCTTCGAAGCATTAATTCATTTTTCCAGCAACACACTAATACGAACCAAAAAATCGTGTCATAAAACGTATTCCTAACGAATCATTTTATTCGTATTAATTAATTTAACGTCTGCAATATATTACAACAAATCGTTTTTATTGTTTAAAAAAAAATTCAATGTGTGTACTTAAATCCTCAACTTGAAAATTCTGGAGTGGTATCAAGATTATTTGAAGGCTTCAGGTCATCGTAAAAAAACTATTGGATCAGCAATTGCCGTTGTTTGTCACCTGCTTTCACCACATAAAAACCAGGCTGTAGGGATGATGTATCAATTCTTATCTGGTAATTGTTTACTTTTTCCATATCCACTTTTATCTGTTTTCCGTCAATAGAAAATAATTTGACTTTATCCAATTCGGAACCAGAAATATACACTTTATTCATTGCCGGATTAGGAAATAAACTAAATCCTCCCTGCACTCGGACATTGGCAAATACTACTCTTGTATATACATCAGCTCCGGATAACAATGTCATTTTTATACGATAATAAAAACGATTGCCGGCATTAGTGATATAATCAGTGTAGTGATATTTTTTTGTACTGAAACTGATGATACCAGGAATTGTTTGCAGATCAATCCAGTTAGTAGCATCAATAGAACGCTGTACTGTAAATAAAACTCTTTCATCATTGTCAGCAGTTGTCCATTCTAAAAGTACCTTGTTCTCGTTTTTTGTTTCGGCCTTAAAATCCAGGAAATGTATGGGCAATGCCTCTATATAAAATACTGTAACACGAATATGATCAATTCTTGCTGATGGCAAAAGTGTAAGAAGACCCGCGATCTTAGCCGAAAAAACCACTCCGAAATCTGAAGAATTAATTTCCGTGGGTGACCAAGTGGTGCCCCATGTTTCGTCGGTATCGCCGTAACTTTCATAATCATCAGAACCATTCCATGATGCACTGAGAGCTTTGTTATCACCAACGGGAACATTTCCCTTTACTAACCTGATCTCATTATCTTTTACGGTAGCAAATATATTAATGCCAATAGCGCTTTTCTCTACTTCTACTTTAATCCCTGTAACCGTGGCTAGTGCCGGGATAGAGAATCCGAAGCCTGTGATCTTCAAGTAGTGCGTGTCGCCATTCAGCAATGTTAGCAATGCAGAAGCAGATGACCTGCTATTGTCTGAAGTAACGGCGTTGTTTGGCGAGCTAAACGGAAAATCACCAACGGAGTTGTCATCAGAAAAAATAGAACCGCTTAAAGGACCTTGCGTGCTGTATTGTGCCAATGAAGAATGAAAAGAAAATAGTACACCAATTAATGCTGGCAATAGGGTTACAAATCGATTGGGTGGTTTCATAGGGATGATCACATGGGAAACGTTTTTTACTTGATTATAATTTTATTTTCCAGCGCAATTTTAAGTGGGAACCAGAAGATTGGCCTTATAAGGGTATAATCTGCAACTAAAAAAGCATTATCAATACATTAGCATCATCTTTCTAAAAAAAGATCTTCTTCTATGACAATTGATAAAATTGATTTGAATTTTTACTTAGGAACTACCGCACCTTTCTCAATCCATTCTCTGAATTTTGCAGCAAATTCTGCATGACTTAAAGGTGGTTTCGTTCTGCCTTCACCGGGATTCCAACCCGCTAAAACCAAATGATCTTCTTCAACATGCTTTAGCATTTGCTGTAATGTTTTGCCTGTTTGCTTTGGATCTTTTAACTGGGCGGCAAGCTGTGCGGGAGTTCTTCCCTGGAAAACCATTTTCATATTTGCAGGTGGCAAATGCCAGTTAGGATCACCAGGCGGCATATTTAATCCTGCTATATTTTCTTTTTGATGACAGTTAGAACATTTCATAGCATACACACCTTTACCATCTTTGCCTCTGGTTACATTTTGAGTATGGATATGACTATCGTCGCCCTGCAATGGTGCATCACCAGATGGATGACAATTCATACACCTTGGATGCATGAGAACTTTATAGGCCTCATTAAAAGCTTCTGCTGATTCTTTCTCCCTGATCTTATCCGCTTGAGTTTTTTCTTTATCAACTACGGGATCAATGATCTTCGTATTCGCAGCAATTGTTTCCGTTGCAGGTTGAATAATCTTCCTACTATTATTAAACGGAGCCGCAACCGCAGTAACAAATCCGAGTATCAATACAACATAAATTATTTTTTTCAGGCTGAATAAGCTTTTAACGGTTGTATTTTTCATAATCAAACTTCTTTAAAGGTTGTCCAACTTATTTCATTGCTGCCGCCCTGTGAATTGCTTTACGTACCCGCTGATAAGTACCGCATCTGCATATGTTACCCGACATGCCAAGATCAATATCATTGTCGGTTGGGTTTGGTTTTGCTTTCAGTAACACTGCGGCAGCCATTAGTTGCCCGCTCTGGCAATAACCACATTGCGGAACATCTTCTTCGATCCATGCTTTTTGTAAACGCTTTCCAATTGCATCTTCAGACAATGCTTCAATAGTTTTTATTTCCTGTCCCTCTGCTCGTGCAACCGGAGTAATGCATGAACGGATCGCATCGCCATTCAAGTGAACCGTGCAGGCACCGCACTGCGCCATGCCACAACCGAATTTTGTGCCGGTGAGTCCAATTTCGTCGCGTAATACCCACAGAATAGGTGTTGACGGATCTGCATCAACATTATAATCTTTACCGTTTACTTTTAAATTTATCATAAGTAGTTTCTTTTAATTTTTTAACCGATCCTGGTAATTATTGCTTTGTGCTCTTCGTGTACACTTTGTGCACTTTGTGTTACAAAAAACATGGGAACACAAAGAACACAACGAATCACTAAAGTAACCACGCCTTCAAATTCATATCTTTTTATTTTTCAAAAATGCTCCATAGAATTACAGAACGATGAAGTGAGTGACACAACAGATGATGATAGTAGCAGTGTCGCTGACTTCATAAAAAAATTATACCTTCTTTTTTAAATCATCTGGCTGAAGTGGCAGAGTCCTCACCCTTTTTCCAGTAAGGGTAAAAAGTGCATTCATCACGGCAGGTGCAACTGGTGGAACTCCCGGTTCCCCAACACCACCCATTTTTTCTTTGCTATCCATTATATGCACGTCCACCACTGGCATTTCATTCATGCGAACCATTTTGTAATCATGAAAATTCCGCTGCTTCACTCTTCCTTTTTCAAAACTTATTTCACCATACAAGGCAGCGGTAAGACCGAAGACAACACAACCTTCCATTTGTGCTTTGATCGTATCAGGATTCACTACCTGTCCGCAATCCACAGCAACCGTGACCTTGTGTACTTTTAAATTATTCTTTGCAATTGAAACTTCGGCGACCATGGCAACGACACTTCCGAATGATTCATGAACAGCAATACCTTTTCCTCTTCCCGCCGGCAACGGATTTTTCCAACCGGCTTTTGCTGCTACATATTCCAATACTTTTTTCTGACGCGGATGTTTATCCATCAGCATGCGACGATATTCAAATGGATCTTTGCCGGCAGCTTTTGCCAATTCATCAATGAACCCTTCCACTACAAATGCAGTATGAGAACTGCCTACCGACCGCCACCATAAAGTAGGTACGCCGTTCGGGGCCATATTCCATTCTACCTGGCGATTGGGAACATGATAAGGAATTTCAGATGCTCCTTCTACTGCAGTTCCATCCACCCCATTTTGTACCATCATTGCTTCTAATGGAGTACCTACAGCAAAAGACTGGCAAACGATATTTTGTTTCCAGTACAATGGTTTTCCGGAAGCATCAAGTCCTGCACTGATCGTATGATATGCTCTTGGCCGATAGTATCCACCGCGGATATCATCTTCTCTTGTCCATACAACTTTTACCGGCGATTTGATTGCCTTCGAAACCTGCACGGCTTCACTTACGAAGTGTGCGTCAAGCACTGCACGACGGCCAAAGCCACCACCCAATAATGTTGTGTGTAATTTAATTTGATTTGGTTTTAATCCCGTGATACCTGCCGCCGTCATTGCATCCACCGTTTGAAATTGTGTGCCCACCCATATTTCACAACTATCTGCTTTTACATCAGCAACACAATTGAGTGGTTCCATCGGTGCATGTGCCAGGTAAGGCATATCATAAACAACATCAAAATTTTTCACTGCTTTGCTTTTTGCTGCAGCCACGTCACCTTCTTTTTTTGCAACCGCGCCGGCTTGTTTGGCAAGGTCAGCGTATTGTGTTGTTTGTGTTTTTGTATCAAGTGTCGATAATGCTCCTTCGTCCCAAACGATCTCTAATGCATCACGACCAAGTTTTGCAGGCCAAAATCCAGTTGCCACAACCGCTATACCACGATCGATCTGCACAACTTCCTTTACACCAGGAATTGCTTTTGCCTTATCCGCATTAAAACTTTTTACCTTACCGCCAAAGACGGGAGCTCTTTCGATCACTGCTGTTAACAACCCTGGGATTTTGACATCCAATCCGAAAATCCCTGAGCCATCAATTTTTTCGGGCGTATCAAGTCTTTTAACTGGTTTACCGATAAGCTTAAAATCTTTTGCATCTTTTAATTTTACTTCTTTTGGAGCAGTAATGGCAGCTGCTTTATCAACTAATTCCCCGTAAGAAATTTTGCGTTTGGTAGCATCATGAACGACATACCCTTTTTCTGTTCGCAAAGAGGAAGCATCAACATTCCATGTTTGTGCCGCAGCAGCAACTAATAAATAACGGCCGGTCGCGCCTGCATTACGGAAACGATCCCATTCAACCCATGTACTGGTGCTTCCACCTGTACCCTGCATCCCAAAACCGGGATGATTGTAAACTGGATCAACAGGCGCCGCTTCAAATTTTACTTTGCTCCAGTCTGCATCAAGCTCATCAGCAATGATCATGGGTAAAGAAGTATAAGCACCTTGCCCCATTTCGGAGTGATTGACGATAACTGTTATCATGTTATCCTTGCCAATTCGGACAAATGCATTGGGCGCAAAATTTTCAGCAGCCGGAATTCCGATATTCCTTAATTTTTTTGCAAAAGCCGGCAAATGAAATCCTATAACAAGTCCGCCACCGATAAGGGCAGTTGTTTGTAAAAATTTCCGGCGACTGGTAGTAGTAGACTCACTCATAATTTTCTCATTTGTTTGATTGAGGACAGAATAGAATAGCCATTTCAAAAATCTGAAGTTGCATAGAGTAGATCGAATTGGAACAATCGTGAGGAAGAAATGGCAGAATTGCTGTATAAATGTAAAGACTTTTTATGGTAAAAAAATTCTTTACCCCGGTTGCTACCACAAAATAAAAGCCAGAAAAATAAATCAAGCTATTTTTTTCTCCTGCTATCCTTCATGCTTTACGCCTTCTTTCACACGAAATACATGAAGCACATAAGGAAATATGGCGTCAATAGTTTCTGCAACACCTTTTGGAGAACCGGGAAGTGTAATGACCAACGTATTTTTTATAAATCCGGCAACTCCACGTGATAGCATAGCATAGGGAGTTCTTTGTTGACCATAATTTCTTGCTGCCTCCATGATGCCGGGAATCTCCCTGTCAAGTAACGGGGCAATTGCATCAGGAGTAACATCTCTTGGCGATAACCCTGTACCGCCTGTTAAAAGAATCAGATCATAGTCTTCTTTACTTAATTGCCTTACTTTTTCCTGTATTGTTAGAAGATCATCAGGAATTATTTCATGATGGCTGACATTCAATTTTAGTTGCTCAAGCTTTTCAACAATTGTTTTTCCGCTTTTATCCTCTCTTGCCCCTGCGGCCACGCCATCTGAACAAACAATTACGGCACAACGAAGGTCATTTGTTTGCTGATCCTTGAAATCAGTTTTACCACCTTTCTTTGCTTCTAGTTTTATTGTTGAAATTTCAACTCCTTTATCCAAAGGCTTTAGCATATCATATATTGTCAATGCAGTGATAGCAGCACCATGCATTGCTTCTACTTCAACTCCTGTTTTATAAATCGTATGAACCTCGACAGTAATAATAATATGTAAACCATCCAGCTCATGTCTGATGGCAGCAAATTCAACAGGCAATGGGTGACAATCCGGAATTACATCACTTGTTTTCTTAATAGCCAGTAAACCCGCTGCTCTTGAAAATTCAAAAACATCTCCTTTTGGAACAGTTTTATTTTTTACCGCATCCATTGTTTCCTGTTTTGAAACAGAAACGATTGCTGTTGCAATTGCTTTGCGAAGACTATTTGATTTTGATGTGATGTCGACCATGATTATTTGCCCCCAAACCCCCTAAAGGGGGCTTACCACTCCAATGATAGAAGTAGTATTCTTGTTCTCGATTACGTTTTCATTTTTCAAAAACTCTTGCTTGAATCAACCTCTAAAGTCCCCTTTAGGGGATTTAGGGGCTGTTTTCCTTCCAAACATAAGTATTATCGGTCAGTAACTCCTTTCCCCAAACCGGTAATTCAGCCTTTAATCGTTCAACGGTTTCTTCGCATGCATCAATTGCAGCTTTGCGATGTGCTGATGATGTAAAAACAAATAAGCTTATTTCACCAGCTTTTACAATACCCAAACTGTGATACACGTGCATACATGTAAGATCATATTTGGCAAAAATGTCTTCACGGATAGTATACATTTTTTCCAGGGCCATGTCTTCATAAGCGGTATATTCTATCGAAGCTACTTCTTTACCTTCGATCTTATCGGCTCTTACCTGTCCCAAAAAAATGCTGTGGCCGCCGATATCAGTTTTATTGCTGTGTTTCTGAATGCTGTCAGCAATGAATGATGAAGCAATTGGCCCCTGCACAAATATGTTCTTTGGTTTTCTTTCTTTCACCTGTTAATTTTTATTGTTTTTTAGTCAGGTGGAACTTACGTTTCATACAGTTTGTTTTTGTTTCTTCCACTCAACAATTCCGCCACGAAGACTGTAGATTTTTTTACTGTCACCAAAAATACCTGATAAAATCTTAGCTGCCTGCAAACTTCTTTTACCTGATTGACAAAATGCAATAACAGTATTAGATTTAATTAGTGAAGTGTTATCTGCAAGTTGCGCTAAAGGAATTCTGATATGATTAAATTCATTTACCGCGGGCATTTCATGCAGTTCTCTTACATCTATCACATCAATATTTCCCTTCACCACCATACCATTAAAAATATCTGAATCAACTTCGGCTTGTTGTACCGGTGATGCACAAAGCCATTCATAGTCGATTTGTAAAAACTCCTTTTTATTTTTGGGAATCAATGATCTTGTCTCTTTTCTTGCCGATAAATTGAGTATGTAAACCTGGTTGTTTAAAGCATTATAAGTTAATAATTGATTGATCAATGGTTCACCGATACCGGTAATCAATTTAATTGTTTCATTTGCCATCATTGTACCGATAATACCGGGCAACACTCCCAGCACTCCGGCTTCCGCACAATTTAATACCTCACCATCCTTTGGCGGATCAGGAAATAAATCTCTATAATTAACAGCTTCATTACTCCCCATTAAGGGTTGGCGGTTAAAAACGCTTACTTGTCCTTCAAATTGCGAAATGGCGCCATACACCAATGGCTTATTCAACAAAACACAAGCATCATTGATCATATATCTAGTAGAAAAGTTATCCGTGCCATCAATAATGATGTCAAAATCATCAATCAGTGTAAGTGCATTTTGCGTAGCCAGCCTTTCATTGTAAGAAATGATCTTTATTTCAGGATTCAGTTGCTGTAAAATATGTGCGGCTCGTTTTGCTTTTGATAGCCCAATATCATTTACTGAATACAATACCTGGCGATGAAGATTATTCAATGCAACTACATCATCATCGACAATGCCAATTGTTCCTATACCTGCAGCAGACAGATACTGCAAAGCCGGGCAACCCAAACCACCGGCACCGATCACCAAAATCTTTGCCTTCAGGAGTTTTTGCTGACCTTCTTCACCAAATTCAGGTAAGATGATCTGGCGATGATAACGTTCATATAAATTTTGATCTTTCATTTTTTATCCGCCTGAAAATGGCGGTAATAATGCCACTGTGCTATTATTGTTTAAAACCGTGTTTTCTTTTATTACCTGTTTGTCGACTGCGATCAGATATTTTGTACCAGACAATCCAGGATATTCTTTATGTAAAGTATTTATCAAACTATCGGTATCCGAAACATTTTTTACCGAAACAGAATTGCCGGCTATGTCGGCAAGCTTGCCAAATAAAATGATCTTTATACTCATAAAATAACGGACAACAAATTTACTTAGAATTATCTTTGCGTAAAGAGTCATTTATGGGTAAAGAACAAGAACAAATAACGGCCGATCATAAGGCATTTATTGAAAATCAGCGAATGTTTTTTGTCTGCACAGCTCCGTTAAGTGCTGAAGGTCATATTAATCTTTCTCCAAAAGGCTTCGATTGCTTTCGTGTCCTGTCACCTAACCGTGTCGGCTATCTTGATATTGTTGGCAGCGGGAATGAAACATCTGCTCATCTTTTAGAAAACGGCCGTATCACATTTATGTTCTGCGCTTTTGATGGCCCGCCAAAAATTTTGAGACTTTACGGAAAAGGAAGAACTGTTTTACCGGGTGATGAAGAATGGGATACTTTATCCAGGCAGTTTACAATTCTTCCGGCAACCCGACAGATCATTGTAGCCGATATTTTTAAAGCAAAGACATCCTGTGGTTTTGGCATTCCCCTTTATGAATTTAGCGGTGAAAGAGATCATGCCTTTAAATGGGCAGAAAAAAAAGGAGAGGATGGACTTGAAGAATACAAGAAAGAAAAAAACATGCTCAGTATGGATGGATTACCAGCCCCGATCGCAACTATGTTTACTTAACTCTTTCAATAATTATCTTCTGGTTTAATTTAAGCTGATGTAAACAGTAATTTATACGAGGCGATGATTAAAACAACGGCCAAGGAATATTTTAAAAAATTCTGATTTAGTTTTAAGGAACCAAAATAGGCTCCGCATAATCCTCCTACAAAAGCAATCCCCACATACGCATACATGTCCGCACTGAAATTTATTCCTTTTTGCAATTGTGCAGTAAACCCTGCCGCAGAGTTGACAAAAATAAATAAGGCGCTAATAGCCGCCGTCTGCTTCATGTCAGCCCATTTCAACAATAAAAGAACAGGAGATAAAATGATTCCCCCTCCAATACCGATCAGACCGGAAAGAAAACCAATGGCGGCACCGATCAATACCGATAAAATAAAGTTTGATTTTTTTATTTCTTCAACCTTAATATTTGCAAAAAATAAAAATCGTATAATAGGTATTATCAATAAGATGCCCAGTATCTTTTTATATAGATTCTCATCCGGCGTTTTCAGACCGCCTAAAAAAGCCATCGGCACAGAGCCTATTGCAAAAGGCAAAAATAGTTTCCATTTAAAATGTTTGCCACGGTAAAACTGGATAAAAGAGGTGAGTGAAACAAAAAGATTAAGCAGCAATGCAGTTGGCTTCATTATCTCCGGCGTAAAACTGAAGATGGCCATTAAAGCTAAATACCCACTGGCGCCGCCATGCCCGACAGATGAATATAAAAAAGCGACAAGGAATAAGAGTATGTAAAAAAGGACGATTGTTTCCACTTAGTAGATTTAGGCAGGTAATAAATAGATGGTCACCAATTCACCTCCTGACAGGGATGTTATTTCCTCATCAACTTGTATAAAACAATTGGCTTTGGCAAACGAGCTGAGGCGATACGACTCCTGTGCATCCAATGATGTTGCAGTTTTGCCATCATAATAACCTTTGAGAAAATGCGTAAGGCCAGTATTTTTTTGAAATGGTTTTGCCAGTGGAACCTGTAAAGATTGCAAACCAATTTTTCTTTTTGACAATTTCTCCAATGCAGGAACTACATATTGATAAAAGCAAGTAAGCACGGAGGATGGATTACCGGGTAATCCAAAAACCAGTTTATTTTCTTTTTTTCCAAAATACAATGGTTTACCTGGACGCTGTTTTATTTTATGAAATAATTTTTCGACACCACATTGGGTTGCGGCCTGCAGTACAAAATCATAGTCGCCAACACTGATGCCACCGGTTAACAAAATCACATCGCTTTGCTCTAATGCTTTTTGCAATGTGTCGGTTACTATTTCTGGTTTATCAGGCGCATACAAAATTTGTGTGTTATCAATATTCAATTGCTTCAAAACTGCTTTTAATGCAAAAGAGTTGGATTCATATACTTGCCCGTGCTGCAAAGGTTCACCAGGTTGCTGCAATTCGTTACCCGTAATGATAATACTTACCGAAGGATTTGGGTAAACTCTTACTTCTGTTATTCCAATACCAGCTAAAAACCCAATAGCTGCAGGTGATAAAACATTTTCTTTTTCCAATGCTAGTGTTCCGGCTTTTACTTCAGATCCTTTTGGTCGCACACTATTTCCCTCTTTTAAACTCTCGTCCTCAATTTTCAATTCTCCATTTTCAACTTGAGTTTTTTCCTGCATTATTACAGTGTCAGCACCCACAGGAACTGCAGCACCGGTAAAAATGCGTACAGCATTTTCAGGAGCAAGTGTAAAAGTTTCATTACTGCCTGCAGCAACTTCACCGGCTATTTTTAATTTCTTGTTTTGTTTCCATCCAGTAAAAGAAAAAGCATAGCCATCCATTGAAGACTGTGGAAAAGGGGGAATGTCCATTGTTGCATAAACATCTTCTGCTAAAATCAACCCGGTTGATTCTTGCAATTGCAAAATCACAGGTTCCAAAGAAGAAACATTTTCTAAGATTATTTTTTTTGCTTCTGCAACATTGATCAGGGGAACAGTCATTAATTCTCTTTTAAGATCACAAAATTATTTTACTCCACAGGAAACAGACATATAATAAAGACCTCCAATTTGCGGGCCACCTAAAATTGAATAATAATAATGATTAAGCAAATTGTTACCTCCTGCTTTTAATTTGTAACCCGATTTTGCAAATGTATAGTTGAGTTGAATATCCATACTCCAAAAGGCAGGTACATTTCCATTGATAAGGAAAGATTGCCAATAATAACTATCCTGCCACTTTAACGTGATCGCTCCTCCAATGTTCTTATAAATATTTCTTTTCGACACTGACAAATTAGCCACCCATTCAGGAGTATTAAATCCATCTTCCAGCCCATCTTCGTTTTTAGCTTTACGCAATTTTGTATAGGTCGAATTGGCCCTTGCCATAAACCCTTTGCTCAGCTGAGCAGACAGCCCAACACTGAATCCATAATTATCGATAATCGTTTGTGAATTCGTCCACATTCGATAGGGACTTTGCTTCGTTCTTTCATATAAATAATAAGAAATGCTATCGCTGATTGTTGTAGCCGGAACGTTCATATTGGCCTGCGCAATAAATGAACGATATCTTGCTATATAAAAATCCGCATCCAAAAAAAGTTTTCCCTTTGCAAGCAACCCTTTGTAACCCACTTCAAAAGAATTTACATGTTCCGGTTTTATATAGGTGTAAGGATTTTTTTTCAGCAACGATTTATTTTTTTCAATAGCAGCATTTTTTGACATTCCCGTATTAATATCTTTTAAAACCGCCCCCTGGAAGTTTGTGATCGAAGATTGAAGCCAGGCATTTTCGAAAATGCCATTTGACATCACCGGCAACCCACCAACTCTTTTTACACCACCACTGTTTACATTGGAATACGCTTCGAACAAAATCGGATAACGATAGCCGCTTTGATATGCCGCACGAAAATTATGCCTTAACACCGGAGAATATACCATGCTAAAGCGTGGATTCAATAAAACATCGAAATAATCATTTTTATCTGCCCGGAGTATAGTGCCCAGTTTCAATTTATCTTTCAGCATTTTTTTGGTGACAGATATAAAGCCGCCTGTTTTACCATATTGTATCGTACTATATTCTTGTCCTCTGACCGGATTGATAAAATAATTACCATCAGGCTTGACAAAATAAGTTCTGTGATCAAACCCGGCTAGTATATCAAGACCAATTTTCTTTTTAATGTTGACAAACAGGTTTTCGCTCAGGTTCCATTGCATTTCCAATTGTAGAAAACTTGCTTTTACTTTAAGCGCAGCCCCGCTATCCCAGTTATTTACCTGTTGTAATTTTTTTAGTGCATCATTGAATAATTCTGTTCCTGGCTCATATCTTCCATTATCTGCAAATGATCTTGCCTGGTGATGAGCAGCGGGAATTGCTGCACCTGATTGAATTGCATTATTAAAACCCGCTGCATAATCGCTATACCAAACATTGTCGATTTTATAACTGCGGTCTATATTCTCAGCCATTGAACGCAGGTTATAGGAGTTACCTGTATTCTCATTATTAAAATAAATCTTGGCCTGTATAGATTTTGACTGGTATTGTATCCCATGTTGTTGCAAAAAATAATCCTGTAACCGAAACCTGTTAGATCGCTGATAGACTGTATTCAGGTAGGCAACATGAAAAAGATAGGAAAGTGTTTCGTTTGAAGAAAGCTTATAATAAATACCTGCATCTCCCTTTATATTCTGTAAAGAATAATCAACCACTTCTTTTTCAAGGTAACCACTGCGTGTAACAACATAGTTTTTTCCCTGCAATGCAATTGTTCTCCGGTTCGACGACTCATTACCGTAACTATTAACGGGATCTGTTGCTGGGTTATCAACTCCGGTTAAGTTGGTACTGGTATTAGCAGCAGCGTTAAGATCAGTGTAATTGTTGGCGATCCAATCGTATCCTTTTATAAAACAAGCATTGAATTTAAAAGCCAGTTTCGATGAAGCAATAAAAGCGTATCGAAGATTTGTTTCTGAAAATAATTTTGCACGACTGTCTGCATCTGCCAAATGCATGAGACCTGTTTTTTGCTGGAAGCTGAAACCAGGCGACAAAAAAGGATTGCGCGTTGAAATATTTGCTAATCCATTAATGATATTCATTCCATACAATGCTGAAGCCACCCCCGGAAGTATTTCCACATTTTCGATATCCAAATCGCCCGGACCCAACGAGTTTCCAATTGGGCTGCCAATATGTGGAGATTGGACATCCATTCCATCTACCATTTGCACAAAACGAACATTGGTGGTATTTGCAAAACCGCGGGTATTTAAAATTCTGAACCCCAGACTTGGAGTGATCATTTGAACCGCCTTTAAATTTTCCAATGCATCAAAAAATGAAAAAGCGGCAGTGTTATTTAAATATGAATTTGTTACTTTTTCAATGCTGACAGGTGATTGAAGTATTCGTTCTGGTAATCTTGATGCTGTTACAACAACCTCTTCAAGATATTTTACAACGATAGTATCTGTAGTTATATTTTTTTTAGCAATTGAATCCTGGCCATAAAAAATATGACCCGCAAAACAAGCAATTATTGTCAATACAACTCTCATAAACTTTTTTAAGCTACGTTATTTTTTTAAAAATATAACGCCATACAAAAAAAATTCACCAAAAAATATCATGAATTCAGCTTCCCGGTTTCTTTTTCTAATAAAGCTGTAAATCTTTCACGCAATTCCTTATACCAAACGATCACGGCTATTGCTTCATCAGTAATAACGGAGCCGCCTCCACTATTACCACCTGCTTGTGTAACAACAAAAGGTTGGCGAGCCTCAGCATTAAGTGAACTTATTATCTCCCACGCCTTTTTATAAGACATCTTCATTTGTTTGGCCGCTTTGTTGATAGAGCCCGTATCGCTTATCAGGTCCAGCAATTGCACGGGACCAGGCCCAAAAAAACGTTCTCCGTTACATTCTATCCAGATACTGCCGTTTACAGTAAATTTTTTATTTTTTTTGAGTATCGCCCTAATGGACTTTGACATAATAGAAAATTATGATTTACTTTTTAGTTTGATGAGCCACGGGATGGCTACAGAAGCTTACTTGATTATACAGATCATCAGCAAATTTCATCCTCCAATAGTTATCATGCTTCTATTGTGGATGTCTTCGGGATGTAAATGTTCAAAATCTGTAGTGAACTGTCCGCCGAGTTCTTTTGCTTTACTTCGAATACTTTGATGAATCAAAGGAATAACATCTTCACCTCTTCGTAATGCTGATAACAGGTCTGTTTCCTTCTTTGAGAATAAACAGTTCTTCATTTTACCGTCGGCTGTCAACCGCATACGGTTACAATCGCCGCAGAAATTAGCACTCATTGTACTGATAATAGAAAAAGTTCCCGGGTGACCGGCGACCCGGTATCCTTTTGCCGTATCATGCTTTTCGTCCTGCAAACGTTCTACGTTATATTTTGCTTCGATCACCTCCAGCATTT
>Ga0075418_10001290_pt1 | contig 28337 bp, 32 predicted proteins | sample SoiMetdeltSBSDD2_FD_81776 | JGI IMG/M metagenome (GOLD analysis project Ga0075418, IMG submission 81776) | Bulk soil microbial communities from a Populus tree surrounding site in Tennessee, USA - Soil MetaG P. deltoides SBSDD2 | ecosystem: Environmental > Terrestrial > Soil > Tree plantation... | reverse complement strand
GAGGAACGGCAAGCGCTATTTCGACAGCCACGGGAGCATGACGGAGCTGGCGCCGGAGTTTTGCGACGTTGAAGCGAAGATCGCATGGATGGACCGGGTCGGGCTGGATATCGCGGCCATTTCCGTCGGCCCGCCGATCTACTTCTACTGGCTCGCGCCCGAGCACGGGATCGCCGCGACCCGGCTGGCGAACGACGGGATCGCGCAGATGGTGGCGCGCTACCCCGGCCGGCTGCGCGGTATGGCGCACCTGCCCATGCAGGACCCGGACGCAGCTGTGGCCGAGCTGGAGCGCGCGGTCAGGGAGCACGGATACAAGGCGGTCGAGCTCGGCACGTCGATCGAGGGCACGCCGCTCGCCGATCCGAAGTTCCGCAAGGTGTTGAGGGCGATAGAGCGCCTCGGCTGCTTCGTCTTCGCGCACCCCTACCGGTGCCTGGCGGAAGGCTGGATGGACGCTTATTACCTGCGGAATTTCATCGGTTTTCCGCTCGACACCACGATGATGATCGCCCACCTCATGTTCAGCGGTGCACTCGACGAGTTGAAGAAGCTGCGCATCCTGTGCGCGCACGGCGGGGGTTACGTGCCCTACCAGATCGGGCGGTTCGAGCACGGCTACCGCGTGCGCCCCGAGCCCAAGGTGAATGACCCGAGTCCTCCGCGCAAGCTGTTCAAGCGGTTCTACTTCGACTCGCTCACGCACGATCCCCGGGCCGCCCGGCACCTGATCGACATCGCGGGCGCGGACCGCGTCGTGATCGGCACCGACCACCCGTTCGACATGGGGCCGGCCGATCCCCTGGGCGCGATCGCTGCCATTCCCGGGCTCCGGCCCGGCGAGCGGGAATGGGTGTGCTCGAAGACGGCGAAGCGATTGCTCGGCGAGCGCTGAGGAAAATCCGTGCGCGTTGGCGCACAGATTTGCCTTAACTGCACCAATCGATTTGTACCGTGGATGACAGAGCGCCGGCGTTGCATGCTGGCGCTATATGGCGTAACGTATTGATTCAAGAGACGTCAATGGTCGCTCGCAGCCGATTCTTCGTGGCCTCGCTCTGGGCCGCTCTGGGTCCAGTGGGGTTGCTCGTCCTGTGCGCCGCCGCTACGGTCCTGTTTCCCGGCGTCATGGGTGAAATGGTTCTCAGGGCGGGCGAACTGATACTGCTCGGAGTGCCCTTCGCGTACACCGCCGTCGTGGTAGGTACGTACGGTATCGGTCGCGGACTCTACGAATTGAGGGTGCTTACCCGCACCACGCTGGCCATCGCGTACGGCGTGCTGGTCGTCGTGGGCGCGGCGTCCATAACCTGGTGGATGGCGGCGGGCGAAACCATCGACGGCGCGCGCTCGTTCGCCCTGCTCCTTGCGGTCGGGCTCGTTGCGGCGGGCGGTGCTGCAGTCGTGTGGTGGCGCGTGGCGTCTCACGGGATTACCGCCGAGGACCTCGAAGAAGAGCCGCGGGTGCGGACGCGCCGGCGGCAGCGCAAGGGTTTTTTCCGGCGGCTGGCGAACAAGCTTTAGGTAACTTGTGACCGGTGACCGGTGACCAGTGACCGGTCTAGTCCCTGGCCCCTAGCCCTTGGCTCCGATTCCCTGAATCTATCGCGCTCCGGGCACGTTTCTCGTCTTGAGGAATTCCTCCAGGCTTTCCCCGCGAAAACCCGCGACCATTTCCGGGTTCGAGACGCCTTTTACGCGACCGAGCTTTTCGAGGCAGAAAAAACTCGCGCCGTAGCGGATGAGCGCGGCCCAGTCGAGCGCGCTCACCATCCGGCGCTCCTCCGGGGACAGCGCCGCGCGGTCGAACGCCGCCTCGGCGTTTTCCTTGAACAGGGCGCGCTTTTCCGGCGCCGTGAGACCGTGCAGGAAGCGGTTCAGCTTGAGCGCACGCGCGCTGCGCTCCAAATCGAAGAGATACGTCCCCGGAAGGTTCTCGACGCCCTTGAGCTGTGGATTCATGGCTCCTCGAAGAGAGCCACCGCCATAGCCGCGGTCATGGGCAGATAGTAGTTCTGGTGGATCTTGCGGGCGCCGGAAGCGAGCGCGCCGCGCATGGCGAGCCACATGATTTCCTCCGCGCCCTCGGTGCCGCCCAGCCGTATGTAGTCGGCGTGCGTCATCTTCGTGAGCGTGGCCGGATCGCGCTCGATCAGGTCCAGGAACTGCATGTCCCATTCCGTGTTGTTGAACCCGGCGCGCTCGCCGTTCATCTGGTGCGACAGACCGCCCGTGCCGACGACGACGACCTTCAGGTCCTCGGGATAGGAGAGCACCGCGCGCCGCACCGCCTGGCCGAGCTTGTAGCAGCGCAGCGGCGTGGGAATGGGGTGCTGGAGCACGTTGATCGCGATGGGCACGATCCGCCCCGGCCACTCGGGCGCCGGCGGCCAGAACATGGTGAGCGGCGAGTGGCAGCCGTGGTCTATCGGCAGATCCTGGAAGACCGACATGTCGAATTCGTCGTTCACGAGCGACTCGGCCAGGTGGCGCGCCAGACCCACGTGGCCCTTCAGCGGCGGCACCGGGCGCGGCCCGAGGCCCTCGTCCGCAATCGGGTACTCCGCGCTTACGCCGAGCGTGAAAGTCGAATAGTGATCGAAGAAGAACGTCGTCGCGTGATCGTTGTAGAAGAACACGAGCACATCGGGCTTGCGCTCGGCCATCCATTGCGCGACGGGCTCGTATCCCCTGAAGAGCGGCGCCCAGTCCGGATCACCCTGCTTCTTCCGGTCGTACGCCATCGCGATCGTGGGTACGTGCGAGGTGCCGATGCCGCCGAGGATGGTAGCCATTGCTTAAAGCGTCTCAGCTAGATCGTCTCAGATAAAGCGTCTCAGATAAAGCGTCTCAGATAGCGCGCCGAGGGGCGGAAGAGGGGCCCGCTTGCGGGGATCTGACCCCCGGTGGCGCGCAGAGCGGCCGACACCGATGCGCTCGGAATTTGTGCTTGCGTGTCTGAGGCCGCGGCGTCCCAGATGAGGCATTCCGGATAGGGCGTTTTGATTGGTAGCAGCCTGGAGCGCAAAGCCCGACAGGATGCTACCGGGCGTCGAACATCTGCTTCAGCCGGTTGACCGCCGACTGCGGGCTCGTGAAGACTTGGCGGCCGGGCGCCGCGGCTATGCCGGATGCCGCGCGCGCCATGGAAAACTGGCCGAGGACCAGCGCGTCGCACCTGCGGTATTGGGCCGCGACGGCGGCGATCAGGCTGTCGTGCTCCGCCCCGCGTCCCTGCTGCAGCGCCAGGATTGCCTCGGGGATGGAGCGCGTGCTGATCCGTACCTTGATGCCGCGGTTCGTCGCGAGCTGCTCCAGCTCCGACTTGAGCGAGGGGATGCTGGGCTCGAACGTGGTCAACAGGGTCACATGCGACCCTACGGCAAGCGCGTCCTCCAGCATTGCTTCGTTAGGCTTCAGCACCGGGATGGCGACCGAGCGCTTGGCTTCGTCGATTGCGATTCCGAAAGCCGAGCAGGTGAAGAGCACCGCGTTCGCGCCGCAGCGCTCGCTGTAGCGGGCCAGGTTGACGAAACGCTCGGTGATGGCCGGCGTGATGTTGCCCGCCGCGGCGAGATCCGGCGCCAGCGAATCCTCGAGCAGGTTCGTGACGCGCGCCTGCGGCCACAATTGACGAAACGCGTCGCACACCGGCTCGATGGCGAGCTGCATCGCGTGGATCAGGGCTATGCGGGGCGCGGACATGGGACGGGGATTGTAACGGAATATTCGAGAATAGGCATAGAAATCAACATGCAGGGCTGGCCACCCGCCACTCCTTTGTGGCAATCTAGGTTGCATACCCGCATACCTATAACGAGGAGGGGTGTATGAGAGGAGCCTGTCTTGTCATCGCGGGGGCGGCCGCGCTGCTTTCATCGCAGGCGCCGGCGCAAACCTACCCGGCGAAGACCGTGCGCATACTGGTCGGGTTCGCCCCCGGCGGCGGCACCGACATCATGGCGCGCGCGCTCGGGGCCAAGATGACCGAGTCGGTCAAGCAGCAGTTCGTCGTCGAAAACCGTCCGGGCGCCAACGGCAATCTCTCGGGCAAGCTCGCCGCGGAGGCGCCCCCCGACGGCTACACGATCCTCTTCATGTCGGTGGCGCACATCATGAGCAAGCCGGTGTACAAGAACCTCGGCTACGACATCGAGCGCGACCTCGCGCCGATCACGGTGATCTCGGAGGTCTCCAACGTGTTCGCTGCGCACCCGTCGCTGCCCGCGAAAAACGTCAAGGAGCTGATCGCTCTCGCCAAAAGCAAGCCCGGCGAGCTGACCTACGCCACCTCGGGCGTGGGGAGTCCCGAGCATTTTGCAGGCGAGCTGTTCAAGATGATGACGAAGACCAATCTGCTTCCGGTGCCCTACAAGGGCGGCGGCCCGATCGCGATCGATCTCATGGCGGGGCACGTCATCACTAGCTTCAGCACCATGCCGCCCATCATTCCGCACATCCGGGCCGGCCGCGTGAAGGCGCTTGCCGTGACGAAGGACAAGCGCGCTGCGGTTCTGCCCGACGTGCCGACAATCGCGGAATCCGTTCCCGGCTACACGATGAGCACGTGGTACGGCGCAGTGGTGCCCGCAAAGACGCCGCGCGAGATCGTCATGAAGTTGAGCCAGGAGATGCTGAAAGCGCTGGCGGCCCCCGACGTAAAGGAGCGCCTCGCCTCGCTCGGCGCGGATATCGTCGCCACCAGCCCCGAGGAAACCGCGGCGATTTTCCGGACCGACATCGAGAAGTACGCCAGAGTCGCCAGGGCAGCCAATATCCGGGCCGATTGAGGAGGAAGCATGAGATCCACCATGAAGAAACTAGTTGCCGGGCTGTTGTCGCTTGCGTGGCTGCTGCCGTTCGTATTGCAGGCGGCCGAGCCGCAGTATCCCTCGCGGCCGATACGCATGCTCGTCCCGTTCGCGCCCGGCGCCGCGACCGATATCATCTCGCGCCTCCTCGGGCAGAAAATGACCGAGGCTTGGGGGCAGCCGGTAGTGGTGGAGAACCGCGGCGGCGCCGGCGGCAACATCGGCATGGGGCTCGCCGCGAACGCGGCGGCCGACGGCTACACGGTGCTCTTCGTGAGCTCGACCCTGATGGTCAACCCCAGTCTTTACACGAAGATCCCATACGATCCGTTCAAGAGCTTCATTCCGATTTCCAATCTGTCCGCCTCACCTCACGTGTTCTTCGCGCATCCGAGCGTGCCGGCGAAGACGCTCACCGAGCTGGTCCAGACGATGAGGAAGGATCCGAAGAAGTACAGCGTGGCGACACCGGGCATTGGCACCGTGCCTCACCTCGCGGCATACCTGATGGCCATCGACGCGAAGCTCGATATCGTGACCGTGCCCTATGGCGGGGGCGGGCCGTCGCTGGTCGCAGTGCTGGGCAACCAGGTGTCGATCGGGTGCCAGGCCATTCCGCCGGTGACCCCGCATCTCCAGGCCGGCCGGTTGCGCGCTTTTGCGCTTACGGCCGCCAAGCGCTCGGCTATCGTGCCCGACGTACCGACCATGGCCGAGGTCGGTTTCAAGGGGCATGAATCCGAGACGATCACCGGTGTCCTGGTGCCGGCCGGCACGCCGGACCCTATCGTCAAGAAACTGTTTGCGGAAATGGCAAGGGGGATGCAACTGCCCGACGTAAAGCAAAAGGTGATCGATATGGGCGCCGACGTCATCGTCAGCACGCCGCAGCAGTTCACCGCGCAGATCAAGGAAGAGGTCGCGAAGTGGGCGAGGGTGATCAAGACCGCCGGCATCATCAAAGTAGAGTAACGCGTCGAGGGGCGGAGCAGGGGCCCCGGTTTCCGGGGATGCGACCCCCGGTGACGCGCACCGGTGCCACAGCAGTAACATGCGAATAACCGATATCCGAGAAACGTCGGTCGCGCTGAAGTCGAGCCTGCGCAATGCGGTGTTCGATTTCAGCGAGATGACCACCTCGGTCGTCGCGGTCGTCACCGATGTCGTTCGTGACGGGAAGCCGGTAGCCGGCTATGCGTTCAACTCGACCGGGCGCTACGCCTGCGGCGCGCAGATGCGGGCGCGCTTCGTTCCGCGGATACTCGGCGCGAAGCCGGAATCGCTCGCGAACGCCGCGGGCGACAATCTCGATCCGGAGAAGATCTTGGCCGCCATGATGCAGCGCGAGAAGCCCGGCGGACATACCGAGCGCTCGATCGCGATCGGCACGATCGAAGTCGCGGTGTGGGACGCCGTCGCCAAAATCGCCGGCAAGCCGCTCCACCGCGTGCTGGCGGAGCGCTACGGCGGCGGCAAGGCGCCGGAGCGCGTGCCGTGCTACGTCGGCGGCGGCTGGTACGAGCCGGGGAAGGGCGTGAGGGAGCTGCAGGACGAGATCCGGTCGCGCCTCGACCAGGGCTACCGGACCATGAAGATCAAGGTCGGCGGCGCGGCCATCCCGGAGGACGTGAAGCGCGTGGAGGCGGCGCTGAAGGTGGTCGCAGGCAGCGACAATCTGGCGGTGGACGCGAACGCGGGCTTCGATCGCGAGCGCGCGCTCGCCTACGGAAAAGCCCTCTCGCCGTTCCGGCTCCGCTGGTTCGAGGAGCCCACCGATCCGCTAGCCTACGAATTGCTGGCGGAGGTTGCGTCGATTTACGACGCGCCGATCGGCACCGGGGAGAACCTGTTCTCGACGCAGGACGTGGAGAACCTGGTCCGCTTCGGTGGATTGCGCACCGACCGGGACATCATCCAGATCGACGTGCCGCAGTCCTACGGCATCGTGCAGTTCTCGCGCACGCTCGCGATGCTGGAGCGGCGCGGGTGGCAGGGGAAGAGCATCTTTCCCCACGGCGGCAACCAAATGACGCTCGCCATCGTCGGCGGCTTCGGCCTGGGCGGGTGCGAGGCCTATCCCGGCGTGTTCGGTATCTTCGCCGGCTTCGCGGACGACGCGAAAGTGGAGGACGGCTACCTCAAGCTGCCCGACCGCCCCGGCATCGGCTTCGAGGCGCAGAACGCGCTCTACGCGGTAATGAAAGAGCTGTCTGGTTAGATCATATGGCGCATTTCCCGAAGCAGCTTCGTAATCTCCCGAAATTCAAGGGGCCGTTCGACGCATTCAGGCTCGAGGCGAAAGACTGCGACGTCCTCTTCGCCTCGTATCCGGGCGGCACCGTCATTCCTCCGCACAGCCACGCGACCGACAACGTCGGTGTGATCACCCAGGGAGAGCTCATTCTGAACCGCGACGGCGTGGAATCACGCTATGGACCGGGGCAGTGGTATCACGTCCCCGCGCGGGCGATTCACTCCGCTCGTTTCGACGTGGAAACGTCCGAGATCGAGTTCTGGTTCCACGTCGCGGGGCGGTGACGGCGCACGGATGGAGCGGCGATTTCCCTGCAGAAACTGGCCGTCTAAGGCCGGAAAACATGCGATATTGGGCGGAATCTTCCGTGATTTCTGGTACATAGTGGGGTCAGACCCGAAATCGGCCTTTGGGAGCGCAGCGACCGGGTCATCCTTCCACGTTCATCCTTCATCCTTTGCTCTGTTCTTCCATGGCTGATACCTCATCCAGCGTTACTTTCCGCCGCGCAGGACGTGACGACGTGGAGCGCATCGTGCAGATGCTCGCGGACGATCCGCTGGGCGCGAAGCGCGAGCGCTACGAGCTGCCGCTCCCGCGGTCGTATCTCGCCGCGTTCGAGGCGATAGAGGCGGATCCCAACAACGAGGTCGTCGTGGCCTGCGTGGACGGCAAGGTGATCGGCGTGCTGCAGATCACCTTCATACCCGGGCTTACCTACCAGGGCGGCTGGCGCGCGCTGATTGAAGGCGTGCGCGTGGACGCCGCGACCCGCTCCTCCGGTCTCGGCAAGGCGCTGGTCGAGCACGCGATCGAGCGCGCACGCGAGCGCGGCTGCCATCTGGTGCAGCTGACGACGGACAAGACCCGTCCCGCGGCCAAGCGCTTTTACGAAGCGCTGGGCTTCGTGGCGACCCACGAAGGCATGAAGCGGCCTCTAACGGCGCGCTGAGGTCCGCGTTCCGCTACACTGCCGTCATGGGCGCCTACTCCATCGGCGAGATGCCGCCTCCCCTGCAGGAGACGCTGTCCGCCCGGTTGAATCGGGTCGAGACCGCGACCATCGGGCATCTGCGTCACTTCGGTTTCATGAATCCGGCGATCCGGCCGGTCAATGCCGAGCGGCGCGTCGTCGGAGTCGCCATTACGCTTGCTCTCCCGGCGCACGACTCGACGCTGCTCCACTATGCCCTGGGTTTGACGCGTCCGGGCGACGTGATCATCGTCGACCGGCTGGGCGACGAAAAGTATGCGTGCTGGGGCGGGGGCGTCACCAACGCCGCGCAGAAGGCTCGCGTCGCGGGCGCGATCGTGGACGGCCCGTGCACCGATCCCCTGGAAATCAGGAATCGCGGATTCGGGCTGTGGTGCAAAGGCGTGTCGCCGATTACGACCCGCGTCGCCGATGTCGGCGGAAAGTTGAACCTGCCCGTGGTGTGCGGCGGAGTCACGGTTCGTCCCGGGGACATCATACTTGCCGATGAAAGCGGTGTCGTAGTGCTGGACCCGGACGAGGCGCCCGCGGTAGCCGAAGCCGCGCTCGCCAGGCAGGCGGCTTCCGCCGAGCGCATGCGCGCGGTGGACGGGGGCGCCCGCCTGGGCGATCTTTCCGGGGCGACGGATCTGGTCATGCGCAGCGTGGGGAGGCACGGGAAATGACCGGCTGCTTGCGCGTTCTGCTGCTTGCTGCGTCGTGCCTCGTATCCGCCGGGGCGGCGGCCCAGCAGAACTATCCGAATCGTCCGATCAGGCTCGTCGTGCACACGACCGCGGGCGCGTCCTCCGACGTGACCGCGCGGGCGACCGCCGACGAAATGGGGAAGCGGCTCGGTCAGCAGTTCGTCGTCGAAAACCGGGCCGGCGCGGGCGGCCTGATCGGCGCCGAGGTCGCGGCCCGCGCGACGCCGGACGGCTACACGCTCCTCGCCGGCGCGTCGAGCGTCATGGTCATGATGCCGGCGGTCTCGAAGCGCAAATTCCCGCTCGATTTCGACGCCGACCTCGTTCCGATCGGGCGCATCACGCATTCTCCCGGCTTCGTCCTGGTGGTGAACGAGAAGTCGTCTTTCAGGAGCTTGAAGGACCTGGTCGCCGCGGCCAAGGCCAGTCCGGGAAAGATCACGTACGGGAGCGCCGGGCCGGCGACCAATCCCCACATGCTGGGGGAGATGCTGAGCATGCTCGCCGGGATCTCGATGAACCACATCGCGTACAAAGGTCCGGGGCCTGCGCAGATCGATCTCCTGGCCGGCGCGATCGACTGCCAGTTCGACACACCGTCGAGCGTCATGCCGTTCGTGACGGCGGGGAGATTGAGGGCGCTCGCGCTCACCGGCCCGGTCCGCTACCCGGGCCTGCCCGAGGTGGCGACCACGGCGGAGCTGGGCTTTCCCGACCTGCTCCTGCGCGGCTGGACCGCGATGTATGCGCCGCGCGGGACGCCGCCGGACATCGTCGCCAGGCTGCAGGCCACGCTGAAGGGCGTGCTGGAAAGCCCGCAGTTCAGGTCGAAGCTGATCGCACTGGACCAGCAGCCCGGCCTCCTGGTCGGGGCAGACCTGCTGCGCGAGCAGCGCCGGGAGCGCGAGGTCTGGCGCAAGGTCGCGGCTCTCCGCAACATCGCGCTCGATTAGATGCCACCCTTCCGATGAAAAGCCAGCTCGAAGACCTCACCTACGTCGAATTCCGCGAGCGCCTCAAGGATGATCCGGTCATCCTCGTTCCGCTGGGAAGCCAGGAAGAGCAGGGGGCGAGCGCCCCGATGGGCGACTGGATGCTGGCGAAAGAGCTGGCCCGGCGCATCGCCGAGAAAACCGGCGCCATCGCGGCGCCGACCGTGCCGTTCGGCTATGCGGACTACTTCAGGCCGGTAGCGGGCGGCGTGCAGTTGTCCGCCGATACGTTCAAGGGCCTGCTGCGCGACATCCTCGACAATTTCCTGGCGCACGGCCTGGAGAGGCTCCTGATCTTCAACGGCCACACCGGGAATTCACCGCTCATCGACCAGGTGGTGAGGACGGTCAAGCGCGAAACCGGCGTCGTCGTTCCCTGGATCAATATCTGGCGCGTGCTCCCGGACAGCGTGTGGCGCGAAGCGCACGGCGCGAACGCGCCGCGCGCCCGGGGCCACGGAGCCGACCCGGTATCGTCGGCCTATCTGCACCTCTTTCCCGGACTGTACCGCCGCGACCTGGCCGAGGCGGCAGAGGCGGGCGGCGAGCTGATCGGGCTCAGGACCGCGAACCTGCAGGGCCTCGTCTTCGAAGGGCTGGAGGTGAATGCGCCCGTGGACATCACGGACCATACGAAAAACGGCATCGTCTCTGGCGACGCGCGGCTCGCGACGCCGGAAGCGGGCAGGCTGTTTTCGGATTACATCGTCGACCGCGCGGCCGCGCTGGTACGGCATCTGCAGACGGTCAGGCCAATCACTCCTTCCCGCCTTGAGGGGGAAGTGCCGCCGCACTAATCGGGTGCGACGACGACCACGTGGCTACGGCACACGTTGATGAAGCTCGCCGTCAGGATCTTCCGGCCTTCGAGATCCCATACCTCCGCTTCGGTCACGGCGAAGAATTCCTTGGCCTCGACCATGTAGTCGGTGAGGCGCGCGCCGGTCACCAGCTCGATCTCGCCCTTGATGCGGTACGCACCCGCGAGTATCACTACGCGGGTCCTGTTGTCGCTTTCAGCCATGGGTGTCTCCTCTGCGAACGAATCGGTGCTATCCGCCGATTGGCAGGTTGGTGCCAACGTTCTTTTCGCGCGCCAGCGCGAGCACCGCGGCCCCGACGTACAAGTCCTGCAGCCCCATGCCGTGCGACTCGTAGAGGGTGATCTGCGTCGGTGACGTCCGGGCCGGCGCGCGCCCGGCGATGACATCGCCGATTTCCGTCAGCGTTTCCCAGCGGAGGAGGCCTTTCTCGACGGCGGGCAGCAGGTCGCCGCTCTCCTTGCGCGCGGTACCGCGTCCGTCCACGGTTACCACGTCGCACTTCTTCACCGCTTCCTCGTCGATCTCGCGGCGGGCGAGCGCATTGGACCCGGCGGCGTTCACGTGCTGGCCGGGCTCCAGCCATCTTCCGAGCAGCACGGGCGTGGCGGACTTGGTGATGACGTTCACGACGTGCGCCCCGCGCACGGCGGCTTCGGCCGACTCGGCGGGCGCGACCTCTATGCCCAGCTTGCGTGACATCGTGTCGCAGAAGCCCACGAGCCGGTCGCGGTTCCGCGCGTAGACGCGCGCGCTGCGTATCCGGCGCACCGCGCAGACGCCTTCGAGCTGCCCGATGCCCTGGTGTCCCGCGCCGATCTGAGCGACTACGCTGGCGTCGGGGCTGGAGAGATGACGCGTGGCGACGCCGCTCGCCGCCCCGGTGCGCACCATGCTCATGTGCACGGCCTCGATGAGCGCCTCGAGCTTGCCGCTCTCCGTGCCGGTCAGCTGCACGTAAAACGTCTTGCCCTGCGGCCGCGTGTAGTAGTTCTTGAAGCCGATGTAGCCCAGGTCCGGTGACGCAGCCTGCAGCACGTGCTGCGTGCCGATGGGCAGATGAATGCGCTCGCGCGGCACGTCCACGGCGCGGCCCTCGCCGAGCGCGCGATGCGCCGCTTCCACGCGCTCGATGGCGAGCGGCATGGTCAGGAGCTTCTTGACGTCGTCTTCAGTGAGGTATCGAACCATGAATTTCCTGCGTCGTTTGTTTTTCTTGGCGGTCTCGGCGTCTTGGTGGTTCAGTTTTTCTTCTTCAACGCCGCGGCGCGGATGGCGGACAGCGTCGTCCGCGTCGTGATCGCCTCCTGGTCCATCCGCAGCTCGATGAGCGATGCCGTCTTCGCCTGCGACGCACGCTCGAACGCGGCTGCGAAGTCGGCTGTCTTCTCGACGATCTCGCCGTGCAGCCCGTAGGCGCGCGCGAGGGCGGCGAAGTCCGGGTTCTTCAGCATCGTTCCGCTCACCCGTTCCGGGTATTCACGCTCCTGGTGCATGCGTATCGTCCCGTACATGCCGTTGTTGACGACGATGAACATCAGCTTCGCGTCGAACTGCGCGGCGGTCGCCAGCTCCTGACCCGTCATGAGGAAGTCGCCGTCGCCGCAGAACGCGACGACCGGCCGCCCGGGGTGCACCAGCGCGGCGGCAATCGCGGCGGGCACCCCGTAGCCCATCGAGCCCGCGATCGGCGCGAGCTCCGTCCGGTAGCCGGTGTACTGATAGTAGCGGTGCACCCAGCCCGCAAAGTTGCCGGCGCCATTGGTGACGATGGTCTCGGGCGGCAGGCGCTTGCGCAGCCAGGCCATCACCTTGCCGAAATCGACCTCGCCCGGCGCGGGGCCAGGCTCGAGCCACGCCTCGTAGTCCTTGCGCGACGCCCGGGTCCCTTCCTGCCACGCGGAGGAGTTGACCGGCTTCAGGCCACGTGCCATCGCGGCGAATTCCGGCATGCCCGAGTTGATGGGGAGGTCCGCTTCGTAGACCCGGCCCAACTCCTCCGCGCCGGGGTGCACGTGCACGAATTTCTGCTTCGGGCGCGGCACGTCGATCAGCGTGTAGCCGCCGGTGGTCATCTCGTCCAGCCGTGGCCCGACGGCGATCAGCAGGTCGCAGCTCTTCACGCGCTCGGCGAGCGCGGGATTGATGCCGATGCCGACATCGCCAACATAATTCGGCAGCCGGTTGTCGTACAGATCGGCGCGGCGAAACGCCGTGCCCACGGGCAGGCCGTTGGCCTCGATGAAGGCGCGGATGTCGGCGCACGCTTCGGCGTTCCAGTCGCCGCCGCCCAGGATCACGAACGGACGCTGCGCCGCACCGAGCATCTCGCGCAGTTTGTGCATGTCGCCGGCGCCGGGATTCGCCGCGACGCGGTGGTAACGACCGGTGTTGGCGACAGCCGCGGTGTCCGTGAGCATGTCCTCAGGTAGCGCGAGCACCACGGGGCCGGGACGCCCCGACACCGCCGTATGGAAAGCGCGGTTCACGTACTCGGGCACGCGATCCGCGCGGTCGATCTGCGCCACCCACTTCGCCATCGAACCGTACATGCGCCGGTAGTCGATCTCCTGGAACGCCTCGCGTTCGACGAAGTCGTTGCCGACCTGGCCCACGAAGAGAATCATGGGCGTGGAGTCCTGGTATGCGACGTGCACGCCGATGGCGCCGTTGGTCGCGCCAGGGCCGCGCGTGACGAAGCAGATGCCCGGGCGGCCGGTCAGCTTGCCGTAGGCCTCCGCCATGTACGAGGCACCGCCTTCCTGGCGGCAGATGATGAAGCGCAGGGTCTCGCGCACGTCGTGCATCGCGTCGAGCACGGCCAGATAGCTCTCGCCCGGCACGCCGAAAGCGAGGTCGACGCCGTGGACCTTGAGCGCGTCGACCAGTAACTGGCCGCCGGTGCGCGCAGATTGGTTACTCATAAGGTCATCTTTTGTTCAGCGAATTAGTGGACTCAGGACACTAGCACGATTGCGTCGTTCCCGCTTCCGGCGACGCCCCGCCCGCGGGCCATGGCCGCTTGCCGCCTTGCCTTCGTTCACGGTTGGGTGGGATCGCCAATTGCCGGCCATCCCGGGCGAACCGGGAAAGCCGCGTACAAAAAAAACCCCGGCAGAGCCGGGGTAAAACAGGGGAGGGATGGTGCTCTTAATGGATGCGTGAGGTTTCCTTATCTCACGCGCCTTCCAATCTCGTGACCCGCGAGAGCGCCTGCGCCGGCGCCTGCCACCGTGCCCAGCGTGCTGCCGCCCGTCAATGCGGCGCCTGCAACGCCGCCGACCACTGCGCCGCTGACGGCGCCGATCTGGGCGTTGGTTGGGCTCGATGCGCAAGCGGACAGCATCGTGCACATGGCGGCCGCGGCTACAGCCGAAGAAATCTTCTTCATTTACCACTCTCTCCCCGAAAGTGAGCAACCTCCGTGCCAGATGGAACTTTCTTATAAATATCCATTAGTTGAGTAAAAAATGTTCCGCCCGTCGGGCGAAAAGTGTCGCTCCAGGGCGACGGAATAGTTCGGCGTGCGTGGAGTTCCCTGACACATCAAGGGATCCGCAGTGTCGTTTCAACCCGACACTTTGGCCGAAATGTGTCCAAGCGCGTCTCCTACAAAGTAAAACGGGCCGGCAGGCCCGTACCCGTCCCGGGGAGCGTGGCTGCTACCTGCCGAAGGCCACTTTCGCATCGCTCATGCAACGATCCTGCGCGTCTCCCGCGTACCGGTCGCAACGTTCGCGCGCCGCCTTGTACTCGGCGCCCGCTATTTCCTTGGACGCGGCTTTCTGTGCCTGCGCCACCCGTTCGTTCGCGTCACGGTTCGCCTCGTTCGATTCGCGCTCCAACTTCGCGTCCGCCTTGCCACGTGCGAGCGCAGCCTTGGCGTCCATCACGCACACGTTCTTGACGTTCCCGGCCAGGTCGTCGCAGCGCTCCTTTGCCACGGCATGGCTGGCTTCGACTCTCGCGATCCGCGCATTCTCCTGCGCCTTAAGCGTTCCCTTGTCGCGGGCCTCGAGGTCCGCTTTTGCGACCTTGTTCGCGCCGTCGGCCTCGGCCACACAGATATCCCTCGCGTTGGCCTTCAGGCTGTCGCACCGATCCTTCGCGCCCCTGTGCTCGGCGCTGATGCGGCTTTCCTCGGCCTTGCGCTCCTCCTTGGAGAGGGCCGCGAGCCCGATGCTGGAATAGCCGAACGCCGCGGCCACTGTCACTGCCATCAGCTTCGCTTTCATGCTGGTCTCCTCGCAAAGTTTGTACGCCACGGCGCCAGCGGCGTTGTCGCCGCTGGCTAGCCGGGTCCACCGAACGGGACCCGCGTGCCGTAGCCTTCGTCCCTTACCGGTAGCGCCGGTCGCGATCTTCGCCGACCTCGTGGCCGATAATCCCGCCGACCGCCGCGCCGCCGATCGTTCCGACCGCGCTACCACCCGTCAGGGCGCTGCCCGCGACGCCGCCGACCGCCGCGCCGGCGATGGTGCCCTTCTCGGTGGAGGACATGCCCGAGCACGCGGACAGCATGGCGAGCGCCAGAATTCCAAGACCCGTTCGAATAGCACGCATTTCAATCTCCTTTGGCAAAATGATTCACGCGGTCCCTACACCCACGGTATACGCAGGATCGATGCCAGCGCCACTTTGTAAGTCCAATCAATGAATTGCATCCGGGGTGCCCGGCGCAGGACTACACGCGGCCGTCACCTCCCGGCGACGAGCGGGCGGGACGGGGAGATAGGGCTCTAATTACGCGCGGAATTCCTGGTCGCCGGAGCGCGACGAATGGGGATAGGGCGCCCGAGCGGCCGGCGCGGCCTCTGAGATACCTACGAGCAATCAATCGTCACGTGTCGGCCGCCCGATCGTCAGGGCGCGGCGGCGGGCGCCGCGCATTCAAACTGCTCGCAGCGGATCCCGTCAAAAAACCGCCGCGCCAGCTCGAGCGCGTTCGTGCCAAAGGCCGCATTGACGGCCTCGTCGAAGGGCACGCGCTGCTGCAGGCTGACGAGCAGCGCGCGAAAGCGCTCCTCGCTCGCGGACCGCCAATCGGCCAGCAGCATCATGCTCTGGCGGTAGAGCATCGAGATCTTGAGGTGCCATTGATCCGCGTACTTGCGGCGCGTTTCGTCGTGGGCGGCATCGGGCAGAAAATACTGCTCCCGCGCGATCGCGCGCCGGGCATCATCCTCGGTCACGAGGTCCGCGCCGCCGCTGGCGGCGGCGAGCGAGGCAAGCCCTTCGTGGAACCAGACCGGGACGCGCATGGTGTAATGCCCGAGCCGCTGACCCAGGTGCAGGTGCGACAGCTCGTGAACCAGGACGGGATACAGGCGGCGCGGCTCGCTCTCAAACAGGCGCGGCGCCAGCAGCACGCGGTTTTCGTGGATGACGGCCGCGGTGAAGCGGACCGCCCCGGGGACCCGCTGGTCGAAACAGTTGCTGGTGGCGCAGACGTACACGATGACCGGCCCGGCGAACGGCTGGTAGTGGGCTGCCTCGACCTGGGCAATCGCGGCCGGCAGCAGTTCGGCTACGAGCGTAGCGTAGGCCTGCCCGCCGGGCTCGTAGCGCACGCGTTCGTCCACCGCCAGCGTTTCGAACCGCACGAAGTCCACCACTGCATCGCGCGTGGGATACACGGCGCAACCTGCCAGCAGCAGGACCACCAGACCAAGGACCATGCGTCTCATGCCTGTATTGTAATTCGCCGGAACGGATATCAAAATCGGAACGCCGGCCCCCTTTTGGGTCCCACACTTTCAATGCCATGAGCGTAGCGCGCCCTCTGCCCCTCCAGGGCGTCAAGGTCATCGAGCTGGGCCAGTTGATCGCCGGGCCCTTCTGCGCGCGCATGCTGGCCGAGTTCGGTGCGGAAGTGATCAAGATCGAGCCGCCGCGCATCGGGGACCCGCTGCGCAAATGGCGCAAGCTGCACGACGGCACGTCGCTGTGGTGGTATGCGCAGGGGCGAAACAAGAAATCCGTGACGCTCGACCTGAAGCAGGCGGAAGCGCAGGAGATTGTCCGCAAGCTCGCCGCCGGCGCCGATATCGTCGTCGAGAATTTCCGGCCCGGCACCATGGAAAAGTGGGGGCTCGGCTGGGAGGCGCTCTCCGGCCTGAATCCCGGGCTGGTCATGGTCCGGCTGTCGGGTTTTGGCCAGACCGGCCCGTACCGCGACCGGCCCGGATTCGGCGCCATCGGCGAGTCCATGGGCGGATTGCGCTACGTGACGGGCTTCCCCGATCGACCGCCGGTGCGAGTCGGGGTGTCGATCGGCGATTCCATCGCAGCACTGCACGGCGTCACGGGCGCGCTGATGGCGCTGCATCACCGCAACGTAAACGGCGGGCGTGGCCAGTGCGTGGACGTCGCGCTCTACGAGGCCGTGTTCAACATGATGGAGAGCGTGCTACCGGAATACGGCATGCACGGATTCGTGCGCGAGAGGAGCGGCGCGTCGCTTCCCGGCATCGTTCCATCCAACACCTACGTCACGCGCGACGACAAGTACGTGGTGATCGGCGCCAACGCGGACTCGATCTTCAAGCGGATGATGACGGCGATCGGCCGTGCCGACCTCGCGAACGACCCGGCGCTCGCCCACAACGACGGGCGCGTGGCGCGTACCGCGGAGATCGAGGAGGTCATCGCCAGCTGGGTCGCCGCGCACGATCTCGACGAGGTGCTGGCGGTGCTGGAGCGCGCGGACGTGCCGAGCGGAAAGATTTTCGACATAGCGGACATTGCCGCCGACGCGCACTACGCGGCGCGCGGGATGATACGCGAGTACCGCCTGCCGGACGGCACGCCGGTCAAGCTGCCGGGCATCGTGCCGAAGCTGTCGGATACGCCGGGCGACACGCGCTGGATCGGGCCGGAGCTGGGCACTCATACCGCCGAGGTGCTGGGCGCCCTCGGCTACGGGCCGGAGGAGCAGCGCGAGCTCAGGCAGCGGGGCGTGATCTGAACACCCCGGAGTGACAACGGCACGTCCGGCTGATATCTTGCGCGGACAGTTTCCAGGAGGCCGTCTCGAATGAAGACCAGCCGTCGTGCCATCCTCGCCACCCTGCTGGCTGCAGCACTTTTTCCGCCGACGCTCGCGGCGCAGGGCTATCCCCATAAGAACGTCCAGTACATCATTCCATTCGTCCCCGGCGGCGAGTCGGACGTCATGGCGCGCTGGCAGCAGACCGTGTTCCGCAACAAGTACAAACACGAGCTCCTCGTGGTCAACAAGCCGGGTGCAGGCGGCGGACTCGCCTGGTCGCAGCTGAACAGCATGACGCCGGACGGCTACACGATCGTGGGCTGCAACCTCCCGCACATCGTCCTGCAGCCGCTCGAAGGGACTGTCCAGTACAAGACCGATGACATCACGCCCGTGTACTGGTTTCACTACACCGCGGACGCCATTCTCGTTCCCATCGACAGTCCGTACAAGACCTTCGGCGATCTGGTGAAGGCGGGCAAGGCGAAGCCCGACTCGCTGACGTTCGGCGGCTCGGCCACCTTCTCGGCCAACCATCTCGCGCACGAGAAGTTCAATCTCTACACCGGCGTGAAGAGCACCTACGTGCCGTTCAAGGGCACGGGCGAGCTCGTGACGGCGGTGATGGGCAAGCACATTACCGGCGCGATGTCCTACGTGCCGGCCGCGTTGCAGCAGAAAAGCAGGATGAGGATGCTGGCCGTCGCGCTCGACAAGCGCCACCCGGAGTTTCCCGACGTGCCCACCTTCAAGGAGCTGGGCTACAAGTGGGTCGATGGCGCCTATCGGGGAGTTGCCGTGCCCAAGTCGACGCCGATGGAGGCCCGAAAGCAGGTTTCGGACATGATGGCGGCGCTCAACAAGGAGCCGCAGATCCTCAAGTGGATGGCGGAAGGAGGCTTCGAGGTCGTGGACATTCCGTACGACAAGAACGCGGCCTTCATGAAGGAACGCGCCGGGGAATACCTCGAGGTTGCCAAGCGCATGAGCCTCGTAAAGTGACGGGCAACCCCGGAAGGGGTCCCGCGCCGGCGTCAGCGGGTCCCGAAGAGCCCGATGAGCCCGATGATGATGAGGTAGAGGGCGATGATGTAGTTCAGCAGGCGCGGCATGATCAGGATGAGGATGCCGGCGATGAGGGAGACCAGCGGCCCGATGTGGATCACGGTAAAGTTCATGTCGAATCCTTTCTTTTCACTTGCCGGGACGCGCCTCTCGGTCCGCGGTCGCACGTTGGACAACGGCAGCCGCGGTTCGTGCGCTGCCAGCGCCATGAAGCGGTGTAAGAGGAGCACTGACACATGATCGTCCGTGACATAGTCAAGATGAAAGGCGGCACGGTGTACAGCATCGCGCCGCAGGGACTGGTAGCCGACGCCGTCAGCATGATGGTCGGGAGGGACATAGGCTCGCTGGTCGTGCTGGACGGAGCGAAGCTCGCCGGCATGCTCACCTTTCGCGAGGTCCTGAACGCACTGGAAGCCCATCACGGCGGCCTTGCGGGCCTCAAGGTGGAGGACATCATGCTGAAGAATCCCGTCTGCGGCAGCCCCGAGGACTCGCTGGAGAGCCTGCGCGAGCTCATGAACAAGGACCACATCCGCTATTTGCCGGTGAAAGAGGGCGACCAGCTGCTCGGGGTGATCTCTTTTCACGACGTCGCGAACGCCGTGATCAAGGAGACGAGCTTTCACAACCGGCTGCTGAAAAACTACATCAAGAACTGGCCCGAGGAAGAACCCGCCAAGTGACCGTGAATTCCGGGACTAACCTCGCCCCCGGCGTCAGCCGCGGCGAGGTTTTTTCCTGGGCGATGTACGATTTCGCCAACTCCGGCTACACCACGGTGGTGATCACCGCGGTCTTCAACGCGTATTTCGTCGCCGGAGTCGCTGGTGGCGCGCCGTGGGCGACTTTTGCCTGGACGTGCGCGCTTGCCGTCTCCTACACCCTCATCCTCGTCTCGGCGCCGGTGATCGGGGCCTACGCCGACGCGCAGGCCGCAAAGAAGCGGCTGCTCCTCGCCACCACCGCCGGCTGCGTCGTGTTTACTGCCGCGCTGGCGCTCGTCGGACCGGGGGATCTGTGGCTCGCGGTTACCCTGATCGTGCTGTCCAACTTCTTCTTCGGGACGGGCGAGAACCTGATCGCGGCGTTTCTGCCGGAACTTGCCGAGGGCGAGGCGCTCGGCCGGGTTTCCGGATGGGGATGGAGCATCGGCTACCTGGGCGGCCTGGTCGCGCTGGGCGCCTGCCTCGCCTGGGTCGCGCACGCGCAGGCGCAAGGCGCAACGGCTGCCGAGTTCGTGCCGGGCACGATGCTGATCACGGCGGGCTTGTTCGCCACGGCCAGCCTCCCGACGTTCCTCGTACTGCGGGAGCGCGCGCGGCCTGCCGCGGGAAGGTACTATTTCGGGAGGGCGTTCTCGCGAGTGCGCGAGACCCTGCGGCACGCGGCCCGCTACGCCGACCTGCGGCGCTTTCTCGTGTGTGTCGTGTTCTACCAGGCCGGGATACAGGCAGTGATCGCGCTGGCGGCCGTGTACGCGCACGAGGTCATGGGATTCACCACGAGCGACACGCTCACGCTGGTGCTGGTGGTGAACGTCACGGCCGCGGCGGGCGCCTTTGTGTTCGGACAGGTACAGGACAGGCTCGGCCATGTGCGCACCATCGTGTTGACGCTCGCCGGCTGGCTCGCGACCGTGATACTGGTCGCAACCCTGGAAGGGCGGCTTGCCTTCTGGCTGGCGGCGAACCTGGTCGGCATCTGTCTTGGCTCGAGCCAGTCGGCGGGGCGCGCGCTGGTCGGCTACCTCAGCCCACCGGCATGCACCGCGGAGTTCTTCGGACTGTGGGGCCTCGCGGTCAAGCTTTCCGCGATCCTAGGTCCGGTTACGTACGGCGCCGTTACGTGGATGACGGCTGGCAATCACCGCCTGGCGATACTGGCGGTGGGTGTTTATTTCGTGCTGGGACTGACAATCATCGCCGGGTTGGACGTGAAAAGAGGGCGGGCGAGCGCGTTGCGGCAGGATCGTTAGGGGCGGGGGGAGCAGGGAACGAGGACCTCTCCTCAGGTGTCCGTACACCAACCAGGTGTCGAGATTCTGTCACTGTCCGGCGAGGTCTCTATTATTCATCCTGCATTTTCAGTCATTTATAGCTTGGTTGTGATGCCCGGTCGCTCATTTTCTACGGTACAATCTTTGCCTTGGTTAGAAGCCGGCGCGGCGGGACCCCGCCGCCGGTAATCGAGGAGTCCCACGGTGCTCAACTGGATCGGGGGTGGCAAGGTCGACCATCCCATGGCCGACGCGAAGCAGGCGCGGCAGCTTGTTTCCGAGCTGCCCGCCAACGACGCGGCCAAGGCGCTGGCGCAGATCACCGAGTGGGTCGAGACGATGAACCAGACCGAGGGCTTCAAGGTCGACCGGCGCTTCGAAAGCCTCGATCTGCTCGATGGCGCCGCGAAGAACCACCAGCGCAAGCTCTCCCAGGACTATCTCATCACGCCGCGCCAGCAGAAGTTCCAGGAGAACAGGCTCTGGACCTCCGTGTCGGGATTCTGGCGCGCCCTGGGCGACGGCTACATCCTGTGCATAGACCAGCAGGAGAGCGGAGTCGGCGGGGCCGCGGCCGTCAGGAAAACCCTGCCGGTCGTCATCGGGCGAGCTCTGCGCGTCCTCACGCTGCAGCTCAAGTGGCTGCTGCTGCGCTACGGGCCGGTCGAGGCGCGCCTGTGGCAAGAGCTGGCGCGCATCTACAAGTTTGCCGAGAAGAAAGGCTACGCCGACGGGAAGGTTCCGGTGTATCCCGGCGTGCACGGCGAGAGCACGCTCAAGACCGAATTCCTGAAGTCGTTGATGCTCGCGGCTTCCTCGACCGACGGATTGCCCCCGATCAAGCAGCAGCTCGCCGAGCGGGCGGTCGCGCAGTTTGCCGACGCGTTCGTTCTTTCGCGCACGTCGGACGGCTGCACCTATTGCTTCGACCTGGAGACCCCGAAACCGCCGGTTCGCCTCTTCCGGGGGGCGGCGGCCAGCCCGAGCATGGTTTACTTCGGCGCCGGCGAGGCGCTCGCGCAATTGCGCCAGCTGATCAAGCAGGTGGTCGAGACCGGCGGGATTCCCAAGGACCTCAATCTGGGCGGGACCTACGAGAAGGACATCATCGTCGCCACGCTGAAGCACCTGGAGCTGTACTGGTCGGACACCCCGCCCGAGCGTAGCTCGGAGCGGCGCAAGACGGCAGCCCGCATCACGGTCGTGCCGGGATTCGGCGAGATCCTCGGGATGCTGGACCCCGACAACAGCGACGCCCTCGATTTCAGCCAAGACCAGAACCAAAGCGCGGAAAGCTGGATCGTCGAGAACGTGAGCGACGGCGGCTACGGCGCGATCATCCCCGCCGTGAAATCCGACTGGATCAAGGTCGGGACGCTGATCGGCGTGCAGTCAGAGGGCAGCGCTTACTGGGGCGTGGGGATGATACGGCGCATCAGCCGCGACGATCACCAGCAGCGCCGGATCGGCGTGCAAATACTCTCGAAGACGGCGATACCGATCAAGCTCGGGCGGCCCGCCGCGGCCTCGTCCTTCAACGCGACCCGCGAGCCCGGGCCCGCGGTACTGCTCTCCACTGCACCCGACAGCCATGGCGAGGTCGGCGTCGTCATGCGCGAGGGCATATTCAACGTGCGCGACAGCCTGGAGATGATGGTGCGCGACAAGACCTATCTCCTCATGCCGTCCCGGATGGTGGAGGGCGGCGAGGACTTCGACTGGGCAAAGTTCAAGGTGATGCAAAGAGCGGGATGAGGCGTGACTGGTGACCGGTGACCGGTGACCGGTAAGTCCGCCGAGGGCGCCAGCGGGGCGCCCTTTTTTATTGCCGCGAGCGGCAACGGTGTAGGGCATCGCCTACATTCACGCTCCCGGATACTTACACCCGGATCATCCCTACTAGACTGCCGGTAACGGTCGCGCGACGGTACCGTAGCATTACTACTATCGTAGCACTTCGTTGTACCGGTTCGTTTTCTCAATGGAGGCTGTCATGCAAAAGATCGTAGCGTTGTTGCTGTTGGCATTGTTCACCACACTCGCGGGTTGTAACACGATGGAAGGTCTCGGCAGAGACGTCGAGCGTGGCGGCGAGAAACTGCAGGATTCCGCGAAGGACGCCAGGCGCTGATTGCCTTCACCTCGCTGGCTTGGTCTCATAAGCTCACAAAAAGGGGTCCATGATGAAAACGGAATTGATGGTGGTTGCGTTAGCCGCGGCGCTCGGACTCCCGGGCATCGGGCATGCGGCGCTCTCGAAAGAGGAGCGAAAAGCCGAGCAGGACCGCATCAGCAGCGCGTACAAGGCGGACAAGGAGAAGTGCAAGGGCCTCAAGGCCAACGCCAAGGATGTCTGCATGGAGGAGGCGAAAGGCGCGCGCAAGGTGGCGAAGGCCGAGCTCGAAGCGCGGGACAAAGGCACGACGAAGGCGCAGGCAGACGCACGCATCGCCAAGGCCGAAGCCGAGTATGGGGTCGCGAAGGAAAAATGCGACGATCAGAAGGGCAATGCCAAGGACGTGTGCAAAAAGGACGCCAAGGCGGCGTTGACTCGCGCGAAGTCCGAAGCCAACGTGCGCAAGGAAGCGGCGGCTGCGAACAAGGATGCCCGCGAACGGGTGGCCGACGCCCGCAAGGATGCGAAGGAAGATACGCGTCAAGCCGACTACAAGGCGGCACGCGAGCGCTGCGATTCGCTGTCGGGCGACGCGAAGGACCGCTGTCAGAAGGACGTCAAGGACCGGTTCGGCAAATAGAGGAACGCGAGCATGTAACGCAAAGGGCGCCCGCAGGGCGCCCTTTTTTTGTTGCCGAAGGGTAGGGCCTTTCGGCTCCATCGGGGAGCGTCCGCGCCCGCTCTTGGTATCATCCTCGTGACCCACATCCGCCGGCAAAAAGAAAGGAACAAGCATGCCCTCGTCCCGCGATGAAGTGAAGCTCGACATCTTCCCGCACATCTTTCCCGAGTCCTTCTTCGCGCGCATGAAAGAGCTCGCCGGGAGCAATCCCGCGCTGGCGGGCTCGATCATGCGCTGGCTCAACATCCCGGTACTGTGGGATCTCGACGCGCGCCTCGCGATGATGAAGAAGTTCCGTGGCTACCGGCAGGTGCTCACGCTCTCCCTGCCCGCAATCGAGTATCTTGCCGGGCCGGACGAATCGCCGGCGCTTGCGCGGCTCGCCAACGAGGGCATGGCCGAGATCGTCTCCGAGCATCCGGCGGAGTTTCCCGCGTTTGTCGCCTCGCTCCCCATGAACAACGTGCCGGCGGCGCTCGAGGAGATGGACTATGCCATCGGGCGGCTGGGCGCGAAGGGGATACAGGTCTTCACGAACGTCAACGGCCATCCGCTGGACGACCCGGAGTACTACCCGGTCTTCGAGCGCTGCGTGAAGAAATACGATCTGCCGATCTGGCTGCACCCCGTGCGGAGGTCGGACTTTCCCGACTACCTCGCCGAGAAAAAGTCGAAGTACGAGATCTGGTGGCTCTTCGGCTGGCCGTACGAAACTAGCGCCTGCATGGCGCGGCTGGTGTTCTCGGGGATGCTCGAAAAGCTGCCGAACATGAAGATCATCACCCATCACCTCGGGGCGATGGCGCCGTACTTCGATGCGCGGATCTCGCTGGGGATGGACCAGATGGGGACCCGCACGCCCGACGAGGACTACGTGGGCTTGCGCGCGCGCATGAAGAAGACGCCGCTCGCCTACTTCAAGATGTTCTACGGCGACACCGCGGTGAACGGCTCGGCGCCCGCGATCCGCTGCGGGCTGGATTTCTTCGGCGCGGACCGTGTGCTGTTCGGCACGGACTGCCCGTTCGACCCGGAAGGCGGGCCGACTTTCATACGCGAGTCCATACGCGCGCTCGGCCAGCTCAAGCTGGCCGAGCCCGTCCGGCGCAAGGTGTATTACGGCAATGCGATCCGGTTGCTGCGGCTGGCTCCGCCCGGGCCGGCGGCACGAACGCCAAAGGCCAAAGCACGCAAGAAGTGAATAGGACCGGTTTCAACAATCCCCTCTCCCCCAGTCGGGGGAGAGGGATAGGGTGAGGGGGAAGCGACCGCGGGTGATCCTGTTGCCCCTCACCCCAACCCTCTCCCCGTTTAGACGGGGAGAGGGAGTGCTTCTTGTCACTCCGCGATGATCTTGTTCCGCCGGATGATCTCCGCGAATCGCGCTCTTTCTTTTTTCATGACCAGCGCGAACTCCTCGGGCGTGTCGAACACCGGGATCAGCGCCCGCGCCTCGAGCTTTTCCTTGAGCGCCGGGGATTTCATCGTCTTCACGATCTCGGCGCTGGCGCGCTGCACGATCGCGGCCGGCGTGCCGGCCGGGGCCAGTACGCTGAACGTCGGATACGCGTCGTTGGGATAGCGCGCCTCGGTGAGCGTCGGGGTATCGGGAAGCAAGGTCGTGCGGTGCGAGCACACGATCGCGTGCACCCTTCCGGAGCGGATATGGGGCAGCAGCCCCGATATCTCGGACACCATGAACCCGATCTCGCCGCCGAGGAGCGCCGGCACAGCCTGGCCCGTGCCGCGGTAGGGGACGTGCACGAAGCGCGCGCCCGTTGCCTCCTCGACCATCTTCACGGCGATGTTGCCGGTGCTGCCGGGACCGGCGGTCCCGTAGTTCAACTTGCCCCGCTCGCGCTTGCCGAGCGCCACCAGCGCGGTCACCGTTCTGGCGGGCAGCGAGGGATGCACGGTCCAGACGTTCGGGCTGACGACGCCGCGCGCCACGGGGATGAAGTCGCGCTCCGCGTCGTACGGCAGATTTTTCTGGAGACTGGGGTTGATCACGAGCGCCGAACCGGATGCGACCATGAAGGTATAGCCGTCCGGCGCGGCTCTGGCGGCGATCTCGGCGCCCACCGCGCCGCTCGCACCCGGCCGGTTGTCCACGACGAAGCGCTGCTTCAGCGCATCGGCGAGTCCCTGCGCGAGCAGGCGGGCATACCCGTCGGTGCCGCCCCCAGCCGAGGAAGGGACGACGACCCGCACCGGCCGCGCAGGCCACGCGGAGTCCGGTTCCTGCGCTGCCACGGCTCCGGCAGCCAGCACAAGCAAGAGAGCGGAAACGAATCTGCGGCCGCTTCGGCTGCCCGGTTTTGGTTCCTGCATCGATCGGCTAGAGCCCGGGAGTCACGATTCGCCGCCTTCCCCGGGCCCGCGAAACACGCTGGCCGACCAGAATCCGAACCAGATCCAGAATCCGGCGACTCCCATGATGAGCGGGTAGATGACGACCTCCGACCCCATGAGCTCGGGCGCGAAGTTCTGACCCATGGCCCACGTTGCGTAACACGCGCCCGCGAAGGCGAGGTGTGCGGCTATGACAGCCACCTGGCGGAAAGAAGGCATCCGGACCTCCTACTGGAGTTTCTGCGCCAGCGCTGCCTGCGCGGTGCTCGTATCGCGCGCCCTGTGCGCCGAGGCCAGTTCCTCGTGCAACGCCATGAATTCCTGGGTGAGTCTGTGGCCGCGATCGAAGTAGATCATCGGCTTCGCCTGCTGATGCGATTCCCTGATCCTGATCGAGGACGACAGCGGCGTGTTGAGCACAGGCAGACCCTCGTCGCGCAGCTCCTGCACGATCTTCTGCGGGAGGTTGGCGCGCGGCTGGAACTGGTTGACGACGATGCCTTCGACTTCCAGAGCGGCATTGTGATCGGCCCGGATCTCGGCGACGTTGTCGAGCAGCGTGTAGAGCGCGCGGCGGGCGAATTCGTCGCAGTCGAAGGGGATCAGGCACGCATCGGCCGCGATCAGCGCGGAGCGCGTATAGAAGTGCAGGGCCGGCGGCGTGTCGATCCAGATCTGGTCGTAGCCCTGTAGCGCGTCGAGCGCTTCCTTCAGCTTGTACATCTTGTAGCGCGACTCGAGCTTGGCCTGGAGCTCCTCGAGCATGGCATCTGCGGGCAACACGAACAGATTCTCGAACGGCGTGGGTGCGATGAAGTCTGCCGTCGGCCTGGGCCACAGCTTGTACGTGAGGATCTGGTCGAAGAATCCGCCCGCCGTGCGCTCGAGTCCATCGGCCTTCTCGCCCAGCAGGTAGCGGGTGGAGTTGGCCTGCGGGTCGAGGTCGATGACCAGGGTGCGCGCGCCTTGCGCCGCGGAAATGGCCGCGAGATTGCAGGTGATGGTGCTCTTGCCGACACCGCCCTTCTGGTTGAAGACGACGCGTTTCATGCTGTTCCCCGGTGTAGGGACTCCTAGGCGTGAGCCGCCAATCTATCGCCCGGCCGGTGCGCCGTCAATCGCGGAGCCAGAAAAGGTTGCCGCACTCCCGGGGTTGGAATAGATTCAGCGGATGCCTTCCGATAAGAAGCGCAAACCCGTGGCACCGGAGTCCGCTCCCAGATCGGCTGGCCGTGCGGACCCGAAACTGGTCGCAGACCTGGTCGCCGCGAACCGGGTGCTGGCGCGCGAGGGCGTGCTCGACGGCTGGGGGCACGTGAGCGTGCGGCACAATCTCGATCCCGGCCGCTACCTGCTTGCGCGCTCGCTCGCCCCGGAGCTCGTCGCGCCCGCAGATATTCTCGAGTTCGATCTCGACAACAACGCGGTGAACGCGCGTGGCCGCAATCTCTACACCGAGCGCTTTCTTCATGGCGAGATCTACAAGGTGCGCCCGGACGTCGTTGCTGTCTGTCATTGCCACGCGCCGCCGGTGATCCCGTTCGGTGTGACGGACGTGCCGTTGCGGCCCATGTACCATCGCGCGGCGTTCATCGCCCTCGGCGTGCCGGTCTTCGAGATCCGGGACGCAGCCGGCATGACCGATCTCCTGATCCGGAACCCGGCGCTCGGGCGGGCGCTCGCGCAGAGCATTGCGGACAAGCCCGCCGTGCTCATGCGCGGCCATGGAGCGACGGTCGTCGCCCCGACCCTGCAGCGGCTCGTTGCCCGCAGCATCTTCCTCTCGCTGAACGCGACGCTGCAGATGCAGGCGACGCTGATGGCCCGGGGCGGAGCGATCAACTTCCTCGACCCGGAGGAGGCGCGGCTGATCGAAGCGCGGGAAGGCTACGGGCTGGGAAGGGCGTGGGAAGCGTGGAAGCGAAAAGCGTTGAAGAAAAACTGAACCGTCACCCGCGATCGTCCGGCAGGGGAACGAGCGGGGCACGGTATCTCTTGTAGTAGGCGATTACCCGGGGCACATACTCCCTCGTTTCCCGGTAGGGCGGGAGGCGATTGCCGTATCTCAGCACCGCATTTTCTCCGGCGTTGTAGGCCGCCAGGGCGAGCGGGAGATCGTTATCGAACAGGAGGAGCAGGTCGCCCAGATAGCGCGTGCCTGCACGGATGTTCTGGTCCGGATCCAGGCGGTTGGTCACGTTGTAGCGCGCAGCGGTCCCGGGCATGAGCTGCATCAGGCCGACGGCGCCAGCCGGCGACCGGGCAGTTGCGTTATAGGCCGATTCGGCCGAAATGACGGCGTGGATCAGCGCCGGATCGACGCTGGCCGCGCCAGCCGCTGTTTGAATTTGCCGCGAATAGCGTGTGCGGGTCTCCAGGGAAAACCCGCGCACGGGTCCGGTCCGCAGTTCCGAGCCCGCAGTGGAAGCATAAGCCGGGCCGGGCCATCCTTTTGCCACGAGTTCGTAGCGGCCCGCGGGCCGCGTGGTGGTGACCCTCGTCACCCCCTCAGCGTTTACGTAACGATAAATGTCCGCGTGCACGATTCCGGTGCAAATCCCCAGCGTCAGCGCG
>Ga0075418_10001286_pt1 | contig 28385 bp, 26 predicted proteins | sample SoiMetdeltSBSDD2_FD_81776 | JGI IMG/M metagenome (GOLD analysis project Ga0075418, IMG submission 81776) | Bulk soil microbial communities from a Populus tree surrounding site in Tennessee, USA - Soil MetaG P. deltoides SBSDD2 | ecosystem: Environmental > Terrestrial > Soil > Tree plantation... | reverse complement strand
TGGCTGGTGCTACCACGATTGATTTGGGTTCGGGGTCTGCACCATTCCGCGATTTGTATTTGGGCGGCACCGCAACCAACAATTTTAGGTTTACGGGCACAGCCGGTGCCGCTCGCACTATTACTTTGGATGATCTAAGTGGGAGACTAGCGCTAGTACAGACCGCCGGTGGTTCGACTGCCCAAACCGGCGATTTGAATGTTTCCGGGACTTTAATTGCCGGAACGGCTTTACAGGGCACATTGGTGGGCTCGGCGAGCAGTGCTGGAGCCTCAAGCGCCGTGACTTTTCGCTCCGGCGACACCACAGGTGGAAGCGGTTTGTCCACAGGAGCGGTAACTCTTAAATCGGGTGATGGTTCGGGCACTAACACAAGCTCAGGTAACATAACAATCGATACTGGGTCAGTTACGGGGAGCGGTACGGCTGGTACTATAACGCTGGGCGGCACGAATGCCTCTGCTTTAACGTTGGGACGCAGTGGTTTGACAACCTCAAATGCTGGCGCGCTAACGGTAGCACAGCAACTGACTGCTAATGGCGGCATATCTGTAGCCGCTAATCAAAATTTGACCCTGCAGAACGGCACTGGGGTGTTTGGACAGACGTACACCACTAGTTCGGCCTCCAGCGCACAGACCCTGAGTGTTACTAACAGTAACAGCGGCGGTTCATCAATTGCGGTGAACGGCCACCAAATAACACTGGTTGGAACGGCCACTTCAGGCGGCACTAACTCTAACAGTGCCTTTAGCTTTGTGAACCCTTCTGCCGCTGCCAACAATAATTTCTACGGCCTTAACTTTGCCGGGACTGGCTATACTGACATTTTGCGCGTAAACGGCACGCAGATTATTAACGGTTCAGGCGTGTTGCAAAATGCCGGTCTAGGTAGTGGCGTGAACTATACCAACATTACTCAAGTTGGTACTTTGACGAGCGGAGCGCTAGGCGCTGGGTTTACGACTATCGCAGTAGGACAGGGTGGTACGGGTGCAACAAGCTTTACAAGCAATGGCATTTTGTATGGCAATAGTACGGGTGCCTTACAGGTTACCGCTGCCGGCACTAATGGCCAATGTTTGGTCGGTAACACTGGCAGTGCTCCAAGCTGGGTAACCTGCACAGGGCTGGTTACACTCCAGAATGCCTACGCAAACGGTAACACCATATCGACAACCGGAAACGACATTAGCTTTACACTAAACACCAGTCAAAGCTTTACGGTCGCTACTGCTGCTGGCGCGACAGGTTCTACCGCATTTTCACTGGTAGACGGTTCGAACACTAGCCCGCCATCGCAACTCGTTTTAGTAACCAATAATGACACAGACCAAGCTTTAGCGAACGGGATTACAATTAGCGCGGCTGCCGGCGGTATTACTGATGGTTTGGATGTTAGTGATGCTGAACTCGACAACGCCCTTAACATTGGGGCTAACGCCATTGCTGGTACTAACTTTGCCGTAACAGCTGCGGGCGCCGTAACGGCGGTTGGAGTCAATGCCGGCAGCGGTCAAATCCAAGGTACCGGTGGCTTATCGGTTACCGGGACAACTAGTCTTAACACGACCGGCACTGCAAACACATCAATCGGCAACGCTACTGGTACATTCGAACTGAACTCTAACACACTCGACATTAGCACTGGCGGAGCGTTGACCGGTATAACTGGGCTAACTATGGCGAGTGGTAACTTTTTGCAAACCGGCACAGGCACCTTTGGCACCGGCAGTGGCGCAGTTTCACTCAACGGTGATACAACCGTTGCCGCCACTAAAACACTAACCGTTACTAGTGGTCTAACGAGCCTGACGGGCAATACCAGTGGTGACGCACTCAACGTTAGCAATTCTACCTCCACCGGCAATATTGCAGTCTTTAGCGATAACAGTACCGCCGTCCTTACACTAGCCAACGGTGGTGGTGCTTTGTTCCGTAACCAAACCAACTCGGCAACTGCCCTACAGGTACAAAATGCCACCGGAGCAGATACACTGTTTACGATAGACACCGCTGCCCGCAGTGCCAGTGGCGGTAACTTGGTTAAAATTGGCAACTCAACCGGAACCGATACAGATACAACTTTCCTGGTACTTGATGGCAGCACTGCTGACCCAAGCACCAATATCGCGGCCCTCAATGGCGGCATGTTTTACGACTCCGACGACCACAAAGTTAAGCTTATTGAAAACGGCCAAGTAAAAATTATCTGTAATACGACTGACCTCGGTTGTGGTACAGGTACGGTAACCCTGCAAAGCGCCTACGGAAACGGTAACACAATTAATACAACCGATAACCGTAACATCGCCTTTAACCTAACCGACCAAAGTACTGACCCCAGCTTCCTGATTGATTTGCAATGTGACACCAGTTGTAGCACCAATGGCAAGTTTGCCGTACAAGACGACGGAAGTGATGTATTTACCATCTTACCTGCTGCCGGTGGTATAACTGTTGGTGATAATACCCTTAATACGCCAGTAACTATTAATTCCGGAACTGGAACCATTGCGGTGGGTACGGGCGCTCAAGCGAGGACAGTCAATGTGGCTACCGGTGCCGCTGTCCAAACAGTTACAGTTGGTTCCACGAACAGCACAAGTTCATTGCTACTGCAAGCTGGCACCGGGAACTTGCAGATTCAAACGCAAGGTGGCACCTTGGGGGTTGGTAATAACTCCGTAGCCCAGACTTTACAAATTGGCAATACTACCGGTGCAACAGCCATAACGATTGATGCCGGCACAGGCACGATTGCAGTCGGTACTGGCGCCCAAGCCCGCACTATAAACGTTGGTACTGGTGCAGCGGCGCAAACCGTAACAGTTGGCTCTACCAGTGGGGCGAGCGCACTAACTTTACAATCCGGTACCGGAAACTTAAGTATTACCACCCAAGGCACGGGCTCGCTTAATATCGGTAACAACGCTGTTGCCCAGACCCTTAATATTGGCAACGGTACGGGTGCAACGGCGGTGAGTGTTTTGTGCGGCACGGGTACTTGTGGGTTTGGTAACAACGCCGTAGCCCACACTACTACCTTGGGGTCGACTACGGGCACAGCTACCACAAACCTGCAAGCGGGCACGGGGGGGCTAAGCTTAACGAGTGGCGCCAACATCACTCTTGGAACCTCAAATACCACGGGTACCTTGTTGGTATTAGATGATAAAACTGATTCTGGCGATCCAACCGGTGTAGCCGGCGGTATGTACTATAATTCCAACCTTAAAGTCTTCCGTTGCTACGACACCTACTGGCGTGACTGCATGGCAACCGTTCGGACAACATATTCCTATACTATGGAAATGGGCAGCGGAACGGGCGATAATACATTTACCTTCGATACCAGTGGTGGCGGCACAGACGATGGTGTTGATGGTGTAACTAGTCATCCAAGTATCATGCTCATGGGAACAAGTACGGGGGCAACCAACTGGGTGTATGCTGGTTCACGCAAATCGGATGCGATTAGGTTGGGTAATGGAGACTACTGGCGTTATGAAACGGTGTTCCGTATAGGTACCATTTCAGACGACACTACCGATTATTTCTTCCGTGCCGGTTTTGGAGACAATCTTGTCGCTAGCGATAATGGGTCTAACGGCTGTTACTTTAAATACAATGATGATGTAAACGGTGGTGACTGGCAAGGTATTTGCGTAAGTGGCGGTACGGCTAACAACACAGTTTGTGATACCAACGTTCCAGTAAGTGCCTCTACTTGGTATAGATTAACTGTTGCCGTGAACTCCGCGGGAAATTCAGTAGATTTTATAATTGACGGCACTAGCCGCTGCCAGGTAACCACCAATATTCCTACTGGCTCTGGTAATGTGGTGGGCTGGGGTGATGCGATAAAAAAGACAACAGGTTCTACCGATATAACGGCCGACCTCGACTATATCACTCTTGAGGGACAAATGGGTACTTCCCGTTAAATCTAGTCCCTCTTGTGAGGTCTTAGGGCTTGTAACATTGTAGTAACGTCTTCGCTTTTGGTACTGCCGGATGCGTTAATAAGCAGCAAAATATTATGCTGTTCGCTGGTCATGATGCCTACTAATCGGCCTTCCACGTTATTTATTAGCGCCGGCGCGACGGTGTTTTCGATTTTTTGCGTTCCTTCTCCTGCTAGTAAATCTTGTGGTAAGTCCTCGGGTAATGCCTGTTCGGTCAGCACTATCGATGGCGCACCTGGTTTGGTAAGCGTCATGATGACGATATTTTGATCGAAGCTAACCGATTTCTCATCGAGTGTGTAGCCGCCAGGTATCTCATCAAAGAAAAAGTAAGGCGTAAAGTCTGCAATCTGATTCGCAACGGTTGAAGGCAGCAGAGAACGCGAAGGATTGTTTTTCCAGAACAAAAACCCTACAGCTATCGAAGAAAGAACAATGAATATTATAACCGTAGCAAGTAAGGCTTTTTTGCGGATGACAGGCCGAGCTGTCGATTTATGTTCTGCCTCGGTATCCATAAGGTGATTGAAATTAAGGCACTAAATGCCCAATGCAAGTATTGCCGTTATCGTTACTGTTCGTGTTATCGGGACAAATGGTGTTATCCCAGGTGGCACCGGTTAGGTTAGCATTAGAGAAGTCGGTACCTTGTAATTGTGCGTTTTTAAATTGAACATTGCTGAAATTTGCCCCCGTGGTCGTATTGGCGCTTATTAGTTTTACGCCGTCAAGAACTAAACCGCTGAAGTTCGTCGAACTTAGATTGTTCTGGCTTAGATTAAAATTTGGTTGAAAGATTGCGGACGTAAAGTCAATTCCTTCAAAGTTGCCTGCACTAATAGTGATGTCGCCAAGAGTAGTTCCGTTAAAAGTAGATCCTCGGAAATCGCCTCCACCCAAGACAGAACCGGTTAACAAGAGACCAAAATCTGCCGAATTAAAGTTGGCGTTTTGAACGTTGCTGTTTGAAAAACCGCTGGCGAATCCTCCAGCCAAATGCGCTCCGCTAAAGTTGGCGCCAGAAAAGTTACTTTGCGAGCCTCGGAAGCCCCTGAGTGTGCTGCCCGATAGATTAGTGCCGTGCATATCTGAACCAATCAAGAATGTGTTGCTAAAGTTTGCACCAGAGAGATTGCTATTCGACATATCAACTCCAGTTGCATTAGCTCCGGAGAAGTTGGCAGCGTGCATATCCAGCTCCGCCATAGTTCGGTATTGCAAACTGGCGTTCGAAAAATTTGCCCCCACCAGATTAGAGACAAAACCGCCTGAACCGGCAGGGCCAGCCGGGCCTTGGGGTCCCTGTGGGCCTGTTGCACCAGTGGGCCCGGCTGGGCCTTGTGGCCCGGTTTGATTCCAGGTTATCGCCGTTTCGTTGCTGGCGCAGGTTTGGGTGGCGTTATCAATAATCCGTACAGCCCCAACAGAGGTGCGGTAACAGGCATGTATGACTCCTGTGGGGTCGGGGATTGCTGCCCATACAGCAGCAGTACCGCCACCGATGATAATTCCGGTAACCAAAATCCCAATAAGCTTTGCCTGTCCACGCAGCTTAGTAATGCGCGCTAAAAACATACAGTCTCCACTTAACTGTTCTCATAGTACGACACTAAGAATCATAAATCTAATGTTTGTTGCACTAAAACGGTAGCCATTTAGTACTAGTATTATATAAGACAAACCGGGCATAGTAATTACACGATAATGTTTGCTTTTTTAAGCGTAAGCACGCTATAGTACACAAGGAGGCGTTCCGAAAGGAACAAAAACAAACACCACCTTGCAAAACCAAAACCAAAACACCGGTGTCATTTTTCCTGATAACCAAACATCACAACCTGTGGTGTCTATTGATGCTACCGCTGATTCCCAGGCTCTACTTAGCTCGCCGGCTCCTAGTTTGGCATCGTACCCTGTTCCTCTAGACCAGAGCCAAGCAGTTACGGCTTTGCCCCCTAAAAAACAGAACCTGCTTATACGGTTAGCTCGCCGGGCAGATATTGTCTTAGCTATTTTGTTGGTGTTAGGTAGTGTCGGGCTGGTAATTATTAAGAATTCCCCCAATACAACTAGTACTAGTGTTGGCCAGTTTGAGAGCACAACCCTGCCATTAGGGACCTTAGCAGCCTCGGACAGTATTCCGCTAGATACAAGGTCGGTCAGAATTAACGGCAGCCTAATCTTGACACCTTCAACCGAGCCTACTGTGGCAACTGCCGGCCAAATGTACTATGACCAAACCAGTAACGTATTGTCTTATTACAACGGGACTGATTTTGTGTCACTGGCTGGCGGCGAAAGCACAGTTACCTCAATACAGGGTCAAGCAGGCAGTGTAACATTAACTGCCGGGCAAGGAATCGGCATTAGCGGCACCACAATTTCTAACACCGGCGTCGTAAACCTTATTGCGGGTAATGCCGGCATAGTGATTACAAAAGACGGAGCTGGTAACAACACCTTAACAGTAAGCCCGGGCTCTACCGTTACGCTCCAGGCTGCCTATGATGCAGGTAATACCATAGCACTAAGTGCCGGCCGCCAGTTTATAGTGCAGGACGGGGGAATAAATGTATTCTCTATTTCTCCGGCTGGCGGGGCAGTAGTATTGCGAAATTCGACCAATACAACCACTGCTTTGCAAGTACAGACTGCCGACGGCACAAATAGCGTGTTGGATGTCGACACTACCAATCAACGCGTTGGCGTCAACACTGCTGCGCCAGCATCACTCTTGCAAGTTAATCAAAATAATTTAACCCCTGGAACCGTAACTAACTTGGCTAGTTCAGCAAACGTTACAGGTACGGGAACGACATTTCTTACTACTTTCCAGCCGGGCGACACATTTACAGTTACATCTAGTGGCGATAGTTGTGTTGTCCAGCAGATCACCAGTGATACTGCTTTAGTGTGCCGGGCCGCCCTAACCAACGCTGCAACTGGCTCAGCATATTCGTTTACGCAAACGGAGCGGTTTAGCGTGGCCAACAATAGTACAACAAACTTGCCGGGTACGGTGATTTTATCTAACCCTTACAACACCAGTGCACGGTTTAGCTTTAGAAGTGACGAATTGACGAACGACCTTACTATTGGCGCTAATGTCATCGGTAACCCCAGCGACGATGGCGGGTCGGACACGAACACCGACTACATTCAGGCCAGCGTGTTTAACTCTGGGTCTGGCGGCACGATTGATTCTATCCGTGTTTGTTTTACGACAATGGACGCTACGAACAAAGGTTTTAAAGTCGCAGTGTATACGGACAATGCCGGAAGCCCAGGCGCATTGCTTTCGGCTGCGAATCCGCCAGCCGGTACCGGGGCAGTGGGTTGGAGTACGGCTTCGTTGGGTACAACAGTTACCCTAGATCCAAATACAAACTATTGGTTAGCGCATACAACCCAGGTTGGTGTGACTACTCGCTACTGTCGTCAGGATGGTGGTACGACAAAATACCAAAGCACATTCCCGTGGGGTACAAACTTCCCAGCCAACTACACCACAACAGACATTACGAGCACAACCATAGCTGCGTATGCACCTTACATTACAATAACTGACCATTCCTCGTTAACGAGTGCCATAAAAGTTACGGAAAATAACGAAGTCACCATACGCCCTATCTATAATAGCGACACAGCGTTTCAAGTACTCCGTAAGGATGGGTCAGTAACGATGAGCGTTAACAATTTTGACCGCTATGTATTTGCCAACCAAATGATGGTGGGTGGCGCCGATGTAAATTACAGGATGTTCTTGATCGGCAATGACACCAACGGGGTAATCGGGGCGCGACGGACCAGCAACACCGCCACAGACAGTATTATGGAGTTGTTCTCTGATGTTGGTGGTGCGGCATCGCTCAAACTGAAGGTGCAGGCAGACGGTACGTTGCGATTAGGGGGTTCTACGCCTGATACCACTGGCGCCCTTTTGGTGTTAGATACCAAAAATGATAGCGGCGACCCCTCTGTTGTTGACGGGGCGATGTACTATAACTCCGCAAGTGGTGCCTTGCGCTGTGCACAAAGTGGTGCCTGGGTAAGTTGTGTCGGGGGATTAGTGGCCGTCAATACATCTATCCCGGGCGGCAATACCATCGCCAACACAGCAGCCGAAACCAATTTTGCTAGCAACTGGAGCATGCCTGCTAGCTATTGTGTTGCCGGGCGCACTATACGTTGGACGGCGCAAGGAACCTACAGCACCACCGGTACCCCCACATTGATATTCAAACTTAAAGCCGGTTCGACGGCATTAGCTACCTCGCCAACCTTTACTACTGGAAGTGGCGCGTCAAATCGGGAATGGCGCATCGAAGGCCAAACAATTTGCAATGCCGCACCCGCCGCTTCGGCTGCCACCGAATCTCAGGGTTTGGCCGAAATCTTTACCGCAGCCACTACATCCACACCCGGAGAAATGGTTAATACCGCCACAACCAATGTAGCCACTAACGGTGCTCTAACCATGCAAATTAGTGCCCAATGGGGCGCTGCAGACCCGGCCAACACCATTACAATGAGGCAATTTATAGTAGAAGCGATTGGGCCCTAGGTAGCAATATGGGGATGTTTATAAGGTTTACGCGTACTTTTTAAAAAGGTATACTTTAGAGCATTGCTTATGCATAATTTTAAGAAGAATCAACAGTCAATTAACCGTTCAATGGACGGTTTTTTAGGCAATGCCCCAGGTCGCCAGCAAGGTAGCAAGGATGTCTGGCCGAGCAAGCAGCAAGCGCAGGCAAATTCTGTTAGTTCCGGCAATATTGGTGATTTTAAGCGGGCAGAGGGGTTTCATCCAACCGACCGCACGCAAACAGAAATTAAGATTCCTGGAAAGGAGACTAGGGCCGACAAAAAAGCCGAGGCCTCGTTGTTGCACATGACCTTACCTGGCGGCAGTCTTAATCGTAAAGCGCGCAAACGCATGAAGAACAGTAAACCATTAACCAAGTGGGCTAAAATTCGCAAATGGAGTTTTAGAGGCTCCATGGTACTGGCTGGACTTGTATTAATCCTTGGCGGATTTCTTTTATTTAAGGGGTATCTTAACCTTAACAAAGTCTTTAAAGGTGGCGGTAACGCGGCTGCCTTGCAAGACAATGTCACACCAGACCAACTCCGTGGCGAAGGCGATGGCCGGGTTAATGTCTTGCTTCTTGGTAGGGGTGGCGAGGGCCACGCTGGTGCCGACCTAACCGACACCATCTTGGTGGCCAGCATCGATCCGGTTAATAAAACGGCTGGCATTGTTAGCATACCGCGTGATTTGTGGGTGACTGCATCGGGGCAGGGAGCCTCCAAAATAAACGCTGTCTTTGCCAATGCCAAAAATAAGGCCCTTAGAACCGATAAAGATAAAGCTAAAGCCGAGGCAGCGGGCGTAGAAGCTCTTAAAAAGACAGTCGGCGACGTACTCGGCGTGCCTATTCATTACTATGCGATGGTCGACTTTGCTGGCTTTAAACAGATGGTGGACATCGTAGGTGGCGTCGATATTAATGTACCGCAAGACTTAGCTGTATCCGAACATTTATGGGATACCACCACCAACAAACCCTACTATCTGCAGGTACCCGCTGGGCAACAGCACTTTGACAGCACTAAAGCACTATACTTTGCCCGCTCGCGTAAAACCAGCCCACGGGGTGACTTTGACCGGTCCGAGCGACAACGGTTATTTATTACTGCGCTCAGCCAAAAAATTCTATCTGCGGGCACGTATACTAATCCAGTTAAAATCAGCCAACTAATGGATGCCTTCGGTAGCCATATTGCTACCGACTTTAGTGTGGGCGATGCAGTCCGTTTTATGCAGATTGCTAAGGAAATCCCCGGGAATACCGCGGCTTCCATTGAACTAACGGACTCATCTAATCCGTTAGCCATAACCGGTAACATCGATGGCCAGTCGGTGGTTGTGCCCAAGGCAGGCGTGGGTAATTACACCGCAATCCAAAGCTTTATCCGGACTAAATTGCCGGACGGGTTCATTGTCAAGGAAGGTGCCAAATTGAAGGTATTAAATGGCAGTTCGGTACAGGGCTTGGCCAGCACTAAGGCCGATGAACTTAAAACCTACAGCTACAACGTAATCGCTGTTGGCGATGCGCCAACCAAGACTTACGATAAAACGGTATTGGTCGATCTAACAGGCAACAAACCTTACACCAAAAATTATCTAGAAAAGCGTTTTGGCGTCAAAGCTGTTTCTAAGCTCCCAAGTGATACAATTCAGTCCGAAGGCGCCGATTTTGTGATAATCTTAGGAAGTAGTGAGCGCTAATTTTGTTGGCCTTAAGGTCCCGCAATGAAACAACTTATAGCTAAAATTAAGCCTGCCAGCGGATTCTCGCAGTTCTTACGCGTTGGACTTAACGTGCTTTTTCCACTAATTATTTTTGTATTAGTACGGATTGAGTTCGTTCAGCTTGCCTTTGTTTTAATTTTGCTTAGCAAGTGGCGAATGTTTGTGGTACGCCCACGTTTTTGGCTAGCCAATATTCGCGCTAACTCCGTAGATATTATCGTTAGTATATCGATACTCCTATTTATGGTTAACAGTGCCAGTCCAACCATACAGTTGCTGTGGGCGGCTGGCTACGCCATTTGGCTAGCCGGTATTAAACCGATGTCATCAACCTTCATGGTGTCGTTGCAGGCTACGTTCGGCTTACTATTTGGGCTTAGCGCTATTTTTATTGGACTGGGCGATTCACCATTGTATGTTTTAGTGCTACTAAGTGGGCTTATTTGTTATTTGGCAGCACGTCATTTCTTTGATAGTTTTGATGAGCCTTTCGCCAAACTATTATCGTTTGCCTGGGCGTATTTTGGGGCGGCGTTAACGTTAGTTTTGGGCCATTGGTTATTGTTTTATGGCAACGGCATTATCGCCCAGCCAACGCTGTTGCTCGCGGCCCTCGGGTATTGCCTGGCGGCATTATATTATCTTGACCATTACGATAAACTTTCCAAATTGGTGCGTATCGAGATTGTCACGATTACAGCGGTTATTGTTGTTGCCATCGTCGGTTCGTTAACGGTTAATATTACCGGTACCGTACAAGAATTATTACGCTAACTAGGAGTTCGCAGTGGAAGTCATGTTGCCCCCAACCAATCTTACACCGCCATCACCACCGACTAGTGGGGCGAGGGCCGGCAAAAAAATGCGCATTTTTTCTATTGCACTTTTACTCCTTGTCGTACTAGCCGTTGGCTTTGGCGGCGGCTGGCTTGGGGCTAAACAGGTTAAAACCGATAGCCAGGTGCAGAAGGAACAAATTATTTTACAGACACAAGGCGAACTAATCCGCAACATCGCCGATAAAGTTGGGCCAAGTGTGGTGTCGGTAACCGTAAAAGGTCAGGCGAGTGCCGGATTTTTTGGATACACCGAGCTAGAGGGTGCCGGGACGGGTATTATTTTGACCGAAGACGGTTTAATTGTTACTAATCGGCATGTTGTACCTACCGGGACAACAGATGTAACCATAACGCTGGCTGATGGAACAGAGTACGAAAGTGTCAAAATCATTGGCCGTACCGGTAGTAACGACAGTCTCGACATAGCATTTCTTAAAATTAATGACACCAAAGGCAAAAAATTAGTGCCAGCAATTATTGGTGACTCTGCAAACACGAAGGTAGGCGATCCAGTCGTAGCCATTGGCAACGCACTTGGTCAATTCCAAAACACTGTTACCTCGGGCATTATATCGGGTTATGGCCGTAATATTCAGGCTAGTAGTGGCGATGGCGGCGAGGCTGGCAATCTTGAAAATTTATTCCAGACTGACGCAGCAATTAATCCAGGAAATTCCGGGGGGCCATTGGTCGATCTGAGCGGACAAGTGGTCGGCATTAATACGGCGGTTGCTGCTGATGGTGCCCAAGGTATAGGTTTTGCGATTCCTATCAATGATATAGTTGGGTTAATCGCTTCGGTAAAAGAAAAAGGGGTTCTAGAACGGCCGTTTATAGGTGTCATGTACATTCCGCTTACCAATGACGTTGCTAAGGCATATGGTTTGAACGTAACCCGCGGCGCATACATTTTGCCAGAGGCGGAAGCCGGTGGTCAGACAGTTTTACCTGGCGGTCCAGCCGACAAAGCTGGTATTAAGGCTGGTGATATCATCATTAAAATTGACGACAAATCCATCGACCAAAATAATAGCCTCTCATCGCTCATTAACAAACATCGTGTTAATGATGTGGTCAAGGTTAGTTTGCTGCGCGACGGTAAAGAGCAGACTGTCGATGCCACACTTGGTGCTGCGCCAACCGATTAGCGGCTAAAACACTGTGCAAGGCCATCTGATTGTTGTAGCTTGTAGCCTGCATCATTCGCTAGTTTTATTAAAGCTTCGTGCTGTTCTGGTAGGGATTCGGTTATTATAAATGTCGGCGGGGGGGCTGCCTGACTGAGCTGGTGCCAGAATTTTCGGTATACATCCAGCCCATCGACACCAGCAAATAATGCTTGTTTTGGTTCGTGCGATGCGGCGTTGTTAATGGGGTAATCGTCCGGCACATACGGGAGGTTTGCCAGCATAACATCATACGGTTTACTGATTGCTTCTAAAAGATTAGCCTGGGTAATTGTAGCGACTGGAAGGTAGATTTGAGCATTCTGTTTGGCGACGGATAAGGCTTTAGGGTCCACATCAAACAGATCTACTATGGCGTTTTCAAGCTCTAACCCCGCGGTAATGCCAATGCAGCCCGATCCAGCGCCGATATCGGCAATGTGTATTTGTTTAGGTAGCCCAAGTTGGGTAAGTAGGGTAATCATGCTTTCGGTTTCGGGCCTAGGAACCAGTACGGCTTTAGTGACAATAAACGTACGGCCATAAAAAAATACCTTACCTCGAATGTAGGCAAGGGGGGTATGTTTGGCCCTTTGCGCAATTTTTTTGTTCAACTCTACCTCTGTTGTTGGTGGTATTTCTTGCTCGGGGTGGGCTAAAAGGCGTGCACGATCTTTGTTAAAAGCGTCTTCTAAAAGCATCAGGCAATCGAGCCGGGCAGAGCCGATATTATTAGCATTAAGCGTTTTTTGAGCTTTTTCCAGCCAAGTATCAATGCGCATGGACATGTGTCAAAATATCTTGCACTATTTTTTCTGGGGTTTTGGCAGCAGCAACTTTTAGAGTTCCCAAAGCAACAGATTGTTTAACGAATTCCGCTTGTTCAGCCAAAAGGCGCGTTTGCATTTCGGGGAGTTTGCCGTAATCATGTTCAGTTCGTTCCATAATTCTTCGGCGTTGTGTTTTGGGCGGCAATACCAAGACAAAAACTTTGTCGAACAGATAATGAAAATCCAGTTGATTATGCGCGCTACCACACATAAAAAGTTCATCATGCGTTGCTAGAAGCTTAGACAAAACGGGCGCATTCCAGTGCCATGCGTTCTGCGTCAGATCCATTGGTTTGCTGTAATCTACCTTTACAGGCGAACCGGTCTTAGGGTTTACCCAACCCGCCAAGCCTTCCACTCGGTCCATATCAAAAGCACAGTACCCTTGTCGCTGTAACTCCTTGCAAACGGTTGTTTTCCCGGTACCGCTCCGCCCAGTAATAAGATAAGCACCCATGCCAGATTTACTGTCCTTCTTGAATCAGCTGCCGTTCGTAATTTTGCAACTTTTCGGCCAGGTCGTCGATTTCACCATTTAGTGCGCCAGGGATGTTGCTGCGGGAATAGCCAATACGGTGGTCGGTAATTCGGTCTTGCGGGAAGTTGTAGGTGCGGATTTTTTCGCTGCGGTCGCCGCTGCCAATTAACTTTTTGCGCGCATCGCTCAACTGTTTTTGTTCTTCTTCTATCTTTTGTGCCAACAAGCGGGCGCGCAAGACGCCCAATGCCTTTTCTTTATTTTTTATCTGTGACTTTTCGTCCTGGCAGGTTACTACAATGCCGGTGGGCAAGTGGGTAATGCGTACGGCTGAATCGGTGGTGTTGACACTTTGGCCACCGTGGCCGCTAGAACGGTACACATCGATTCGTAGGTCATTAGGGTTAATTTCGATATCGGTTTCTTCGGCTTCCGGTAATACAGCGACTGTTACTGTAGACGTATGGATACGCCCTTGGCTTTCGGTGGTCGGCACACGCTGCACACGGTGTACACCTGCTTCGAACTTGAGTTGTTTGTAGATGTCCTCGCCGCGCACACCGAAGATAATTTCTTTGAATCCACCAACCTCGCTAGGGCTTTCATCGATGAGCTCGACTTTGTAGTTATGACGTTCGGCCCAGCGCACATACATGCGGTAGAGGTCGCCAGCAAACAGACTGGCTTCGTCGCCACCGGCGGCAGCGCGAATTTCGACCACTACATCGCGGTCGTCGTTGGGGTCTTTGGGGGTAAGCACTTCCTCTAGGGCGGTGCTGTTGCGGGCAAGCTGTTCCTCAAGTTGTGTCAGCTCTGTCTTGGCCAGCGACGCAAGCTCGGAATCGTCACTGCTGGCTAACTCTTGTGCCGCGGCTTTTTGCTCGATTAAGCGCATATGGTTATCAAACAACGCAACGGTAGACTCAAGCTGGGTGCGTCGTTTGGCTAGCTTGGGGTACTCAGGCGAACTGTAAATAGTCGGATCGTCTAGGCGCTTGGTTAATTCGGCTAGTTCTTGGCGGAGATGCTGTTCTTTGTGTTCCATAGTCTTGTCTTAGTATACCTTAGCTACAAAAAACCACCTGGTCTGTCCAAGTGGTTTCGATATGCCAGAGCAGTTAGGCCTGGGCAGTCTTTTTGGCTTCAGCCTTTTCAGCCTTAGCAACTTTGCGTGCGGTTTCTTTTTTGGCGGCGTTCATGCGAGCTTCTTTAGCTTTAGCGGCAGCCTCGGCGCGAGCCTTGAACTTATCGACGCGGCCTTCGATGTCCACAATGCGCTCTTCGCCAGTAAAGAAGGGGTGCGAAGCGGCCGAGATGTGTACTTTAACGAGCGGGTATTCGTTGCCGTCCTCCCATTTGATAGTTTCGTCGCTAGCCACAGTAGAACGTGTCAAAAATGCAAAACCGTTATTGAGGTCCTGAAAAACTACGGGACGATAATTCTTAGCGTGAATGTCTTTCTTCATATTCCTACTATTCTATCTGTTTTATGCGATTTTGTAAAGTGTTAGACCGGGTGGCCGGGTTCGATATGCTTCTGGCCGTTGGTTTTGGCGTGACGTACACTCCATAAAATCGCAGCAGTAATAAAGATGATGCCCAGACTGCCCACAATCCATTCTGGAATTTCAACATGATACAGCTCTAGCATCATAATGGCGCCTAGGAAAGCTATAGCCCAGTGTGCCCCATGCTCTAAAAAGATGTATTTTTTGAGCGCATTGGTTCGCACTAGGTGAATAGTCATAGCCCGCACCCATACCGCGCCAGCACCCAGACCGGCCATAATAATAACCACACTATTGGTTAAGGCAAAGGCACCAATAACACCATCGAGCGAGAAGCTAGCGTCTAGTACTTCTAGGTACATAAAAGCCGCAAAGGCTGCAATGCCAACTTTGCGTAAAGTCTTAGAATGTTTTTCATGCCCACCCATAGCCGCACTAACGATTTGCAGGCCAATATGCAACGCCATGGCGGTAATAGAAGCAATGAGTACGGTTGAGTGCAGGGAAGCATCGACCGTAAAGTACACCACAATCGAGGCCAGGAGCATAACAAACACGGTTAGGTTATCAAAACGCCCCAATTTGCCCAAGTACCGTTCTAGAAAGCCCAGCCAGTGCGTCTGTTTTTGGTAATCAATAAAATAACTGAGCGCAATCATAAGAAGGAATGTCCCGCCAAAGGCGTTGATTATAGGCGCTGATGATTCTAGCTCGTGTGCGTATTCGTCCGGGTGGTTAAGGGCTAGATCCAGGACTTCTTTAAACCCAAACCCAGCCGTAGCCATTACAATAAAGATAGGCAGGGCAAAACGCACCACAAACACTGCAATAAAAATACCGACAGTCATAAACAAGCGCTGCCACAGCGGTGACATGGTTACTAGCACTTTGCTGTTAACTACGGCGTTATCGGCACTAAAGGTAGTTTCGAGCAAGGTTAGAACGATGGTTGTAAAAAGGGCCGTTAAACCAAGCTCCCATCCAACAAAAAACCAAATAAGTAATGTCGCCGAAGCGGCAAACCAATAGATACGAAGTAATCCCAAAAATCCCATAGACTTATCTGTAGCATAGAAAATATTGACTGAATTTACAAGACTTGCAATAGTAAAAAAAGTACTATAGGGGGGATGAGTTATGGGCGAAATCACTGTAATAAGTTATTGGAACCCGCCAATACACGACAAGAGAGTGCCAGGTGCGGATCTTATTATACAACGGGATATTTTATGGCACGTCATACCAGAGACGGTGTTTCTGCATGAAGGCGCCGAATGTTCAATTATTACTCAAAAGTCTGAGATCTTGCGCCAATTGCCCGGATTGCCTAAAGATTTTAATGAAGGAACTATTAGTATTTATCCTGCGGCCAAAATATGGACCCCGGAAGTTATTGATAAGGTAGGCTCTACTATTGTAAAGATGACTAATCGTTACCGCGAAAAGTTTAGGTGGGAGTTACCCTGGTTACCAGTCTTTTACCAACCTGCGTCAAAATAGTAAACAGATTGTCAGACTGTAGGTTTCCTGGTATACTTATGTAGTTATCAATAAGCAGGTTGGGGTTATATCCTCCCGTTGGTTGCCGTGCAGGCGCCTTCCGGGTACCCATACCGAAGAGAAAGGACTTAAAACTATATGGCTACAGTTGACGTAGACATTAAAAAATTACTTGAGGCCGGTGCGCACTTTGGCCACAAAACTAGCCGATGGCACCCGAAGATGGCGCAATATATTCACTCTAAACGGGGTGGCAGTCACATCATCGACTTGACCAAGACGGTCGATAGGTTAGAGAAAGCTTTAGATTTTTTGACTGAGACCGCTAGCGAGGGCAAGCAGATTTTATTGGTTGGTACCAAGCGCCAATCGCAAGACATTGTTAAAAAATTGGCCGAAGACGTCAAAATGCCATATGTAACCGAGCGATGGCTTGGCGGTATGTTAACCAACTGGCCAACGATTAGTTCGCGCGTAAAGCGTTTGCAAGACCTCGAAGCCAAAATGGCTTCGGGCGAGCTGGCTAACAAATACTCTAAGCTCGAAGTGCAGCGCTTTCAAGAAGAAATCGATGCCATGAACAACCTGTACGGCGGCATTAAAAACATGGCCGCCAAACCAGGTGCCGTGTTTGTGTTCGACGTGGTACACGACCACAATGCCGTAAAAGAAGCTCGAAAATTAGGGCTCAAAATTGTCGCTCTCGTAGACAGTAATGCCGACCCAGATGTAGCCACCTATGTTATTCCTTGCAACGACGACGCACTTAAGACTATCCAATTAATTGCCGACTACCTAAAACAGGCAATTGAAGCCGGTAAGGCAAAGTCGGGCAAGGCCCAAAAAATTGACGATAAAAAAGAGGAAGGGGACAAATAACCGTGGCTGTGGACATCGCAGAAATTAAACGTTTACGCGAGCTTACCGGTGTTGGCATGACCGATGCCAAAAAAGCGCTGGATGAAGCCAATGGTGATTTTGATAAAGCCCTGAGCGAAATGCGCAAAAAAGGTCTAACCAAGGCAGAAAAACGCGGCGAGCGCGAAGCCCGCGCTGGCATTATTGGCAGCTACCTCCACGATAACCGTATCGGTGTCCTAGTAGAGGTAAACTGTGAAACCGACTTCGTGGCCCGTAATGATATTTTTACAGGCCTGGTTAAAGACATCGCTATGCATATTGCTGCCTCTGCGCCGCAATACGTTAGTATCAATGACGTGCCGCAAACCGACCGCGAAACAGCCAAAGCCGAGTTTATCGAAAAGGTGAAAGCCGAAGGCAAGCCCGAGAACATGGTTATCCAAATCGTCGAAGGCATGCTCAAAAAACACTTTGCTGAACGGTGCTTGCTAGAACAGCCATTCATCAAAAATCCCGACCAAACGGTAGGTGATTACGTTAAAGAGCACAATGCTCGCCTGGGCGAAAACATCGTTGTCCGCCGATTTAGCCGTATGGCACTTGGCGAAGTACAATAATTTTTTAAAAGGACAACCGCCATTTTTATAGGGCGGTTGTTTGTTTTTATGGAATATCCCCGAGCCACCTATGCGCAGCGTGTAATGCTTGCCCCAGATGCCGACCATTTGGATGCAATGGAGTATGCTGCCCTGTCAACGGGTGCCGCACTTGAAGTGCTGCCTGCAGATACTCCGGCCGAGACGCTCAATACGGCGCTGTATTATGGAAGGGTTGGCGGCGAGCAACAAGACGCTGCCTATTCAGAAGCGTGTACCAGCATGTGTCTTGGTGGGGCCGTCGTGCGTGTTGAAGTAAGGCGAAACTACAACCAAGAACCAGCTAACCTTGACGCTTTTGATGCATGCTACCATAAAACGATGACAGATTTAGCCTGTCTACGCAGTATAATTGCTCGGGTATTGAATCCGACGTATACTGTAAACATTATGTAACAGGGATTATAAACGTCCATGAACCCACAACAAGTAGTCGAAGATGCTAGCAAAAAATTCCAAGCAGCCCTAACACATTTTCAGGAAGAAATTAAAAAAGTACGTACCGGGCGGGCGCATCCGAGCATGCTCGACGGTGTTAAGGTAACGGCTTACGGCAGCGAAATGCCGCTTAATCAGGTGGGCAATGTGATTGCACCCGAGGCACAGCTACTACAGATTACGCCGTTTGATCCGAATAATTTACAGGCTATCGCCAGCGCCATCCGCGATAATCAAAGCTTGGGTCTTAATCCTATGGACGACGGCCGTGTAGTGCGCGTGCCGATCCCTCCACTAACCGAAGAACGCCGCCGCGAATATGTAAAAGTCCTAGGTGCTAAGTTAGAAGACACCATGGTTGCCATGCGTAACATCCGCCGTGACGCTATGGAAGCTATCGATACTGCTAAAAAGGACAAACAAATCGGCGAAGACGATGCTAAACGTCTGGAAAAACAAGTTGATGATGCTATGGCTAAGGTTAAAACTGACGCCGAAACAGCTTCTAAAGCTAAAGAAACCGAAATCATGACAGTTTAGTAGTTCTAACCGTTCTTGTCCTGTACAATAGGTGCTATATGTGGGTTTTGCTTTTGATTTTGGGGATCATACTGTTTGTTGGCCTTGTCGTGGTGCACGAATTTGGACATTTTTTGGCTGCACGCCGTAACGGGGTCGATGTAGAGGAGTTTGGGATTGGCTTTCCGCCCCGCGCCTGGAAACGCCAAACCAAAAAAGGTTTTATTTTTAGTTTAAACTGGCTGCCTATTGGGGGTTTTGTAAAACTTAAGGGCGAAAATGACGCCGCAGACGAGAAGGGTAGCTTTGGCGCTGCGCCATTTTGGGTAAAAACCAAAATTATGTTAGCCGGTGTGGCTATGAACTTGCTAATAGCCTTTGTTTTATTAACGGCTTTGGCACTAATCGGCATGCCTAAAATTTTAGATAATCAGTTTACCGTTAGTAGCGACACAAAAATTATCAGAAATGACGTGTTGGTAGGCTATGTTGAATCTGGTTCGCCAGCCGAAAAAGCAGGGTTACAGGTTCGCGACCGCCTAGTTTCTATTCGCGGCGCAGCTGATGTTTTATATTATGACCAAGACGGAAAGCTTTTGTCCCAAGACCAAGGCCTGGCGGGCGAAGAGTTACCTATAACCTCGGCTGCCCAGTTACCGGAAGTTACTAAGCAATTCCCGGGCCAATTAGTCACCATAACATACGAGAGGAACGGTGAGCGTCAGTCTACAGCAGTTCAGCTGCGTACGGCCGAAGAAGCAAAGGGTAGGGCGTTTTTGGGCGTCTCCCCAACCGAATATACCCTGCAACGATCCACATGGTCGGCGCCGGTGGTTGCTTTGGGGCTCATAAAACAGTTTACTATTGCCACCTTCCAAGGGTTAGGCACGGCTATTACGGCTTTGTTCCAGGGTGATACTGCCAAGGCTAGCGAGCAAGTCTCGGGCCCGGTGGGCATCGTCGTTGTGTTAAAACAGGGCAGCCTGCTTGGCTTTCAATTTATTTTGTTCATTATCGCTATCATTTCGTTGTCTTTGGCTATTATGAATGTTTTGCCAATTCCTGCATTGGACGGCGGTCGTTTTTACGTGTTACTGCTTTCGCGGTTGTTCGGTAGAAAACTCAGCCAAGACATGGAAGAGCGTATTGTCGGCACTAGTTTTATCTTTTTGATTATCCTAATTGTTTTAATTACTATCGTCGATGTCCGAAGATTCTGGTAAACGTACAAACAGCGGTATTGCCTGGAGCCCACTCGTTGCCATACTTCTTACCATCGCAACCTTTATAGTTTCTCAACTTGTCGTTGGTTTGGGGTTTGGTTTAGTATTTGGTGTTTTGGACTGGAATAGCCAGCAAAGCCGGGACTGGATGAGCACATCATTCGGCCAATTTGCCATGATAGCCGTTGGTTCGCTGGTAACGGTAAGTGTGTTGTGGTGGTTTTTACGTGCGCGGCGGGTCAAGTTTAGTGTGCTGGGGTTTTCGCGTTGGCCGCATTGGCGTGATGTCGCTCTTAGCTTGCTTGGTTTTACAGTCTATTTTGGATTATTAATTGCTGCTAGTATCGTCGCCAGCCAGATATTTGGCATTAATACCGAACAAGAACAAGAAATTGGCTTTGAAACTGCCAAAAGTGGCGGCCAGGGCTTGCTGTGGGTATTTTTAAGTTTAGTAGTTTTACCGCCGTTGGTTGAAGAAGTGCTATTTAGAGGGTTTTTATTTGGTAGTTTGCGCGCCAAGCTGTCATTCCAATGGGCGGTTGTAATTACAAGTATTCTTTTTGCTATCCCGCATTTGTTTGCAAGCAGTGACGGGTTTTTATGGATTGCTGGAGTCGACACTTTTGTGCTATCGCTGGTACTTTGTTATTTGCGCGAAAAAACAGGGGCTTTGTGGGCTAGCATTGCCTTGCATGCCATCAAGAATAGTCTCGCCTTTATCTTTATTTTTGTTGTATAATCGCTAGCAATGAAACGTTACAGTCATGTAATTAGTCCCTGGCTACTCCCGGCCCCCGGCCGTGTATAATTTCTGTATTTACAGTATATTTCTAAATAGGACTAAGCAACATGAAAGTAACCCAACTTTTAACGAAAACAAGTAAAACCGCGCCAGCCGACGAGCAAGCCAAAAATGCCCAACTGTTAATTAAGGCTGGCTATATCCATAAAGAAATGGCCGGTGTCTACGATTATTTGCCCCTTGGCTACATGGTTCTTAACAACATCATGCAGGTAATCCGCGAAGAAATGAACGCCATAGGCGGGCAAGAGCTGTACTTAAGCGCCCTACAACCCAAAGAAAACTGGGAAACCAGTGGTCGTTGGCACGACGATGTCGTTGATGTGTGGTTTAAGACTCGTATGCACGCCGGGGAGGGCTTCCATACTGGTCCAGAACTAGGCCTAGGTAATACGCACGAGGAAGCACTCACTGCACTCATGCGTTCGCACATCCAATCGTACAAAGACTTGCCCAAATATGCTTACCAGTTCCAGACTAAATTCCGCAATGAACTCCGAAGTAAAAGCGGCATTATGCGTTGCCGCGAATTTATTATGAAGGACTTGTACTCATTTTGCCGTAATCAAAAAGAGCACGACGCATTTTACGAACAAGCAAAGCAGGCATATATAAGAATATTTGAGCGTCTAGGCCTGGGCAATCTAACGTATGTAACCTTTGCTAGCGGTGGTAGTTTTAGCAAATTTAGCCACGAATATCAGACAATCACTGACATTGGCGAAGATACTATTTATGTGCACGAAGGCAGGCGCATCGCCATTAACAAAGAGGTCTACACCGATGAAGTTTTGGCCGACCTGGGCGTATCAAAAGGCGAGCTAGTCGAAAAACGAGCAGTTGAAGTGGGTAACATTTTTACTCTTGGCACTCGTTTCTCCGAACCGCTTAACCTTACATTTACAGATGAGGATGGTACGAATAAGCCCGTGATCATGGGGAGCTACGGCATTGGCCCGGGCCGGGTGATGGGGACTATTGTGGAGCACTTTGCTGATGAGCGGGGTATTGTCTGGCCAAAAGAGATTGCACCATTCCGCGTATACCTCGTGTCGCTCGGTGGGAGCGCTGAAGTTGAACAAGAAACAGACGTGTTAAATAAGCACTTGACTGACGCGGGAATCGGAGTACTATATGATGATCGGAAGGCCACTTCAGCAGGTGAGAAATTCGCCGACGCCGACCTCCTGGGTATACCGTTTCGAGTTGTTATAAGCGAGAAAACAGTTGCCGCTAAAAAGTACGAGCTAAAGGCTCGGATGGCGCAAGAAACAAAGCTCCTCTCATTAGAGGAACTGATTCGTACGGTCAAATAGTAGGGTGAGAAAACGATACAGAAAGGAATAAGATGAACAAGCAATTTCACTTAACGAAACAAGGTGTAGATGAGTTAAAAACCGAGCTTGAGGAGCTTTTGAGCCAACGCGGTGTAATTGCCGAACGCATTAAAACTGCGCGCGAATTCGGCGACTTGGGCGAAAACATGGAATATACCGCCGCCCGCCAAGACCAAGAACGCAACGAAAGCCGCGTAGCCGAAATTGAACACATTTTACTAAACGCCAAGGTGATTAGTTCACCAAAAACTGACAGTAAAGTAGTGTTGGGTTCGAAGGTTAAGCTTAAGAGCGAGGATGGTAAAACCAAAGAATTCCAGGTAGTGGGGACTGTTGAGGCCGACCCCTTAAATGGTAAAATTTCCGACGAATCGCCGATTGGCAAGGCCTTACTGGGCAAAAAAGAAGGCGAAGAAGTCGAGATAAAAACCCCTGCCGAGACCGCAACATACCGAATTGTTGACATCAGCTAAGGTAGGGTAAATATGGTAGAATCAGTCTATGCATAAAATTAAAGCCATTATTTCAGGATCTGATGGTACACTGCTCGATAGTCTGTATTTTATTCGGCGCGGACAGTACGAGGCCGTAGCGGAATACATGGTAGAGGCCGGTATTGGCCGATTCGACATTCCTTCGTACGAAGAATACGAAAGTGTTATAAATCAATCGGTTGGCGGCAGTACCCGTGATACATTCGAGAAAACACTGCGTCGCATGCTTGGCAAAGGCCACGAGAAGCAGCTAGAAAAAATTGACTTTAATAATCTCGACCGTCGCCTTGGCCCTATCCAAGATCGTCTTGCGCCCCTGTACGTGCATCCGTTTTACGATTTGAACGGGTTTTTGCACTGGATGGGCAAGCAAGGGCTTTACCTAGGTTTGTTCACTAGCGGTAGCCGTTACCATATTATTCGTAACTGGGGTAATGCCTTGCCAGCACTCGGGTACATGGACTTATTCCAAAAGGTTGGCGTAAGCGAAGACGAGAAAATGCATGCCCTAGTAGAACGAGTCAAAGCAACATTTGGTTTACAGAAGTTCACCATTGTTACCTGCGATGATACTGCCGCTACTAAGCCAGACCCCGAAGGTATTGAAAAAACGCTTAAAATGCTTGGCATCAAACCAACCGAGGCAATTATGGTTGGCGACCTAGAAGCTGACATTAAAGCGGGCAAAGAGGCTAGAGTATTAACAGTGGGCATAAGCCATGGCTTTAGCACCGTGGAAGAGCTACAAAAAGCAAACGCCGATAAAGTTGTGCATAGTTTAGCCGAACTTCGCGAGTTTGTAGAATCGCTAAACCAGTAACCATAAGCTTGGTATACTAACGGTATGAAAGCGCAAAAAGCGTTAATTGCCGATTGCTTTCGGGCGGAATATGCCAATGGGGGCTTGGAATGACGGCGCCCAGCTCAAAAGCTCTCTTTGCTGCCGGATGCTTCTGGGGTGTACAGTATTATTTCGACCATGTCCCAGGTGTAGTTAAAACCACCGTTGGCTATACTGGCGGCCATACCAAAAACCCTAGTTACGACGACGTTGCTACGCAGTCAACAGGCCATGCCGAATCTGTCCTAATTGAGTTTGATCCAAGCAAAGTCACATACAAAACCCTTTTAAAACAGTTTTTTCGTATGCACAACCCAACACAAGTTGGCGGGCAGGGCCCCGATATTGGGCCCGAATATCGTTCGGCTATTTTTTATTTTGACCAAGAACAACACAACGAAGCAATCCATATTCGCAACGATACACAGAAAAAACTAGGTAAGCCTATCGTCACCGAAATCAGTCCAGCTGGTCCGTTTTATCGGGCCGAGGAATATCACCAGAAGTTCACCGAAAAAACAGGTTTGGGCATGTGCCATATCCCCTATGCGCCGGTGTAGGCAGCTCCGCATATGTAAGAGCAACTGTGATATAGTTTTTGTATGACTAAGAAAACGACCTCGGAAAAAAAGAACAAAACGACGGCTATTTCGGCGGAGCAATTCCAAAGCTTGCGCAAATGGAACTTATGGGCAGGGTTGCTGCTTGCCGTACAGGCAATAGCAATCGTGATAATCGGTACCAGCAGATCGTATCCGTTAACGACCAACTTTTTAACAGTTGACACATTAGCTAGCGAGGCAACCAAAGGTCAAAGCCTCGCAGCAGCCACTCGTCATTTGTGGGATATGCCGTTGGCTTGGGGCCTAGGGGGAGTTTTACTATTGTTTGCAATCGCTAACTTGGTGGCGGCGTTGTGGGCGCGTAAATGGTATGAACAGCGCTTAGTCAGGGGTCTTAACGACTTACGTTGGCTCTCTTTTGCTGTGGGAGGTGCTGGTTTGCTGGCAACTGTTGGCTTGCTGGTTGGTATTTACGACCTTACGCTGCTGCTCGCAGTTAAGGCATTTATGGTTGCTGGCTGCTTGGGTGTCATGGCTGGCGGTATTATGCGGCAAGCTGCGGGCGATAAAGAAACGCCGTTATCACATGTCGTATGCGGGGTCGGTACGGCTTGTATTGTTGCCGCATTAGTTATTATTGGTATCACTACCGGTGGCGCAGTACTGTATGATGGCCATATTCCAGCCTTCGTATATGGTATTTTAGCCACAACTGGTGTAGCCTTTTTGGCTCTCGGTGGTATTACTCATTTGAGGATTGTGCGCAAGGGCATTTGGGCAAACCCGCTTACCGTAGAACGGGCTTTTTTGGTACTGAGTTTCTTGGCCGTAAGCGCGGTAACTTGGCAGGTGTATGCAGGTGCCCTTAAACCCTAATGCACCTCATTTTTGATTTTGACGGTACCATTGCCGATAGTTTTAAAGTAAATATTTCTATATTTTGCCAAATGACCGGTAGGTCACCAGATCTTCCACGGGCAGAAATAGAGCGCCTTCGTCAATTGCAAACGCGCCAAATTCTGAAGGAATTGGGTATCTCGCTTTGGCAGATACCAGGGCTACTTAAGCAAGGGCGTGCCGAAATGCACCGGCGGATCGGCGAAGTTCGGCCGTTCGCAACAATTAGCCCTACGCTAAAAGAATTGCAATCACAAGGTCATAAGCTGTATATTCTCAGCACTAATAGCCGCCAAAATATTGAAACATTTTTGCAAAAGCACAATTTGCAACATCTTTTTAGCGAGATTTGTGGCGGTATAGGTCTGTTTGGGAAACGGCCCGCCATTAAAACTATCTTGCGTCGAAACAACATATTGCCTAGCGACTGTTTTTATATTGGTGATGAAACACGGGACATTAAGGCAGGTACTAAAGCGGGAATCCGTACCATAGCCGTAGCCTGGGGGTATATGGACGAGCGTGCCCTTGCACCAACCCACCCTTATGCTTTGATCCGAAAGCCCTCTGAACTGTTGACCGTTTGTCGTCCAACCCAATAGCTGCGCGACCTGTTACAATAGGTGGATGAATTATTGGAGGGAGCGCAGTCAGCCGTATAAACCCGGGCAGTCGGCACCGTATAAGGTTAGTCGCAGTAAAATCGAACTGTTTATGCAGTGCAAGCGATGTTTTTGGCTCGATGTGCGGCTAAAAATTAAGCGCCCTGATGGCCCGCCATTTAATATCAATAAAGCTATCGACGAATTGTTTAAAAAGGAGTTCGACAGCTATCGCCTAAAGTCCGAGCCGCATCCTTTAATGGTGGAATATAAGCTAAAAGCTGTGCCGTTTTCGCACAAAGACTTAGATAATTGGCGCGAGACGTTTGTGGGCGTCCAGACATTGCACGAACCAACCAATTTGCTAGTTTTTGGCGCTGTCGATGATATTTGGGTAAACGAGGCCGACGAGCTGGTAGTAGTTGACTATAAAGCTACGGCAAAAGATAAAGACGTAAGTATCGACAGTCAATGGCAGATCAGTTACAAACGCCAATTGGAGGTCTATCAGTGGCTTTTGCGTCAGAACGGTTTTGCTGTTAATTCCACGGGCTACTTTGTATACACCAACGGCCGGATGGATCTAGATGGATTTTATAACCGCGTAGAATTTCGGACCAAACTTATCCCTTATACTGGCGATGATAGCTGGATCGACCCAACACTCAAAAAAATGAAGAAATGTATGGAAGGCGAGATGCCTGCAGTAGGCAAAAGTGCCATGGGCGGCGAATGCGAATTTTGCGCCTATGCCCGCGAGCGTACCAAATTAACTTTACAGGCCCTGCAAACCAAATCGGCCAAAGCTTAGGTGTTAGCCTGCAAATCGTCGGGCTGTAAAAAGTAAAAATAATACTATTTGTTGCGTAGCGCAGAGGGCAATAAAAGCCCAAACAAATGGCCTGGCCCAAGCTTTTTTAGCGTACATATGTGCTATAGCTACAAATACAACCAAACATGGCAAGACGTAACGATGAACTGATACGATGTTGTTATTAAGGGTAAACAGTACCATTGCTGCAAGGCCGAATAAACCCAACGGTAACAGTACTTCGCTTTGTTTTTGCCTTGCAACTATGATGGCGTATATCGAGGCTGTCACCAGGACAGCAAGCGAAAAGAGCGGAAATAAGGTGTTAACTATCTGACCTTCGTGACCAGTCACGATGCGTATTGATTCAATGCCGGCCTGATATATCGTTGCGATAATGTTAGGGTTAAAGGATTGGTACATCCAGAGCTGCTCGCTGGCATAAGCATGGAACATGTACAAAAAATCACCACGGACAACATACAAAAATAGTCCGTAGGCAATAAGCCCCAGCGGTGCAAGCAAAAAGAGCAACGTGGTTTTGTCTTTGAATGTGTTAGTAACACTCCACTGGTGGGCGCGTAGATATTCGAGCGCACAAAGACCAACAATCAGCATTGATGGCAAGCGTGTTGCAGTTAAAAGTGCTAGCAGGGCAGCCATTGGCAGCCATTTGCGCTCAAGTGCAAACCAGTACGCCCAAAAAGCAATCGCACAAAAGACCGCCTCCGTATAAAACATATGCATAAAAAATGCTGCCGGGGCCATAAGAAACAGTAATACTACAAGCCATTCATGTCCGGTAACTATTTTGCGTCCAATCTTGTACAGCGCAACAAGTGCTAGCCAAAGCGCACAGATATTAATCACGATACCTAGTGTAGCTAGCGATAAAAGATGAAAGGTGGCCTGCTGCAATATCCATATCAATAATGGGAAGAGCGGGTAAAATACCGGCGCCGATGGGTTATTGAAGTAACCGCCTTTTAAGATAGCCTCGTACCAGCCGCCATCCCAAAACATAGTGTGGGCGAGGAGTTGGCCGCCGCTTGCCAGGTATCCAGCAATACTCAGTGTAAGTTGCCATACAAAGGCAATTCCCAAAAACAGCAGCCATTTGCGTTTGGCAAGCCGAGCCAAGACCATGTGTACACCCATTAGTAGTATCATAACAGTAGCGGGTTGGATCTGTTATACTAATAATGGCATATGTTAGACATCCAATTTATCCGAGACAACCGGGACTTAGTTGTCCGCAAGGCTCAAGAAAAACAGATCCCGATCGACATAAACCATTTATTGGTCGTAGATAAAAAGCGCCGCGAACTTTTACAGCAGGCTGAAACCTTACGGGCAAAGCGTAACGAAAACGCGGCTGGCTTGAAGGGTGGTAGGCCCAGCCCCGAGGCTATTGAACAAGGCAAGCAGATTAAAGCCGAGTTAAGTGGCATAGAAGCCGAACTAGAGACTGTCGAAAAAGAATATCACGATCTCTTAGGGGGCGTGCCAAATATTACGCCAGATGACACCCCCCTTGGCGGCGAAGAAGCCAACCGGTCCGAAAAACCTTGGGGCGATACCACCCCTAAAGATTTTGAGATTCAAGACCACCTAACGTGGGGTCAAACCCGTGGTCTTATCGATTTTGAGCGCGGCGCCAAAGTGTCGGGCAATAAATTTTACTTTTTAAAGGGCAGCATGGCACAGCTGGAATTAGCGGTCGTACAGTT
>Ga0075418_10001285_pt1 | contig 28390 bp, 29 predicted proteins | sample SoiMetdeltSBSDD2_FD_81776 | JGI IMG/M metagenome (GOLD analysis project Ga0075418, IMG submission 81776) | Bulk soil microbial communities from a Populus tree surrounding site in Tennessee, USA - Soil MetaG P. deltoides SBSDD2 | ecosystem: Environmental > Terrestrial > Soil > Tree plantation... | reverse complement strand
GGGCCCCACAGCTTCAGAAACCGGTTCAAGGACACCGGCAGCCCATGATAGGGTCGCCCCGATAACGGCGAGCGGAAAGGGAACCCGGTGCGAATCCGGGACGGTCCCGCCGCTGTGAGGGGAGACGCTTCCGCGCCGACGTGCCACTGGCCTCCGGGCCGGGAAGGCGGCACGGGAGGGCGCCCCGAGTCAGAAGACCTGCCGCTTCGCCGCAACCCGAACCCCTCGCGGAAGGAGGATTCGTGTTTCGACGTACTCTCGTTCTCGGGGCGATCGCCCTGATCCTTCCGGCGGCCGGTTGGACCGCCACCGTCAAGGTCCGTGTCGAAGGCAAGACGCGGACGATCTTTGCTCCCGCCGAGCGATCCGTCTCGGCGGGCAACGCGCTCGAGGCTCTCCAGGCGGCGGCCGGCGTCGGGGAGTTCTACTTCCATGTGACGCAGACGTCGTTCGGGCCCTATGTCGACCAGGTCGGGCTCTACCCAGGAGCAGGGTCGACCGGGTGGGTCTACAAGGTGAACGGCGTCTCGCCTCCGGTCGGCGCCGACCAGTACGTCCTGAAGGCCGGTGACCGCGTGCTCTGGTACTGGGCCACGTTCGGATCCACGGGCGGGCCGTCGACGCTCGAGCTCGTGCGGTCGGGGACGAACTGCTACCGCGTCTACTCGGTGGACGACGCGGGCACGAGGAAAGCCGCGACCGGCGCCGTCCTCCACGTGGGCAGCAAGCGGACCGTGGACACGCGGCGCAGCGCGCGCAACGTGCACGCGCGAGGCGGCACAGAGGCCGCAGTCGGATGCGTCGGGAAGCATCGCGGCCTGCTCGTGCGGGCGACCATGGACGGCGCGGTTCGCTCCAACGCGCTTCCGTGAGACGCCTCGTTCCGATCGTGCTCCTCCTTGCGCTCGCCGGGTGCGGCGGCACGCAGGAGAAAGGCACGGCGACGCTCTGGGTGACCCGTGACCGCGGTGCGGACGTGCTCCTCGTCCGCAAGGTGCCCGCGGGCTTGACCGCGATGCAGGCCCTCGACCGCATGGCCGACATCGAGACCGCGTACGGCGGACGCTACGTGGAGTCGATCAACGGGATCGACGGCAGCCTGTCGGGGCAACGGGACTGGTTCTACTTCGTGAACGGGATCGAGGCCGACCGCAGCGCCGCCGAGGTTCGCCTCCATCCAGGCGACATCGAGTGGTGGGACTACCGCTCCTGGGCGAAGCGGATGCGGCAGCCCGTGGTCGTGGGTGCGTTTCCGGAGCCGTTCCTCCACGGCGAGACGGTCGTCCGTGCGCCGATCCGGTACCTGCCGGTAGCGCGCAAGGTGCGTGATCTCACGCAGGCCTCGCTCAACGGAGAAGCACCGAGGAACGTGATCTCGATCGTGACCGGGTCGGGCTTCCGAGCCCGTCTTCTCGCTGGGGACCGGATCAGGGCCACGCTCGGAGTCGACACGGCCCGCAGGCTCATCCGCGATCCGGCCGCGGTTCGCTTCAGGTACGAGGTGCCGTGAGGCCGGTGCCCGCAGCCGTCCTCTTCGCGGCCATGGGAGCCGCGGCGCTCCTCGCCGAGCACTGGATCTCGGTCGCCGTCATTGCGGCGATCCTGCTCACCGCTTGCCTCGCCGCCCCAGCCGGCCGCCGGCGCTTCGTCTACCTGGCGGGCGCCGCGCTCACCGCGCTCTCGGTGTTCCTGTTGACGCCGTTCGTCGAGACGATCGGAAGCGATCCGCTCTGGACCGGGCCGACGATCCCGGTGGTCGGAACGCTCGACGTGACCCGAGAGGAGCTCGCTGGCGGCGCGGTCGCGGCCCTCCGGCTCCTGGCCGTCTCGCTCGCGTTCGCCGCGTACGCGCTCCTGATCGACCACGACCGCCTGCTTCGGTCGGTGCGGGCCGGCCGGCGCTCGGCGCTCGCGGTCGTGCTCGCGACTCGGCTCGTCCCCACGCTCGAGCGGGACGCGGCGGGGCTGATCGAGGCTCTGCGTGGACGAGGCGTCGCGGTCGCTGGGGCTCGCGGCCATGCTCGGCTCCTCTCGCCGCTCGTGTCCGGCTCGCTCGAGCGGGCGTACAACCTGGCCGAGTCGATGGAGGCGCGTGGGTACGGCCGTCCCGGCGCCACGCGCGCGCTGAGCCCACCCTGGGGAGTCTCGGATTGGCTGGCGCTCGCGGCCGCGGGCGTGCTCGTCGTGGGAGGAATCCTGTGGCTCTAGCGTCGGTCGAGCGGCTCTCGTACTCGTACCCCGGGCGGAGGCCGGCCTTGCGGGACGTGTCGCTGGAGCTCAGACCGGCCGAGGTCGTGGCGGTGCTCGGGCCTTCCGGCTCGGGGAAGTCGACGCTGATCCGAGCGCTGGCCGGCCTCGTCCCCCATTTCCACGGCGGTCGGTTCGAGGGCCGCGTCGAGGTGTGTGGCGAGGACACGCGTCGCACGCGGCCGGCCGATCTCGCGGGCCGTGTGGCGACCGTGTTCCAGGACCCGGAAGACCAGGTGGTCTTCGGGCGGGTCGAGGACGAGGTGGCGTTCGGGCTCGAGAACGTCGGGACGGCGCCGGCGCGCATCGCCGGGCGGGTCAGCGCGGCCCTCGCCGCCGTCGGCTCCGAGCATCTGCTCGGCCGGCGGATCGCCGAGCTCTCGGCCGGCGAGCTCCAGCGCGTCTGCCTCGCCTCGGCGCTGGCACTCGAGCCCGAGCTCCTGATCCTGGACGAGCCGACCTCGCAGCTCGACCCCGACGCCGCGGAGGCGCTCCTGCGTCTCGCCTCTGGGCTCGGCGTCGCCGTGGTCCTGTCGGAGCAGCGGCCGGCGGGGCCGCTGGAGATCTGCGATCGCGTGCTCTTCCTCGATCAGGGCCGGATCCTGCTCGATGCCTCGCGCGACGAGGGGCTCGGCTGGCTGGCCCGGAACCGGCCGGCGTATCTGGAGCGCGCTCCGGCGACTCCGAGCGCCCCGGCGGCCGGACGGATCGTGTGCCGGCTCGAAGAAGTCTCGTTCGCCTACCGCGGCGGCCCGCCCGTGCTCGAAGGGGCCGGGATCGAGCTGCGCTGCGGTGAGGTCGTCGCGCTCACCGGCCCGAACGGAAGCGGGAAGACGACGCTGGCCAAGCTGGCGGCCGGGCTCCTCCCGCCCGATCGCGGGGTGGTCGAGCTGGACGGCCGCAGCGCCTACCTGTCGCAGGACCCCGGCCGTTACCTCGTACGCGACCGCACGGACGAGGAGGTGGCGCTGGGCGTCGACGGCGACGTCGCGCGCGCCCGCGCGGCGCTGGCCGCGGTCGGCCTCGAGGGGTTCGAGGAGCGACATCCGCGCGACCTCTCGAGCGGCGAGCGCGAGCGGCTCGCGCTCGCGTCCGTGCTCGTGACGGATCCCGACTTGTTGATCCTGGACGAGCCGACGCGCGGGGTCGATCCTGAGCGTAAGGACGAGCTTGCGGGACTCCTGCGTGCGCAAGCGAGGGGTCGGGCCACGCTCGTGGTCACGCACGATGTGACGTTCGCGGCCGAGGTGGCCGACCGAACGGTCTCGCTCGGCGTGGAGGAATCCGCATATGTCTAGTGCCCGCGCCGTTGCCCTCGGCGCTGCCGCCGCGGCGTTCGCCGCCGGAGCGTGGACGGCGCTCGACCCCGGCCACTCCGGCCTGTCGCTCCTGCTCGTCGCCTGCTCGCTGATCGTGGCCGGGGCAGCGTGGCTTGAGACGGGGCCGGGGTCGGCCAAGGAACTCGCCCTGATCGCGACCCTTGCGGCGGCGGCCGCGGCGGGGCGCGTGTTGTTCGCGGCGATCCCCGGCGTCCAGCCCGTCACGGTGATCGTCATTGCCGCCGGCGCCGCGCTCGGCCTGCGGGCGGGAATCGCGGTCGGCGCAACGGCCGCGCTCGTTTCCAACTTCTTCCTGGGGCAGGGGCCGTGGACGCCGTGGCAGATGCTCGCGTGGGGCGCATGCGGCGCCGCCGGAGCGCTCGCCGCGCCGCTTATCCGCGGACGGCTCCGTTTCGCGCTCTTCTGCTGCGTCCTGGGCTTCGGCTTCAGCGCTTTCATGGACATCTGGAACTGGCTCACCTTCTTCCCGCACACGTGGCAGGCGCTGGCGGCGACGTGGGCCCGCGGTCTGTGGTTCGACGCGGCGCACGCGGCCGGGAACTTCGTGATCGCGCTCGTCGTCGGCCCGGATCTGCGGCGGATGCTCGAGCGCTACGGCCGCCGCCTGGACACGGAGGTCGTGTGGGCCTGACGGCGGCCGTGCTGGCGCTTGCCGTGGCCGTCTCACCGGCGTCCTACATCGGGTCGCGTCAGCAGGCCGACGGCGGATTCGCGGAGCCGGGCGGCCGCTCGAGTCCGGAGCTGACCGCCTGGGCTGTCCTCGGCCTCGCGGCCGCCGGCAAGCCTCCTACCGGTGCCGCGACCTATCTCGCATCCAGGCCGGCCGGCGACGCGACCGACGTGGCGCTGAGGGTGCTGGCCCTGCGAACGCTCGGCGCGAACGCCGACGTGTTGCTCGGCCGGCTCACCGTCCGAGCCGACGGGCGCATCGGAACGCTCGTCAACTCGACGATCTGGGGCGTGCTCGCTCTCCGCGCGGCCGGCCGGACCGTCCCAACAGCAACGGTGCGGTATCTCCTGCGCCAGCAGCGGTCGTCCGGCGGATGGTCGTGGTACCCGCGCGGCGCGCCGGATTCGAACGACACGGCCGCGGCGATCCAGGCGCTTCGCGCGACCGGGACGCGCGGCAAGCCGATCGCCCGCGGGCTTTCGTACCTGCGCGCGTTGCAACGGAAGGACGGTGGGTTCGCGCTCGTCAGGGGTCGGCCGTCGGACAGTCAGTCCACCGCGTGGGCGATCCAGGCCTTTGTCGCCGCCGGGAAGAAGCCTCCGGCCCCCGCGTTCCGCTTCCTCGGACGCATGCGCCGACCGGACGGCAGCTACCGCTACTCCGCGCGCTATGGGGTCACCCCAGTCTGGGTGACCGCTCAGGTGCTGCCTGCACTCGCGCGGAAGGCATTTCCGCTCGGCTGATGCGCATCTGCTCTCTCCTGCCGAGCGCCACAGAGATCGTGGCCGCCCTCGGGCTCGCGGACTCCCTCGTGGGGGTGTCGGACGAGTGCGACTTCCCGCCCGAGGTGCTGGAGCTTCCGGTGGTCAGCGCGTCGCGGGTCGCCGGCGACGGTCTATCGAGCCTCCAGATCGACGCCGCCGTACGCGCGGCGCTGGCCGAGGGGCGGTCACTGTACGCCGTCGACGAGGAGCTGATCGAGTCCCTCGCGCCGGATCTGATCCTCACGCAGGACCTGTGCGCCGTCTGCGCCGTGTCGAGTGGGGAGCTGTGTGGGCTGCGGACCCCGTCACTCGCGGTCGATGCGCACACGATCGACGAGATCCGTCGAAGCATCCTGCTCGTTGCCGACGTGCTCGGAGTCGCTTCCCGTGGGCGCGACGTCGTCAAAGGCATCGGATCGACGATCGAACAGGTGGAGCACAGCGTCTTGGGTGCTCCCAGGCGGCGCGTCTTTGTCGCGGAATGGCTCGATCCGCCCTTCGCCGCCGGCCACTGGGTTCCGGAGATGGTCGCACGCGCAGGCGGGGAGGAGGTGCTCGGCCGGCCGGGCGCCCTCTCGTTTCGAACGACGTGGGACGCGGTACGCGCGCAGCGCCCCGAGCTCGTCGTCGTCGCACCCTGCGGTTTCGACCACGAGCGCGCGGCCCGCGAGGCTCGCGGTCTCGACCTGGGCTGCCGAATGGTCGCCGTCGACGCGAGCGCGTACTACGCCCGGCCCGGACCACGCGTCGCCGACGGCGTTGCCCAGCTGGGATTCCTCATCCACCCCGGGCGGGTCGAGGATCCCGGCCTCCCCTACGTCGAGCTGGCGACGTAGCCGTCGATCCGAACGAGCCGCTCATCTTCCAGGATCGAGTCGTCCCAGTACCACTGCCACGAGAACCAGCGGGAGATCTCTTGCTCCGGCGCGATGACGGCGGCCCGGACTGCGGCGACGATCAGATCGGTCAGCCCACCGCCTCCGGCCGGCTCGGGGTAGAGCTGGTCCCACCGCGCCAGCACGCTCGTGTGCCGGTGTGGCTGCTCGTACACGAGGCTCCGTGAGACCACGGCACCGCAGCGCTCGAGCGGCGAGCGCAGCAGCTTCAGCTCCTTCGGCTTCAGCTCCAGTTCGAGCTGGAGATCCTCGAGCTCGGACGGGCCCGCCTCGTGCAGGTGCCGCAGCAACCGGCCCCAACCCGGATCGGCCGCCTGCATCCGCTCGAGCTCGGCCCGGGCGATCGGGTCGATGAGGCGCGCCGTCTCTGTGGTGACCAGCAGGTTCTTGCCGCGGTGGACGGCGAGCACTGGATAGCCGCGGACGGCGAGCTCCCCGAACCAGGGGTATTTCGTACGCGGCCATTGGCCGAATCCCGGCTTGTCGGGCGCGTACGGCTCCTCGTGGCATGCCTCGAACAGGCTCGGCAATGCCGAGTCGGCCGTGCGCGTGAGCAGGCCGCGGTCGCGAAGGAAGGCTTCCGCCTCGTCGAGCGTCTCGAGCGCGCGGTCGGCGGTGAGGCGGCATTCGTAGGCCCGGCGCTGCAGGAGGTCGGTGATACTCGACTTGTGCGCGGACATCCGACTGCGGCCATTGTGACCATCGGCAATGAGGTCGTCTCGGGAGACATCGAGAACACGAATGCGTCGTGGCTGGCTCGGCGGCTGGAGCAGCTCGGGGTGGTCGTTCGGCTGGTGGCCGCCGTGCCGGACGAGGTGGATGCGATCGCACGGTTCGTTCGGCGCGAGGCCGACGAGGCGGATCTCGTCGTGGTGACGGGAGGACTGGGAGGGACGCCGGACGACGTGACCCGCGAGGCAATTGCGGCCGCGTTCGGGGTCTCCCAGCGCGAGAACGAGGAAGTCGCAGCGCGCCTCCGCGCCCGCTTCGAGCGTTCGCCGGAGTACGCGGCCCGCTGGGCCTCCCTTCCCGAGGGCGCGCGGCCGCTGGAGATCGAGCGGGGCGGCGCGCCGGGCTTCGTGCTGGAGAACGTGTACGTCCTTCCGGGCCTTCCTGGCGAGATGAAGCCGATGTTCGAGTCGCTCGAGGACGAGCTCCGCCGCGAGCGGCCGATCTCGAGCTGGCGGCGGACGTTCTCGACCCGCGAGAGCGAGATCGCGCCGCTGCTCGCCGAGGTCGCGCGGCGGTATCCCGATGTGCGCGTCGGCTCCTATCCCTCTTTCACTCCCGACGGGCCACTGGTCGAGATCGTGGTCAAGTCGGCCGATCCCACGTTGCTCGACGAGGCACAAGGCTGGCTGCAGACGGAGATAGAGGCGCTTACGAGGAGCTGAACGAGCGCCGACGCTCGATGTCCGCCGGATCGACCATCTGTCCGTCACGCTCCACGTAACCGCCCGAGCCGCCGACGACGAGCAACACCAGCTCCTCGTCCTCCGACGCATTCGAGACGCGCCGCGGCGTCGTCGACTCGACGTGGACCAGGCCGCCGGGGCCGAGCTCCCTCACCTCTCCACCGACCTCGACGCGCGCGCGACCACTGTGCACGAAATACAGCTCGTCCTGCTTCTCGTGGAAGTGGTTGAAGCCGACGAAGTCGGGCGGGAACACGATTGCGTTCACCCCAAACGCAGTCACGCCGAGCGCGCGGCGTACCTTGCGGAAACCGGGGCCGTCCCCGAGCTCGTCGATCGAGCCGAACGCGTAGCCCATGTGCAGACCCTACGCAACGGCCGGTGCGAGCTCGCGACCGAGCACCTCGACCATGTCCAGATCGCGGTGCAGGAGGTGCTGGCACATGACGCCCGTGATGCCTGCGCCTTCGTATTCGCGTAGCCGCTCGGCGACCTCCTCGACCGTCCCGATCAGGCTCGCGTCTGGCTTCGAGGGATCCCGGCCGAATTCGCGTCGGCGCTCGTCCACCTCGGCGCGATCGCGGCCGACGATGCACAGCGTCATCATGGAAAGGGGGAGGGTGGACGGCTCACGGCCCGCCTCCTCGCAGAAACGGTCGAGCCGGGCGCGGCGCTCACGTGCCTCGTCGGGGGTCGGGGACGTCGTGTTGTACTCGGCCGCAAACCGAGCCGCCGGTCGCCCGGTCCCGCGCTTGGCCCCGCCGCCCACGATGATCGGAAGCGGCCGCTGGACGGGCTTCGGCAGCGCGTTGCAATCCCTGAGCGTGTAGTGCTTGCCGTCGAAGTCGAAAGGGTCTTCCTCGTTCAGCTGCCGGTGGACGATCTCGAGCTGCTCGCCGAAGCGCTCGACGCGCCACGCCGCTATGCCGAACTCGAAGCCGAACTGCTCGTGCTCGATGTCGTGCCAGCCGGCGCCCATCCCCAGCGTGATCCTCCCGCCCGACACGTGATCCGCAGTGACGGCCATGCGCGCGAGCACGGACGGGTGGCGGAACGTCCCCGGCGAGACCAACGACCCGAACCGGACCTTCTCGGTCACCGCAGAGAGGGCGTTGATCGTCGCCCACGCGTCGAGCGAACCTCCGGCACCGCCGATGAAGCCGCTGTAGTGGTCGGAGCGGAACATCGCCTCGACACCGCTCTCCTCGCACGTGCGAGCGAGCGCCACCCAATCCTCCCAGGTCACGCCCTCCTGGCCCTCGATCATGAGCGCGACGCGCACGCCCGGGACGTTACGTCCTGAGGCGGTACAGCGACGGCGGCAGCGCGTAGAAGAGCGCGATCACGAGGTAGAGGAGGATGCTCGCCAGCGGGCTGACCAGCGCGACGAGGGTCGCGCCCGCGTAGATCGGGATGCCCGGCGCGTAGGTGCGTGTGATGTCGTCGACCGCTTCCTGCGGAACCTCGGGACGGATGAGGCGGCGGCCCGTCGACATCCAGCGCCAGAGCAACTGGAACACCACCGCCATGACCACGAACGTGATCCCGTATGCAAGCGCAGCGGTCCGCTCGTTGTCCTCCCCTTCGCGCAGGAACTCGGCGATGAGCCTGGTCGGGAAAGGTGTGAATGCGACGACGAGTAGGAGGAGCGAGTTGAGGAAGAGCAGCGCCCGGTCGACGCGGTCGATGTAATCGAAGAGGACGTGGTGGTTCACCCAGATCACGCTGATCGTGAGGAAGCTCGTCACGTAGGCGAGGTAGGACGGCCAGATGTGGAGGAGCTCGGCGCCGAGATCGTTCGTTGCCGTGTCCACGCTGAACTCGAGCACGAGCAGCGTGATTGCAATCGCGAAGACGCCGTCGCTGAAGGTCTCCAGGCGCGCGCTGGTCACGAGCCCATCCTGAGGGCAGGTTCGGACATACGGTTCGGGGCCGTGTCCCGCACGGCCGGCTTCGTCCTCGTCGCGTTTGCGTTCCTCGTGAACATGTTCGGGACGACGCTGCCGACACCGCTGTACCCGCTGTACCAGCAGCGGTACTCGATCGGGGAGCTGACCGTGACCGTCGTGTTCGCGATCTACGCGTTCGGTGTCATTGCGGGGCTGCTCCTGTTCGGGAAGCTCTCGGACGCGATCGGGAGGAAGCCCGTGCTCGCGGTGGGGCTCGCCCTCTCGGCCGGCAGCGCCCTGCTGTTCGTCTTCGCCGACTCCCTTGAGCCGATCTATGCGGGGAGGGTTCTGTCAGGTCTCTCGGCCGGGATCTTCACCGGGACGGCGACGGCCGCCCTCGTCGATCTCGCGCCCGATGACAAGCGCCGCCTGGCGACGGTGATCGCGATCGTCGTCAACCTCGGCGGACTGGGTCTCGGGTCGCTCGTTGCTGGACTGCTCGGCGATTACGGCTCGTCCCCGCTGCGCCTCCCCTTCGTTCTCGACCTGGGCCTGATCGCCGCCGCGGCTGTCGCGCTCGCCCTCACGCCAGAGACGGTCACGGACAGGAGCCGTCGGTTTCAGGTAGGACGCCTCTCGGTCCCAGCGGAGGTACGCGCCATCTTCATTCGTGGAGCGACCGTCGCGTTCGCCGCCTCGGCCGTGGCGGGCCTTTTCGGCGCGGTCGCTCCGGCCTTCCTGGATCGGATCCTGGACGAGCACAGCCACGCTCTGGCCGGCGGCCTGGTCTTCATCCTCTTCGCGGCATCCGTGCTCGGACAGCTCGCCGTGCTGAAGCTGCCGGACCGGAAGGCGTTGCTGTGGGGCTGCATGCTCACGATCGCGGGAGTCGTGCTGGTGGCCGTCGCGCTCGCCGCCGATTCGCTTGCCGCCCTCATTGCGAGTGCCGCCCTCGCCGGTCTCGGCCAGGGGCTGGCGATCGGCGCTGGCCTCGCCGCAATCAACGAGCGAGCGCCCGTCGAGCGCCGCAGCGAGACCGCTTCGAGCTTCTTCGTCGCCGCGTACGTCGGCCTGGCCGTCCCGGTCATCGGGGCCGGTCTCGCGGCTGAGGAGCTCGGGTTGCGCACGGCGGGGATCGCCTTCAGCGCCGCCGTCGCCGTGCTCGTGGCCGGCGTTCTCGCCAGCCTTGTCCGACGCTAGCCTAGGTTCGTGGCAGTTCTCTCGCCGGAGCAGTACCTCGCCGACCTCAATCCCGCGCAGCGTGAGGCGGTCCTGCACGCGGAAGGGCCACTGCTCGTCGTCGCCGGCGCGGGATCGGGCAAGACGCGAGTTCTCACCCATCGCGTCGCGCACCTGATCGCCGCGCATGGGATCCGGCCGTCCGAGATCCTCGCCATCACGTTCACGAACAAGGCGGCGGGTGAGATGCGCACCCGTCTGGAAGGACTGCTCGGCCCGCTGGCGCGTGGGCTCTGGATCCTCACCTTTCACGCCGCCTGCGGCCGTATCCTGCGCCGCGAGGCGCCGCAGCTCGGCTACCGCTCCAACTTCACCATCTACGACCAGGCCGACCAGGTGCGCCTCGTCAAGCTCTGCCTGGAGGAGCTGGAGCGCGACCCGAAGAGGTTCGTCCCGCGCGGCATCCACGCACAGATTTCGAAGGCCAAGAACCAGCTGATCGGGCCGGAGGAGTACCGCTCGCGGGTTGCCTCCTTCTATGACCAGACGGTGGCGGACACCTATGAGCTGTACCAGCGCCGCCTGTTCGGGTCGAACGCGGTCGACTTCGACGACCTGCTGATGCTGACCGTGGACGTGCTCGAGCGATTCCCGGAGGCCCGCGAGCGCTGGCAGAACGCTTTCAAGTACGTGCTCGTCGACGAGTACCAGGACACCAACCACGCGCAGTACCGGCTGCTGCAGCTGCTGGCGGGCGAGCACCGGAACGTTTTCGCGGTCGGCGACCCCGACCAGTCGATCTACGCCTTCCGGAGCGCCGACATCCGGAACATCCTCGACTTCGAGGCCGACTTCCCGGACGCCCAGACGGTCGCTCTCGAGCAGAACTACCGCTCGACGAACTCCATCCTCGAAGCCGCGAACCACGTCATCTCCTTCAACCGCGAGCGCAAGCCAAAGAACCTGTGGTCGGAGCTCGGTGAGGGCGAGCCGGTCCGCGTGATCGAGGTCGAGGACGAGCATGCGGAAGCCCGCTTCGTCGCGGCGCAGATCGCGGGGCTCGTCGACCAGGGCCTGTCCGGGAGCGAGATCGCGGTCTTCTACCGAACGAACGCGCAGTCGCGCGTGCTGGAGGACGTCCTCGTCCGCCAGCAGATTCCCTACCAGGTGATCGGCGGCCCGCGCTTTTACGAGCGGGCCGAGATCAAGGATCTCGTCGCCTACCTGCAGGTCATCGACAACCCCGCCGATGCGGTCTCGCTCGACCGGATCGCGAACCGGCCGCGCCGCGGGATCGGAGACGCGTCCCTCGACAGGCTGCGCAACTACGCCGAGCTCCAGGGGCTCACGCTCTTCGAGGCGATGGGGCACGCCGACGAGGCCGGTATCGCCGCGGCTCCGCTGCGAGCGGTCAAGTCCTTCGTCACGGTGATTCAGTCGCTCCAGGCGCAGGCCCAGGACCTGGCTGTGCCGGACCTCGTCGAGCGTGTGCTCGAGCGCAGCGGCTACCTCGAGTCGCTCGAGGCCGAGCGGACGGTGGAGGCCCAGGGACGGATCGAGAACCTCCAGGAGCTCGTCGGCGTCGCCCGCGAGTATCAGGTCTCCGCCGAGGAGCCGAGCCTGTCCCACTTCCTCCAGGAGATCTCGCTCTACTCCGACCAGGATGCGATTCGCGAGGAGCAGAGCCTGGTCACGCTGATGACGCTGCACAACGCGAAGGGGCTCGAGTTCAGCGCTGTCTTCATGATCGGGATGGAGGAGCGGATCTTCCCGCACTCGAGGTCGATCGAGGAACAGGGGATCGAGGAGGAGCGCCGGCTCGCCTACGTGGGGATGACGCGGGCAAAGGAGCTCCTGACACTGCTTCACGCATCGGCGCGGGCGCTCTATGGGCTCCGCAACTACAACTTGCCGTCGCGCTTCCTCGACGAGCTGCCCGAGCGGCACGTCGTGCGCGAGCGCCTGCGCCCGACGTCGTGGTCGGACTACGGCGCAACAGCCGAGGTGACTCCTCGAGCCGACGTCCCGTCGTTGCAGACGGGCGACTCGGTGCGGCACGGGAAGCTGGGGGAGGGAGTGGTGACCCGCATCGAGGCCGGCGGCGTCGTCACCGTCAGGTTCGCGGAGGACGGCAGCGAGCGTCGGCTGATGCTGGACTACGCGCCGCTCGAGAAGGTCTCGTAGATCCTCTCCGCCTGCGCGGCGTCCTCCCATGCGAGGGCGTGAGCAAAGCCCCAACTCCACAGCCGCTCACGGTCGTAGCCGAGCTTGGCGAGCGCGTCGACCCAGGGCCGCGGATCGTCCGCATTCCGCAATAGCCCGACTCCGTCGATCTCCCGCTCTCCGACGAGCGGCTTCGGATCGATGACGAGCCACGGCTCGCGCTCCGCCGCGAGCACGTTGCCCCCGTGGAGGTCCTGGTTGACGAGGTGGCGCGCATCCGGGTCGACGCTGCGGAACACGTCGAGGGCGGCATCGAGCAGCCGGCCAGGCGGGTGGCGCTCGGGGACCTCGCGCGTCCACCGCTCGGCCTCGTCGGCGAGCCTCCGGAATGGGTGTGGGTCTTCTTGAGCCAGGGACAGCCGCGGCAGCAGGCCGGCGACGATCTCGATCTCGTCCGCGCCCGAGTCCTCCAGTCGCGTCCCCGGCCGGCAGCGCTCGAGGAGCAGCGCGCGGCGCTCGTCGTCCCGCGCGATCAGGCGCACGGCGCCTCGACCGGCCCAGAGGTCGAGCGCGTCCGCCTCGAACTCTGCCTCGAAGTGCCAGACGGCGTTCACCTTGAGCACAACGTCGCCGGCCGGAATCACCAGCGAGTAACTGTCCTTGAGCGGCGCCTCGAGCGTGAGGTCCCACGCCTCCGCGCACTCACGCGCGGCCTGCCACAGGTCGGACATCGCTCCGATAGCGTCTCACGCGATGGCGATCGAGGTCCGAATCTGTCAGCCGGGCGAGCTTGCGGCCGCGCTCACGCCGATCTGGCACTACTTCGGACGCGCTGCGAACGAGGAGGACGCGGAGAAGCTCGGCCGCGTCCTGCCGGTCGAACGCGTCCACGTGGCGGTCGAGGACGGCAGTATCGTCGGCGGCGCCGGTGCATACCGCTTCGCGACCACGGTGCCGGGCGGTGCGCGCGTACCGACGGCCGGCGTCATGGCCGTGGGCGTCGTCCCGACGCACCGCCGACGGGGAATCCTCCGCAGCCTCATGCGCAGAGAGCTCGACGACATCCACGAGTGGGGCGAGCCGCTGGCGACGCTCTACGCTTCCGAGGGCGCGATCTACCGGCGCTTCGGGTACGGGCCGGCTTCGATCTCGGGCGACTTCACGCTCCCGCGCGAGAGCGCGTCGTTCTATGCGACGCCTCCATCGGCGGGCCGCATTCGCATGGTCACGCTCGAGGAAGCGCTCGAGCTCGTCCCGCCGATCTACGATCGCGTGGCTGCGCAGACACCGGGCATGCTCGGCCGCTCCCACGACTGGTGGGAGGTCCGGAGGCTGGCCACCGGGCCCTGGTCGAAGGGCGACCAGTTCCGGGTCGTACTGGACGTCGACGGCACGCCGGAGGCGTACGCGCTGTACTCGATCGAGTCGGAGATGGAGCACGGCATCTCGCGCTCGATCCTCCAGGTGCGGGAGGCGATCGGCGCCACTCCGGCGGGAACGCGCGAGATCTGGCGGTTCGTGTTCGACATCGACTGGATCGAGAAGGTGAAGGGCTACTTCATCCCGCCCGACCACCCGCTGTTCCTCCTGCTGACAGAACCGCGGCGGATGGAGTACATCGCCGGCGAGGCCCTCTGGTGCCGGCTCGTGGACGTCGGCGCTGCGCTGTCGGCGCGTGCATACGGCGCCGGCGAGCCGGTCGTGCTCGAGGTTGTGGACGAGTTCTGTCCGTGGAACGAGGGGCGCTGGCAGGTCAGCTCGGAGGGAGCGGACCGCTCACAGGCAGACCCCGATCTTCGGCTCGACGTGGACATGCTCGGCTCCGTCTATCTCGGCGGCTTCACGTTCGCCGACCTGGCGCGCGCGGGCCGGGTCGAGGAGCTGCGGAACGGCGGACTGATGCGCGCAGACGCCCTGTTCGCGACCGACCGGCACCCCTGGTGCCCGGAGATCTTCTAAGCGCGATCACGATGGCGACCAGTTCTCGAGCATCCACTCAGCTGCCCGGTCGGCGAATGCAGCGATCGTGAACGATGGGTTCGGCCCGACGGGGCCGGGCATGACGGCGCCGTCGACGACTGCGAGGCCGGGATGGCCGAATACTTGGCCGAACTCGTCTACCACGCCGTCAGCCGGGCTCACGCCCATCGGACAGCCCCCGACCGGGTGACTGGTCACGTTGCGCTTGAAGTACCAGAGCGGCTCATCCTTGAACTTCCCTCCGAGGGCGCGGCAAACGTCCTCCATCGACTGCTTGACGGCCTCGTAGTACGGGCGCGACGTCTCCATCGTCCAGTTGCACTCGAGGTAGCCGTCTTCGAGCGTCAGTTCCCCGTCGGGAATGTCGCGGCCCATTCCGAGCAGCGGGAGCACGCCGGCAGAATGTCGCCCATCGCCGATGAGCTCGCTCAGCTCGGCGTTGAGATGGCTCTCACGCTTGCCGCGCAGTTGCTGCAGCCGCTGCCAGCCGAAGCGGGCGGCGCGGCGCACTTCCTGCCGCACGTTGCTCGCCTCGAGGAGGTACGTGACGAACAGGGGGTAGCCGCCGTCCTCGATGTAGTAGCCGCGGCCACCGCGCCCCTCGTAACGCAACGCAGACGTGATTACCGGCCCACGAGCGGCGTCGAGCGGGATAGCCGAGCGTGTTGCGAAGCCGAGCAGGTCGCCGTTGCCGCACCACCGTGTACCGAGCGACCCGCGGCTCAGACCCGGAAGGGCGTCCCGGTTCCGGAGGAGCAGGTACGTCGAGCCGAGCGAGCCGGCGGCAACGACGACGCGGTCGGCCGTCAGCCACTCGAGCGGGAGTTGTTCGGAAGGCGTCTTCAGCCCCTCGCGATGCGCGATGACGCCGACGCGATACCCACCGGAAGGACCAGGCTCGATCCGCCGCACCTCGCGCATCGTCCTGATCTCGCCGCCTCGGTGCTCGAACCGCGAGAGGTAGTTGAAATCGAGCGTATTTTTGCTGCCAAAGTTGCAGCCGATGTCGCATTCGCCACAGAGGCGACAGGTAGAGCGCCGAGCGTCGTGAAGATTTGGCTCGCCAGTCGCAATCGGCACCCCGACCGCCGGCTCCTCACCTTCGTTCGCGAACGTGACGTTGAGCAGCGGCAGGTGCCAGTCCACCCCGAGGCGCTCCGCAGCGAACTTCAGCCCGCGCGTCTTCGGCGTCTCCGAAAACGGCGGCCGGTCGAACGGGTAGCGCTGTGGTCGCATCACGCGCTCGACGTTGTCGTAGTGCGGCTCGAGGGCGGCGCGCGTGACCGGCCACGGCCGCCCGTCAGGTTCGACGAACCAGTCCTCATCCTTCCGGATGAAGACGTTGGCGTAGATGATGGAGCCGCCGGCGAGGCAGCTCGATACGAGCACCTCGATCCCCTTGAACGTCCACACCTGGAAGAACCCGTGCAGGCCTTCGCTCGGGTCCCAGAAGTTGCGGGCAAGCTCGCGCGGACTGCGGGGGAACTGCCCGGGCGCCCACGCCTTGCCGCGCTCGAGCAGGCACACGCGCTTGCGTCCCTCCGCTAGGCGGTAGGCGCTGACCGAGCCGCCGAAGCCCGAGCCGACGACGATCGCGTCGTAATGGTCTCCGTGATCGACCGTGCTCACCGGCGTGCGAACAGCTTCGTCCGGTCGCTGCCTAGGAGCGCCGACTGCACGCGCCGGCGGTCGAGCCACTCGTCGCCGTACGGCAGCCGCAGCTCGGCGTCTCTCTGTATCAATCGGGTCGCGTGCGACTGCACAGCAATCTCCGCCATCAGGTAACCGTGGGTCTCGAGCACGGCCCGTTCGTCCTCGGAGAAGACGTCGAGGTCGATTCGCACCTGCGAGATTGGGTCGCGAATCAGGTCGCTGTCATAGGGTCCGACGGGCGGCCGATACGGGTAGTGCGCAGGCTTGCTGGCGATGCCCCAGTACGCACCCTCGAGGTCACCGCGCAGGAACCCGGAGATGAGCCAGCGCTTCCGCACCTCCGTCGCTTGCTCGAGCAGCATGACGGCGAAACGAAGGCTGCGCCAGAGCGGGCCGAGTCGCGGCAACGGCGTGAACGACGGTGCCGCATCGGACACGAGCACGGTTTCGTGGTCCCGCCAGACGGGCTCCAGACCGAGGTTGTCGTAGAGCCCGCCGTCGACAAGCTCGAGTTTGCTCACGAGCAGGGGGCGGTCACGTTCCTCGTATGCGCCGCCGCTCAAGGCCGTTGGCGCGATGCCCGGTCGGAGCGGCGCGAATGCGAGAGGCACGCACGTAGACGCCGCGGCCGCCCGCGCGATGCGCCAGTGGCTCCCGGTGCAATAGCCGGGAGCAGGGCCGCCCATCCGACCGTTGCGACTGTCGAACGTCCAGCCGCCGCGGAACACCATGTCGGTCGCGCAAAAAACGAAACGTGGTCGCGGCGGCAGGTCGGCGAGCGCGCCATGGATGCCTGACTCCTCGAACTCGCGGTCGAGCGCGTCGATCTGGGCGTTCGAGTCGAGCCAGCGCCAGGGCTTGGCCCGCTCGAGCACGGCCCGCGTGCGGACGTCTATGCCGCTCAGCCTCCTCATCGGCGCCGCGATCCCGCTCTCGAAGCCCGGGACCGTGCCTCCGGGTTCGCCCCAGGCCCCGGGGTTCCGGACGGCGTGGGAGGCAATGTGGGCGGCGATGATGCTCCCACCGGAGACGGACGTGATCGTGTCGACCTGCGAGAGCACCCCGAGCTCGTTCAGCCGGCGGAGCGCGCCGAGGTGGAAGAGCGCCGCCCGGTAGCCGCCGCCCGAGAGGCAGAGCGCTACGCCGTCCCGCCTCTCGCTCGGCAGCGGGAGGTAGGAAATCGAGCCGTGGCCCTCGCTCACGCGCCGCGGCCTCGCGGCCTAGTGCGTGCGAGTGTGACCTGCGCCGGCGACGGGGCGTCGGCAAGCACAGCTGGAAGTCTGGGCTTCGTCATCACGTTCGACCCCCTTGGACGACGGCCTCGCGAGTATCGCATCGTGCTCCGGTTGCGGCCAGCGCAGGACCGCGTGTCCTGCGACTCGGAAGCGAGCGCGGCCTCGTCGGACGCCTCCGGCCCATCTAGTGGGCCGGCCGGGGATGTCATTGAGCAGGTCCCTCAGCACCCGGCGAGCGTAACCGGTCAATAGCGCCCTATCCGCTGCAAATCGGCCGGTGCGCAGCGCTCGTGCATTGGGGTCGCGCGAGCGCGTGAGTCGTGCGACGATCTGTGCCGCGCCATGGAGGTTTTTTACGAGATCCTCATCCTCATCCTCGCCGCGTTCATCGTGGCGACGCTCGGCAGCCGTCTCATGGGTATCAAGCTCGGCGCTTGGCGTGGTCTGCTCGCCGGGGCGATTGGATACTTCGTAGGGGTCGTCGGCGCGGCCTACACGCTCGGGAAGGGCACGGGCGAGGGACAGACGCTCGAGGTTCACGGGTTCTACGAGTGGGTGGCCGTGCTCGCTGTGATCACCTTCTTCGGCGTCCTCGCAATGATGCCGGTCGCGATCGTGATCGACCTGCTGACGCGACGCGGACGTCCTCGACGGCGGCGGCGACGGCGGTGGCTCCTCCATCCGATCAGAGCGATCAAGGGGGTGTTCGCCCCGTACGGCCGATTCGCCGAGGTCGTTGGCAATGCGCGACGAGCCGGCCTCCTCCATTTCAGGTACGCGTCGCAATCGGCCCTCGCGACGCCCGAACTGGCTCAGCGGGTGAGACGCGTGATCGAAGAGTCCGGTGGAATCCTCGTCAAGTTCGGCCAGATCGCGTCGACGCGGAGCGACATCCTTCCGGAGGAGCTCACAAGCGAGCTGGCCAGCCTGCGCGCCGACGCCCCACCGGAGAGCGAAGAAGGGATCCGCGAGGTCATCGAGGACGAGCTCGGCGAGCCGGTGGAGCAGGCGTTCGCCTCCTTCGATTGGCAGCCCTTGGCAGCCGCATCGATCGGGCAGACCCACAAGGCCGTCCTCGCAGACGGCACGCCGGTGGTCGTAAAAGTGCGGCGTCCAGGGGTGGAGGAAGTGGTCGAGCGTGATGCAGCAGCCATGCGCATGGTCGTCCGCCGGATCGTGAAGCGTTCGGAAGCGGCGAACGCTCTCGGCTTGACCGACTTGGCCGAGGAGTTGATCGCGGGGGTGAGGGAGGAGCTCGACTACCGGCACGAGGCAGACGTCGGCATGCGGCTTCGCGAGAATCGAAAGAACGACGTCGGCATAGCCGTCCCGAATGTCTACCCGACGCTGTCCACCGACCGGGTACTCGTCATGGAGCAGGTGATCGGCACGTCGGTCGGAGATGACGCGGCGATCGCCGAGTCGCCGGTCCCGCGCCCCGAGCTCGCTCGGCGCGTGCTTTCCTCATTCCTCGGACAGATCCTCGACGACGGGATGTATCACGCCGACCCGCATCCCGGCAACCTGATGATCGACGCCCATGGGTCGGTCTGGCTGATCGACCTCGGATCGGTCGGCCGTTTGGACTCGAAGGCGCTCGAGTCGCTCCGCGAGATCGCGCTCGGCGTCGCCACGAAGGACACCTACGTGATCGCTCGGGCCACCCGCGATATGGCGGCGACGGATACGCTCGTCGACATACGGGCCCTCGAGGCCGATCTCAGCATTCAGCTGGCCGACCTCGGCGGGTTGGCCGGCATCGATCCGCAGATGATCATGGGGGTCCTTGACGTGATGCAGCGCTTCGGGCTGCGACCACCACCGTCGATGACGCTTCTCGGCCGTGCTCTGATCACTCTCGATGGGACGCTCCACGGCGTCGAGCCGGGGTTCAACTTCGCCCAGTCCAGCCTCGAGATCGTGAAGGAGGAGCACCGCGACGCCTTCGGGACTCCCGCGGAGATCATCCGCAACGAGGCGCTGCGTCAGCTCCCGTCGCTGCGCTCGCTTCCCGAACACGCCGAGACGATTGCCAACCAGCTTCGTGCGGGGCGCCTCACGGTACGCACCGAGCGCTTCGCTGGGCCGGACCGGGGCATCGTAGAGGCCTGGGTCGACCGCGTCGTGGTGAGCGCTGTGGGCGCAGCTCTCGCCCTCTTCTCGGCGTTACTGCTGGTCGCTGCGGCGGCGACCGACAACAACGGTGTTCAAAAGGCTCTCTGGATTTTCGGCTTTGCCGCGGGAGCGATCGCGATCATTCTGTTGATGCGGTCTGCAGCCCAGGCGCTCCGACGGCAACTCGGGAAGATCGACTAATCAGCGGGGCCGCGAGGCCCTGCGGCGGGGACGTAACCGTCACCGGTTGCCGGCCGAACGACTTTCAAGACGTCGAGCTGCTCGCGGAACCCGGACAAGCCGTTAGCCTCTTCGGCTCCACACACGACGACAGAGGAGAGGCCAGATGAGCGGGTACCAAGTGTCACAGCTCAACGACATCGACGAGACCACTGACGGCCGCTGTCCGTGGCGGCCCGTCCGACACCACTTTGGGATCGCGTCCTTCGGCATCAACGCCTGGAGCGCGAAGGACGCTGGCGACAGGATCATCAACGAACACGACGAGGCGGACGAACAGGAGGAGCTGTACCTCGTCCAGAGCGGCCGCGCCCGCTTCGAGCTCGACGGCGAGAAGGTGGACGCACCGGTCGGAACCTTCGTCTTCGCAGAGCCGGGCGTGAAGCGCACGGCATTTGCGGAGGAGCCCGGCACGACCATCGTGGTGGTCGGAGGGACGCCGGGACAGGCATACGAGGTGTCCGGGTGGGAGACCTGGATGCCCTTCCACGCCCTGTACGAGGAGGAGAAGTACGCCGAAACCGCCGATGCGGCCCGCGCGACCGTTGAGGAAGCCGGGTATGCAGTGCCGCTGTACAACCTCGCCTGCTGCGAGGCGCTTGCAGGGCGAAAGGACGATGCCATGGAACACTTGCGGGCGGCGATGGAGAAGGCGAACTCCGATCGCCTCCGGACACTCGCGCGCGAGGATACGGATCTCGATCCGATCCGCGACGTGCCGGCTTTCAAGGAACTGGTCGGCTAGCTCAACTCGGGTTGATGGGAAAGACGGGCGGACGTGAGGGCTATCGCGGCGTCGCGACGCGCAACCGATTGCCGTCGGGGTCGGTCAGCTCGCACTCCCGTCCGGCCAGACCATCTTCGGCGACAGCGAGACCGAATTCCTCTGCAACGGCATCGATGTCATCGACGTAGAGGTGGATGAGTGTGTCCGGGCGAGCGTCGCCCTTGTGTTCGGAGAGGTAGATACGTGCAGCGCCTCTTGCGACTGACACGAACCACGGAAACCCCGGCTCGAACTGGTGCCGCCACTCCTGGTGGAAGCCCAGGCGCTCATACCACGTAACGGCCCGACCTGCGTCCTCGACGTAGAGCACAGGCACGACCTGTTCGTCCATGCGGCGAGACTACAAAAGCGACTCCGGGTCGGTTGGCGAGCCTGGCACCGGCTCCTCGACGACTAGCGACGAAGGTAGAACGCCAGCGGTTCGCCGTGTCGCTGCGGCTTGCTGGTTGGCTCACCTTCAGCCTCGACGAGCGGCGCGACACGCTCCAGATAAAAGTCGGCGATGGCCTTGGGCGTGTCCCAGAGATTGACGCCCGTCACTTGGCCATCCCCCGAGTCCCAGACAATCATGGCGACCAGTGCCTCAGGCGGATCGGTGGCGTAGCGGAGGCGTTCGTGCCAGCGCTCCCACTCCGAACGAGGGAGAGCGATCGTCTCGACGAACATGCTCGGATACTAATTCCGCCAGGGACGGCCAGGCAACGACGGGCGGGTTACCGGGACTGATCCTCCTAGACGAACCCGTTTCATTCGACCGATCAAGACCAGGGGTACTCGTCGTGCTGAGGGAGGTCGTCGAGGATCTCATGCCACGGAGCCTTGGAACCGACAAAGATGTGAGCCGTCGGCTTGAGCGCCGGCTCGTCGATCAGTGACCCATACGGCACGCGCACGTACCTGCCACCTCGCGCAGTCCAATACACCAGCGACAGGCACTGACCGCAGTGCACCGCGTGGTCCGCGGCGGCATCGCCGATGACCAGCAACGATTCCGCGCCGTTGGTCACCCTCAGCTTCTCCCGCTCGATCTCGCCCCAGGGCAAGAAGGCGGAGCCTGTCATCGCACGGCAGTTCGAGCAGTGGCAGTTGAACGCGACGACGAACTCGTCCGAGACCTCGTACGCGGCGGCGTTGCATGCGCAGCGCCCTCTCAGCACGACAAGACACTAGAACGATGCGCCCGCACGTGGGCGCATCTAACTGTCTTCCTACGAGAAACCGGATCGGTGACGGTCGAATTCCTAACTGACTAACGGACTGCCGGCGCTCAGCCGAGTTCTTGGACGAGCCCGATGAGAAGTCCTCCGGGCCCGCGGATGTAGCAGAGCCGATACGCGTCTTCATACTGAACCACTTCACTGCTGACAAGCTGCGCGCCACGCTCGCGGAGTCTGGCGAGCGTCTCGTCGATGTCGTCCACGGCGAACATGATGCGTAGGTAGCCGAGAGCGTTCACCGGGGCGTTCCGGTGATCAGCGACCGCTTGCGGCGTGAGAAATCGCGAGATCTCGAGCCGGCTGTGGCCGTCCGGCGTGCGCATCATGGCCATTTCGACGCGCAGGTCGCGCAGTCCAGTGACGCGCTCTGCCCAGTCTCCTTCGAACGCGCCTTGCCCTTCGAGCTCGAGGCCGAGCTCGCGAAAGAACTCGATCGTCGCCGTGAGGTCGTCGACGACAATGCCGACGTTGTCCATCCGTTGAAGTGCTATGAACCCACACTACAGTGTTGTTTATTTTGACAACTAATCAGGCCGGCGCTGGCGCCAGTGGCGATCCTCGTGCTCCCTCGACCCACGGGTCGTCTGCTACTGCGGATATCTGACGCCAAGCGAATGGGCGGTACTGGGCTCGAACCAGTGACCCCCAGCTTGTCGAGCTGGTGCTCTCCCAACTGAGCTAACCGCCCTTCAGCGGATGAGGTTACCGAAAGCTCGGCCAGGGTTGGCCGTGAGGACGGCCTGCGCGAGCCCCTGCGCCCGCGCCCGTCGCAGCGTCAGTGCGCGCGGGCGCGACGGTTAAGCTGGAGGACTCCGCCCGTCATCCACCCGAAAGGCGAGCACACATGTCCTCAGTGACGTCTCTGCTTAAGAACGAGTACACAAAGCGCATCCTGTACAAGACCGGCGTCCGCAAGCCGAGCCTCAAGCAAGACAAGACCCCCCACTACCGCATGCCGGTCGTCGAGCAGGCGGGCGGCTGGCTCAGCCTCGACAAGTACACAGGGCCGGAAATCCCGAAGGAGGAGTGGGAGAGCCTCACCTACACGACCTATGGGAGCGACCCGAACACGTTCTTCGCGCCGATCACCTCGGCGACCGGCGAGATGGAGCTGAAGGGCTTCTGGGAGCACGGCAAGCCAGACCTCGACGGCGTGTGGACGGAGAACGCGCAGAAGTGTCCGACGATCGTCAAGTGGGTCGAGTCGATCGGCGCCCGCTTCGGCCGCGTCCAGCTTCTGCGCATGCAGAAGAACACCATGCGCGAGTGCCGCTGGGGCCTCCACCTGGACAACAACAACCAGCTCAATCCCGAGACGAACGGCTGGGTGGTGAGGATTTGGCACGAGCTGACGGACGACCCCTCGAGCTCGCTCGTCGTGCGTCGCGAGCAGTTCGACAAGAGCAGCGAGGTCCGCATCCCGCTACCGAAGCACCAGCAAGCGGTCGTCGACTCCGAGTTCCTCTGGCACGGCGGCCAGCACAGCGGTGACCACATGCGCTACGCCGTGATCGTGAGCTGCGAGAGCGGCCCCGCGCTGGAGCAGTGGATCGCGTCGCAGCGAAGCGGCGCGGCCCTGCAGCAGCCAGCTCAGGCCAACTAGTAGTCATAATCGATGTGTGATTGTCGGCGGTCCCTGGTGGATCTGGTTCTTGCCGCTCCTCTTTGCCGCGCCGTGGATCGTGGCGATCGCCTACGTGTGGAAGTCGACACCGCGGAGCGGCGAAGAGCCGCCGTCGCTGGCGGAATCAGCGCGACGTCGTCTCTGGAGCTGACGGACTCGCTTAGCTCCAGACTACGTCGGTAGCGAGCTTGGCGAGAAACGCTTCGGGTTCATCGATCGCGGACTCCGGCGCGCATACGCCGGGCCTGGCCAGCTCACCAGAGGCTATCTCGGTGGCGGCACGCGCGACCGGCTCGGACGTCGAGCGCGAGCTTCCGCCGCGCGTGATGCTCGCGCCGACGACAGATCGCCCGTCGCCGTGCGCCTCGACTAGATGGACCGCGACCGAATCCGGCGACTGGACGTAGGGCTCCGGTCGCTCGTCGCCGACGGCGAGGAGCTTCTCGATCACGCCGGGGGAGAGGCTGAGCCGGAAGCTGGCCTTCCGCAACGAGGGGAAGGCCGCGGGCAGCGTGGCGAGCTCGGAATGGAGCGTGTAGATGCCCTCGACCGTGCCGAGCTCGGGGAGGTCGCGCTCGGCCGCGCCGGAGAGAGGCTCAACCTCGATCAGCGCTCCGCCCCGTAGGACGACCGGTCGCAGCTGCAGCTCGTCCAGCAGCGTCTGCGCCGAGTACGTGATCGGGAGCGGATGGTTGGCGGCAGCGGGGTCGCGCGTGGCCGCCCAGATCTCCAGAGTCTCCGGCTCCGCGCCGAGCCGCGAAACCGCCCCGGCGGCGAGCAGATTCGTCTTGCCCGGAGCCGACCCCATCCCCAGGACGGCGGTCAGTCCAGCGGCGCGGAAGCGCTCGTCCAGCTCGAGCTGGCGCCTGGTCACGTGGAAGAGGCCGCCGAGGTCGACGTAGTGGCAGCCGGCGGCGAGCGTTCCCTCCATCACTTCGATGTTCAGTCGGTAGTCGGTGCAGTTCACGCACACCTGCGCGCCCGTCAGCGCCCGCCCGAGCGAATCAGGGTCACGGGCGTCGACGTGCTCGTCGTCTTCCAGACGGAAGTCGCGGGCCGCGGCTGGAACCCCCCATGACTCCAGGAACGCGAGCACGTCCCGCCCGATCGTTCCAGCGGCTCCGAGGACAGCGATCACGGTTGCCGACTCTCTCCGATTTTGGTTGGCTTTCGTATCGCGGATCCTCTCCACATGACCGTCGACCAGCGCACCGAGACCGAGCGTCTCGCCGATCTCAGGGAACGTTACGTCGCGCGTGGTCTATCCACGCCTCCGCTGTACGTGGCGCGTGCGGAGGGCGCCCGGATCGTCGACGTCGATGGGCGCGAGTACATCGACTTCGCCGGCGGGCTCGCCTGCCAGAACCTGGGGCATGGATTCCCGCCCGCGGTCGCGGCCATCCACGACCAGGTCGACCGTTACCTGCACCAGTGCGCGATGGTCGGGATGTACGAGCCGTACCTGGAGGTCTGCCGCCGGCTTGCCGAGCTCAGCCCGTGCGGCGCGGGCGAGCAGCGCAGCCTGCTCGTGAACTCCGGGGCGGAGGCGGTCGAGAACGCGGTCAAGATCGCCCGGGCCGCCACCGGGCGACCGGGCGTGATCGTCTTCGGAAACAGCTTCCACGGCCGCACGCTGCTGACGCTCGCCATGACGGGGAAGATCGATTACAAGCGCGGCTTCGGCCCGCTGCCGCCGGAGGTCTACAGGGTTGCGGGCCCCTATCCCTACCGCGGCGTCACCTCGGACGACGCGATCTACGAGCTCGAGCACGTGTTCAAGCGCGACGTCGACCCGAGGACGGTCGCGTGCGCGATCCTGGAGCCGGTCCAGGGAGAGGGTGGCTTCATCGACATGCCGCCGGACTTCCCGCGGCGGCTGAAGGCGCTCTGCGAGGAGCACGGGATCGTGTACGTGGACGACGAAGTGCAGACCGGGATCGGGCGCACCGGCCCCGTCTGGGCGATCGAGCACTACGGTGTCGAGCCCGATCTGGTCGTCTCGGGCAAGTCGATCGGAGGAGGACTGCCCCTCGCGGCTGTGACCGGTAAGGCCGAGGTGATGGATGCCGTCGATCCCGGCGGCCTCGGCGGCACCTTCGGCGGCAATCCGGTTGCGTGCGCTGCGGCGCTGGCCATCCTGGACGAGGTTTCGACGGACGCCTTCCGCGCCCGCGCCGACGAGATCGGTTCCCGGATCCGTGCGGCACTCGAGGATCTCGCCGGACGGATCGAGGCCGTCGGCGAGGTTCGCGGGCTCGGCCCGATGCTGGCGCTCGAGCTGGTGGAGGACCGCGAGACGAAGGCGCCGGCCGCGGCGCTGGCGAAGCGCACGACACAGGCGGCGCGCGAGCGCGGGCTCGTCCTCCTCTCCTGCGGCCTGTACGGCAACGTGATCCGGATCCTCGTCCCCCTCGTCATCTCGGACGGCGAGCTCGACCGCGGACTCGAGCTCCTGGAGGAGTCGCTTGGCGACTCAGGCGCAAGCGGCGGCTGAGGCCGCGGCGGAGCGCACACCGGCTCCAGACGTCAGGCTTACCGAGCTGCGGAAGACCTACGGCGAGGTCGTCGCCGTTGCTGGCGTGGATCTCGAGATCCAGCCAGGCGAGTTCTTCACGATGCTCGGTCCGTCGGGCTCGGGTAAGACGACGACCCTCCGCCTGATCGCGGGCTTCGAGCGTCCCGACTCCGGCTCGGTCGAACTCGGAGGCGTGGACGTGAGCTCCACGCCGCCGTACCTGCGCGACGTGAACACGGTGTTCCAGGATTACGCGCTCTTCCCGCACATGAACGTACTCGAGAACGTCGCTTACGGGCTGCGCGTCAGGGGAGTGCGCAAGCAGGAGCGCAATGGGCGCGCGGAGGAGGCGCTGCGGCTCGTCCGCCTGGAAGGCTTCGGCCGACGCAAGCCGGTGCAGCTGTCGGGTGGCCAGCGCCAGCGGGTCGCACTCGCGCGCGCGATCGTCAACTCGCCGCGCGTCCTGCTGCTCGACGAGCCGCTCGGCGCGCTCGACCTGAAGCTCCGCGAGCAGATGCAGATCGAGCTGAAGGCGATCCAGCAAGACCTCGGCATCACCTTCCTCTACGTCACGCACGACCAGGAGGAGGCGCTGACGATGAGCGACCGGATCGCCGTCTTCAACGAGGGGCGGCTCGAACAGGTCGGCACGCCGGAGGAGATCTACGAGCACCCGGCGACGGAGTTCGTCGCCGGATTCGTCGGCGTCTCGAACGTGCTCGAGCGCCAGGGGAAGCGCTTCACCATCCGTCCCGAGAAGATCGAGATGGTCGACCGGGAAGGTGACGGCGGCGAGACCGGGACGATCAAGGAAGTGATCTACGCCGGCGCGTTCACGCGCTACATCGTCGACCTCGACGAAGGAGGAGAGCTGACTGTCATGAGGCAGAACCTCGAGACCACCTCCGAGCAGGTGCTCGAGGAGAAAGGTCGCCGCGTCCGCCTCGAGTGGCGGCCCGAGCACACGTTCACGATCGAGGCCGGAAGGGAGTCACGCGAATGAAACGGAAGTGGAGACGGGTCGCCGGCCTGGGCGCCGGCATCGCACTCGTCGGAGCGACGGCGTTTCTGGCCGCCGGCTGCGGCGGGGGCGGCGGAAATGCTGAGACACGGACGACCGTGTCGGGCCTGCCGCAGTCGATCGGCAAGGGCGAGGGCGCCCTCAACCTGATCGAGTGGCCGTACTACAGCGATCCGGCTTTTGCGAAGCCGTTTGAGCAGCAGACCGGTTGCAAGATCAAGCGCAAGGACGCCGGGTCGTCGAATCAGATGGTCGCCCTCATGCGCACCGGCGGCGGCGGCGGCGGAGGCGAGTACGACATGGTCTCGGCGTCGGGCGACGCCAGCCTGCGGCTGATCGCGGGCGGCGACGTGCGGCCGGTCAACGTCGATCTGATCCCGAGCTGGAAGGACTTCCTCCCGATCCTCCAGTCGCCGCCGCACAACACCGTCGGCGGCGTCCACTACGGCGTCTCGCTGCAGTGGGGCCCCAACGTCCTCCTCTACGATCCGAACAAGATCACGCCGGCCCCGAAGACCTGGAGCCCAATCTACGACGCGAAGTACAAGGGGCAGATCTCGATCCCGAACAACCCCATCCAGATCGCCGATGCAGCCCTGTACCTGTCGTCGACGAAGCCGGATCTCGGCATCAAAGACCCCTATGAGCTGACGCAGAAGCAGTTCGACGCGACGATCGACCTGCTCAAGCAGCAGAAGCCGCTCGTCAAGCTCTACTGGGTCTACGACACGGATGCCCGCTCCGCCTTTGCAAACGGGGACGTCTCGCTTGCGGCAGCCTGGCCGGTGGACACGCTGAACCTCCAGAAGAAGGACGTGCCGGTCGGCGAGACCACGCCGGCGAAGGTCACCGGCTGGGCCGACACGTGGATGATCGCCAAGCGGGCGCCACACCCGAACTGCGCTTACCTGTGGATGAAGTACGTCAGCACGCCGAAGGTGCAGGCGCAGCAAGCTCTGATCTTCGGTGAGACGCCGGCCAATCCGAAGGCCTGTCCGATCATGAACCAGATGGAGGCGGGCTCGTGCTCGAGGTACCACCTGGACGAGCCGGACGCGTACTACAACTCGATCAAGTTCTGGAAGACGCCGGTTGCGGACTGCGGGAACGGCGAGAAGAACTGCATCGACTACAACGAGTGGCAGAAGGCGTGGACTCAGATCACCGGGTAAGTGGTCGACAGCGCGCTTGAAGCACCGGGGGCGGGCTCGTCGCTGCGGCGGGCCCGCCTCTGGCTCTCGGCCACCTTCTGGCGGCATCGGTGGGTTCGGCTCGCGGTCCTGCTGCTGCCGCCGGTTCTCGCCTTCCTCGTCGTGTACGTCGGGGCGCTCGGCTCGCTGTTCGTGTCGGCCTTCTGGGCGGTCGACGCGTTCACCGGCAAGATCATCCACGTCTGGAACCTCGACAACTTCCGCGACCTGTTTGGCTCCGGGGGTACGT
>Ga0075418_10001282_pt1 | contig 28415 bp, 17 predicted proteins | sample SoiMetdeltSBSDD2_FD_81776 | JGI IMG/M metagenome (GOLD analysis project Ga0075418, IMG submission 81776) | Bulk soil microbial communities from a Populus tree surrounding site in Tennessee, USA - Soil MetaG P. deltoides SBSDD2 | ecosystem: Environmental > Terrestrial > Soil > Tree plantation... | reverse complement strand
GCTGAGCTTAGCGATCGAGTCCTGGCGCGAGGAGACGAAGAGAAAGGAGCGACGTATGCCGCTGCGCTCCGGAAAACTCAATTTCTACGTTGGCCTGCCACTCACAAGAAGATCGTGGCCGCGATATTCGCGGTTGTTATCGCCGCAGTGGTGATCGGCTATGTGGTGCGACTCTGGCGGACTGCCGAAAAACGGGTGCCTGTTCGCCGCCTCGCGATCCTCCCGTTTCGAAATCTCAAGCCGGATGACCAAACGGACTTTCTCGGACCCTCGCTGGCCAATGCCACCACCGCTTCGCTCCGGAGCTTCAGCTCGCTGATCGTTCGCCCTTCTTCTTACGTGGAGAAGTACCGTGGCGTCGATGTTGATGATCCGAAGATGGTTGCCGACGAACTAGACGTAGACACGTTGATGACCGGCACGTTTCTCAAAGAGGGCAATACCCTTAGAGTAACGGTGCAGCTTATTGACGTAAACAAGGGCGAGATAATATCCAGATTTCCATTCGAAACCAGGTACGAAAAACTGGCGACAGTTCAGGACCAGGTCGCTCACAACATCATCGAGCGTTTGCAATTGAACCTTTCGCCTACCGAAACCGAGCAACTCCGGCGAGAGACTACTGCCGATCCACGCGCTTATGAGTACTTTCTGCGTGGGATCGATTTGTACGCAAGAAGCGAATTCCTTGCGACGGTGCCGCTGCTGGAGAAAGCTGTCGAGCTTGATCCGAACTTTGCAAGCGCATGGGCGCATCTGGGAAGAGCATACACAGCGTGCGCCTCGTTCAATTTGAGAGGCCGCGACTTTCAGCTCAAAGCGCAGGCAGCTTACGAGCAAGCGTTGGCAATTGATCGCGACATGATCGAAGCCACGGTCTTCATGGCCAACCTTCTCACTGATTCAAACAGGGTTGAGGAGGCCGTTCCAATGCTGCGCAAGCTGTTGCAATCCAACGCGAATATCGCCGAAGCAAGGTGGGAGCTGGGCTACGCTTATCGGTTTGGGGGAATGCTCGATGAATCGATCATGGAAAGCGAGCGCGCGCGTGCGCTTGATCCAAACGTCAAACGGACCAGCTCGGCGCCAAACGCCTACCTGTACATCGGCCAGTACGAAACGTTTCTGAGCAAGCTTCCAACGGAGGATGGCTCCGCCTTTCTGGTTTTCTACCGAGGAATGGCGAACTACTATCTGAAACGTCTTGAACAAGCCGCTGCCGATTTTGACCGGGCCTATGAGATGGACCCGCAGTTATATACACGAATCGGTAAGGCGCTGAGTTACTCAATTAAGAACCAAAAAGACCTCGCGCTTGCGGTGGTGCGCGATGTTGAGAGAGAGATCGATCAAAAAGGCGTCGGCGATTCTGAGGCCATCTACAAAGTCGCTCAAGTATACGCAATCCTCGGAGAAAGGAGTTCCGGGTTGCGGGTGCTGCGTCGAAGCATTGAAACCGGGTTCTTCTGTTACGGCTATCTTAAGAGCGACCCACTCCTGGAGGGTCTGCGCGTTGAGCCCGAGTGCCAAACGCTGCTGGAGATTGCAAGGAATCGCCACGAAAACTTCCAGCGCACCTTCTTTTAGTCGGAAAACTTACGCCGAACTTGCACGTCGTGTTATAGAAAGTTCCCTACTGACTCATGTAAATTCTTGTCCACGTTTAGAAGCGAGCATATAATGCCGCGCATGACACCCAGCTTTGGTTCTGGTCTTGTGTGAGGCACGACACACCTATGAAGGCTTCGGCCAATTTCACGGATGATCGCGTTTACGAATTCGACTCGTTCATTCTGGACGAGAAGCTGAAAGTTCTGTTGCGCGACGGAGAACGCGTGCCGCTCACTCCGAAGGCCCTCGAACTGTTGATTGTGTTTGTCGACAAGGCCGGCCTCGTACTTGAACGAGACGAGTTGATGGAAATAGTCTGGCCCGACACCTTCGTCGAGGAATCGAATCTTGCGGTAACAGTGTCGACGCTGCGCAAGGCTTTGGGGGAAATGCCGGGCGGCGGCCAATACATCAGTACGCTACCCAGACGCGGGTACCGTTTCGCAGCCGAGGTGAGAACTTCCGACGGAACGGTGGACCCCACAATCCCGAATGCAATACGGCAGCAAGATCTTACACAGCTGGATTCCAACCTCCACTCCACCAAACCGGAAGTCATTGGTTCGCGAATCCGGCCCCTCGCAAACCGCTTGATCGGCACTAAGTCTCGTGCAATTGCTCTGGTATCAATTCTGTTGGTGGCGACTGCGGCAACTGCTTATCTGATCTTTAACTGGCGAGGTGACCGCGACGGCCAGGGCGAAATCAGACGTCTTGCCGTACTGCCATTCAGAAATCAAAAGCCCAGCGAAGACACTGAGTATCTTGGTTTCGCCCTCGCCGATTCGGTGATCAATAGACTCGACTATTTGAAATCGCTGGTTATTAGACCGTCCTCGTATGTCGGGAAGTACGCCAATTCGAAAAAGAGCCCCAAAGAAATAGCGAGAGAACTGGACGTCGACACTGTGCTTACCGGGACTTATCTGAAGGACGGTGAAGACGTTATTGTATACGCCGAGCTGGTAGACGTTCGCACCGATGACAAGCTGTGGAGCGAATCCATCAAGGTCAAGTCTGGCAACCTGGTGGAGATTCAGGACTATGTAGCGCAAAAGGTTGTGGGTGGATTGCGACTCAATCTGACTGATGCCGAGGGTAAACGACTACTTCACAGTGTCTCCGTCGATCCGGTTGCTTTTGAATACTTTCTGCGTAGCCGATATTTGCTATCGACGAACAACAACCAAAAAGCGATTGATCTGCTCGAAAGGTCTGTCGCACTCGATCAGAACAACGCTCTAGCCTGGGCCTATCTAGGGCGCGCCTACCACATCAACGCCTTGCAGTTCTCGGGCGACCGCAGCGAACTCTCCAGCGCCGAGGCGAACTACGAGCAGGCAATTGCTCTTGATCCGGAGCTATCACAAGCACGGCTGATGATGGCAAAGCTGTTCACCGAAACCGGCAGGGTTGAGCGTGCCGTACCTCTGTTGATTGAACTCGTGAAGACCCATCCGAATATGGCTGAGGCCCACTGGGAATTAAGCTATGCATATCGGTACGCAGGGTTACTTGAAGAGTCAACACAAGAGGGGGACCTGGCGCTAAAGATCGGTAGCAAGCTGGAATCACATCAATTCAACACTTACCTTTACACCGGCGAGTATGAGAAATTTCTTGCTAGCCTGCCCGTTAGGGAAGACGCTTACGTAGTGTTCTATCGCGGTCTCGCCCAGTACTATCTGGGGCAACTTACTGAGGCTGCGTCTGCCTTCGACCGCGCTTACGAACTCAATCAGGCGTCGGTCATTACTCAGATTGGTAAGGCCCTGCGGTTTGCAATTGCCGGCAAGAATCGCGAAGGTTTGCAACTGTTAAAGACTGCCGAAGCCAGGATCTCCAAGCTGGGGATAGGCGATGGCGAGATCGCCTACAAGTTCGCTCAGGCCTACGATGCACTCGGCGACAATGATTCGGCCCTCCGGGCACTCGATCGGAGCATAGATCAGGGGTTCTTTTGCTACCCCTACTTTGCCGCCGACCCGTTGTTGAAAAACGTTCGAAGCGAACCCCCGTGCGCTAACATCCTCGAAAAAGCTCGGCGCCGCCAAGAGGCCTTGAAACGAATGCTGTAAACACAGTCAATAAGAAATCACAACACTTCGCGGCGAAGTTGCGGAAACACCTTGGAAACCTTGCTAAGTAAATATTCGCCATACGTTCCGCTGAAATCGTGAACGCTCGCTCGATCCCATCGCTCATGTCGATCATCGTCAGGCCGGATGTTCAATTCGATGGGCTTCACCTCGGCGTTGAAATTCGGATCAAAGAAGAACGGAAAGGAGAGACGGTCGTCTTCAGCCGGGCTCTTGACTCGATGAGCTGTCGATCGATAGAGGCCTCCGGTCATACGATCGAGCATGTCGCCGATGTTGCAGACAAACGAGCCTGATATAGGCGGAGCTTCCACCCAACCCAACTTCGACTTGACCTCCAAACCGCTTGTTCCCCCCTGCTTGAGAATCGTCAGGAGACCGTAGTCGGTGTGTTCTCCAACTCCCCAGCCTTCGCTCTCGGTCGCGCGGTTATCCATCGGCGGGTAGTTAAAGATACGAAACAGGATCAGCGGGTCGCTTGTATAACGCTCTGAAAAGTATGTTGCGTTCAGTCCGAGACTGAGCGCGAGGCCCTCCATCATCGCGTGCCCGACCTTGGTCATCGCGGTGAGATATTCGAGAACCGTTTCGCGAAACGTTGGGATATTCGCCGGAAAAAGATTGGCTCCGTGCATCGGGAGGCGTTGTCTTACAAGGGGATGATCGTCCGCCAACTCAGCGCCGAAATAGAGACCCTCCTTGCGATCCGGCCTGCCGGAGGTCAGCTCAACTCCAACCGGGAAATACCCCCGCCACGCTCTGCCGCCCTTCTCCATTCGGATCTCGAGCTTCTCGTCGATGTCCTGAGCGAAAAAGTCGCGACTCACTTTCTCAAGCCTTGCTTGAAGGTGTTCATCAACGCCGTGCCCGATGATATAGAAGAACCCTGAGTCGCGGCAGGCGCTAGCGATCTGACCAGCGACTTGGAGACATTCGCCTGCGCCAGACACCAGGGGCTCGATGTTGATCACGGGAATTCTGGTAGAGTCGCGCGCCATTGCGCTTCAAGCCTACAAGGCGGGTTCGGCCTTTGTCACGTCCGCCAGCCTGGGTCGCAGTCCTGGGAAATCCCAATGCTTCGAACCTAATGCCTCAATCTGTTGTCGACTCGCGTCACTCCTCCAATGCCCGCGGAATACTCAGCCGGTTCGGACAGTATAAAAAACAAATAGTGTGATTCCCGTCGTCTCGAATTAGCATCCCGCGTCAGAGCGCGAAATCGGAGCCGCACCGAAGTCAGCTTCTCTGAGATGCGCCATGTCTCTCCGAAATATTGATCACGGAGCGGCAACCCGAGCTCGCCACGAATTCGATTGACAATCTCTTCGCACGCTCCGAGCTCACCAACACGAGAAGCATCGCTGTAGCCCAGACCATGTAACAACTCGTGAAAGAAGGTGAATCCTTCGTCAAAGCTAGCCTTGACTTCCGAAGACGCGCTCATCTCCTGAAAGTCGTCAAAGTCCAGACGTAAGCGCCATATCTGCGAACTACCACCATCTCGGGCGTCGTAAACCACCCGTTCGGAAACGGCCTGACCGAAGGTGACCGACGGCAATCCGGAATAGTCCTCGATAACAAAAATAGCGTTAGAACAAATAGCCCTCATCAATATGCGACGCGCTTCTACTGATCCACCTTTCGTACTTGGAGGGTCGCCCAAGATGAGTGATCCATCACAGACAAACCCCAGCGTATCGTAACCGGTAATTCGACGAAGGCTCAGCGACAGACGAAGCTCGTGTTCCTGAGTGATCGAGAAAACTGACCTTCGTTCGCACCAGACACCTGAAGCTCGCGGCGACCCGCCAAGCGGGTCCGCCGACACGCTTGACTCGGCCACGGAATAGAGTGACGCGAAGAATATCAACGCTCGAGTAAATAGTTTGGCGTTCATTTCTTAGATTGCATCTCCTTTCGCGCCCGCTAAGCGCCGATTAGCCAGGGTTAAGCACACCGGCGCTGCGCCGATCGGGCTACATCTTCGTAGTTTCGCCAGCGGCGAGCGACAAACATGTCGGTTGATTGCGTATGCTGGAGGTCGAGCAGCTGAGGTTACGCCGGTTTGCTCTTCAATGTATTCTTGCGCCCAGGAGACCGGCTAATTAGCGTTTGGGTCAACTTGTGTGGCTTCATTGCGCCTCGTGCGTTCCTTGTCCTGGCCGCCAGTTGGCCATTTCCTGTTGAGGTGTGGTCGGTTTCTTCTGGCTCGGCAAGGAGCATCGTTACGACTTCCGCTTCGGCCCTGAGCCAATCGCTAAGCTCGTCACCGAACTCTGTTCCCCTGAGCTCATAAAACTCATAGGCGCGCCTGGCGATCACCTCTCGAAGATCGTCAGCCGATAGCATTACACCCGTCACATTGCCTGGTGAGTGCTTGTCGTTTGTTACTTCTTGATCTTGCCTCGCTTGTTGATTCATCTGGTCACTCCTTCTAACTGAGATTTGAAATTGCTCGATTGGGCGCGTAGTTCAACATCAGCAAGGGCAACCGCCGTGCCGGGGCGCGATTGTTTGGATTAGAGAAAACGGAGTTGTTCAGGCGTATCGACTTAAGCGTTAAGCGAAGGAAGCCATCGTGTGAATTGGCTGATTGGGGCTAAGATGGAAACTACGAAACTGTCGCTCGCGATGTAAGAAACTACAAAACCGTAGGTACCGAACGGCACAGTCTCAAGAGCCGCGCGCACGAAAGGCCTTCGTGCGGCTGTTTATTTGTGTTGATCGTCGCCGCCTCTAAGCAAGCCAGCGCCTCAGAAGCTTCCTTCGTCAGCAGAGGGTCCATAGATCGAAGGCACCGGAATGTCGTTGAGCCGCAGGTACACACCGAGCTGGGCGCGATGATGAACGTTGTGATTCAACACAAAGCTCCGCAGCGCTGCGATGCGAGGCAAAGTAAAAACTGTCTTGCCGCCCTTTAACAGTGTCCAAGATTTCATCAAGTCTTCGTCGGTTGCGGCGGCGAGCGCCTCGCGCGCGGCTGCGACGTTTCGGTCGAACCTTTCCAGCAGATCCGGCACTGACTTAGCGGGTTCACTTCGGGGTGGTGGTTCACCCTCTGGTGCAACGTCGAAGGATTCCTTTTGGACCGTAATCGCGGCCCAACTCGGCAGCGTAGCCAGGTGCGTAGAAAGGGCCACCATCGAAAATGACTTCTCGTGCGGCTTCCAGGCAAATTTGTCCTCGGGAACCCGCTCGAGGGTCTTTCGCGTGTTCGCCATCTCGTGATCGAACTCGGGGAGCAAAGCTTGATTTAGTGGCATATGGTTCCTCCTGAGACTTGCATTGTAGTTTTCTTACTGACATTTTGCTTCGAGGATCAAGCTACAAAACTCTACAACGCTTCGTACCCGGTTGCCAGCAGTATTAGTCCGCTGTGACCCACCAGCCCGCGCTTTCTTGCAGATTCCATTGCAACGGCGTATAAAAAGGAGACGTGGGAGAAATGGACTGATTTTTAATGACGAAGAAAATCCTCGTCGTGGATGACACTCCCGACGCTCGCGAGTTGATGGCATCGATTCTTGGGCTCGAGCAATTCGAAGTAGTGATGGCGGCAGATGGCGTAGAAGGAATCGAGCTGGCCCGATCCGAGTCGCCCGATCTAATCATCACTGACCTGACCATGCCTCGGCTGCCAGGCCTTGAAATGATTCATAGACTTCGGGAGATGGCTGAATTCAAGACCGTGCCGATCCTGGCGGTTACCTCTACCGGTATGGAGAGGGCAGTTGAAGCCATAAAGGCGGGCGCCAATCGCGCCCTCGCGCGCCCAATCGAAAATCATCTCTTATTAGCGTTCGTATTTGATCTCTTGAAGAAAGACGAATAGCCGGCAACGCGACATCACGCTATCTCCGTTGGAAGCGTTGTTTGACAGTGGCTCATCCCAACTGTTAGGCTGCATACGAACTGAGTCCAGCTCACTCTCTTCTCAGCTTTCTGGAATAACCCAGATTATCTGAAGCTAACAGCTACCAGAAGGACCGCGATCGCCAGCAGCTTATAAAAAAGATCGTTGAAAGCGCTTCGGCTTAACCGAAGCTGTCACTCGAGGAGGTCTCCTAATGTTACTCGCTATTGGAAACAAGGTAATCTATCCGAGTCAGGGTCCGTGCCTTATCAGCTCGATTGTCGACAAAGTTGTCAATGAGCAAACCATGACTTTTTATGAACTGAGCGTTCTAAGCGATTGCCGCGGAAAGTTGCTGGTACCGGTAGACAAAGCCAAGACAATCGGGATCCGGCCGTTGTTAAAGAAGTCTGACATTGCCAAGGTTCTGGAGCGTCTCAAAAAACCTTCCAAAGCGTCCGCGGATCGCAAGCAGCGCGTCAGAGACAACTTGAAGCTGCTTCTGTCGGGATCCGCATCTGACCTGGCCGAAATCGTAGAGTCGCTCAACGAGCTGGTAGAGGCAAAAACCCTGTCTCAAAGCGAACGCGTAACACTCGAGAGGGCGAAGCGATTATTGGTCTGCGAGATTTCGGAAGTGACCGGAGAAACAATCGAAGAGGTTGAACAGCAGGTGGACGGAGCGCTCTGCGCCCGAAGACCGAAAGCGTGTGCGGCTTAGTTTTTGCACCTGGACCCAATAGAACCCGACAAACTGATTAATACTGCGACAAGGACACGATCCCTCGCACTACATCATCAACCTGCGGGAGAATCTCATCTTCCAGCTCGGGACTATACGCCACAAACGTATCAAGCGCGGCGACTCGTCTTACCGGGGCGTCGAGATGCTCGAACAGCTCATCGGCTATCCTGGCAGCGATCTCAGCGCCATAGCCCCACGATTGCGCATCTTCGTACACCACTAAAACCTTGCTGGTCTTCTGAACCGATTTGCTGATTGTCTCCCAGTCGTATGGGCTCAAGCTGCGCAAATCGATTACTTCGGCGCTGATGCCGTGCAGCTCCTGCGCTTTTTTGGCCGCAACCACCGACCGAAATACAGTCGCCCCGTAGGTGATGATCGAAACATCGCTGCCTTCGTGGACTACGTTCGCCTTCCCAAACGGGATCATGTAATCGGGGCCGGGATAAGCACCCTTGTTGTGAGTCTGGCGATACAGATGTTTGTGTTCGAGGAACATCACCGGGTCATCAGATCTGATTGCCGTTCGCAACAGACCGTTGGCGTCAAGCGCGTTTGAAGGCATCACAACTCGTAGGCCCGGCGTATGTGTAAATAGCACCTCGCTACACTGGCTGTGACAGATCGCGCCGCCTTTCAAATAACCGCCGATCGCGACCCGAATCACCATCGGGCACTTGAACGAATTGTTCGATCGCCAACGCAACAACGGAACTTCATTGCGGAGCTGGTGATAGGCCGGCCAGATGTAATCGAAGAACTGAATCTCGGGAATCGGTTTTAACCCGCGCACCGCAAGCCCCACCGCGCGACCAATGATGTTTGCTTCGGCAAGCGGAGTGTTGAAGACCCGCGCTGTGCCAAATCGCCGCTGCAAATTGAAGGTTACTTTGAAGACACCGCCTTTCCCCTTAACTTCTTCGAGGTACTGGTCACGGCTGCAATCGGCGACGTCTTCGCCAAAGACCAGGATGCGTTCGTTCCGCGCCATCTCATCGTGAAGGCACGCGTTGATCAGATCGAGCATTGTCTTTGGCGCGCGCGTGTCTTGCTGGTTAGCGTCTGAAGAGACATCGGCGCTACCAGGTCCCGCGCCGTGAGAGTTGTCGAACTCGCTCGAAGTCGGATCGACATCAGGCGCGTAGACGTACAGGGTAGCGCTTTCCTTCGCGGGTTTTGGCGCGGCCAGAGCTTCGTCGGCTGCGCGGTTTACCTCATCGTCGACTTCTTCGGCAATGCGCTTCAGCTCAGCTTCTGAAGCGAGACCTTCGCTTATCAAAAACGCGGGGAACGCGCGAACCGGATCCCGCTGCGTTTCGTCTTCAAGCTCTCCGGAGGGACGATACTGTTTCTCATCATCCGATTGAGAATGCGAGTACGGTCGAATCACCTGGGCGTGAACAAGTGCCGGCCCGCGGCGCGCGCGGCAATACTCGACGGCGCGCTGCACAGTTTCATAACTCGCCATTGGATCGCAGCCGTCGACTTCCTGGATAAGCAGGTCCGGAAAGCCGGTCAGCAATTTCGATATGCTCCCGCCGGCCGTCTGGACCTCTACGGGCACCGAAATCGCATAGCCGTTGTCTTCGATCATATAGAGCACCGGCAGCTTCAGATTGCAGGCGGTGTTCAACGACTCGAAAAACTCGCCTTCGCTGGTTGTGCCGTCGCCGGCAGATACGTAGACAATTGCATCCTTTTGGAAGCCGTCGACCAGTTTTGCCGGATCATCGCTCATCAACTCGGCGCGATACGCGGCCTCGGCGCAGCCAACAGCCTGGAGAAATTGCGTTCCGGTGGGCGATGAGCGAGAGACTATGTTGAGGGCCTTGCTGCCCCAGTGGCTTGGCATCTGGCGGCCGCCGGACGAAGGATCGCTTGCCGCGCCGACCGCCTGCAGAAGCATATCGGTGGGACTAACGCCCAGCGTGAGGCAAAGAGCGCGGTCGCGATAGTAAGGAACGAACCAATCGTGACCGGGTTTCATTGCAAGCGCTGCGGCTACGAGCACGGCTTCGTGTCCCGCGCCTGATATTTGGAAATAGATTCTATTTTGCGCCTTGAGCTGAAGCTCTTTGTCGTCGATGCGCCTGGACATATACATCAAGCGATAGATCTTGAGCATGGTCTCGCGATCGAGACCGTGATGTTTTTCGATCTTCGGTTGACTGGCCATTGAACCCCTCTTATTGCGGTTTAGTCCGTAGTCCGTAGCAAGAAGTTAGACCAAAACACTACAAACTAGAAACTACAAAACTACGGACCACGGACTACGGACTAAACTGTCGCCGCTGACGCCGGGCGGTACTCGGCGAGCTGCCCCGCTATTGCCGAAGCCGCGACCGTGTAAGGCGACGCAAGATACATTTGCCCGGGACCGCTCCGGCCCGGGAAGTTCCGATTCTGCGCGCTGACGATGACCTGGGTTTTCAATGTGCTGACCCCGGGGCCGGCGTTGATGCAAGCGCCGCAACTCGGCTCTACTATTTGCGCCCCGACGTCGCGCAGCACCTCGATATAACCGCGTTCCTCGCAGTACTGCCGCACTTCGACAGAACCGAATTGGATAAAACACTTTACGTCCGGATGCACACGCTGTCCTCGAGCAAGCGCCTCACGAAAGACCCGAACGTACATGTCGAGGTCTTCTTTCTTGCCCGCTGTGCACGAGCCGCCGTAGGCGATATCGATCTTAACCGGCTCCGGCAACTCATCGATAAAGATGCCGTTGCCCGGGTCGCCCGGAGTCGCAATCATCGGCCGAAGATCGCTGGCGTTTATTTCGATAGTCAGCGAGTACTCGGCGCCGGGATCGCTGGTCATGCCTTCGCACATTCGCTCGGCTTCGTCGCGTGGGATTCCGCGCTCCACCAAAAACTCGACCGTCTTACGATCGGCGGCAACGATACCGGTAAATGCTCCGACTTCCGCTGCCATGTTAGTCATCGTAGCTCGTTCGTCGATGTTCAGATCTTCTACCGCTTCGCCGGTGTATTCGACGATCTTGCCGATCGCGTCGCCGTTTCGCACGAAGTCGGTGCGAAGGATCGCGAGCATGAAATCCTTGGCGGTAATGTTGTCGGGCTTACGGCCCGATACTCGGATGCGGACCTGTTCAGGAACTCGAACGCGAACATCTTTGGTTATCCACGAATTGAAGATATCGGTGGTGCCAACCCCGAATGCGATTGCCCCGACCGCGCCTGAGTGCGGTGTGTGCGAATCCGAACCGATGATGATCTGCCCGGGCAGCGCATAGCTTTGCAGGATTACGCTATGGCAGATGCCTTCCGAGCCCTGACGATCCCGCTGCGCGCCGTGCAAGCGGATGCCTTGCTTCTTCGCAAACGCTTCCTGCTTGCGGATCAGCTCGTGCGCCAGATCGAGCAGTCCCGCGGCTTTGCGTTCGGGAGGCATCACGTCATCGAGGAACGTCAGATGGTCCTGGAAAAGATATACCGATGACGGATCGTTGATCGGTTCGTCGCCGACGACTTTCTCGTAGAAAATCGCGGCCATCGGCGTAACGTATTCGTGGCTGAATCGAATGTCTGTACGCACAAAGCCTGCGTCGCCCGGTTTGACCGCTTCAACGCCAACCCGGTCCTTTGAAAGATCAGTTACGAAGTGATTCGCAAAGATCTTTTCTGCCAGCGTCATAGGTCTGCGGGCGGTCGTGATCGGCGGCAGCGAAGTCTTGCCCTGCAGCCTTGCGACGTTGAACGGGAAGAGTCCGCCGTACTCGATGATCTGGCGAGTGATTTCGTCTTCGCCTGCTGTGAATTCCTCCAGCGGGATTTCCTCACCCGCCGCGACGCGCTGGATCAGATCGAAGTTTGTCGATGTAAGCAACCCGAGGTTTTGACAGTTCTGTTTGTAAATACGCTCGTGGTTTTCGGCGATGACCAACCGTATCCCCGCGGCTATTTCGGCGTAAGGCGAGGCCTCACGGCTTGAACCTTTGCCGCGCCGTTTTCCGGACACTGACAGTACAAAGCCGCCGTTCTTGACGTCGTTTCGCTTGACCGGGAACTCATCGCCGCACTTTAGACCGAGATAAATAAATTCGCCCAGCGTTTCATCAAAGTAATAGCAGATATACGCGGGGGTCATCTCATCAGTAGATATGTCGTTACGCAGTGCCGGAATATTCTCGGTGTCAAGATCGGTTCCGTCGAGTTGCGATCTTACGATTGCGGGATCTTCGGCAAGAAAAAGGATGCGGCCTTTTAGCAGGACTTTTGACGGGCGCTTCTCGATCGTGCGCGTCAATAAACTCTCGATCATCCAGAACTCCTCAACTAGAGTGATTGGCCTAAAGGATTAACAAGAAGTCTTTTAATCACGCTCTATTTTAACTCCAGGATGCGATTTTCCAAAACCGGCGTGCAGTTGATGATGGCTTGCCCGAATCCCACTAACGCAGAGACTGTGCGAAAAGTCCCAACACCCCCAACTTCAGTTGGGGGTATTGCTGAAGTTTTCACGCAGTCTCTCGCAGTTGGTGGGATTCGGGAAAGGACGCTGCTACTGAGCTCCAGATTTCCGGCGGGCGAGACCGGCAATTGCCATCGCAAGATCTGCCGGCGCAACGGGTTTAGCAACGTGACGCTGGTAGCCCGCCGCAAGGACGCGAGCCTTGTCCCCTTCTCCCGCGTAGGCTGTAAGCGCAATCGCCGGGATATCACCGCCGCGTTCGGGTTCCATCCCGCGGACCCTGTTGATTAAGTCAAAGCCATCCTCAACCGGCATTCCAATATCGCTCACCAGCACGTCTGGCACTGAACCGTTTGTTACGTGACTGAGCTTTTCAAAGGCTTCAGCCGCCGAAGCTGCCGCGATCACTCTGGCGCCTCGAAGTTCAAGCATCGCGACAAGCAACTCCCGCGCGTCCTGCTCATCATCGACGATCATCACCAAAAGTCCGGCCAGATCTCTTGGTTCTTCGGACGTCGGCTGTGAACTATTCGTGAGAGGTTCCGAATATGCGATAGCGTTCTCCTCTGAAGCGAGTAGTGGAAACGACACACTGAAAGTTGCGCCCTGCCCTTTTCCAGGGCTGTCGGCGCCAACCGCCCCTCCGTGCAGCTCCACAAGATGGCGAACTATCGCAAGACCCAGCCCCAAGCCTCCGTGCGTTCTCGAAAAGGTGCTATCGGCCTGGCTGAAACGGTCAAACACGTACGGTAGAAAGGCCGGGTCCATTCCCTCGCCGCTGTCGGAAACGGTTATCCGGGCGCGAGACCCGGTGCGCTCGAGCTTCACCGAAACCTGACCAGCGGTGGGGGTGAATTTGATCGCGTTTGACAACAGGTTCCATACGATCTGTTGAAGCCGGTTTGGGTCTCCCGAAACCGCGCCTACCCCGGTATCCAGTGAAACCTGGAGTTGGATACTCTTTGCATCAGTAGCCGGGCGAATCGATTCGAGAGCCGCCTCTACCACTGAGTCGAGCTCGACAGGCTGCACTTCCAACCGCAGCTTACCGGTGATGATTCGGGAGACATCCAGAAGGTCTTCAATGATCTGGGCGAGAGTCTTGGTATTGCGCTCGATCGTCACGAGCGCCCTCGAGGAGGCAGATTCATCGAGCGAACCGGTTTGAAGCAGCTGGGCCCACCCAAGGATAGAGTTGAGCGGCGTACGCAGCTCGTGTGAGACGGTCGCCAGGAACTCATCTTTGAGTCGATTCGCCGCTTCGGCTTCAGCTCTTGCCTTCTCCTCGCGAATCAACAGCTTGGCGCTCAGTCTCTGAGCTTCTTCTGCTTCGAGGCGAGCAGCCTTCTCGCTGACCAGCAGTTTCTCTTTTTCCTCTTCCGCGTGCTTTCGATCTGTGATCTCGACAAGCAATTCCGCCGCATGGTTTCGAGCCTCAGCGTACAGTCGTGCGTTCTCGTAAGCCACGGCTAACTGGCCGGCCAGCGTCAAGGCAAGCCGCTCATCTGCCTCGCTAAACTCGGACGCATCAAGCTTGTCCATCAAATACAACCAGCCTACTGTTTCGCCAAGCAACGAGAGTGGAGCCGAGAGCAGCGAATCTGCTGGAACCGGATTCGGAGCGTAGGTTGGTCGTGGGTGAATGTTGGACCAGCGGATCGGCCCGGTCATCGACGAAAAGCGATTCAGTGCGTTCTCATCAAATTCTCTTCTCTTCAACCTCTCCGTCCTGTTCACATCCAGACGGTCTCCCGTTAAACAGCGGACAGGTTGGCCTGCCGTTGGGTTGATTCTCACAAAAGCACTACGCGCCCCGAGAATATCGGCCGCGGCCTCGCAGACCAATAGCAAAAGAGTCTCCGGATCGCGCTCGGCGGTCAACCTCTGCCCAAGCTCAACGAGCTTACCAAGTCGCTCGAAATTAGCGTTCTCCAACTGAATATTCTTTTCGTGCAGAAGCGCCGCCTGTTGCTTTACCTGTTCCGTTTTCTTATACAGCTCCACAAAGACAGCCACCTTGGATTTGAGCGCTGCGGAGTCGAGAGGTTTGATGATGAAGTCAACCGCACCGAGTGAATATCCGGTCGAGAGATCCTGTTTGTCGTTGTTGTCGTAGGCCGTCAAAAAAATGATCGGAAGATCCCGCGTTTTCTTGCTGCCGCGAATCAACTCGGCAGTTTCGAGCCCGCTTATGCCAGGCATGCGCACGTCGAGCAAAATAACCGCCGCGTCGTTGTAGAGAAGATACTGAAGAGCGGCCTCGCCGGAAGCTGCACGAACCAGGTTGCGATCGGCGCCCTGCAAAATCGTCTCGAGAGCAAGCAGATTGCTCTCGTTATCATCGACCATCAAGATATTGACCCGCGGCGGACCTGTTTCAGTCGTGATATCACTCACCAGAGTTAACCTCGCTTCCTTTCAACGCCGACAAGCTTCCGACCCTGACCCGAACCGTTCTTTTGGTAAAGGCGACTCGTTTCGTCCATGAGCTCGTAGCGGTCTTCGTAGGCCGTAGTCTCCAGCGATTCCGACGGGCCCAGCGCCAGAATGCCAAATCGACTGAGACTGTCATAGATTAACCTGTCGACCCGTTCTCGAAGTCTGTTATTGAAACCGCCAAGAACACCGCGACAGACGATAACTTGAAACTCGTTGAACGAGCCGTCCGTCGCAAGGTTATGCTCTGAAAAAACTATGTTCCTCTTCAGCGACGGGTCGATAAACAACCGGTTGCCTTTTCTCGTGAAGTAGTCCTCGAACGACCCCTTTCCTCCGGCCTCCAAATAGTCAGCCGCATATTGCTCCGCAACCGACGAACGGAACACTCCAAGCCGCGCTTGCCGCACTACCTCCTCGCTAAGGTCAGTAGCGTAGATGCGGGAACGTTCATAAAGACCCTCTTCTTTGAGAAGGATGGCCACCGAATAGACCAATTCTCCGGTCGAACACCCTGCGTGCCAGATGCGAACGAATGGATACGTTTTGAGCTGGGGGACGATCTTCGTTCGGAAGGCCCGATAAAAGCCCGTATCGGAAAACATGCCCGGGTTAGCGCTCGCAAAGCTGCGCAGGAATCGTTCGAAGAGAGAAGATTTGCGGAGAAGCTTATCTTGAAACCGGGAAATCGTGGGAACTCGACTCGCAAGCATCGCCTCGCGGATTCTCAGCCTTACCGTTCCCGGCTCGAAATCACGGAAGTCATAGCCGTAGTATCGGTGCACCGCCGACAACAGCAAGTCGATTTCCAGCTCTTCGAGTTTGGAGTTTTTCTCTCTTTCGGTCATGCCCTTGCGGCTTTGTTGCCGTGCAACCAGACTCGCAACATCGACAGCAACTGATCAATGTCCAGCGGCTTGGAGATGTAATCAGATGCTCCCGCTTCGATGCATTTCTCTCGATCGGCCTTCATAGCCTTGGCAGTCAACGCGATGATCGGAAGCGATGCAAACTTTTCTATCTTCCTTATCGCCTGCATCGTCTCATATCCATCCATCTCCGGCATCATGATGTCCATCAGCACCACATCGACATCCGGATTCTGCTGCAACAGTTTGACTCCGTCACGTCCGTCTTCCGCATACAGAACCTCCATCTGATAACTCTCGAGAGTGCTGGAGAGCGCAAAAATGTTGCGGACGTCGTCGTCCACAATCAACACTTTCTTCGCCGCAAGCACTGGATCCTGACGCATCACCTGTTGAATCATCCGGCGCTTGGGTTCAGGCATATTCGCTTCCACCCGATGCAGGAACAATGCAGTCTCCGCCAACAGCCGTTCCGGGGAGTTAGCCTCCTTTACGACTATCGCGTCGGCTACCTGTCTCAACTGGCTCTCTTCTTTCTCAGTCAGGTCTTTGCCGGTGTAGACAATGATGGGTAGATCATTCCGGTCAAGTTCTTTCTGGATCTTGTCGATCAAATCAAACCCGCTCATATCCGGCAGCTTGAGATCCAGCACCATACAATCGAACTCTTCGTTCTTGAGCGCCTCGATGGCTTCGGTTGCCGTCGCTACATCGGTAGTCTCGACATCCCCGCCGCCGATCAGTTCCACTATGCTCATACGCTGAGTGTCGTCGTCCTCCACCACCAGAAGCCGCTTCATATCGCGTTCTGCGAAAGCAGTGATCTGATCGAACGCTTCCGCAAGCTGTTCGCGCGTGACCGGCTTTTGCAGATGCATGAACGCGCCAAATGCACGCGGCTGCCGCTGTTGCTCGTAAGCGGTAATCACATGCACCGGTATGTGGCTCGTTTCCGAATCGTGCTTCAGGCGATCAAGCACTGTCCAGCCTTCTTGATCCGGCAGTTTGATGTCCAGCGTTATGGCGTCCGGCTTGTACTTGCGGGCCAGCGTGAGCGCGACGTCGCCTCGCCCGGCCACGAGCCCCTTGAATCCCTTCTCGTGGGCCAGATCCAGAAGAATCTGTGCAAACAGCGCATCATCCTCGACAATCAAGACTAATCGTTCACCCGGCTCGACCGTGCCGCGATCGTCGGCAATCTCGAATATCTCGCTGTACTCAACCGAAGGATAGGGGCTTGCCAACGACAGCGGCCCGCTCGGAGCGCCCCCGGCGGCAGACCTTGTTCGAGTATCCGTTTGCTGAGAAATGGTTGTGGCGGCAGCTTTGTGCACCCGAGGCAGGTATAGCGTGAACGTGCTTCCCTCTCCGGCAACGCTGGCAACCCGGATCTCACCCCCGAGTAGCCGCGCGATTTCGCGACTGATCGAGAGCCCCAACCCGGTGCCGCCGTACTTTCGACTGGTCGTGCCGTCCGCCTGCTGGAACGCCTCGAAGATTATCTGCTGTTTGTCTGCGGGGATGCCGATTCCGGTATCCACCACCGAGAAGCCGATTACGGTCTCGGCCTGATTGAGGCTGTCCATTCCAAAGTGCCCGCGGCGATCCACCGTTTTCACGTGAAGCGTGACCCGCCCCTTCTCAGTAAATTTGAACGCATTCGACAACAAGTTCTTCAGGATCTGTTGTAAACGCTTCTGATCGGTCAGAATGGAAGAGGGGAGGTTGGGCTCTATGTCGATCGTGAAGTCCAACCCCTTGTCCTGCGCAAGCTGATGGAAGCTGCGGTTCATCTGCATCGTAACATCCGTGAACGGGACTTCGCCGGTCTCGATAGCCATCATCCCCGCCTCGATCTTTGTGAGATCGAGGATGTCATTGATCAGCGAAAGCAAGTCGTTGCCGGACGAATGAATAGTCTCAGCGAATTGCACCTGCCTCTGCGTCAACGTTGCGTCCACATTTTCGGCAAGCTGACGCGACAGTATCAACATACTGTTGAGAGGAGTTCGCAGTTCGTGAGACATGTTGGCCATAAACTCGGACTTGTACTTCGATGTCAGCGCGAGCTGTTCCGCTTTCTCTTCGATCGCCCAGCGCGCTTCCTCGACCTCCCGATTCTTAGCCTCGACCTCCGACTTCTGAGCGGCAAGCAAGGTAGCCTTTTCACTCAACTCTTCGTTGGTGTTACGAAGCTCTTCCTGCTGATTACGCAGTCGCTCTTCCGACTCGCGAAGCGTCAGCGCCTGCTGCTCAAGCCGCTCGTTTGTCTTCTTGAGCTCGTCCTGCTGGCTCTGCAGCTCCGATGCCAGCGACTGAGACTGCATCAGCAATCGTTCCGTTCGCGTGTTAGCTTCGATCGTGTTGAGCACGATGCCGATACTCTCAGTCAACGTGTTCAGGAAGGTCATATGAATGTCGCTGAAGCGGTTGAAGGAGGCCAGTTCGATTACCGCTTTGACCTCCTCTTCAAACAGCACCGGCAACACGATGATGTTCAGCGGCGGGGCTTCTCCAAGCCCGGAGTTAATGTAGATGTAGTCGTTCGGGACATGAGTCAGGAGAATTCGCTTCTTCTCCAACACGCATTGCCCCACGAGTCCTTCGCCCTGCCTGAATTCATTAGAGAGGTTTTTTCGGTTCGAATAAGCATAACCGCCGAGCAGTCTCATCAACGGTCGCTCATCCTCTTGCGGCTGGTTGACGTAAAACACCCCCTGTTGCGCATCCACCAGCGGCACAAGATCCGAAAGGATCATGTTTGCCACCGTGGTCATGTCACGCTGTCCCTGCAGCATTCCAGTGAAACGCGCCAGATTGGTCTTGAGCCAGTCTTGCTCGGTGTTCTTCAGCGTAGTGTCACGGAGATTGCGGATCATCTCGTTGATGTTGTCTTTCAGCGCCGCTACCTCGCCTTGCGCTTCTACAGCGATTGATCGGGTGAGGTCTCCCTGTGTCACCGCCGTGGACACCTCGGCAATCGCGCGGACCTGGGTCGACAGGTTTGCCGCCAGCTGATTCACGTTGTCGGTCAAGTCTCTCCAGGTCCCGTATGCGCCGGGAACGTTTGCCTGTCCGCCGAGTTTTCCTTCGACGCCGACTTCGCGAGCAACCGTTGTGACCTGATCGGCGAACGTCGCAAGCGTATCGGTCATAGCATTGATCGTGTCCGCCAGCTCGGCAATTTCGCCTTTTGACTCAATCGTCAACTTGCGGTTCAACTCGCCGTTGGCGACCGCGGTAACGACCTGAGCGATGCCGCGCACCTGACCGGTCAGGTTACCGGCCATGAAGTTTACGTTGTCGGTCAGGTCCTTCCACGTGCCTGCCACGCCTGTTACCTCAGCCTGGCCGCCGAGCTTGCCTTCGGTGCCAACCTCGCGCGCGACGCGGGTAACTTCCGACGCAAACGAATTGAGCTGGTCAACCATGACGTTGATGGTGTTTTTGAGCTCGAGGATTTCTCCTTTCACGTCAACCGTGATCTTTTTGGAGAGGTCCCCGTTGGCAACCGCGGTTGTGACGTCCGCGATGTTACGGACTTGAGCCGTCAGGTTGCTGGCCATGAAGTTTACGTTGTCGGTCAGATCCTTCCACGTGCCTGCCACGCCTCGGACTTCAGCCTGACCGCCCAGGTTGCCTTCAGTTCCCACTTCGCGCGCCACGCGGGTCACTTCTGAAGCGAACGCGTTGAGCTGATCGACCATCACGTTGATCACTTCTTTGATTTGGAGAATCTCGCCACGCACATCAACGGTGATCTTTTGCGTCAGATCGCCGTTGGCGATCGCGGTTGCGACTTTGGACATATCGCGTAGCTGAACCGTGAGATTTCCAGCCATGAAATTCACGTTGTCGGTTAAGTCCTTCCAGGTGCCCGCGACGTCCGCGACTTGCGCCTGCCCTCCAAGTTTTCCTTCAGTTCCCACTTCGCGCGCCACCCGAGTAACTTCCGAAGCGAAGGCGTTGAGCTGATCCACCATCCGGTTGATGGTGTTCTTCAACTCGAGGATCTCGCCTTTCACATCCACGGTTATCTTCTTCGAAAGATCGCCGTTGGCTACCGCGGTGGTGACGTCAGCGATGTTGCGCACCTGGGCGGTAAGGTTGCCGGTCATAAAGTTGACGTTGTCGGTCAGGTCTTTCCAGGTGCCGGCGACTCCGGGCACTTGCGCCTGGCCGCCCAGCTTGCCTTCCGTTCCTACCTCCCTTGCAACGCGGGTGACTTCGGATGCAAACGAGTTGAGCTGGTCCACCATCCGGTTGATCGTATTCTTGAGCTCCAGAATTTCACCCTTCACATCGACGGTGATCTTCTTTGAGAGGTCGCCGTTGGCCACGGCAGTTGTAACTTCGGCGATGTTGCGAACCTGACCGGTCAGATTCCCGGCCATCGAATTAACGCTGTCGGTCAGGTCTTTCCACGTTCCACCGACGCCTCGCACGTCAGCCTGACCGCCCAGCTTGCCATCCGTACCCACCTCCCTCGCCACACGAGTCACTTCCGAAGCGAATGAGTTGAGTTGATCAACCATTCGATTGATGGTGTTCTTCAGTTCCAAAATCTCACCCTTAACGTCGACGGTAATTTTCTTGGAAAGGTCGCCGTTCGCCACCGCGGTTGTAACGTCGGCAATATTTCGCACCTGGCCAGTCAGGTTGCCGGCCATCGAGTTCACGTTATCAGTCAGGTCCTTCCAGGTGCCGGCCACGTCCGGCACTACGGCCTGACCGCCAAGTTTGCCTTCGGTTCCGACTTCTCTGGCAACGCGCGTTACTTCCGACGCGAATGCGTTGAGCTGGTCGACCATCACGTTGATCGTGTTCTTCAGCTCAAGTATCTCGCCTTTAACATCAACGGTGATCTTCTTGGAGAGGTCGCCCTTGGCGACCGCGGTGGTCACTTCGGCGATGTTACGCACTTGCGCGGTAAGATTTCCGGCCATCGAGTTGACGCTGTCGGTCAGGTCCTTCCAGGTGCCGCCGACGCCGCGAACATCGGCCTGTCCGCCCAGCTTGCCCTCGGTTCCGACCTCTCTTGCCACGCGTGTTACTTCTGACGCGAACGAATTGAGCTGGTCCACCATCACGTTGATTGTGTTCTTCAGCTCCAGTATTTCACCTCGCACGTCGACGGTGATCTTCTTGGAAAGGTCTCCTTTGGCCACCGCGGTGCTGACCTCGGCGATGTTGCGGACTTGAGCCGTCAGGTTACCGGCCATGAAGTTCACGTTGTCGGTTAGATCTTTCCAGGTCCCGGCGACGCCCGGCACCTCGGCTTGCCCGCCGAGTTTGCCTTCGGTTCCGACTTCTCTTGCGACGCGGGTTACTTCGGACGCGAACGAATTCAACTGGTCGACCATCCGATTGATGGTGTTCTTGAGTTCCAGGATCTCTCCCTTTACGTCTACGGTGATTTTCTTGGAAAGGTCGCCGTTAGCCACGGCGGTCGTCACCTCAGCAATGTTTCGCACCTGACCCGTAAGGTTACCGGCCATCGAATTCACGTTATCGGTGAGATCTTTCCAGGTGCCGGCCACGCCGCGGACCTGAGCCTGGCCTCCGAGTTTTCCTTCGGTGCCGACTTCTCTTGCGACGCGCGTCACCTCAGAGGCAAAAGAGTTTAGCTGGTCAACCATCCGGTTGATGGTGTTTTTGAGTTCCAGAATCTCGCCCTTTACGTCGACGGTGATTTTCTTGGAGAGGTCGCCGTTAGCCACGGCGGTTGTTACTTCAGCGATGTTCCGCACCTGACCGGTCAAGTTACCGGCCATCGAGTTCACATTGTCGGTGAGGTCTTTCCAGGTGCCGGCGACGTCAGGCACTTGCGCCTGTCCGCCAAGCTTACCCTCGGTGCCGACCTCTCTTGCCACGCGCGTCACTTCAGAGGCGAAGGCGTTGAGCTGGTCAACCATTGTGTTGATTGTGTTCTTGAGCTCGAGGATTTCTCCGCGCACATCGACAGTGATCTTTTTGGAGAGATCACCTCTGGCCACGGCGGTGGTCACCTCAGCGATGTTTCGCACCTGGGCGGTAAGGTTTCCGGCCATCGAATTCACGCTGTCGGTCAAGTCCTTCCAGGTGCCCGCGACGCCTTTCACTTTTGCCTCTCCGCCGAGCTTACCTTCGGTTCCGACTTCCCTCGCTACGCGCGTCACCTCGGAAGCGAAGGAGCCGAGCTGACCCACCATCGCGTTAACCAACTTTACCGATCGAAGGAACTCGCCCCTCAAGGGCCGCCCGTCGACTTCCAACGCCATCGTCTGTGAGAGATCCCCGTTTGCCACCGCGCCGATCACTCGGGCCATTTCTGTGGTTGGCCGAGCCATATCGTCGATCAGCGTGTTGACCGACTCAAGGAGGCTGCTCCAGGAGCCGTCGGCCGCAGGCAAAGCCGCTCGCTGAGTAATCTTTCCTTCCTTCCCGACGACCCTGCTGACTCGCTCGAGCTCTTTGGTAAGCCGGTCATTCCGCCCAATCACCTCATTGAGAGTGTCGGCAATCTTCCCCGGGATTCCGACCCACACATCGGGCAAACGCACCGAGAAGTCGCCACGCTTCAAAGCGACCACGGTCTTGAGAAGTTCTTTATCAATAGAAATACCGTCGGCTCCTGGCTCTTTACCTTCGCCGGGCGCCTTTCCAGCCATGATATCGGCGATGGCATTCACGGACTTGAAGGATTTCGCCCAACCCCCGGTCGCCGGCGGGAGCTTAGGTTTTTGCGCGGTCTTCGGCTTCGCGTCGGGCCCTTTGCTCACGCGTTCGAGTTCGCTGGACAGACCCCGATTCAGCGCAACAATGTCATTAAAGGCCTTAGCGATTTCACGTCCCGCGCCGGAGGAGCCCTCGGGGAGGCGTGCAGAGAAGTCTCCCTTCTTAAGAGCCTTCAAAGCCTTCAACAGCGGGCCTGCGTCGAAAGCCGCGCTCACTTTCTGATTTTGCATTGTATGCCTCGATGGAATTGTGATTAATGCTCAACGCCGCCAAAGGTGACAGGTGGTTCGTACAGACAGGACTTTGGCTAACGTGAGGTAGGTTCCAAAGCATCTGATAGCGATGAGTTTCTCAGCTCTGAACGAGTGAGTTCGGTCGCACGTAATCGTCCAATTCGAGCAGCCCTTGTCGTGCGATGTTACGCGTCCGGTGATCATACTAAGTAAGTAAGGTCGGCATGTCAACGCTAATGAGACGAGCTAATAGACGCGCCTGATTGAACTTAGCCTCGCTGGGTCCTCGCGCACCGAAAGCCGTAGTCGCTGTACTTGAATTCCGGCGGTATGCTGCTGCGCGCCGCAACTCGGGTGATCTTGATCTGATGCCGCCAGGATCCACCTCTTGACGCTCGCCGGGTCCCAGAGGACGGGCCTTCAGGATTGCTCGTCGGCGAGTCTTGATAGTACCTTTCGTCGTACCAATCGGAGCACCATTCGTGTACGTTCTCCGAGATGTCGTGGAGATCGAACCCGTTCGGCGGGCGCCGGCCAACCCGCTCGGGTCCATTCAACCACAAGTCGGAGTAGTTGCGTTGAAGCTGCGGAGCCTCATCGCCCCAGGTGAACAGCCTGCCTTCGAGTCCGCCCCGCGCTGCTCGTTCCCATTCTGCTTCAGTCGGAAGGCGATAAGAATGGCCGGTCTTCTCGGACAGCCACGCACAGTACGCAGTAGCGTCGAACCAACTGACGCTGGTGACCGGTTGATCGGGATGGTTAAAGCGGGGATTGCTCCAGTCGGGAGGGACCTGATGACCGACGTCTTCGATAAAGTACTGATAGAGTCGATTGGTAACGGCAAACCGGCCGATCTCGAAGACATCAAGGAACACTCTGTGAACCGGTCGCTGGTTTTTGGCCCCGGCGTCAGACCCCATGAGAAAGTCGCCTGCCGGAATAGAGATCATTTCAGGTTCTACAATCATCCTACGAGGATGCGGAACGAACGAATAAACTCGTTACAACTCCGGCTCGGGTGGTCGGTCGCTCCCGCTTGGCTGGGCGATCAACGGATAAACGACCCCAGCGATCGCGGCTCCGACGATAGGGGCTACCCAAAATAGCCAGAGCTGCGCCAACGCCCATCCGCCGACGAAAACCGCCGGGCCGGTGCTGCGCGCGGGATTGACCGAGGTATTGGTTACAGGGATGCTGATAAGGTGAATCAATGTAAGCCCAAGCCCAATCGCGATTGGCGCGAACCCGGCAGGCGCCCGCGAATCGGTAGCGCCTAAAATCACCATCAGAAAGAAGAACGTGAGCACCGCTTCCGCTACGAAACACGCAACCAGCGTATAGCCGCCCGGTGAATGGCTATCATATCCATTCGATGCGAACCCCGCAGCGACATCGAAGCCAGTTTTGCCACTGGCGATCACGTACAACACACCAGCTCCCGCGATCGCGCCCACAACTTGCGCGACGATGTAGGGCAGTAACTCGGAAGCCGGAAAACGCTTGCCCACGACCAGGCCTACAGAGACCGCGGGGTTCAGGTGACACCCAGAGATGTGCCCGATTGCATATGCCATCGTCAACACAGTCAATCCGAATGCGAGCGAAACTCCAGCGAACCCAATGCCGAGGATCGGCACACCCGCGGCCAGCACGGCACTGCCGCAACCACCAAACACCAGCCAGAAGGTCCCAAAGAACTCCGCAGTTGCTCTCTTTGAAATCGTTGCTTGTGCCATTCTTACCTCCTCGTTAGACGGAACGAAAGAATTGTCAACGACTACCTTCGTTGTTTAGTCACTACCAACGACGATCCACTGCTGTTCTGCCTGCCTGAGTGCCTAATGCGGTCGCAACGTATCAATGATGAGCCTCGACGTCAATGAATAAGCTGCAGGCTTGAAGCGTGTGCCGCTCCAAGCCTGGAATCTAATGATTGAGGTATGAGGGATCGCCAGACAAAGGCGACGATCTAATCATTTCCGGCGGCGGGTTTGAGCGGCGGAGGCCGAGCGTCCGTATCGTAGCGCGATGTTTACCATTACCGGCTGGCCGGACTTCACCTCCGGTTTGTAGTACAAGGTTTGAGGTGCGGGTGCGTTCGGTGACAAAGACCTTGTTGCATCCGCGCCGGCAGCTTTCTCCTCGCTGGTCCATGTCTTGCCGGCGCCGTTTTGCATCTCGAGCCTTCCGAAAGTTCCGCCCCAGGACTTTTCCCACTCAGTGACTTGCTGGACCGAAAGCTTCTGGGCTTTGTCACCAATCTTCAGACCGTCGAGAAGCGTCGGGCTAACCAGGACGCTGATCACTTCGCTTATCTGATCCGAACGGCTCGGCTTGAGCGTGAAGAAAGGCGGTCGGTCATCCTGTGATGGAATCTCGATGATTCGGCCCGCTTTCACCTTGTTGTCGCCTTCATTGGTACGCGTCGTAGGGAAGATCACATACGCGTCGCCAAATGAGCCGTCTGCGTACTGCTCGCGGTCGATCACATACAAGTAACCGTCACGCGCTGCTTCCACGCTGAGCCGCACACGCGTTCCTCCAGTGAGCTTGGTGTCTGCCTCGACTCGTTCGGGTATCCAATCGACGGATTCGGATCCCTCCTGAACCAGGATTCGCTCTCCGGTATCGCCAGCCTTGCTGGGTCTCAAACGCCAAAGAGTCACCCCAATAACCGTGTCAGCCAGCACTCGGTCTGTGGGAACAGCGGGAGTCGCTATTCGGTATCGTCTTCTTGAGGACGCGCCGCTCGACTGGCGCTTTGGCTGGTCTATAAACGCGGTATCCCACAACTTTCGAGTGGTCTCGCTCTCCTGTGCGGGCGCGATTGTGACCAGAAAAAAAGAGCAGACTCCAAAAACGTAAAACCATTTCCCCACAGTGTTTCCTCCTGGCGGGTGCGCAATCTTCAGTGACGAACCCTCGGCAGACGCTCGCTCACTTACCCGCCATTGTCTAAAGCGCAATTCGACAGCGAATTCCCTCAGAAATAATATCGATCGCGTCGCGTGTCGTTCTCAATCGAGATCATTCAACTGTAAACACCGGTTCCCCCAGGACTTCCCGGCGTGGCTCAACGCCGAGCCCAGGCTCGATCGAGGCAGCTAATCTTCCGTGTTTTCGCTGCGGAGCGCCCGTCGCGATGCTGACGGTTACGTAGCTATTGAAGTCGGTGGCCGAAAATAGATACTCGGGAGGAGTGCTGTGCGCCAGGTGCGCGATGGCTGCGGTGACGATGTCCCCGCCCCAGGTGTCTTCAATGGTCATCGCAATCCCCAACGATACACACAAATCACGAATCTGCCTCGCCCTGGTCAGGCCTCCGACCTTTGAGATCTTCAGGTTGATCACATCCATCGCCTGATCGCTGTAGCCGCGCACGACCGTTCTCGTATCGTCAATCACTTCGTCCAGAATAAACGGGCGATTCGTATGGCGGCGTACAACAAGACACTCTTCATAACTCAAACAGGGTTGTTCAATGTAGACATTCACATCGCGCACGCCGTCGGCAACAGCCATCGCTTGATGCTGTGTCCAACCGCAGTTGGCATCAGCCACCAGGACATCACCCGGCTTTAACTCGGCAGCTACTGCACGAATGCGCGCAATGTCTGTCTCAACGTCGCTGCCTGACTTTAGTTGAAACTTGGTATAGCCTTCCGCCCGGTATTTGCCGACGTTTCCGGCCATTCGCTCCGGCGTATCCTGAGAGATCGCGCGATAGAGAGCAAAGTCCCGGTCATAGAATCCTCCGAATAGCTTCGCGACCGGCTGCCCGCACGTTTTGCCTAAAATGTCCCAGCACGCCATATCGAGCGCCGACTTGACATAAGGGTGACCTCGCAACGATTGATCCATGCGTTGATTGACCAAAGCCAGTTCGGTTGGATCAACGCCGATAAGATGAGGTGCAACTTCGGCTATGCCCGCGCGAGCGCCGGCGGCATAAGCGGGCAAATAAGCCGGGCCAAGCGGGCAAACTTCGCCGTAGCCGGTTATTCCTTCGTCGGTATCCACTTCAACGACGGTGGAATCAAAAACGTCCACGCTCCTGCCACCCGACCACTTGTAACTGCCTTCGTGTAGCGGTAGCTCGACCCGATAAACCTTGATGCCGACAATTCTCATTTGATCACTCCGGGTTTCGCGATCCCGACGACTCGGCTGAAACCGTATCGATGCGCCGCTCCAACCAGGCCGAGCGCAGCAACGCAAGCGCAGTGTAAATCACGACAATCACGACCAGCCAGCGGACGTAATAAAGATCAAGGGACTTGACGATGAACGCCGCAAGAAGCACCGCCGGGATACCACCCAGCGCCAATCCGAGCGCCGCTCGGAGGTTGTATCGCTCTCTTAGAATAAATCGCGTGCTCCCCGCCGGCATCAGGAAGGCGCATGATCCCATCATTATCGGAAACGCGGCTATCGGATTCATCCCCAACAGGCTAATCATAATCAGACACGGGCCGTACAACCCGATGCCCAGCGACATCAATGATCCCAGCATAAAGTTTCCGGCGACGCCGGTGATTAACAACGAGCCGCTCAACGCGAGGGCCTCTCCTCCACCCGCTTGCGTGTTGTAAATTGTCATTAGAGTCAGAGCGGCTGCTACGAGCAAAGCAACGCCCATCCCAATCTGGATTGCGCGACGCGGTAATCGGGCGACCACTCCGGCGCCGAGCCACATACCCAGGACCGCCGCGGCGATCAATGCAACCAGCGTTATCATATCTACTTCGACGATAGCGATGTAGATGAATGCCTGGGCAATCGCCGGAAGCGTGTGTCCAACATTGAGAGTGCCGGGTATGACTTCGTCGCGCACCTGTTTCAAGAGTTTGTACAACGAAGTCGTGGTCGCAAACGAGCCGATGCCCAGAGTGTCAAAAAAGTTCGTGACGAATCCAATAGCCATTTCGAGTGGCGTGGGCGTGTTTGGCTCAGCGCTTTTGCGCCGTCGAATCGCCGAAAACCATGTCCATAGATAAAAGGCCGTAACCGCGCCCAGCGCAATAAAGATCCAGGTTTTTATAGTCAGCAAAAAAGGGTTGTCCTTTGTTTCGATGTTGGATGTTACGGTAGAAACGACTGACGGATTCTACTGGACTGAGTCTCGGTTGACCAGAACTGGGTAGTGGGTCAGTTCGAGGGTCGGCTACTTGGACTGCGCGCCACTTATTTGGACTGCGAGCCACTTATTTGGAGTGCGCCGCCTCTTATTTGGAGTGCGCCGCCTTTTTCCGCATTTGACGATTCTCGCATGCGTGGCGGCGCTTTCCCTAGCGCTCGTGTTCCAGTGGTTTTCCGGCTACCACAAAAGCGCCGCCACGCATGCAAAAGTCACCGAATTCGGAACGGGGCGGCGCACTCCAAATGGCGGCGGCGCTTTCCCCTTGCGCTCGTGTT
>Ga0075418_10001280_pt1 | contig 28420 bp, 25 predicted proteins | sample SoiMetdeltSBSDD2_FD_81776 | JGI IMG/M metagenome (GOLD analysis project Ga0075418, IMG submission 81776) | Bulk soil microbial communities from a Populus tree surrounding site in Tennessee, USA - Soil MetaG P. deltoides SBSDD2 | ecosystem: Environmental > Terrestrial > Soil > Tree plantation... | reverse complement strand
GGCGAACTCTTTCTTGGGAGTGCACTATACATCGAATGTCACGTATGAGGCACGCGAGAAGATCTGGACCAATTAACCCATTTGTTTTGTATAACAAGGAATTGGCGGAGAGAGTGGGATTCGAACCCACGTTAGAGTTTCCCCTAAACACGCTTTCCAAGCGTGCGCCTTCAGCCACTCGGCCATCTCTCCGTTCAGAGTGCGAGGATTCTAATGGAACCGTCAGAACGAGTCTAGACAATTTGGTTCAGGCAATTTGAGGAGATGGAGGCGCATCGGCCAAGGCTTCATGCCAAAAACAAGAAGAGCCTCTTGGCAGAGGCTCTTGGACTATTTCAACACGGATCACGCGGATGCTACCGAGTCTGTTTGTCGTGCTTCTCCTTGTAGATGTGCTGACTCGCGTGCTCCTGTCGTTTTTGGATCTTGGCGCGCTCCTTGGCAGTGAACTCGCCATTTGCTTTGGCTTTCGCCTCGGCCGAATGGATCTTGGCTTGTTCTTTTTCGAGTTTCCTGGCTTCGTTCTGCGTTAGTTCCTCGTCTCTGACACCGTCCGCAATCCGCCTCTGCTGGTGCCTTTCCCGCTGATTGATGGTTCCTTGTGCAAACAGTAGATTCCCGAAAACCAAACTTGAGAACAACGCTGCTGAGATCGGCTTGATTGCCTTCATGGCTTATCTCCTTATCCGTTGACACCTTCTTTACTTGCGCTTGGTCTCCTTAAACACGGACGTGGTGCCGAAGTTGCGAAAGCCACAAAAAAATCACTCGTACGCCAGAGCTACCAAGGGGTCCTTGCTAGCCGCTTGAAACGCCGGGTATAAGGCGCCCGTGACGCCGCTGACCACAACAAGAAATGCTGAGATTCCAATCCATGAAATCGAAAGTCGCACTTGCTGTGTCGGGATGAGTGCTTCGATCAAGCTGCGACCTGCCAAGGCTAGGATAACTCCAAGGAACAGCCCGAGTAAGCTCAGAGCAACTGATTCACGGAGAATCAAGCCGACGATGTATGCCTTCGAAGCACCCAGAGACTTGAGTATCCCGATGTCGCGTGTCCTCTCTGCAATCGTTGTGTACATGGAGAGGAATATTGCGAACGACCCGATCACGACCGCAATACCCACAACCACGTAAATGAACAAGTCGAGCCCTGGAGGCGAAGTATTCATGAGTAAGGAGACCCATTCCTGACTCGAGTTCACCTGGTAACCCGGCAATGCGCTCTGAATGGCCTGAATCGCCGCGTCGATCTGGCTCGCATCGTTGAGCTTGATCAGCGTCATCGTCGCCTGGCCATTCCAGCCAGTCAACTCCTGCAACGTTTTTATCGGGACAAATACGCGCGCCCCTTTTCCATTGCGAACGACGCCGACTACCTTGAAATTCCTTCCCTTGAGGGTGTGCGTGGCACCGACGGTCAGGCCCTTGGATCGCTGATACAAGTCATCAATGAGGATCTCATCAGCAGTCTCGCCGCTAAAGGGTGTGCCGGCAAGAAAAGTGAATCCTCCAGAAACCGCCGCAAAGCTCGCATAGTCGATTCCAAAGATGTTCACCAAACCGTCGCCGGTTTCAAGCTGTGTCAGCACTGGCGAAAGAGCACGAACCTGAGGCAGCGAACCTAGTTTTTCACCGTCGGAAGTTGACATACGATCGCTGCCGATGGAAAAGATGACCGAGGCGTTTGGTGGTCGCAAGAAAATGTCTGCGCCGATCCCGTTCTGCCGCTGCGCAGTCTCCACAATCATCCCCTGGGAGATTCCCACGACCATGAGAATCATGAGGACTTCGAGGCTGATCGCCATGACGCTTACCAATGCTCGCAAGGGACGATGCAGCACGTTTGCCAGGACAAACTGATTGATCATGAATGAACCTAACGAAATGACGCGACTTAGAGGCTTCGCACGTCGGACTGAGCTATAGGCCAAAATGGGAGATTAGCCGAGTTAGCTGCGCAAAACAAGCAATGCGTCAAAAGCTTTGAGCGAGGATAGGTGCTTAACTTCGGGCTGTTGTCTGCCGATCCTATCCTACAGACCACTATCCACTTGCGGCCACTCACCGTCCTTGCGGTGGATTTCGATGGTGGTCTTGGATACCCTCACATTTGGCAGTATTTTTCTTAACTCTTCCGACCTTAAAGGAGGTTCTCATCATGCTCCCGCCCCTTGTCCGATCATCACTCATCCTTCTGACTCTCGTGCCCCTCTGCTTGCGCGCTGTTGCTCAGGTTCCGGGCAAACCAACCTCGGCGATTTCAAACGAACTGACTTCGGCGGCTCCGACGCTGGCGGAAGCACAATCAGTGCCGGTGCCTCGGCTGGAAGGATTGGAATTTGTCAATGGATCGGGCTCGCAGATTTTGCTCGAGCGGGACGGGAAGCGTTATTTGATTGACACAAAGAGCCAGACCATTCGCGAGTTCGTTCCAACCGCAGTGGCTTCAGTACAAGATCCAGCGCAACCCGGACAAGCAGGCACAGCGCCCCCTCAGGCAACTCCAGCAGCCAAGCCGGAGGAGAAAAAGGAGGCCGAAACCTACTACACCGAGGACATCGTTCTTTGGAATCTGCCTACGGCAATGCATCTTCCCAAAAAGGCTTTGATGATCGACTTCACGCACCGTTTTGCTTTCAACGAAGCGTTCGAGCCGGGAGCCATCTCCAATCTCTTTGGGATGGACGGCATGTCCCTGTCCGCTCTTGGGTTTACTTACGGAATTACCGATAGGTTCTTCGCGGGAATCTATAGGACGCCCACTCCTTTTGGGAGAATCATTCAGCTTTCTGCCGGAGCCCAGCTCCTGCGCGAAGACCTAGGGCACCCGTTTTCGAGCACATTTCGGGTCGGCGTAGAGGGAACGGACCACTTCCGCAGCAAGTACATCACGAGCTTAGAAATCGCCGTGGCCCGTAGCATCAAAAACCGTGCTCAGATCTATTTTTCTCCGACTGTGTCTTTTAATAACCGCCCACTCCAAGTGATTGCCAACGACGTTTTCATCCCGACACGGGTTGATGGAGACACGACGGTCGCTGTGGGCGGCGGCATTTCCGTCGACATTCGTCCCACCGTTGCGATACTGGGCGAGGCGATCTACAGAGTTTCCGAACGGCTGGGAGAGCATCGCCCTTCGTTCATGTTGGGCATTCAAAAGAAGATCTATCGGCACAGCTTTACCCTGGGAGTCACGAACTCTCCGGGTACTACTCTTTCCACGCGCTCAGCGACTCGCGGCTCCTACGCGGGTGGGACGTTTGACGACACCTTCGGTGGATTAACGATTGGATTCAATATCTCCAGGCGCCTCTTTTAAGACCCCCTCGGCGTTGGGCCACTCCCCCTTATGCGCTGCGCAAGGGGAGAGTGGGGCGTTTGTCTTCCACACGGAGCAACCTGAGCCAAGTTGCGGGGTATTTTCGAGTAACACTTCAACGCATTTTGTCGTATAACTATTGTCGTAATAATTCGTTGAGAGGGTACTCGCATTAAACTTCCAAGTCTTGTCGCGGCCGTGTTTGCAAGCAGCGTACTCTATGCGGCAAACTCTGCCAGGCCACCCAAGCCTGCCAGCAAAGTGCCAAGCTCCCAAGTAGCGAAAGCGTCGTCTTTCGAAAGAGACATCCAGCCCCTGCTGGCAAACAATTGCACCACCTGCCACAACGATCAACTGGCTTCCGGTGGCCTCGATTTGGCCAAGTTCTCGACCGCAAGCTCGATTCTTCAGCACCGCGATGGCTGGGAACGGATTGTGCAGAAGGTACGAACCGGAGAGATGCCGCCCGAAGGACTTCCACGTTTGCCGGTCGCCCAGATTGAGGCTTTGGTGAAATTCGTTCAGAGTGAATTTGAAAAGGCAGACCGCAACGTAAAGCCTGACCCGGGACGCGTCACCACACGCCGATTAAATCGTAATGAATATTCGAACACCATTCGCGATTTGCTTGCTGTCGACTTCCGTGCGGAGCGAGATTTCCCCACTGACGATTCGGGACATGGGTTCGACAATATGAGCGATGTGCTGACGATCTCTCCGGTGCTGATGGAGAAGTACATTGCAGCTGCCGAGCGGATTGCGTCTCGAGCCATCGGTGGCGACCCGTTGCCCAAGAAACCGGTCGAAGCTGAATACCACATTAAACACAAGACAATTCGGCGCCTGGACGCGAGCACGATTGAAGCAACGCACCGGCTGGATTGGGACGGCGAATACATCGTACGAATCGGACTTCCTGGGGAGCGCGGCCAGGATGCCAAGCCGGTTACCCTGGGCTTCTGGATGAATGGGAAGCTGCTGCAGACGTCGCTGGTGGAGACCAAGCCTTCCAAGCTGGAGTATTTTGATCCCTACTCAGATACGGAGCTTCGTCTGGCGTTGCCCGCCGGCGATCATGTCTTTCGTGCCGGTTTCATCAATGATGATTTCGTAAAAACTGTTCCTGAGAAGGAGCTCTTCAACAGCAAGAAAAACAAGTTTCTGAACTCGATCACCTTTGTCGGACCGTTCCCCGCCAAGGTGGAAAAAGCCAGCCGCAAGAAGATACTGACGTGCGATCCGAACACCGGTGCCGCTTGCGTGGACAAGATTCTTTCTGCTCTGGCTCGTCGTGCCTACCGCCGTCCCGTGACGAGAGCCGAGGTGGCAGCGCTGGCGAAGTTCGCGGCCATGGCCAAAGCGGAAGGTCAGAGCATGGAACAAGGCATTCAACTGGCGATCCAAGCGATCCTGGTGTCCCCGCACTTCCTGTTTCGCATCGAGCGCGACTTGGATCCCACCGATCCGTCCAAGGTACACAAGATCTCCGACCTCGAATTGGCTTCGCGCTTGAGCTACTTCCTCTGGACTTCAATGCCTGATGACGAGTTGCTGAGTATTGCTGAAGCGGGGAAGCTTCGCCAGCCAAGTGTCTTGGAAGCCCAGGTGAAACGGATGCTGGCCGATGAACGCTCTTCAGCGTTGGCCGACAATTTTGCAGGGCAATGGCTGGAGACCCGAAATCTGGATAGCATCACGCCCGATCCTAAGAAATTTCCCGAGTGGGGTCCAGAATTGCGGGATTCGATGAAGACCGAAACCCGGATGTTTTTCGAATCGATACTGCGTGAGAACCGGCCCCTTTCAGACTTTCTTGATGCCAAGTATACCTTCCTGGACGAGCGGTTGGCCAAGCACTACGGCATCGAAGGCGTTTCAGGCGGGACGTTTCGCCGCGTGGAACTTACGACAGATCAGCGGGGCGGCCTCTTGAGTCAGGCCAGCATCCTCTCAATATCCAGCTATCCCACGCGGACGTCGCCGGTAATCCGAGGCAAATATTTGCTGCAGAATTTCCTGGGGGCACCACCCCCGGCACCACCCCCGGACGTTCCAACTCTTGATGAAGAGGCCGTGGGCAACGCCGGGTCGCTCCGTCAGCAACTTGAGAAGCATCGCAGCAATGCCACGTGTGCTTCCTGCCATAACCGGATGGACGTGCTTGGCTTTGGTCTGGAGAACTACGATGCGATCGGAAAGTGGCGGACGATGGATGGGAAGTTTCCCGTGGATATCAGCGGGACGTTTCCGAACGGTAAGTCGTTTTCAACGCCTGCCGAAATGAAGGTCCTGCTTAAGGAAGAACTACCCGATTTTGCTCGATGCATCATCGAGAAAATGCTGACATACTCTTTAGGGAGAGGTTTGGAGAAATACGACCGTAAAACAATTGACGACATTGGGCGGAAGCTTTCGGCTTCCGGATACCAGTTCCAAACTCTGATCAGTGAAATTGTACAAAGTTTACCCTTTCAGTCGCGCCGCGGAGAGGGGTTGCTCACGAAAGAAGCGGTGAACCCGAAGGAGGTAGCAAGACAATGATCATGCGCAAAGCACTTCCACGGCGGACGTTCCTTAAAGGCATGGGTACCGCAATCGCACTTCCCTTCCTGGATGCGATGACCCCGGCGTTGGCATCGAGCCGAATTCCAGGACAGGCCCCCGTTCGCATGGGGTTTGTGTATGTGCCCAATGGCATGGATGTGCGCAACTGGAACCTGGATTACGAGGGCAAGCTCGACAAGCTGTCGCGCATCATGCAGCCGCTCGAGCGGCACAAGCAAGACCTCCTCGTTCTCGGTAACCTGACGCACAACAACGGACGCGCCTTGCTTGACGGTCCCGGCGATCATGGCCGCTGTTGCGGCTCGTACCTCACGGGAATTCAGCCACGCAAGTCGGCTGTGGATATCAAGGTTGGAATCTCTATGGACCAGATTGTGGCCAACCAGATCGGCCACCAGACGCGCTTCCCGTCGCTTGAACTCGGCATGGAGGACTCCCGCCAGGCTGGCGACTGTGATTCGGGCTACTCCTGTGCCTACACCAATAACCTGGCATGGCGGAGCGAAACCCAGCCGCTGCCGCCGGTTTTGGATCCAAGAGCGCTCTTCGAACGCCTCTTCGGCGCCGACGCAGGACTGACACCGGAAGCGCGCGCGCAGCGCAATCGGTTTCGACGGAGCATTCTGGATTTCGTAACCAATGACACGCGAAAGCTTCAGTCCAGTCTCGGACCAACCGACAAACGCAAACTCGAAGAATACTTGTCGTCGATTCGCGAAATCGAGCGGCAGATCGAACGCGCCGAGAAAGACAACGAGCAGATCGACCCGCAGATGGAGAAGCCGTATGGCGTGCCTGCCGACTTCGCCGAGCACTTCAAACTGATGACCGACATGCTGACAGTGGCTCTGCAGGCCGACTTGAGCCGTGTGTTCACGTTCCTGGTAACCCGCGAGGGCACTTCCCGTCCCTACCGTGAGATTGGCATTCCAGACGGCCACCACCCACTGACTCACCATCGCAATGATCCGGCACTAATGGAGAAGGTGACTCAGATCAATACCTACCATGTTACCCAGTTCGCGGGCTGGCTGGACAAGCTGAAGACAATTAAAGAGGGCGACTCAACGCTGCTCGACAACTCGATGATCGTCTACGGAGCGGGTCTCTGCGATGGCAACCGTCACAACCACGAAGATCTGCCGACGCTCATTGCAGGCCGTGGAGGCAACTACATCAGTCCGGGACGCCGTATCGAATACCGGAAGGAAACGCCGATGTCGAACCTCTTCCTGACCATGATGGATCGGATGGGAGTCCACGAAGAGTATTTCGGCGACGCAACTGGACGCGTGGATGGATTGAATCTTACGTAGGATCGCCAGTTTCCACTGTTTTCAGATGAGCCCGCAACCAGGAAGGTTGCGGGCTTTGTTGTTTGATCACCTCACCCTAAATGTGAAAGGCACCGGGTAGCTCGTGCCGCACGATAGCGCATCCCACGGAGATCACTAATGGACTACTCACGCAGAGATTTTGGTATTTTGCTCCCAGCCCTTGCCGTGGCGAGTGTGGCAACTGCCCAGACTCCCGCTCTCCCCTCCAAGACCTATGACTTTGATGATCTGCCCATTCGGACCAACGGGCTGAACAAGACTCGTGCGGTTCTTGATGGCAGTACGCATGGTGGCTACCCAGTCGAGATGCACATCACCGAGCTGGCTCCAGGCCTCGCGCCTCATCCGCCTCATCACCATGCTCACGAAGAAATGATCATGATTCGTGAGGGAACCCTCGAAGTGACGATCTCAGGAACGAGCAAGAAACTGGGTCCGGGGTCTGTGGCATATGTGGCTTCCAATGAGGAGCACGGCTGGCAGAACGTCGGCACGACTCGCGCGCAATATTTTGTGCTTGCTCTTGGCCGGGAAAATCCACGAAGCTGAGGGAACTCAAAACGCGAAAGGAAGAATTCATGATGAAAACCACCTCTGATTTGGCGGTTGCTGTGAAATTCGCAATTCTCTTGGCTTTCTTTGCTTTCAAGCCTGATGCCACCTTCCTCGCACAAACTGCGCGTACGGTGGTTGAAAATGATCAGGTGAAGGTTCTCAGTGTTGACGTCGCTCCCCACCAGAAGACCCGCTTGCATAACCATAAAGTTAATCGTGTGATGATTTACCTGCAGCCCGGTATGCAGAAGATCGACTACCAGGATGGCAAGAAGACCGTATTGAATTGGAAGGCTGGTGAAGCAAAATGGAGCCCGGCCAGCGGGATGCACATTGCCGAGATCACCAGCGACCAGCCGGTCACTATTGTAGAAGTAGAACTCAAGAATGCTGGGACCAACGCCAAGGCGGGTTCTCAGGCGTTGGATCCGCTTAAAGTAGACCCGAAGCACTACAAGATCGAATTTGAGAACGCCCAGGTGCGAGTGTTCCGGGTCAAACTCGGCCCCAAGGAATCCATCCCATTGCACGAGCACGCACTGAATCGGGTCGTAACCTATCTAACGAGCCAAAAGGTGAAGGTCACGACTCCGGATGGCAAGAGCGAGCTTTCACAGCACAAGGCAGGAGACGCAAGTTGGGGCGGACCTGCCAAGCACACCGAAGAGAATTTGAACGATTCTCCCATGGAGGCGCTGGTAGTGGAATTGAAGGGGTAGTCAGCTCGAAGTTTTCGGACCGGTGGAGGAACGGTTCATGCAATTCCTAGAACAAGGCAAGCCTCCGGTTGGAATCATCTTTGATTCCGACTTTGGCAATCGGATCGACGACACTCTGGCTCTGGCGCTGCTCTATGGGTTCGACGGCAAGCGCGAAGCCCGCGTCGTTTCAGTGAGCGTCACAAAATCCAATTTAAAAGCTGCCGCGTTCTGTGAAGCAGTGGGTCGTTTCTATGCGGGCGCAGTTAGCGGCGCGTTTTCGGCGGTTGGGAGGACCTTGCCAGTCGGTCTCGCGACAGACGGCAAGATGCCGGAAGACACACCTTTGTTCACGGTGCCCCTCGCTAAAGTGAATGCTGATGGTGCCCCGGTCTACGGCCACGGCATCGAGAAACTCAACGACACAGCTGAACCAACACCACTCATTCGCAATGCGTTTACCGCACAACACGATCAGAATTGCATTGTCGTGCTGGCCGGGCCTGCAACCAATCTGGTGAAGGTGCTCGATCTGCCCGGAGTCAAGGATGTGATTTCGAAGAAGGTTCGCTTTCTTTCCTTGATGGGCGGTGCTTATCCTCGAGGTGGGCCGGAGTTCAATATCAAAACCGATATTGCCGCTGCACGGAAGCTTTTTGCGGAGTGGCCCACGCCGATTGTGGCTTCAGGACAAGAAGTGGGTGAGGCACTGCTATTCCCTGCCTCGAGCATCGAAAACGATTTCTCCTGGTCACCAGCCCACCCGGTCGTCGACGCCTACAAAGCGTATCGGCCTATGCCTTACGATGCTCCAAGCTGGGACATGACCGCGGTGCTCTACGCCGTTCGGCCCGAAGCTGGGTACTTCAAACTTTCGGAGCCTGGCACGATCAGCGTGCTCAACGATGGCAGCACGAAATTCTCAGAGTCGCCGGGAGGCAAGCATCGTTACCTCATTCTTGATCCTTCGCAGAAGGAAAACATCATCAAGACCTACACAGAAATCGTGAGCGCCAAACCCGTACCCCGGCAGCCCCGGCGCCGCCCGCAACAAAAGGAACAAGAGCAGAAGAAAGAACAGAAACCACCAGAACCGCCCAAGCCTCCGGAAGTGAAGCCTCAAACTCCGTAACAGCTGGTCAACGCCGAGGCTGCAACTCCGCAATCATTCAGAGTGCGTCCCCAGAGTCTCACGTCTCCTGAGACGGTTGATAAGCTGGTGCATTCGGACGGCCAGCCCGAAAGGCGGACAAGCTCGCGAGGGTTGCAACAATAACATTTGAGGCGATGATCGGGAACGAGTGGATCACGATTCCATACCCGATCCAAAGAATTGCCGCAAACGCTTGCACCTTTCGTAGCGTTTGCGGTTCCCGACAAAGGTACGATCCCGCAAAGACTCCGGTCGCAGCCCATCCAACCAGTTCAAGCAGTGATGACATCGTGCCCTCCCGCAAAATCCGGCTGGATTTCGGGTAGGCTCGTGCGGATCGTCAGCCAGTCCGTCCGAACCTTGTCCCACTCCTGAATGAGTAGTCCCTCAGCCTCGAACGCGGAGCAGATTTGGGCAGAGTCCCATCGCACGATCTCTTCCAGGATAGGGATCAATACACTCAGAGAATTGTCACTGAGAATGGTTCGCTTGGCGATTTGAGCAATGCTCTTGGCTTCAGATACTGCGATCGTGAAACCCTCGCGCCGATTCACGTGCAACATCACATGGATGTCGGAGCTGCCGTCACCCACGTAGATGATTCGATCACGGGCAACCTGCACTTTCGCCTGCAGAGCGTTCAGTACGGCGACTTTGCCGTATCCAGCGGTGACGCGAACAATGGATTCCACATGGCCGGAAGAATCGTACTGCAGTTGCGTTCCATGAATGTGGTCTGCCGGCAACACATTCTCGAGTGCAGATTCAATAACCTCCTGCGGGGCAGCCGAAATGACGTGAAAATCGAAACGACAGTCTCCAATCGTATTTCCCAGAAACTTGCTTAAGTGGTTGATGTGGTGCTTGAGCCGCACCTGCTTTCCCGCCTGTACCAAGTCACTGATGCGTACCCGTGATCGATAGTCAGGGTCATGGAGCAACAGGTAAGCGAGCTCTCCACCCTGCTGAACCAGGTTCTGCGCGGAAAGGAGCGCCGTCTTGCGCTCGAACTCTTTCGCCTGGATTCCAACCAGTTCGCTCAGAACTAGTCCGGAGTCGTTGAAGCTTAAAGTTTGATCAAAATCGCTCGCCAGCAGATAGTCTTTGACGATACCTTCCATTCTTGCCTCACTTTCCATTTATGGTTATCCAAAATGGGAATTAACCCAACGCTTCCATCGCACTTTCGTCGGGGAAAGGATCGGGCATCAGTGTAGATGGACTCACCTGGCGCTCTCAATCTTATAAGTTTTATGATTCTCATAAGGAAGTCTTATGCAGCGACCGGAACTCTGCTTGATAAGGCCTGCCACGTTAATTGTGGAATCAATTTAACCTTCTGTCCTTCAACCCTTTTAGTTGTGAATCCGCGACTGCCGGTCCGGTTGGTTCAGGTGCGGAGTCGATCGCTGGGCCAGAAGTTGGCCAGTCGCATTTCATCAGTTCTCTGTTAAATCGAAATGACGACCTCAAATCAAAATTTGCTTTTGCGAGAATCGGAGGCGACAGTGGCGGAATTGGCAGACACGCCGCTTCAGATGTCACCACTGGGGCATTGGGACTAATTGTCCGAAATTTAGACCTTACAAAGAAGTAGCTAGGACCGATTCTCTGTGGGCTGGGGGGCTGCTTGAGTTCTAAGTATCAGATTCTCTGGCGTTTGCAGGTGGTATCTTGGTTGGTCGATTGACTGCTGTACAGACGGTGAGAGGGAGGGAAGGGGGACTGCGAGATGGGATTCGGCTCACGTTGGACTCACATCAAGCCTTAGCTCGAACTTGTAAAAGGATTGTCCAGTTTCTGGAGAGCGTTTGTTCGTGGGAACCCAGAGTCCCACGCTGCGTACGGATTGGCACTAGGGATCTCTGAAGCAGATTTAGGGCTCGTCCAGAAGGATGTTGTCGAAGAAGAATTCATCCTTGAGGAGTTCAGCCAGAGAATCGATCTAAAGGACATTTTGCTATGCAAACGAAAAAGATCTCCTTAGGCGAGATGTGGAGAAGTGAGGCAAGTGGAGAAGTCTTTATTGTCACGTCGTTTTGCAAAGAGCTTTTCTCGTCCTATGCCTGTTTGCGTAGCGTCGAACCAAGGTCGGAAGGATTTAGAAAAGTTAAGATGCTCAACAGTGACTCGGGAGAGACGCTGGTCGGCTTCCGTATGGCAGAGATTGTATAGCCGCCAGTCGCAGGAGGTCTCGATGAACATAGTCGAAGAAGTTGTCCTGGATCTTAATCAGGCACCAATTCAAGTAGGACGAACCGTGATTTGGAAGGCTAAGGACGGTGACTATCCTGTGACAATTGTGAGTGATCTCGGAGTAGGTCCAGACGGTCGGCGCTATGTCTCAGTCGATTGTGGGCGCACCGGAATCCCGCTTGATGAGTTGAGTGAGGATACTGATTGAGTTCTCTTGGTGGGTTGCTGTTTCCGGCGCAATAAGTCCAATTCGGTAGGTTTCGTCTTGAATGTGCTATTTGTCCTTCTAGTGAAATCCGCAGAGCCCTTCTGGAAGAGGATATTGGAATCGGAGACCTAATGACGAACATTGAGCTGCTCGAAAGAGACAGCATTGCTTCCGTAGCAGCTAGTCAGCCTGAAACTGAGCTAAGGCGTGCCTTAGAGAACGAAGAGTTTCAGGTTTACTACCAACCGATCGTTTCTTTAGAAACTAGTGAACTCAAAGGCTTCGAAGCGTTGCTCCGTTGGCAGCATCCACGTCGTGGACTACTCTTTCCGGCAGATTTTCTGCCGATCATGGAGAGAACCGAGTGGATCGTTCCTCTTGACTTGTGGATTCTTCGAGAAGCTTCTTGTCACATGCATCAATGGCATCGCCGGTTCCCGGACAGACCGCCCCTGTACCTCTCCGTCAACATCTCAAGCAAGCTGTTTCAGGAACCAGATCTTGTCGAGCAGATCAGCCAGATCCTGAATGAAACGGGGCTCAATCCGTCGAGTCTGGTGCTGGAGATCACAGAAACGTTGGTGATGCAGAATTCGGAGGCCGCACGAAACACCCTGCTTCAGCTGCGAGCTCTCAGCATTCGATTGGCGATTGACGATTTTGGCACGGGCTACTCTTCTCTTAGCTACCTCCAAAAGTTTCCGGTCCACACGTTGAAGGTCGATCAGTCATTCATTTCCAGGCTTCAGGACGAAAAAGAAAGCTTGGAAATTGTGCGGGCAATCGTCACTTTAGCTCATAATCTGGGGCTGGACGTGATCGCAGAGGGGATAGAAGCGGGCCATCACAGAGCCCTGCTGAAGCTACTCAAATGTGAATGTGGACAAGGATATTTCTACTCCAAAGCAGTCGATAGTGACCAGGCCGCAAAGCTCATCGACAAAGGAATCTCGTTCCCCGAGTCTGCTGGCGGGTTGACGATAGCAATCAGTGGCTCAACGGCAGGCAGTCAAAATGAGAAACGATCGCCGACCCACGCGGACATCCAAGATGTCAAGAATGCTTTCGACAAGCGCGATGATGCCCTGTTGAAAGACATCATCTTATCTTCAGAAGACCGGAGCCTGGCAGCAGGCACATGTTCAGAACGAGACCAGAAACTCAGGGAAGAATTCGAAATTCACATCGAGAACCTCAAGAGAGACGCTATCAAGCAGTTCGATCAAGAACTCTACACTGCTTGCCTGCCGAATTTTGAGTTCTTATGTGAATTAGAGCCGGCAAACCGCGGCCTGCGAGATTATTTAGATCTCAGTAGGGCGCTGGTTCAACAGATTCCTGGTCACGGGAAGGCGGACTCGCCGGAGGGACACCCCAGAAGTCTTAGTCTAAGCAATCACTCCCACCAGGGCCCGGAGGAAGGCAGCTCGCAACCTTCTTCAGAAATTGAGGTCGGTCCTAAGATGGGAGAAGGTCAGTCGTGGGCAGTGGGAACGAGAAAACCCCGCATCGCTTTCTTAGGAGCTATCGCTGCCACAGTTTTCATCCTTCTTGTATTTGGCATCCGAACACAGGGTAATGGTCAAAAGGTAACGACTTCAGAAGAGAGCAAACCCGCTGTGATCCAACTCGCGTCTGACAAAGCTCGGCCAGTCTCGATTGAACAGCAAGGAAGTGTCCAACAAGCGGATCAAGGAATTGGTGGAGTCCAAAAGAAAGAGGTTTCAGGTATCCAGACAGAGCCCAATAAACCAACGAACCATGGACGGCCAAAGGTCCCTATCTCTGCAGCTGTCCTGTCGGTGAAACCACCCCCATCATCATCCGATTACTCGTTCGCAGTGATTCATGATCATTTTCTCGGAAGTTGCAGCGGACTTTTGAAGATTACCCGTGGAACGATTGTTTTCGACCCTTCGCAAGACAAGCGCCATGCGTTTTCCGTCAAACTCGCTGACATTGTCGGGACTGAACACGGCGATACGCTCAAAATCAAATTTGCGCGCGAAACATATCGTTTCAAGGCAAAGTCCGCCAAAGACAAAAACGATAATCTTCTTCAGCTAGCAAACGTGGACCGAAAGCTCACCAAATTGCGAGCTGAGGGTGAATTTCGCAACCATTGAAGCAACCTAGTAGAATGTCGCCCTGATCAGACCCTTGGATTGCAAACGGTATCGACATTTGTGCCGTCTCCCTCTGGCAACCTCAGTAAATTTAGCACCAACTTTTCGGCGACGAGCACCCGCTAGGCCCAACCACGCTCTTTCTTTGGCGAGACCGGCATGCCATATCTTGGTTCTGTGGGCGATCTTGTCACTCTCGAACTGCATGACATAGACGTAGTCGGTGCTGGTGTGGCGTCTGTTCGGCGGTACCGGAACCCCGGCGCCGGTATGCGTTCCATGGAACACGCCGTACGCGGGAACGTGGTTTCGCTTCGGATCCGTAGCGAATGACCTTACCTCGTAGTGTCAATAACGGCAAGCCACTCAAAGATTATCGCGGCGCCTGGAAAGCCGCCTGCAGCAGGGCCTTTCTTCTTGGGGCGCATTCCGCACGACTTCAGGCGGGGCGGCAAGTCGGAACCTGGTTCGGGCTGGGGTGCCTGAAGTGGTCGCCATGAAAATGACGGGGCAAGACTAGATCGATATTTGACCGTTATGATATTGTTAGCCAGGGTGATCTCAATGATCCTGCCCGCAAACTCGACGAGCACATGGTTAGAAAAACAGTTACAGTTCGAGTCCTTGAAGATCAAGTACTAGCCCAAGTTGTTGAAAAATAAACCTGCGAAAGTGGCGGAATTGGCAGACGCGCTGGACTTAGGATCCAGTCCCGCAAGGGGTAGGGGTTCAACTCCCCTCTTTCGCACCAACTCCCCTCAAAAGCCTTGCAAACTCCCGCTTCACTGCCCTGTTTTCAGAGCCAAACCGAATCCAACACACTGAGGTCAATCCATTGAAAGTTGAAGTAGTGAAGAAGAATAGTTGTCAACGGGCAGTCAGCATTGAAGTTGATCCTGAGTCTCTGAAACCCGACCATTCAGCGGTATGCAACAAGTATCAACGGCAGGCACGCGTGCCTGGATTCAGGCAAGGCAAAACACCGATGTCGCTCATCCTGCAGCGCTATAAGAATGAAATCCGCGAAGACTTCCTGGAGGTATCTGTACAAAAGCACCTCCTCGAAGCCATTAAGAGCGAGAAGCTGCAGCCATTGGATCACCCCCATATCCATGAACTGTCGTACAACGAAGGGGAGCCGCTGAAGTTTACAGCGGAGTTTGAGGTACTGCCTGAGTTGAACCTGTCGAACTACCGCGGTCTCGAGATCGAAAGGGTGCCGGTGGAAGTCAAGGAGGAGGAGGTAGAAGCCGCCATCAAAACGATGCAAGAACGGATGGCCCAGTACGTTCCAGTGACCGGTCGCGGAATTCAAACCGGTGACTTCGCTGTGATCTCGTACGTCGGCAAAATCAGCGATCCATCGAGAAAGAACATTGAGGCGAAGGACATCTACTGCGAAGTAGGCTCAGACAATACGCTCACCGAGTTCAACGAAAATCTCTTGGGCGCCCAAGCAGGGGACAAGAAGAGTTTCCCGGTAAAGTATCAGGATGATTTTCCGAATAAAGATCTAGCTGGCACAGAGGTTCACTACGAGATCGAGATCCAAGACATTCGGCTGAAGCAGATGCCGGAGTTGAACGACGAATTCGCCAAAGACGCGGGTCAATACGGGTCACTTGAAGAACTGCGCAACAAGGTTCGAGAGAGCATCACCTCCAACAAAGAGCAGGCAGCACAATCCGACATGCAGGAAAAGCTCGTAGAGCTGATCATTCAGGACAATCCCTTTGATGTTCCTGCGGTGATGGTCAAAAAACAAACGGAAAACCGCCTGAACGATTATGTGCGGTCTTTGATTGCCAGAGGCGTGCACCCGAAGACTCTCGATATCAACTGGACAGAATTTCAGGAGCGGCAAAAAGAATTGGCGGTCACGGATGTCAAAGTAGCCTTGGTGTTGGAGCATATTGCGGAGAAAGAAAACATAACAGTGACTGAAGAAGAGCTTGACGAGGACATCTCGAAGCGGGCCCAAGAGACGCACCAAGCCTTCGACGCGGTCAAATCACGCTTGACAAAGGAGGGGGCCACCGATAGGATTAAGGACAGAATTCGCAACAAAAAAAGCCTGAATTTGTTGCTAAGTCTGGCTTCTGTCAAGGATCCCCAGGGAATCATTGTTCAACCCTGACTTCATTTCCCCCAAACAATTCGGTTGAGGATTCACAAGTCATGCTAGTTCCGATGGTAGTCGAACAGACGAGCCGTGGCGAGCGCGCCTATGATATTTACTCCCGGCTGCTGAAGGATAACATCATCTTCCTCGGGACTCCTGTGGACGACTCGATTGCAAATCTCGTGACCGCCCAACTGCTGTTTTTGGAAGCCGAAGATCCTGAGAAAGACATTTCCCTGTACATCAACAGCCCCGGTGGTTCGATCACAGCAGGGCTGGCGATCTACGATACTATTCAATTCATCCGCCCTGATGTGACAACGATTTGCGTCGGACAGGCCGCTAGCATGGGGGCTCTGTTGCTGGCCGCAGGAACCGCTGGAAAGCGCTTTGCGCTTCCGAATTCGCGCATCCTGATTCACCAACCCTCCATCCATGGCGGGTTGTCAGGCCAGGCAACGGACATCGATATCCATGCCAAAGAGATCCTGCGCATGCGTTCTATCTGTAATGAGATCTTTGTGAAGCATACCGGACAGGCTTTGGAAAAAATCGAGCGCGACGTGGAACGGGACTACATCATGTCGGCTGAGGAAGCCAAGAAATACGGTATTGTTGACCAGGTGATCGTGCGCCACGAATAGTCCGCCTGGGGGCGCATCGGTCTTCGCATTCCGCCTAGACAATCAAAGAAAATCGTATATGCTGGTTACATCGGATGATGAGCGTCTTGGGAGGCTATCCGCTTGAAAAGAAATAATGGTGAAGAGTCGTTGCGCTGTTCCTTTTGCAACAAGAGCCAGAACGACGTTCGCAAGCTTATCGCAGGGCCAACTGTCTTCATCTGCGACGAGTGTGTTCGCGTCTGCAACGACATAATTGACGATGACCAGGTTGTCGAGACTGACGTTAAGAGTCATCCTCTCCCCAAGCCTCACGAAGTCAAGACCTACCTGGATGAGTATGTCATCGGCCAGGAAACCACCAAGAAGAAATTGGCGGTTGCAGTTTACAACCACTACAAGCGTATCGAACTTTCCAAGCGACGCAGCGACGTCGAACTGAACAAGAGCAACATCCTGCTCATCGGTCCCACTGGAACAGGCAAGACATTGCTGGCGCAGACGCTGGCCAAGCGCTTAAGTGTGCCATTCGCGATTGTGGACGCAACAACGCTGACTGAAGCCGGTTACGTGGGAGAAGATGTCGAAAACATTATCTTGAAGCTCCTGCAGAGTGCGAATGGAGACATTGAGCGCTGCCAAAACGGAATAATCTATATTGATGAAGTTGACAAGATCTGCCGTAAAGATGAGAACCCTTCGATTACCCGGGATGTATCCGGAGAAGGTGTTCAGCAAGCGCTGCTCAAGATCCTCGAGGGAACCGTTGCCAACGTGCCTCCTCAGGGCGGCCGAAAGCATCCGCACCAGGAGTTCACGCAGGTGGACACGACCAACATCCTGTTCATTTGTGGTGGCGCCTTTGTGGGGTTGGAGAAGGTGATCGAGCGGCGTTTGGGCAAGAAGACGCTTGGATTTCGAGGAGAAGTGAAGACGCTGCAGGCGCGGCGCAATACCGCACTGCTGGAGCGTGTTGAGCCGGTTGATCTGATCAAGTATGGTCTGATTCCTGAGTTTGTGGGAAGACTGCCTGTGGTCGGAACCCTCGGAGACCTGGACAAGGCCGCTCTGGTCGAAATCCTGACCCGTCCTAAGAACGCCCTGGTCAAGCAGTACCAGCGGCTTTTCGAGTATGAGGGCGTTAAGCTTCGGTTCGAGGATGATGCCTTGGAGGCCATTGCCGAGCTGGCACAACAGCGAAAAGTTGGCGCTCGAGGACTTCGGGTAATCATTGAGGATCTGATGCTGGATTTGATGTACCTGCTCCCCGCCCAGCGAAAGCTCAAAGAGTTCAGTGTAACCAAAGAGATGGTTTCTTCTAACCGGATCGATCTGTCGCTCTTGGAGAAAGCCGGCTAGTGCTCCTACCATGGTCGCCCTTGAGTTGGCGACGACAAACCAAATTCCACCTAAGGTGCAAATAATCGGGCATGTTTAACAAGTCAAAGGAAAAACCTGAAGCGGTCACGTTGCCGATGGTACCAATCCGCGACGTCGTTTTGTTTCCCTACATGATGATCCCGTTCGTGATCGGGCGCCCAGCTTCCGTCAAGGCGCTCGAAATTGCCTTCAACGGCGACAAGCGGATTTTCTTGGCGACACAACACGATGCTTCCATCGATGACCCCAAGCCTTCTGAGATTTATGCGGTTGGCACCATCGCCAATATCGTCCAGAGCTTGCGTTTGCCCGATGGCAACATCAAGGTTCTGGTCGAGGGCGTTGAGAGAGCCAAGGCCATTCAGGTCTACGATGAAGACCATTATCTGAAAGCCGTATTGCGACCAGCCCCGTCCATGCCGGTGCAGGCAGCCAGCGAAACTCTGGTCACCAAGATCACGGCGCTTTTTGAGCAGTATGTGAAGTTGAGTCAGAATTTGAATTACGACACCATGCTGTCGGCTGTGCGGGTTGAGGATGCCAGCCGCTTGTCGGATACGATTGCAGCGAATCTGTCGGTAAGCATTGAAGAGAAGCAAGAACTGTTGGAGGTTTTTAACCCCATCGATCGGCTGAACCGCTTGTGCGACATCCTTGATGTTGAAATTGAGAAGCTCAACATGGATCGCGCCATCAACTCGCGCGTCAAGCGGCAGATGGAAAAGGCCCAGAAGGAGTACTACCTCAACGAGAAGATGAAAGCGATTCAAAAGGAACTGGGTCGCAATGAGAAGTCAGAACTCGATGAGCTCAAGAAGAAGATCGAAGCTGCCGGCATGCCGAAAGACACGCTGGAAAAGGCAATGCAGGAGCTGAAACGGCTGGAAATGATGCCGCCGATGTCAGCGGAGTCCACTGTTTCCAGAAACTATATCGACTGGTTGCTGGCTGTTCCCTGGAAGAAGCGTTCCAAGGAGATTCATAAGCTGGAGCGTGCCGAGAAAGTGCTGGAAGCCGATCATTACGGCCTGGAAAAGATCAAAGAGCGCATCATCGAGTTTCTTGCAGTGCGCCAGCTCGTGAAGAATCCCAAAGGTTCGATTCTCTGCTTTGTCGGTCCCCCGGGAGTTGGGAAGACCTCGCTGGCAACCTCCATTGCTAAAGCAACGGGCCGTAAATTTGTCCGTCTCTCTTTGGGTGGGGTTCGCGATGAAGCCGAGATTCGTGGTCATCGCCGTACTTACATCGGGGCTCTTCCTGGTCAGATCATCCAGATGATGAAGAAGGCGGGCACAAAGAATCCTGTGTTCCTGCTGGACGAAGTCGACAAGATGAGCATGGACTTTCGCGGCGACCCATCAGCTGCGCTGCTTGAAGTTTTGGATCCAGAACAGAATCATTCGTTCGTCGATCACTATCTCGACGTTGAGTATGACCTGTCTCAGGTCATGTTCATCGCCACGGCTAATGTGATCCATACCATCCCGCAGCCATTGCAGGATCGGATGGAGGTTATTCGCATTTCGGGTTACACCGAAGCGGAAAAGCTCGAGATTGCGAAACGGTATCTCGTCAAGAAGCAGATTGCGGCCAACGGGCTTAGCGATAAGAACGCATCATTTGAAGACGCTGCCATCCTGGGCATCATCCAGAACTACACTCGCGAGGCCGGTGTTCGGAGCCTGGAGCGTGAGATCGCCTCCATTTGCAGAAAGGTCGCCAAGAAGGTTGTAAAGGAAGGCAACCAAGTCGCATTGACGGTCGGACCGGAGAGCCTGAAAGACTATTTGGGCGTTCTGAAGTTTCGCAAAACCAAGTCTGAAGAAAAGAACGAAGTTGGATTCGCGACGGGTTTGGCCTGGACCGAAGTTGGAGGAGAAGTTCTGGCAACAGAAGCGAGCCTGATGGACGGCAAGGGTCATTTGACCCTGACGGGAAAACTGGGCGACGTCATGCAAGAATCCGCACAGGCAGCAATGAGCTATGTGCGCTCGCGAGCGAACTCACTTGGTATCTCGCGCGAATTCTACCGGCGCTACGACTTGCACATTCACGTGCCTGAAGGGGCCATTCCGAAGGACGGACCATCGGCAGGCATTACCATGGCGACCGCACTTGTTTCGGCTCTGACCAAGAATCCGGTGCGTAGCGAAGTTGCCATGACCGGTGAGATCACATTGCGTGGCAAGGTTTTGCCCATCGGTGGCGTGAAGGAAAAGCTTCTGGCAGCACACCGGGCTGGAATGAAAACGATCATCTTGCCAAGAGAAAATGAGAAGGACTTGACTGAAATTCCTCAAAACATCCAGGAGCAGTTCTCAATCCACTTTGTTGAAACGATGGATGAGGTCCTGAAAGTCGCCCTCGAATCGCCAGTGCAAGTGCTGGAAGAAGCACCAGCGGATATCGATAAATATAAGAGCACGATCGAGAGCGACTACTCCAAGGAATCTGTCACGCATTGAAGATTCTTTCTGCTGAATTTGTCTGCAGTATTGTTCAAGCCAGCCAGTGTCCCAAGGAAAACCTTCCTGAGATCGCGTTCATTGGCCGGTCGAACGTCGGAAAATCCAGTTTGATTAATGATCTTCTGCGTCAAAAAGGATTGGCACGCACCAGTTCAACTCCGGGACGAACTCAGCAGATTAACTTTTTCCGCATCAATCAGAGATTTTTCTTTGTAGATTTGCCGGGATATGGATATGCTAAGGTTCCTCAAGCCTTAAAGGCATCTTGGAGGAGCCTTATTGAGAATTATCTCAAGGGCCGGAAGCAACTAACACGCTGCGTTTTGATTGTTGATTCCCGCGTTGGCCCAACGGAACTAGACCTGGAACAAGCGGCTTGGTTTCGGCGCAATCTCCTACCTTTCTTCATTGTTTCTACAAAATCCGATAAGCTATCCAAAGTTGAGTTGGAGAAATCGATCAGTCACACCCAGAGCCTTTGCCCGGATGTTTCAGTGGTTGCTTATTCGGCAACTCGCAATAGTGGCCGTGAGCAAGTGTGGGCACTGCTTTACCCTCATATCTGAATGACAACAACGCTTTCATAATCATTTCACGTTTCCCCGGACGATCATTTTTGCCAAGAACCTTCGTTTCAAGTCACATCGAGATTTTCTCCATTCCGCTTTTCGCGACGGCTTCATGTTCGCGTAGAACAATCCCAAGGAGTTTGTATGGACATTGCTGAACTTAAGGAAATGAACATTGCCGCCTTGACGCAAATCGCCAAGGATCTCAACGTCGTCGGCGCCACAGGCATGCGCAAGCAGGAGTTGATCTTCAAAATCCTGCAGGCGCAGACCGAGAAGAGCGGACTGATCTTTTCCGAGGGTGTGCTAGAGACCCTTCCCGATGGCTTCGGGTTCCTGCGCGCCCCAGACTACAACTATCTCCCAGGTCCGGACGACATCTACGTCTCGCCTTCCCAGATTCGCAAGTTTGACCTGCATACTGGCGATACGGTCTCTGGGCAAATCCGTCCTCCAAAGGACGGGGAACGCTATTTCGCATTGATCAAAGTTGAAGCTATCAACTTCGAACACCCAGACATTGCTCGAAACAAGATTTTCTTCGACAACCTGACGCCACTCTACCCCAACCAGCGAGTGAAACTGGAAACGACTCCAGACAACTTGTCTGCCCGAGTTATGGACCTGATGGTTCCTATTGGCAAGGGACAACGCGGCCTGATTGTTTCGCCGCCGCGCACTGGGAAGACGATGTTGTTGCAGACGATCGCGAATTCCATCACGCAGAATCATCCGGAAGTCATACTGATCGTCTTGCTGATCGACGAACGTCCGGAAGAAGTGACAGACATGCAGCGATCGGTGAACGGCGAAGTCATCAGCTCCACCTTCGATGAGCCGGCAACCCGGCACGTACAAGTAGCAGAGATGGTTATTGAGAAGGCCAAGCGCCTCGTGGAGCACAAACGGGACGTGGTAATTCTGCTGGACTCCATCACACGACTGGCACGTGCCTACAACACGATCGTTCCACCGTCAGGGAAAGTACTCTCTGGCGGCGTTGACTCAAACGCGTTGCAGCGCCCGAAGCGTTTCTTTGGTGCGGCTCGAAACATTGAAGAGGGTGGGAGCCTGACCATCATAGCGACGGCCTTGATTGACACCGGCAGCCGTATGGACGACGTCATCTTCGAAGAGTTCAAAGGTACGGGCAATATGGAAGTTCACTTGGAACGCAAGCTGGTGGAAAAGCGCGTGTTCCCGGCGATCGATATCAACCGGTCTGGAACCCGTAAAGAAGAATTGCTCATGCCTAAAGAGGAACTGAATCGGGTCTGGGTATTGCGGAAGGTTTTGAATCCCCTGTCGCCCGTGGAAACCATGGAATTGCTGCTTGACAGACTTTCCAAGAAAAAGAGCAATGGCGATTTCCTGGCTTCAATGAGCAACGGCGGACAATAAAGATCGAAGGTCGGAGTTCGAAGAAGGAAGCCTATTCGTCCTTCGCTGCATCCTCTTTCTGCCGTGTTTCCACCAACGTCACAATATCCTGTAGAACCTCTTCAATCGTTTTCCCAGACGTGTCCAGATACACAGCGTCGTCTGCCCGTACGAGCGGCGAATCGGCGCGCTCGCTGTCGCGCCGGTCGCGCTCGTTGATTTCGGCAAGCGTCTCTTCCAGAGTCAGCCTCCCGCCTTTGCGCAAATTCTCCTCGTAACGCCTTTGAGCTCGGGTGCGTTCGGACGCGTCCAGGAAAACCTTCAAGTTGGCATTTGGAAAGACTTTGGTACCAATGTCTCTCCCCTCCAGGACAACATTTCGGCTTGCCCCCATCTGCTGCTGTGATTGAACGAGAACCCGTCTGACGTCTGATATCCCCGACACAATCGACGCAGCCTGACTCACCGGCTCGGCGCGAATGGCTTGGGTTACTTCGTTGCCGTCCAGAAAGACGCGACATCCCTCTGGCGAGTCCATTAGCTCGATCGTAGAACCTCGAGCAATCGACGAGATCTTGGAGGGATCATCAAGCCTCGGATTCTCCCGTAAAGCTTTCAGTCCAATGGCACGATACATCGCGCCCGTGTCGACGTACAAATAGCGCAGCTGCCTGGCGAGCCGCTTGGCAACGGTGCTCTTCCCTGCTCCTGAAGGACCGTCAATCGCAATAATCCAATGTTGCTGTCTCTTGTCCACTCCAACCTCTGGGTGTTCCCTAAGGAAATCCTAGCTCAAACCTTCTCCACCTCACCAAATGCCAGCCCGATCAGAAACACAACCTGCGGCAACACGTGCAACAACAACCGGCTCGCAGAGGTTCGCAGATGCCATGTCACATCGAAAGGCGGGATAGTATAGGGCGTAATCAGATAGACACTCATATAGGTTGCCAGCGTGAGACCCATTGCGCACAAAACAAACACAGCTGGCGAGCGCAACAAAATCCGATGCCTCAAACCGATGGCCGCGCACAACAGAATCCACACCAGGTTCCAATTCTTCGGCCCAAACACCTGTGTTTGAAGGTGGTAGAGGATCGGACCGACTCGGCTGAAACTGTTCCATTTCAGGCCCGCGACAACCTCACTGTTGATAACATCGTTCCGAAGCCCAAGTGAGTTCTTGAAAAGATACCACGGCATTAGAACGGCAGCCAGAATGCAAAAATAGATTCCAAGATTGACAAGCCTGCGCCGAAGCACGATTTCAGAACGTGAGAGTAGCACTGCTGCCAACCACACAAAATGAATGCCCACCAAGACCAGCCCTTCGTTCTTGGTCAGAGCAGCGCAACCTGTCAGTAACGCCGAAAGAACAAGGAACAATCCTCTTCCCTTAGTTTGCCAGAGATAAAGGTACAGGCTGCCTCCACCAAAGTAGAAGCTCACCACCACATCGGCATACCCGTTGGTTGCCTGTTCAGAAAAGTAGGGAATGGAAACCAGTAGAAACCCAAAAAGGAGACAGCTCCGTCGCGACTGCCCTGCTCTGCGTAGTGCAGCCATCAGAGTGGCTACACACCCAACGAGATACAACGGGAAAACCATCTTCGCGCTCACCTCGCGGAGATCGCCAATGCAACGATAGATGTAGCTCTCCAGCAATGGCACAAGCAACGGGTAGTCTGGATGAAACACTTCATAATTTGGATTCCGCAGGAAACTCTCCGGAATTCTTCCTGCCAGGAAGATAGCTTTGGCTTTGAGGCCCCAATTGGAAACGGCATCGTAGGCTTCCATCGGCAGAAGCCAGGCGTGGAAGAATACAGCTGATGTCTCTATGACGATGGCTGCAATCAGGAGCCACTCCAGTCGCCGAAATGAAACCGAGGCAGAGGCCAAAGACGACTCGGATCTGCCTTTCAGCCAGTGTCGTCTAGCGAACAGAAAAGCGGCCAACGAGAAGCCAATCAAAGGCGCCAGCAACCCGATCACGGCAAAGGAGAACCCAAACGTGTGAAACACCAACATCTCCCAAGTGAGGAGGCCGGTTCCAACCGCAAACCCCAAAGCCAGCCTCTCGGCAGGCAGCAATATGCCATGGTAGTCCACTGCCGAGACCAGGAAACACCCGGCCAAAATCACCGGAGCTAGCGATGCGAGTCCGAGGAAGATGTCCGTCATGGAATCGCGGGTGATGTGCTTAGCAAGATGAAGCTTCCTTCATTCAAACGAGCGTAGGCGTGGGAATTGTCTTCGTGGTAGGCCGGCGTTTTGTAGATCAGGATAAACTGAGGGTGTTCAGCAACGAGACTGGGATACAGAAAGTAAAAGGCCCGAACCTTGTCGATCGACGCATAGTCAACGCCAACGAGACGAAACGTGGAGCCCGCAGGAAGCCTGCCTTTGCAGAAACGGAGAAATGTGTAGAATTCCTCCCCATAGGCGCTTGCCCGGCGGGCTTCGGTGTCGGCTCGAATCAAACTGAACGTGCTAGCCAGTGTCGCGGGATCCTTTCGGAGCGGCCATAGCAGAAAAAAAATCCAAACCGGTATCCAGAGCGCAAGGATGAATCGGCATGTAGTGGGCAGTGTGCTCGTCGGTTTTTCAGCCAAGAATCCTCCTGAGTGTCACGAGGTCAACTTCGTTGAAATTCCCACTTAACAAAGAGGCGGCGCGCAGCGCCATGGGTTGTCCGTCCGGCTTTCCCCAAATCCCTCAGGACAACTCCCTTAAGGCTTCGCCTTCTATCCCTCCTTTCTATGGGGAATCTTCGCGCAACCAGGATTCGCGCCCATCATCCCAGGAAAGCGGCTTTGTTTGAGGAATCGAAGTCTATATTGCGGTGTTGAAGTGTCAAGTTCATTTTGCTAGCGTTGCGCTGCCTCAGCCCGTCATTCGGGGCGGTTGAGGTTTTGCATTTCGTGGATACCTGCCAACTTCGGAAACACACATGAGACTTCAGAATAAAATTGCGATTGTCACCGCCGCATCTTCAGGAATTGGCTTCGGCTGCGCTCACCGACTTGCCAGTGAAGGTGCCAAAGTGCTGAACGCAGACCTACGAAAGCCCTCAGACGAAATCGAGCAACAATTCCGGGACCTGCCGGGCGAGTGGAAATGGATTGAAGCCGACTTGGGTAATCGAGAGGTGCCGGCCAAAGTCGTGAGCCGGGCTCTCGAAGTGTGGGGTGGTGTGGATGTGCTGGTAAACAACGCGGCGTATATCAACGATCAATCTGGGGCTCTGTTGCAAACCGATCTCGAACAGTGGGATCGTCAGTTTGCCATCACGGTCACTGGAACCTTCCTGATGACCAAGTTGTGCGTTCCGGAAATGATCAAGCGCGGTGGGGGTTCCATCGTCAACATCAGTTCGATTGGAGGCATCAACCCATTCGGTGAAGGAACCGCTTATTGCACCGCCAAGGCCGCAGTTCTTCAGTTTACCCGCTCCGTTGCCATCGACTATGGGCTGAAAGGAATTCGTTGCAATGTGGTCTGTCCCGGAGCCATTGATACGCCCACCTTCGGGAGCATCAAGAATGTCCCGTACGAATTGGCCGATCGTGAAGCGCGAACAGCTCTGGGCCGAATTGGACAACCCGACGAGATCGGCGCTGCCGTGGCATTTCTGGCGTCTGCAGATGCCTCCTACGTTACTGGATCCACTCTCGTGGTGGATGGAGGCTGGATTGCCTCTCATTGGAACCCTCGCTTGGGGCCCAGGAAGTTCGACAATTGATTTTTTTGGGGGTTCCTTCCAGCCAACATTCGCTTCCGTCACGCCGGCGGAAGCCGGGGTCCAGCATCTTCCAGGATCTGGCTCTGGTCGAAGCGGCCACGCTCGAGCGTCGGGCCGCTAAAATGTGGACGTCCTGTTTAGCCGAATCGCACATGCTCAGAATCGGACGCGCTTACCAGACAGGGCCAGATCGAAAGAGTGTCCAGTCAAACACACTCCCGTTGCGAGCTCTTCTTTGGGTCTGCTTAGTCCAGTCGTCGGCAGGGCTGCCCTCTATTGCCGCTGAAGGGGCACGGATTAGGCCTGCTGAAGAGGAGCCCCGAATCGTTCGCAAACTGGAAGCCCTTGGGGGACGCATCTTCAAGAATGGGGAACGCGTTGTAGAGGTGAAACTTGACCGAACACAGGTCACCGATGAAGATCTCAAGCTGGTTGCCGTGCTGCCAGAAGTCACTGACCTCTCCCTGGAACAGACGCAGGTTGGCGATACTGGGATGAGCCACCTCAAGGCCTTGGCAAAGCTCGAGTGGTTGAATCTGTTCGGGACCCAAGTCGGCGACAACGGTTTGAAGCATCTGAAAGAGCTCAACAGCTTGAAGCACTTGCCCATCGGACACACAAGGGTGACCGATGCGGGAATGATTCACATCGAAGGTATGACCCAGTTGCTCTATCTTGGCTTGAGAGGCAACGCCGTGACTGACGTTGGCTTGAAGCACCTTCGAACTCTAAAGAACCTCACCGGTCTTCATCTGGGCGAAACCAAGATTACGGATGAAGGTGTGAAACACTTGCAAGACTTGACTCGGTTGCAAAAACTCTGGCTGCATAACACTCAGATCTCCGACAGGGCCATTGGCTTCCTGGCAAACATGAAGGACCTCAAAGAGCTCTATATCTACGAAACCCACATTTCGAACGAAGGCATCAAGCGGCTGCAAGCTGTTCTGCCCGATGCTCGCATCGTAAATCAGCAGTGATGCCTTCGTGAGATTCGAGACTTTGCGCGGGCTCACAACCAAGTAACCACCGTTCGGAGCGAACTGGCGCTGGGTATGGGAATGGTTACTCGACAATATCGTCTTGTGGGCAATCAAGCGCTTCAACAAGAGCGAGACCCCGACGGTCGCCTGCGGTTGATCTTGGCCTGCTAAGCAGCACTGTCTACGGCCAAGCCTACAATCGAATCTTGTCACTGTAGTATACTGACCGCTACCATTCGAGACATTCGCAGAAATCGTTCTTGCCATCTTCCGATTTGGAATACTTTTACGTCGGTGTTCTGCGCAGTGCCTTTTGGTCTTGCGGAGGGAAGCCTCATGTTAAGTCTTTATCCTGATCGCATCTGGCGGTTGGTGCTTGTGGCTTTCGTGACCCTGGGCATTTTCACCCGAGATTACGAATCCGGCGCCAGACCAGTGCAAGCAGGGCAGTCAGAAGGCGCTCCAGTCAAGACTGCTGGCGGCAAGACATCCTTTGATTTGGAGATCCTTCCCATTTTCAAATCGAACTGCGTTCGATGTCATGGCTCAGAAGTGAAGATGAAGGAATTGAACCTGAGCAGCTATGAAACAATCATGAAGGGCAGCGAATCCGGCCCCGTGATCGTTCCTGGAAAAATCGACGAAAGCCGCCTCTACAAGCTGGTTAGGGACGGGGTGATGCCGTCCGGAGGAGCGGGCCGATTGGGTGAGGCCCAGGTAAGCGCGATCCGATCCTGGATCGAGGGTGGTGCCGCTTCAGGCGCTCAGTCCGTTGAGGCAGCGAGGGCTGTGAAGGTAACTTACCAGGATGTCCTGCCGGTCTTACTGCTGCGGTGCACCGTGTGCCATGGGCTTAGGCGTCAAGAAGGTGGGTTGGATCTGCACTCCTATGCGGGCATTCTGAGAGGAGGAAACTCCGGACCTGTCGTGGTCCCTGGCAAGCCAGCGGAGAGTTTGATTCTCAGCAAGATTCGTTCCGGAGAGATGCCG
>Ga0075418_10001278_pt1 | contig 28434 bp, 22 predicted proteins | sample SoiMetdeltSBSDD2_FD_81776 | JGI IMG/M metagenome (GOLD analysis project Ga0075418, IMG submission 81776) | Bulk soil microbial communities from a Populus tree surrounding site in Tennessee, USA - Soil MetaG P. deltoides SBSDD2 | ecosystem: Environmental > Terrestrial > Soil > Tree plantation... | reverse complement strand
TGGCCGCAGTTCCTGCGCGGCTGCGTGCGCTATCGCGAGTCGCTCGACGAGCAGCTTCCGCACGCGCCCCGAAGCGATGAACCGTACCGAAAGTAAGTTGCAATCTACCTCTAGAACAAGGCGAGGTCTCGCTTGTTCTGAGGACTGATTGCAGGACGCGCCGCCGACACCGGTCACGGGTCACCGGTCACTGGTCACCGAAGTCAGAGCTTGATCTTCGGGTCGAGCCAATCGCGCAGAGAATCCCCGAAGAGATTGAAGGCAAACACCCCCAGGCTGATCGCGATCCCCGGGAAGACGATCATCCACGGCGCCTGCTGGTAGAAGTCCGCGGCCGAGCCCGAGAGCATCAGCCCCCACGACGGCGTCGGCTCCGTCACTCCCAGTCCGAGGAAAGAGAGCGAGGCCTCGGCGAGTATCGCCTGCGCGACGAACGCGGTCAGCATGATGAGATAGGGCGCGACCACGTTGGGCACCATGTGCCGGAAGATGATGCGCGCGTGCGAATAGCCCGCCGCGCGGGCGGCGTCCACGTACGGCAGCTCGCGCACCGCGAGCGCCGAAGCCCGCACCACCCGCTCCACCCGCGGCAGCATCGGGATGGCGATGGCAATGATGAGGTTGATGTCGAGCCCCAGTACCACGTAATTGCCGAGCACCGCGACCACCGTGATCGCCAGCACGATGATGGGAAACGAGAGCAGCACGTCCATCACGCCCTGTATGATGAGATCGGTCTTGCCGCCGAAGTAGGCCGACACGACCCCGATCACCGCGCCTCCCGTCGAACCCAGGAACGATGCGATGAAGCCGATCGCGAGCGCGGTGCGCGCGCCGTAGATGATGCGCGAGAGCACGTCGCGGCCGAAAGAATCCGTGCCGAGCCAATGTTCACCCGAGGGCGCCGCCAGCATCGCGCCGTAGTCCACCGTAAGCGGGTCGTACGGCGCGACCCACTGCGCGAACGCCGCGCAGATGCCCATCAGCACTATGACGACGAGCCCCGCGGCGCCGAGCGGCTGCTGGGTCATGAACAGCAATACAGGGTGCCGCCGTGCGGGGACCTTGTAGGCGATGGTGGGAGCGGCTGTGCTCATAGATCCGTCGTGCGTCAGCGGTCAGGAGTCAGGGGTGCCATGTCTCGGCTGGCGCCTGACGCCTGACGGGTTTTGAGTCCGCCTGACGCTGACCCCTGACGGCCGTTTAGCGATAGCGAATGCGTGGGTCGAGGAACGCATACAGCAGATCGATCACAAAGTTGATCAGCACGAAGAACACCGAAACCAGCAGCACCAGCGCCTGGATCATGGTGAAGTCGCTGCGCGCCACGGCCTGCACGAAGAGCTTGCCTATGCCGTTCAGGTTGAAGACCTGCTCGGTCACGACCAGCCCGCCGATGAGGAAGGCGAATTCGAGCCCGATCACGGTCACCACGGGCAGCATGGCGTTTCTCATCGCGTGGCGCGCGACGACGAGCCTTTCCATGACGCCCTTGGCGCGGGCGGTCCGGATGTAGTCCTCCTGCAGCACCTCCAGGATGGAGGAGCGCATCATGCGCGTGGACACCGCGGAATAGCGGTAGCCGACCGCGAGCGCGGGCCAGATCAGCTGCGACAGGTTCCCCCACGGGTCCTTCAGGAACGGCGTGAAAGTGAGCGGCGGTATCCAGTCGAACCACGTGAGGAGGAGCAGAATCACGATCATGCCCAGCCAGAACGAGGGCACCGCGAGCCCCGCGATGGAGAAGAGCCGGATCGACTGGTCGATCCAGGTGTCCTTGAAAATGGCCGAGAGCGTGCCGAGCGGCAGCGCCAGCAGCACCGCGAGGATCGTGGCCATGATCGCCACCTGTAGCGAGAGCTCGAGCCGGATCGCGATTTCATAGGTGACCGCCCTGCCGGTCCACATCGAATAGCCGAAATCCCCCTGCAGCAGCCCCCAGAACCATTTCGCGAACTGCACGTACATCGGCTGGTCGAGCCCGAGCCGCGCGCGCTCGGCCGCGATCACCTCGGGGGCGATGTTGGCGCCGCCCCCGTCGCCCAGCAGCATCGTCGCCACCGGGTCGCCCGGCATCAACCGCAGCAGGAAGAACACCAGCACCGCGACGCCGATCAGCGTCGGGATCATGAGGAGGAAGCGGTGGAAGATGAAGCGGAGCATGCAGGCCGAACGGCGTCTCAGATGAAGCGGTGCAGTTGAAGCGGATCAGGTAAAGCGATGTGGATCAAGCGGTACGGGTACAGCCGCCTCATCCGGGCCGCCGAACCTGCATCGCCCTACCTGGACCGCCGTATCTGCACCGCCCTATCTGACCCGCTGTTGTGGACCGATCACTGATCGAGCCACACATCCGTCAAATCCTGCCCCACGTAGTGGCTGGGCGTGATGTACCAGCCCCTCATCTGCTTGTGGTAGACGATGATGCGGTGCCACCAGATCGTCGGGATGGTATAGGCCTGTTCGAGCGCGCGCTTCTCGAACTCGCGCAGCAGGGCGTAGCGCTTCTTCTTGTCGAGCTCGCCCGATTGCTTGTCGAAGAGGTCGTCGAGCACGCGGTCGGTCTGCTGCGCGTAGTTGATGGTGGACCGGTCGTGCGACAGGTATTTCTGCAGCTGCAGGTTCGGCTCGTCCATGAAATCGCAGTTGAAGTCGAGCGCCGCGTCGAAAGCCGGGTTGTCGCGCTGCTGCGCCGCCAGGTAGAGCCGCGTCTCGAGTTGCTCGTGCTTGACGTTGACCCCGATCTGCCGCCACTGGTCGATCAGGAACACGCCGACCGGCGTGTACGGCATGGCGACGTTGCGGTTGGTGAGCGCGAACGTGAGATTGGGTACGCCCGCCGCCTGCAGGAGCTTCTTCGCCTCCGCGCGAGAAGCATTGATATCCCTGGAGAAGCCGGGATAGGTCAGGAGCTCCTTCTCATTCGCCGCGAGGTCGTAGCCGGGGCGCAGGATGCCGCCGACATGCCGCACCAGCGCGATCTTGGAGAGCGCCTGCGCGCCGCCCCAGCGGTCCACGGCGAGCGACAGCGCCTGGCGCACGCGCACGTCGTCGAAGGGCTTCTTCTTCGTGTTGAAGGTCACCACCAGCGAGCAGACCCAGGGCGTCTCCTGCACCGTCGCTTTCGGACCCAGCGTCTTCACGAGGAGGTCGCGATCGGCTGGCGAATGGCCGCGGAACTCGACGAGCACCTCTCCCGCCGCAAGCGCGTTCACCATCGGCGCACCGGCGATGAAGATGGCGTAATAGCCGTTCAGGTACGGCTTGCCTTTTTCGAAGTAGCCGTCGAACTTGCGGCCCGTCCAGTGCGAACCCGCGACGTGCTCGACGAAGGTGAAGGGCCCGGTTCCCATGATGTTGCGCTCCGGAAACTTCGGATCCTGCTTCAGTTTCGCGGCGCTGTACACGCAGTCCCACGGGCTCGCGAAGTTGGTCAGCATCGAGGCGTTGGTTTTCTTCAGCTTGAATACCACGGTCAGGGGATCAGGCGTCTCGATCGAGGCGATGTCGGCATAACTCGCCTGGCGGATCGAGAGTACGCCCTTGGCCGGATTGCGCAGGCGCTCGTAGGTGGCCTTGATGTCCTCGGAGGAGAAGGTCGAGCCGTCGTGGAACTTGACCCCCTTCTTGAGCTTGAAGGTGTAGGTCAGCCCGTCCTTGGCGACCGTCCACGACTCCGCGAGGTCGCCCTTGATCGCCGGGTACTTCTCGGTATCGAACTTGAGGAGCGTGTTGTAGTGCGGGCGCACCGGGTGGATGAACGCGAACGAGGTCTGCGCGTGGCAGTCGTAATTGGGCGGCTCCGCACCCACCGCGAACTTGAGCAGCCCGCCGGGCCGCGGCGTGTCGGCGCCGGTCGCCGCCATCGAGGAGGACAGCGCCACGGCGCCCAGCAGCAATGCAAGGTGTTGGTTCATGCTCCTCCTCCATTTTTTTGGAGACCTGTTTTCAGATCTTGATGCAGGCCGCGAAATGTCCCGGCCTGACCTCCCGCAATTCGGGAATCTTGATCTTACACTCTTCGCTCGCCATCGGGCAGCGCGTATGGAAGACGCAGCCCCGCGGCGGATTCAGCGGGCTCGGCACTTCGCCGCCGAGCACGCGGTACTCGCGCTCTGCTTCCAGCGCCGGGTCGGGAATCGGCACGGCGTCGAGCAGCGCGCGGGTGTACGGATGCAGCGGATCGGCGTAGAGCGTGTCGCGGTCCGCGACCTCCATCACCTTGCCGAGGTACATGACGATGACACGGTCGGAAATGTGCCGCACGACCGCGAGATCGTGCGCGATGAACAGATACGTCAGCCCGAATTTCTGCTGCAGATCTTCGAGCAGGTTGATGATCTGCGCCTGGATCGAGACGTCGAGCGCCGACACCGGCTCGTCGCACACGATGAACTCCGGCTGCATCGCCAGCGCCCGGGCGATGCCCACGCGCTGGCGCTGGCCGCCGGAGAGCTCATGCGGGTAGCGCTCGGCCATGTACTCGAAGAGCCCCACCTGCGTGAGCAACTCGAGCACCTTCGCGCGCGCGGCCCTGCGGTCGGGCGCGAGGCGGTAGACCAGCATCGGCTCCGAGATGATCTCCCCGACGGTCATGCGCGGGTTCAACGAGCTGTACGGATCCTGGAAAATGACCTGCACCTTCCGGCGATAGTCCTTCAGGCGCTGCCCGGTCACGCGCGTCACGTTGGCGCCGTTGAACACGATCTCGCCGGCGGTCGCCTGCTCGAGCCGGAGCAGCGTGCGGCCTACCGTCGTCTTGCCGCAGCCGGATTCGCCTACCAGGCCGAGCGTCTCGCCGCGGTACACTTCGAAGGTGATTCCGTCCACGGCGCGCACCTCGAAGCGCGTGTTCTTGAAGATCTGGAAGCCCGCGCCGACCTCGAAGTAGGTCCGCAGGTCGTGCACCCTCAGGAGCGGCTGCGCGCGATCGACCTGCTTCGTCACCGACCGCTCCCGCCCTGCCTGCGCCAGCCCGAGCCCCTCCGGTCCGACCTGCGACATCTCTTTCGCGCGGATACAGGCCGAATGGCGATGCGGCTCCACTTCGACGATCTCCGGCAGCGCCGCGACGCATTCCGGGAGGCGCGCCGGACAACGCGGCGCGAACCGGCAACCGGGCGGCGGCTCGAGCAGGTTGGGCGGCAGGCCTTCTATCGTCTCGAGCTTGCGGCCGCGCGCGCGGTCGAGGCGCGGCACGGAACGCAGCAGCCCCGCCGTGTAGGGGTGCAGCGGTTTTTCGAACACGTTCCCCGCGCTGCCCTGCTCGGCCAGGCGCGCGGCGTACATCACGTTCACGCGATTGGCGTAGCGGGCGACGATGCCCAGGTTGTGCGTAATGAGGATGAGGGCGATCCCGAGATCGCGCGACAAATCCTTCATGAGCTTCAGGATCTGTGCCTGTATCGTCACGTCGAGCGCGGTCGTCGGCTCGTCGGCGATGATGAGCTTTGGGTTGCAGGAGAGCGCGATCGCGATCATGACGCGCTGGCGCATGCCGCCGGAGAACTGGTGCGGGTACTGGTCGAGGCGGCGCTCGGGGTCGGGAATGCCGACCAGCTTCAAGAGCTCGGTGGCCCGCGCGCGTGCCTGCTGCTCTGTCATCCCGAGGTGTATCAACAGCGGCTCCATGATCTGGAAGCCGATGGTCAGCACGGGGTTCAACGAGGTCATCGGCTCCTGGAAGATCATCGCGATGTCGCGTCCGCGGATCGCGCGCATGTCGTCTTCCGGAAGATCGAGGAGGTTCACTCCCTGGAACAGGATGCGGCCGGCGACGATGCGGCCGGCGGGCTTCGCGAGGAGCCGCATGATGGCGAGCGAGGACACCGACTTGCCGCAGCCGGATTCGCCGACGAGCGCCACCGTCTCGCCGGGCCTGACCTTGTAGGAGATGCCTTCGACCGCGCGCACCACGCCGCGCGTGGTGACGAAGTGTACGTGCAGGTCCTCGACCTCCAGCAGCCATTCGCCCGCGCCGGCGCCGGGCGCGGCGGCGCCGCGCGCTACCGTAGTCTGATCCATCCCCCTCCGCTGAGACCTGCCTGGAAAATCGGACGCTTAGTACTGGTCCGGCAGGCTATTGACCACCATACGGATTGTCAAGTCTCGTCAAACCCGGACGCTGCGCGCCGGTTTAACTCTGCGCGTTCGAACAGACGAATGGCTCGCCGTTCAGCGCGCAGCGCCTCTGGCTAGCCACCAGAGTCAGTTCCTCAGGATTTCCTGTGGGCTTTCGACGACCACGACCGGGGGGGCCTCTGGCTCCGGCGCCGACCAGCTGATCTCTGCCCTGCCTTGCGCGGTACCCATGACCGTAACCTTGGGCTCCGTAGTCCGTGGCCCGGCTGGCTGGCTCGCCGCAGCCGCGCTTTCGGAGTCGCGCCGCTTCCTGTCCGCCTCGTACTTCGCGGTTTCCCGGTAACGCGCCGCATCGTCGAGCCGGACGATGGCCCGCGTCTCGGTACGGCCCTTCGGCTCTCCCTCGGCGCGAACTATCTGCGGCTGGACATCGCTCCTCGCCTGGACTTGAGCTTCAGACCTGCGCGCTGCCGCGGGTGCGCCGGGTTTCGCGCTGGACTTCACGGGATCGTCGATCCGGATGCGTTCGATCTGAATGGGTTCGCCGCGTTCCCCCGCTTCCATATCACCAGCGGCACGGGCCCTGACGAGCTCGACGGTATTGACCGGCACGGCCTGAGTCGAGGGGCCGGGCGCGTCGATGATACGGATGACGGCGGAGGCGCGCTCCTCCGGATTGTCGTTGGCCCCGCCCTGGATCGCGACGGGCCCGCTCACGCCGCCGGTCGCAGTCGTTTGTGCCGACACGGATGCGGCACTCCAAGCCGCGATAACCGCGGCCGCGAGGACGGCGTGTTTTGTTCTCAGCATGACACTCTCCAGATGGATGAAGGCTACCCTGCGAATGAGCAAGGCCCGTGCCATCCACCGAAGCCTTATGAATTCAACGATTTGGAAGACGACGCCGACACGCACCGTCACCCTGCCGCGACGGGCTCGCCGGCGGACCGCCGGAATCCCTGATGCGGCAGCCGGTTAGCGCGTCGTAAACCGGCGACGCGCAAAAAAAAGCCGCAGGAGCCAAGACTCCTGCGGCTGCATGCACCGTCTTTCCCCGGGGAGGGAGGAAGGGAATGGGAAAGACGATCACATGACTACCGAACCTCTGTGTCAGCGGGCCGCGCTGAACGCTTCATTCACCTTGGCTTCTCGCTTACCTTGGCTGCTTCCCAAAGCAATGCGCATGCCATTCACAGGAGTCCTGTCGATTCAATCGATTGGAACGCGCGTGTGCAAACACAGACGTCGCTCCGGCGCGACATCCACGCAGCCGAATGACGGGAAACGTCTACCGGCCAGCGAGTTAGCTGTGTCGCGGCGCGGCGACGCGGGAGCTATGATTCGACGCTGCTGGCACTGCTTCGCCAGAGCAAGGGAGCGATCAACATGCGCTGTCTCATACGGAAAGCGGGGCTCGCGCTGGGGCTGCTTGCCGTGTCCGCCGCCGTCCTCGCGCAAGGCTACCCGCAGAAAACGATCCGCTTCGTCGTACCTTTTCCCCCGGGAGGCGCGACCGACGCACTGGCGCGCATACTCGGCGAAAGAATGTCCGATGCCTGGAAGCAGCCGGTGCTGATCGACAATCGCGCCGGCGCCGGCGGCAACATCGCCGCCGAGATCGTCGCGAAATCCCCGGCCGATGGCTACACCATCATCATCGTGGGAATGTCGCACGCGGCCAACCTCGCGCTGTACTCGAAGCTGGCCTACCACCCCGTGCGGGACTTCGCTCCGGTCACGCAGGCAGTGGCCATGAACATGTTTCTCGTCGTCCATCCATCGCTGCCCGTCAAGTCGGTCAAGGAGCTGATCGCGCTCGCCAAAACAAAACCCGGCGCGTTGAACTACGGCTCCGGCGGCAGCGGCAGCACGCCGCACATGGCGATGGAATTGTTCAAGAGCCTCGCCGGGGTGGACCTGGTACACGTGCCGTACAAGGGCACGCAGTCGGTGATCGGCATCATGCGCGGCGAAGCAGCCATGTTGTTCGAGAACCTGATCTCGGTCGGCGCGCACGTCCAGTCCGGCAAGCTGCGCGCGCTGGCGGTCGGCGCGACGAAGCGCAGCGGAGCGATGCCGGAGCTGCCGACCGTCGCGGAAGCCGGCGTGCCCGGCTACGAGATGGCGGCGTGGTTCGGGGTACTCGCGCCCGCCGGCACGCCGAGGCCCGTCATTGCGGCCCTCCAGCGGGAGATGGCGGGCACGCTGAAACAGCCGGAGGTCAGGGAACGCTTCGCGAAGCTGGGGGCCGAGCCCGTGGGCAGCACGCCGGAGGAGTTCGACGCGCTCATCAAGTCCGAGATCGCGAAGTGGGGGAAAGTGGTCAAGGAAGCCGGACTAAAGGCCGACTGAAAAAGCGGGCCAGATAGTGCGGTTCAGGTGAAGCGGTTCAGGTGAAGCGGTTCAGGTGAAGCGGTTCAGCTAAAGCGGGTCAACCAAAGTTTAGCGGTGGAGTTCGCTGTATCTGCACCGCTGTATCTGCACCGCTGTATCTGCGCCGCCGCATCTGAGACGCTGTTACGCCAAGGCTCGCTCGAGCACCCGAGCGACATGCACCGCTGCGCGTCCCGTCCCATCGTGGATCTGGTGCCGGCAGCTCGTCCCGTCCGCCACGATCAACGCATTGGCATCCGCCGCCCGCACGGCCGGCAGCAGCGCGAGCTCCGCCATCTTCATCGATACGTCGTAGTGCCCGGCGTCGTAGCCGAAGCTGCCGGCCATTCCGCAGCAGCTCGACTCGATCGTCTCGACCGCGAGCCCGGGCACGAACGCGAGCACCCGCTGCACGTCGGGCATGACCGCAAAGGCTTTCTGGTGGCAATGACCGTGCAACAGCGCCTTTTTCTGCGGCAGGGGCTTCAACGCGAGATTCAACCGGCCCGCCACTGCCTCGCGCGCAAGAAACTCCTCGAACAGGCACGCGTTAGCCGCGAGCTTCTGCGCGTCGCCGCCGGGCAGCAGGGAGAGGAACTCGTCGCGCAGTCCCAGCAGGCACGAGGGCTCGAGCCCGATGATGGGCATGCCCTGGTCCAGCGCCGGCCGGAGCGCCTCGATCATGCGGCGCGCTTCCGCTTTCGCTTCGTCCACCAGCCCGCTTGCGAGGAACGTGCGGCCGCAGCACAGCGGCCGGCCCCCGTCGACGGCTTGCGGCAGATGCACCTGATAGCCCGCCGCATTCAGCACCGCCAGCGCGGCCCGCGCGTTCTCCGGCTCGAAGTAGCGGTTGAAGGTGTCCACCAGCAGCACGACCGGTCGTCCGTTGCCCCCTGCCGTTTCATCCATGAACGCGTCGCCGCGCCAGCCCGGCAGCGAGCGCTGCGGCGCAAATCCGAAATGCGCCTTGAATGTCTGCTGCAGCGGGTTCACCAGAAACGAGAAGCGAGAAGCGAGGGACGCGTACCTCGGCAGGTACGCCACGAGACGGTCTTTCAGCGTCATCCCGTGGCGCTGTCGGTAGTGGTACAGGAATTCCACCTTCATCTTCGCCATGTCCACGCCGGTCGGGCACTCGCGCTTGCAGCCCTTGCACGAGACGCACAGGTCCATCGCCGCGTACACTTCTTCGGACGCGAGAGGATCCTCGTTCCCGCGGCCTTCCAGTTGCCCGGAGAGCGCGAGGCGCAGCGTATTCGCGCGCCCGCGCGTCAGATGCTGCTCCTCGCGCGTGACGCGGTACGACGGGCACATGGTGCCGGCGTCGAACTTGCGGCAGTGCCCGTTGTTGTTGCACATCTCCACTGCCTTATCGAGGCCACCCCACTCGCTCCAGTCGAGCGCGGTGCGGATGGGAATGGTCCGGTAATCCGGCTTGTAGCGGAACAGCGCGCGGTCGTCCTGGCTCGTCGGGCGCACGATCTTGCCGGGATTCAACAACCCGTTCGGATCGAAGATGTCCTTGATCTCCTCGAACGCCCGCGTCAGCTTCGGACCGAAGAAAGGCGCTATCCATTCCGAGCGCACCAGACCGTCGCCGTGCTCGCCGGAATACGAGCCCTTGTAGCGCCGGACGAGCTCCGCCGCCTCCTCGGCAATGGCGCGCATCTGCTTCGCGCCCTCCCGGCGCATGTCGAGCACCGGGCGCACGTGGAGGCAGCCGACGGAGGCGTGCGCGTACCAGGTGCCTTTCGTTCCGTGCTTCTCGAAAACGCGCGTCAACTGGTCGGTGTACTCGGCAAGGTGCTCGAGCGGAACCGCGCAGTCCTCGATGAAGGAAACGGGCTTGCCGTCGCCCTTCATCGACATCATGATATTGAGTCCCGCCTTGCGCACTTCCCAGAAGTCGCGCTGCAGGGCGGGATCGGTCACTTCGACCACGCTCCCCGGCAGGCCCAGGTCGCCCATCAATTCGACGAGCTGCTTCAGGCGGCGCAGCTGCTCGTCGCGCTCGTCGCCGGCAAACTCCACCAGCAGGATCGCGTCCGGATCGCCTTTGACGCACTGGTCCACCGTGGCGCGGAACGCGGGATTGCCGCGCGCGAGACCGATCATCGTGCGATCCACCAGCTCCACGGCAGCCGGGCCGAGCTTGACGATATGCTGCGGCGCCTCCATCGAGCGGTAAAAGGTCTGGAAGTGACAGATGCCCAGCGTCTTGTGCTTCGGCAGGGGCGACAGGTTGAGTTGCAGGCGGCGCGACCACGCCAGCGTGCCTTCGGAGCCCACCAGGAGATGCGCCATATTGAAGGGCGAAGGCAGCAGCATGTCGAGGTTGTAGCCGCCGACCCGGCGCAGGAGCTTCGGTACGCGGTGCTCGATCTCCTCTGCCTCGCGCGCCGCAATCGCGCGGATTTTCTTCACGAGCTCGACGTAGCCGCTCGGTCCGGCAAGCTTGCTCACATCGTCCGGCACCGCGCCGAAGGCATATTCCGCGCCATCGGCCATCACGGCGTCGATGGCGCCGACGTTGTGCACCATGTTGCCGTAGCGAATCGAGCGCGAGCCGCAGGAATTGTTGCCGGCCATCCCGCCGAGCGTCGCCTGCGCACTCGTGGAAACGTCTACGGGATACCACAAGCCGTGCGGCCTGAGGAAAGCGTTCAACTGGTCGAGCACGACGCCCGGCTGCACGGTCACGGTGCGCGCGTCCTTGTCGAACGCCAGCACCTGGTTCAGATGCCGGGAGTGATCGATGACGAGCGCCGCGCCCACCGTCTGGCCGCATTGCGAGGTGCCTCCGCCGCGCGGCAGGACCGGCACGCCCTCATCTATTGCGATGTGGAAGGCGGCAAGCGCGTCCTCCTCCGTCCGCGGCACGACCACGCCCACCGGCTCGATCTGGTAAATCGACGCATCCGTCGAATAGCGCCCGCGCGAGGCTGCATCGAACAGTACTTCGCCGCGCACCTCGCGCCGCAATCGAGCTGCCAGGGCCGGGTCGCCGGGTGAGAGTCTGGGCATCGCCGTCAAAAGGATGAAGAGTGAGCCGGGAATTCGAGCAACGTGCCTGTGCACGTTCGAGCCGGCGAACGCCCGACGCGATGCAGCGCGGCGGGCCGGGGTCGAAGACCAACGTGGAAGGATGACCTGGTCTTGTCAGTCGAGCGGGTCATCCTTCATCCTTCCGCCTTCATCCTTTGGTGTTTCATGGCTCGCGACGGGTGTGCCTATAATAGCGCACCCCACTCGGAGACGACCCATGAAGCACCAGAGCGGCCGCCATTTCCTGCAGATCCCCGGTCCCACGAACGTGCCGGATCGCGTGCTGCGCGCGATCGACAGCGCGACGGTGGATCACCGCGGTCCCGAGTTCCAGCAGATGGCGAAGGAAGTGCTGGCGGGATTGAAACAGGTGTTCGGGACGAAATCCCCGGTAGTGATATTCCCGGCCTCCGGGACGGGCGCGTGGGAAGCGGCGCTCGTGAACACGCTCTCGCCCGGCGACAGGGTGCTCATGTACGAGACCGGGCATTTCGCCACGTTGTGGCAGAGCATGGCCGCCAGGCTCGGCCTGGTTCCCGAGTTTGTGGAGGGCGACTGGAGAAGGGGCGCCGATCCGGCGCGCATCGAGGCCCGCCTCGCAGACGACAAGAAGCACGCCATCAAGGCGGTGTGCGTCGTGCACAACGAGACCTCCACCGGCGTCACGTCGCGGGTGGACGAAGTGCGGAAGGCGATCGACCGCGCAAAGCACCCCGCTCTCTTCATGGTGGACACGATTTCGTCGCTCGCCTCCATCGATTACCGCCACGACGAATGGGGCGTGGACGTGACGGTAGCGGGCTCGCAGAAAGGCCTGATGCTCCCGCCCGGCCTGTCGTTCAACGCAGTGTCCGACAAGGCGCTGGCGGCCGGGAAGAGCGCGAAGCTCGCGCGCTCGTACTGGAGCTGGGAAGAGATGATCGCCGCCAACAAGGACGGCTGGTTTCCGTACACGCCGGCGACCAATCTGCTCTACGGCCTGCGCGTTTCGCTCAGGATGCTGGTCGAGGAGGAAGGGCTGGAGAACGTTTTCAAGCGCCACGACCGCCACGCGGAGGCCGCGCGCCGCGCCGTGCGCGCGTGGGGCCTGGAGATCTATTGCGCCAACCCGGCGGAATACTCGAGCTCCCTCACCGCAGTGCTGATGCCGGACGGCCATAGCGAGATCGCGTTCCGCAACGTCGTGCTGGAGCACTTCAACCTGTCGCTGGGCTCCGGTCTGACGAAGCTGCGCGACAAGGTGTTCCGCATCGGGCATCTCGGAGACTTCAACGACCTCATGCTCTGCGGGACTTTGTGCGGCATCGAGATGGGGCTGGAGCGCGCCGGTGTGCCCCACCAGAAGGGCGGCGTGGACGCCGCCCTGCAGTACCTCGCGGCGCCGGACAGCGCCGCCAGCAGGAAGCGTGCGGCGGCCTGAGCGCTGCTCGAAAGGATGAAGGATGAACGTGGAAGGATGACCTGGTTTTTCAGTAAAGAGTAAAGCGGGTCATCCTTCATCCTTCCGCCTTCATCCTTCGCCCCGACTTATCCACTGCCCCGAAAGTATCCCGTCCATGAAGCTACGCGATCGTATTGGTATAGATATCAGCCGCCGCCTGAAGCTCGAGGACGCCATCGAGTGGGCGGCGAAGAACGAGCTGCGTCACATCGACATCCAGCTCGACGTCGGAGAGAACGCGCTGCCGAAATTCGACACGAAGCGCTGCGCGGGCGTGCGCAAGCTCCTCGACAAGCACGGCATCGGCCTGGGGCTCCATAGCAATTCCGCGGTGAACGTCGCCGAGTACTCCCCCATAGTCTCCGACGCCGTGACCGACTACCTCAAGCGCTACGTCGACATGGTCCCGAAGCTCGGCGCGAGCTGGACAGAGATGCACGCGGGCTACCACTTCACGAGGGACAAGGAACGGCGGATGGCGGCCGGCCGGGAACGGCTCAAGCGCGTCGTGGAGTACGCCGGGAAGAAAAAGGCGCTGGTGCTGCTCGAGAATCTCAACAAGGAGCCCGCGGACGCCGAAGTCCATTACCTCGCGCATACCGTCGAGGAGTGGCAGTACTACTGGGACATCAAGGCGCCGAATTTCAGGCTGTGCTTTACGGTGAATCACGCGCATCTCGTTCCGGAAGGCATGGAGGGTTTCATCGAGGCGCTCAACTTCAAGCGGGTCGGCGAGGTCAGGCTTGCCGACACCTGGAGGAACGGCTACGAAATCCACCTGGCGCCGGGCAAGGGCGACATGGATTTCGGCACGATGTTCAAGCTGATCGAGGGCAAGGGCTATCGTGGCTACTACACCAACGCCTTCGCCGATCTCGATGTCATGCTCGCCGGACGCGACTACCTGGTGGAAAAGGCGCGCGCTGCGGGCGTCAAGGTCGACTGACGTCGAACAAGGATGAGGGATGAAGGATGAGGGATGACCCGGCAGGGCTGAGCAAGGTCATCCTTCCACGTTCCACGTTCATCCTTCAGGGATAGCCGACCATGCTTCGTTCTGCCATCACTACGCTCATCTCCGTACTGTGCGTGCTGGCTCCGGCATCGACCGCGGCAGCCGACCGCTACCCGACCCGCCCGATCCGCCTCATCGTCGCGTTCGCACCAGGCGGGGGAAACGACATCGCCGCGCGGAGTCTGACCGACGGGCTCGCCAGGGACCTGGGCCAGATGGTGATCGTGGACAACCGTCCGGGCGCGGGCAGCGTGCTCGGCACCGAGATAGCCGCCCGGGCAAGCGCCGACGGCTACACGTTGCTCATGGGCAACGTCGCGATGGCCTTCAACGTGGCGCTCTACCGTAAGCTGCCGTTCGATACGCTGCGCGACTTCGCGCCGATCTCTCGCGTTGCCGATCAGCCCAACATCCTGGTCGCGCATGCCGCGCTGCCCGCGAAGTCGTTCAAGGAATTCGTCGCCCTCGCGCGCGCGCAGCCGGGGAAGCTCACTTACGGGTCGGCGGGACTGGGCTCCGGCACGCATCTCGCGATGGAGCTGCTCATGATGTCGCAGGGGTTGAGCTTGGTCCACGTGCCGTACAAAGGCATCGGGCCCGCGGTGACGGCGGTCGCCGGCAACCAGATTTCCGTGCTCCTCTCGACTTTCGCGTCAGCGCTACCGCACGTGAAAGCGGAGCGCCTGCGCGCGTACGGGGTAACCAGCCAGAAGCGCGCCGCGACGCTCCCCGAGGTGCCGACGCTCGCGGAGGCGGGCGTGCCCGGATACGAGTACACCACGTGGTACGGACTGCTCGCGCCGGCCGGCGTGCCGCAGCCCATCGTCGAGCGGCTCAACAAGGCCACCGCCGCCGCGCTGGCGAACCCCGAGATCCAGCAGCGCTTCGTCTCGCAGGGGCTGGACCCGAGGACGTCCACCCCGGCCGACTACGCGGCGCTCTTCAAGTCCGAAGTGGAGAAGTGGACCAGGGTCGTGCGCGAAGCGAAGATCGAGCAGCAGTAGCCGCGTAGCAAACGTCCGGGTCAATCCCACGACCGGTCGCCCTCCATCCCGCAACCTCCGCCGAGGCCCTTCCGGCGCCGCGGGGAAGTCTATATCCTGAGATCGTCGCTCATATTCTGGACCCCTGGTCCGGAGTTGGCGCGCCAACGTTTCCGTCCCCAGCCGGCCGGAACGCCAAAACAGTTCAGGAGGAGAAGACCATGCTTCGTCCCGCCAGCTTTTCCCTGTTCCAGGCACTGCTGTGCGCGTCGTTCGCCGCTCCGGCCGCAGCCGCCGACGACTACCCTAACCGACCGATACGCCTCATCGTGCCGTTCGCGCCGGGCGGCGGTACCGACATCAACGCGCGCATCCTGTCCGATCCGATCGGAAAGACGCTCGGCCAGACGATCGTCATCGACAACCGGCCTGGCGCCGGCAGCAGCATCGGCTCCGACATCGCCGCGAAGTCCGTCCCCGACGGCTATACGCTGCTCCTCGGCACGATCAGCCTCACCATCAACCCGGCGGTCTACAAGAAGCTGCCGTTCGACGCCCAGCGCGATCTCATTCCGATCACGCAGGTGTCGGACCAGCCGAGCATACTCGTGGTGCATCCATCGCTCCCTGCGAAAACGTTCCAGGATTTCATCGCGCTCGCGCGCGCGCAGTCGGGAAAGGTCACCTTCGGCAGCGCGGGCCACGGCACCGGCTCGCATCTCGCGACGACGCTTCTGATGCTCAACATCAACGCGGAAGGGATACACGTGCCGTTCAAGGGAACCGGCCCGGCTCTGAATGCGCTCCTTTCGAACGAGCTCACGATCTACATGTCGACCTTCGCGTCCGCGTTGCCGCACGTCAAGTCGGAGCGCCTGCGCCCGTACGCGGTGACGACCTCCTACCGCGCGGGACCGCTGCCCGACGTGCCCACGCTTCAGGAATCGGGCATGAAAGATTTCGAATACGCCGCCTGGTACGGCATGTTCGCGCCGGCGGGCACGCCGCGCCACATTATCGACAAGGTCTACAAGGCGACGGTCGGCGCGCTGGAATCGCCGATGGTGAAACGCCTTTACATCGAGCAGGGCCTGAACGCCAAGCCGAACACCCCCGCACAGTTCGCCGAGTACATGGCTTCCGAGAAGAAGAAATGGGCGAGCGTCGTGCGCCGGGCGAATATCCAGCAGCTCTAGCGTGGCAGAATAGCCGGCACCCCCGCACATACAGGAGGAGCAAACCGTGCGCCACCGACTGGCAGTCGCTGCACTTGCCGCGGCGCTCGCCTGTCCGCAGCCTGCGACGAGCGCCGAGCAATACCCGGCGCGGCCGGTGCGCATGGTTGCGCCGTTTCCGCCCGGAGGCGGCGCCGACATCACCGGGCGCATACTCGCCGACGGACTCGGGCCGGCGCTCGGCCAGACCGTGGTCGTGGACAACCGCGGTGGCGCCGCGAGCATACTCGGCACCGACATCGTCACCAAGGCCGCGCCCGACGGCTACACCCTGCTGCTCGGTCCCATCAGCCTGGCTTTCAACGCCGCCCTATATCGCAAGCTCCCGTACGACGCGCTGCGCGACCTGGCCCCGATCTCGCTCGTCGCCGACCAGCCCAATATCCTGGTCGCCCATCCCTCCGTGCCCGCGAAGTCGTTCAAGGAATTCATCGCGCTTGCGCGCGCGCAGCCCGGCAAGTTCACCTACGGCTCGGCCGGCAGCGGCACGGGCACGCACCTCGCGATGGAGCTCCTGCTCATGTCGCAGAAGGTGGTGATGGTGCACGTGCCGTACAAGGGCGCCGCGCCCGCGCTGACCGGCGTCATCGGCAACGAAGTCTCGGCGTTCCTCTCCACCTTCGCTTCCGCGCTGCCTCTTGTGAAGTCCGAGCGGCTGCGTGCGTTCGGCGTGACCTCCGCGCAGCGCGCCGCCACCTTGCCCGATACTCCCACGATCGCGGAGGCGGGGGTTCCCGGCTACGAGTACACCACCTGGTACGGCTTCCTCGCGCCTGCCGGCACCCCGCGCGCCATCGTCGAGAAACTGAACCGCGCCACCGTCGAGGTGCTGGGCTCGCCGAAGGTCGCCGAGCGTTACGTGGGGCAGGGCCTGACGCCGATTCCTTCCACGCCCGCTCGATTCGCCGATCACTTGAAGAGAGAAACCGAGAAGTGGACGAAGGTGGTGCGCGACGCGAAGATTCCACTCCAGTAGCGTCATGCTACGTAGCGCGCTTACCTTGCTGCTCCTGGCCCTGCTCGCAGCGCCCGCGGCCGCGGCCGAACGCTACCCCGCAAGGCCGATCCGCCTCGTCGTGCCAGCCGCGCCCGGCGGCGGCACCGACATCATCGCGCGCATCCTCGCCGACGCGCTGGCGCCGGCGCTCGGCCAGACGGTCGTGGTGGACAACCGCGCGGGGGCGGGAACCACGCTCGGCGCCGACATCGTCTCCAAGGCTGCGCCCGACGGCCACGTTCTGCTCATTTCGCCAAACGCCCTGGCGTTCAACGTCGCGCTATACCGGAAGCTGCCCTACGACACGCTGCGCGATTTCGCTCCCATCGCGCTCGTCGCGGACCAGCCCAACATCCTGGTCGTCCATCCGTCGCTGCCCGCGAAGACCTTCCAGGACTTCATCGCGCTCGCGCGCTCGCAGCCGGGCAAGCTCGTCTACGGCTCCGGCGGGACCGGTGTCGGCTCGCATCTCGCGATGGAGTTGCTGCTCCTGTCCCGGAAGATAGAGCTCGTGCACGTGCCGTACAAGGGCGTCGGGCCGGCCGTCACCGCATTGCTCGGCAATGAGGTCTCCGCGCTCCTGTCGACCTTCGCCTCGGCGCTCCCGCACGTAAAGTCCGGCCGGCTGCGCGCGCTCGGCGTCACCTCCGCCCAGCGCGCTCCCGCGCTGCCCGATACCCCCACCATCGCCGAATCGGGCGTTCCCGGTTACGAGTACGGCACCTGGTACGGCCTGCTCGCCCCGGCGGGCACACCGCGCGCGACCATCGAAAGATTGAACCGCGTCACCGTCGAGGCGCTCGCTTCCCCGAAGACCGCGGAGCGCTTGCTCGGCCAAGGTCTCACGCCGACCCCTTCCACGTCCGCGGAATTCAGCGCGCGCCTTAAGTCCGAAACCGGGAAATGGATCCGGGTCGTGCGCGAAGCGAAGATTCCGCAGCAATGACGGCTGACCAGTGACCGGTGACCGGTGACCGGTGACCAGTGCAGGGTATATAGTGACCCGCGGCAGAACGAACGGGGTGCACAGAAGCTGAGTCGCCCAAAAAAGCACTCAGGAGGAGCGTCATGAAGATCGGCATCACCATTGCCGCCGCGATGGCGGCGCTGCTTGCATCCATTGCAGATGCGCAGACTTATCCGCAGAAGACCATACGGGTAGTGGTCGGCTTCGCTCCCGGCGGCGGCACCGACATCGTCGCGCGCATCATCGGCGCCAAGCTCTCCGAGACCTGGGGCCAGCCGGTGGTGGTGGACAACCGCGCGGGCGCGACCGGGACGATCGGCGCCGACATCGTTGCGAAATCGCCGCCCGACGGCTACACGCTGATCATGGGGCACGTGAATTCACACGGCATCGCGCCCAACCTCTTCAAGAAACTGCCGTACGACGCGCAGCGGGATTTCGCGATGGTCGCGTACGTCGGCTACGTGCCCAACGTGCTCGTGGTGCACCCGTCGATCCCGGCAAGGAACGTGAAGGAGCTGATCGCGATCGCCAAGGCGCGGCCGGGCCAGATGAGCTACGCCTCGTCGGGCGTCGGCAGCACGCAGCACCTCGCGGGTGAGATGCTGAAGCTCCTCGCCGGCATCGACATCCTGCACGTGCCGTACAAGGGCAGCGGCCCGGCCGTGGTGGACCTGATTGCGGGACACGTCGTCATGAACTTCGACACCATGCCGCCGGTGCTGCCGCATATCCGGTCCGGCAGGATGCGCGCCCTCGCCGTCACCACCCCGAAGCGCGCCGGCCCGTTGCCGGACGTGCCGACGATGGTCGAAAGCGGCCTCAAGGGCTTCGAGATGACGAACTGGTACGGCGTGATGGCGCCGGCGAAAACGCCGCGCGAGGTCGTGGCGAAGCTGAACGGAGAAATAAACAAGATCATGGGGCTGCCCGAGCAGAAGGCCAAGCTCGAGGAGGTCGGCACGCAGCTCGACCCGATCAGCACCGAGCAGTTCACGAAGTTCCTCGCGAGCGAGATCGCCAAGTACGCGAAGCTCGTCAAGGCGAGCGGGGTGACTATAGAACAGTGACCGGTGGGAGAGCCGGGAAAGGATGAAGGCGGAAGGATGAAGGATGACCGTCAAGCTTCGCTTGACAGCATTCGTCCTGGCCTTTCACTGACGTCCGGCCAGACTCCGCCCGGACGTGGTGCAAGGGCCGGACTTGGTGAGTACACGCGGTAGCGTGGGGTCATCCTTCCACGTTCATCCTTCATCCTTCGGTTTTCAGTCGACCTTCGCCCCCGACGTCTTGACGGCGCGCGACCACCTGGCGGCTTCGCTCGCGATGAATGCGGCAAATTCCTCGGGCGTGTTGCCGCGCGCCTGGAGGCCCTGGTTGAAAAGGCCGTCGCGCACTTCCTTCGTCTGCAGGGCCTTCACCGCCTCTGCGTTCAGGCGCTTCACCACGTCGGCCGGGGTCCCGCGCGGCGCAACGAGCCCCATCCACGCGACGACCTCGTATCCCGGCAGCCCCGCCTCCGCGGCAGTGGGGAGATCGGGAAGCTGGGGATGCCGCTGCGCGGCGGCGACGGCGAGGGGCCTGATTCTCCCCGCCTGGACGTGCTGCGCCATCGGGTAGAGCTGCTCGACCATCACCTGTATGCGTCCCGTGAGCAGATCGATCACCGCGGCGGCCGCGCCCTTGAAGGGAACGTGAACCAACTTCACGCCGGCGGCGGTGTTGAGCATCTCCCCGCCGATGTGCAGGGGCGTGCCGCTCCCGCCGGAGCCGAAGTTCAGCTCTCCCGGCTTCGCCTTCGCGAGCGCGATCAGCTCCTTCAGCGATCTCGCGGGCAGCGAGGGATGCACCACGATGAGGAACGGCGCCGTCGCGATCAGGGTCACGGGCGCGAACGACAGCGGATCGTAGCCGGGATTCGCGTAGAGGCTGGGCGAGATGCTGAGCGTGGTCGTGCTCGCGAGGAGCAGCGTGTAGCCGTCGCCCGGCGCCTTCGACGCCGCGGCGGCCCCGATCGTGCCCCCCGCCCCGGGGCGGTTCTCGACGATCACCTGCTGGTTGAGCCCCGCTGCAAGATGCTGCGCCATCGTGCGCGCCAGGAAATCGGGCGGCCCGCCCGGCGCCAGCGGCACGATGATTCTGACCGTTTTCGCGGGATACCCCTGCGCCCATGCGCCGGCATGCCAGAGGATGGACGGCACCGGGAGCGCGAACACCAGCACTGTGAGTCGACGTGCAAAGGTGGCTGTATCCCTCATCGATCCTCCGCGTCGAAGCGAGCCGTCGCAGTGGCGCATAGAATAGACCCGGAACCGAATGCTTGTCATATTCCGGACCGGTATTGAAGGGCAGGTAAGGCACATCAGGCTTCTGATCGCATCGCTGTTGCAGCTATCGATCGGGATCGCGATGCTGCTCACGCCCGTCCACGCCTGGACGCAGGCCGACTATGCCCGCGAGCAGCGCTGGGCGGACGAGATAGCCCCCGCCATCGTCGTCGGCGATCCGGTGCGGCTCGAGTCGAGGTCGGGCCGCAAATTCCTCGCGATCTACACGGCCGCGCCGAAAGCCGGCGGCGGCGTCATCGTCGTGCACGGACTGGGCGTGCACCCGGACTGGGGCCTCATCGGCACGCTGCGCAGCCGTCTGCCGGAGCACGGCTACGCCACCCTCTCCGTGCAGATGCCCGTGCTCGCGGCGGGCGCGCCCGGCGAGCAATACCCGCCGCTCTTCCCGGAAGCGGCCGAGCGCCTGGCCGCCGCGGTTACGCATCTGCACGGCAAAGGGTTTGAGAAGATCGCGATCGTGTCCCACAGCATGGGCGCGCGCATGAGCAACTATTTTCTGAGCCACGCGGCGAACGCGGGGGTGGCCGCGTGGATCGCGATCGGGCTGCCCGGCCTCGTCAGCGAACCCGCTGCCGTGAAGATTCCCGTCCTCGACCTCTACGGCGAGAAGGACTACGCGGCCGTGCTCGGCAACGCGGGGACGCGCGCCACCGCCCTCCGGGGCATCCGCGGTTCGGCGCAGGTGGAGGTCGCCGGTGCCGACCATTTCTTCGCCGGCCGGGAGGACGAGCTCGTACGGCAGGTCAGACTTTTCCTCGAAAGGCGCCTGCGGTAGTAAGCTTACGTGCGTGCAGTGGCCCCTCGCACTTACCACCCCGCTGTTGCTCGCCGGCGAGCCGAGCCGCGGCCACCGTGCGGCCTGGGCAGTGGCGTGCGGCGCGCTGGTGGGCGTGATCGCCTTCGTCGACTACGTCACCGGCTACGAGCTGAACCTTTCCATTCTGTACCTCGCGACGGTGTGTCTCGCCACCTGGATGCTGGGACGCACCGCCGGCATCGTGTTCTCGCTCGCCGCGGTGGCCGCGTGGCTCGTCGTCGATATCTTCACGTCCCACGGCTACACGCACTGGTTCTACCGCTACTGGGAAATGGTGATACGGATTGTCACGTGGCTCGGCTTCGCGCTGCTGCTCGACCGGTTGAAGACCGCGCTGGCGCATGCCGACGAGCGCTTCGTGACGGTGCTGGCGCGCCTCGATGCGGCGGTCTACGTCGCGGATTCCGAGTCGGGCGCGCTGCTCTACATGAACCATCATTGCGAGGAGGCGTTCGGGCGCGGCCTCACCAACGTGCGCGAAATCGAGCGGCGCTGGCACGCGGCGGGCGCCGCGTACCGTCCGCTGTCCGCGGGCGCGGGCGGTCCGCAGCAGGAACTGCAGGACTCCGTGTCCGGCCGCTGGTACCTGCTGGCGGCGCGCGCCATAAGATGGATCGACGGGCGGCCCGTGGGCCTCTACATCGCGACCGACGTGACCGACCGCAAGCGCACGGAGGAGCTCGCCCGCCGGCAGGAGGAGCGCCTCGAGATGACTTCGCGCCTCACCACGCTGGGCGAGATGGCCTCCACGCTGGCGCACGAGATCAACCAGCCGCTGACCGCCATTGCCAGCTACTGCATGGGCTGCGTGCGGCGGCTGCGTTCGGGCGAATGGAAGCGCGAGGACCTGCTCGACGCGCTGCAGAAATGCGCGGCCCAGGCCGAGCGCGCCGGCGGCATCATCCAGCGCGTGCGCGAATACCTGCGCAAGCGTGACCCCGCGCCCACCGCGTGCGACGTCAATGCGCTGATCGCTTCGGTGACAGGCATGATCGAGGCTGAAGCGGCGCGGCGCGGCGCGCGCGTGCGGCTGGCTCTCGACCCGCAGGTGCCGGCCATCCTCGCGGATCGCATCATGATCGAGCAGGTGCTCCTGAACCTCGCGAAGAACGGCCTCGAAGCGATGCAGCACACGCCCGCCGGCGCCCGCGAGATCACCATCGCAACCACCTCCGACGAACGCAACCTGGTGAGCGTGGAAGTCTCCGATTGCGGCAGCGGCCTGCCTCCCCAGTTGAGGGAGAATCTCTTCGTGCCGTTCTTCACGACCAAGCCCGAGGGCATGGGCATGGGGCTCAACATCTGCCGCTCGATCGTCGAGCGCCACGGCGGGCGGCTCACGGCAGCGCCCGATCCCGGCGGCGGAACCCGCATGCGCTTCACCCTGCCGGCGGCGCGCCCGTGACCGGCACCGCGCGCACCGGCCCCGTCTACGTCGTGGACGACGACGACGCGCTGCGTGATGCGCTGCGCTTTCTCCTGGAGTCCGCAGGCTACAGCGCCGAGACCTTTGCCGAAGCCGAGCAGTTTCTGGCGGTGCCGCGTCTCGCCCCGGGCTCGTGCATCATCCTCGATGTGCGCATGCCCGGCATGAGCGGCATCGAGCTGCAGCACGAGCTGGCGCGGCGCGGCTCCATCCTGCCGATCATCTTCCTCACCGCCCACGGTGATGTGCCGATGGCGGTCACCGCGGTGAAGCAGGGCGCGTTCGATTTCATCGAGAAGCCGTTCGAGGACGAGCGCCTGCTCCGGCTCGTCGACGAGGCGCTGAAGCTCGACGCGGCGGCGCGCGAGCGTCGTGCGCGCCAACTCACCGCCGTGGCGCGGCTCGATACGCTCACGCCGCGCGAGCGGGAAGTGCTCGATTGCGTGGTCGCCGGCAAGCTGAACAAGCGCACCGCCGAGGAGCTGGGAATCAGCATCAAGACCGTGGAAGCGCACCGGGCGAAGCTGATGCAGAAGCTCCACGTGGATTCCACCGCGCAACTCGTGCGCCTCGTCATCGACGGCCACTCGGCCCGATAGCTCTTACCGCGAATTAATCGACCTGGCGGCATGCCGGCGGCCAGGTTCCCCCATGTGCGTGCCCGTAGCCCGGTAACTGCGGGTTTTCCCTAATAGCCGGGAGGCACGCCCGATGTTCACAATCCGAGACCCGCGCTGATAAGACCAAAACTCATTGGAACAGCGCGGCCCCAAACACCCCCGCAAGCGCCTACAGGAGGAGTATCTGATGAAGGGTTCTCTGCTCGACAACAAGGATTTCCTATCCGGCCTGCACTTTCTGTTCTTCGGCGGCATCGGCTGGTGGATGGCCCGCGACTACCCATTCGGATCGGCGTTGCGCATGGGCCCGGGGTATTTCCCGACCGTGCTGAGTGTCATCATGCTCATAGCCGGAGTCTGGTTCGTAATCAAAGGTATACGAGCACATGACCCCGTGGGGGGCAACTGGTCATTGCGGGCGCTCATCGTGCTGCCGATCTCGACGATTCTGTTCGGCTGGCTGATGGAAGAGTCGGGATTCGTCGCCGCGATGGTCGCGCTGTGCTTCGTGTCGGCGGCATCGGGGCGGGGCTTCAAGTGGCTGGAGGTCACGCTCCTCACCATCGGGCTGACCGTTACCTGCGCGGCGGGCTTCATCTACGGATTGGGCCTGCCCTACCCGATGATCAAAGGCGTGTGGGGATACTGAGATGGAACTGTTCAATAACCTCATCTTCGGTTTCTCCGTTGCGCTGACCTGGCAGAATCTGTGGTTCTGCTTCATCGGCTGCTTCCTCGGCACGCTGATCGGCGTGCTGCCGGGCATCGGGCCGCTCGCGACGATCGCGATGCTGCTCCCGATCACCTTCAACCTCCCGCCGGTTGCGGCGCTGATCATGCTGGCCGGCATCTACTACGGCGCCCAGTACGGCGGCTCGACCACGGCCATCCTGGTCAATCTCCCGGGTGAAACCTCGGCGGTCGTGACCTGTATCGACGGCTACCAGATGGCGCGCCAGGGCCGCGCGGGGCCGGCGCTCGCCATCGCCGCCGTGGGATCGTTCTTTGCCGGGACCGTGTGCACGCTGATCATTGCGCTCTTCGGCCCGCCCCTCGCGGAGCTCGCCTTGAAGTTCGGCGCGCCCGAGTACTTCTCGCTGATGCTGATGGGCCTCGTCGCGGCCGCCGTGCTGGCGCAAGGGGACATGATCAAATCGTTGACGATGGTGGCGATGGGCCTGCTGCTCGGCATCGTGGGCACCGACGTCAATTCCGGCATGGCGCGCTACAGCTTCGGCATCGCCGAGTTGACCGACGGCATCGGCTTCATCGTCATCGCCGTCGGCGTCTTCGCGATCGGGGAGATCATAGGCAACCTCGGCCAGCCGGACGAGAGCACGGTGTTCACGGCCGAGATCAAGGGTCTCATGCCCACGATAAATGACCTGAAAATCTCCGCAGCACCGATCATGAGGGGCACGCTCATAGGCGCGTTCTTCGGCGTCCTGCCCGGTACCGGGCCGGCGATCGCCTCGTTCTCCTCCTACATGGTGGAGAAGAAGCTTGCCAAGGATCCGTCGCGCTTCGGCAAAGGAGCAATTGAGGGCGTGGCTGGTCCGGAGTCGGCGAACAACGCCGACGCCCAGTGCAAGTTCATCCCCATGCTGACGCTCGGCATTCCGGCGAGCGCGGTGATGGCGCTGATGCTGGGCGCCTTGACCATACAGGGCATCGCGCCCGGACCGCAAGTGATGACTCAGAAACCCGACCTCTTCTGGGGCCTGGTGGCGAGCATGTGGATCGGCAACCTGATGCTGGTCATCCTCAACCTGCCGATGGTGGGGATGTGGGTACAGTTGCTGAAGGTGCCCTACCGGCTGCTGTTTCCGGCAATCATGGCGTTCTCCTGCATCGGCATCTACAGCGTGAACAACAGCTCGATGGAGCTGTATCTCACGGCGCTCTTCGGCGTCATCGGCTTCTTCTGGATGAAGACCGATTGCCCGCCAGCGCCGATGCTGCTCGGGTTCGTGCTGGGGCCGTTGATGGAGGAGAACCTGCGGCGGGCGCTGCTGATTTCCCGCGGCGATCCGTCGGTGTTCGTCACCCGGCCAATCAGCCTCGGGTTCGTGATCGCCACGGTGCTGATCATCATCGTCATGGGCCTGCCGGCAATACGGGCAAAGCGTTCTGCCATCACCGACGTCGCGAGTTGACGCTTCCAGCTACCCTGCAACGCGATGACAACGGCGCCCGGAAGGGCGCCGTTTTGTTTTCTACGGTCCACTGAGCGGCAGTCTGCCGCCGTGCACCTCGGGCACAGCGGGCCTTCAGCGCCTCCCGGGCCTCCGCCCGCGCCATGAAACGCCCTAAAGTGGCATTCGGGTTTTCCCTTGCACAGTCGTGGGGTTTTCCCTAATATCCGTCCCGTGGACGCGGCTATCGAGGGAGAGCCGGGTTCGCTACTGCAAGAGTCATCCAGTCTGCCGCATAGAGCAGAGCCAGGGTTGCCTGCGGAGGAGTTCGGCGTTAAATAACAACGGTTTAGTTTACCGATTGGTAATAGAGGTTGCGGCCTGCCCGAGGCGTCACGGCCCCGGCGCTGGATGGAGGGCAAGCCGCCGCCGATGTGGAGAGGGCCGGTTAAATAACAGAAGAGAGGAAGGCGCCGTACCACACCGGGGTTCCCCGCATGACCACGGGTGGACGCGCGCGTTCAGCATCGGAGGCTCTGCATGAAATTCGATTGGCGCAATAACCGGGATTTCTGGGCCGGCGTGGTGTACATCGCGCTCGGCGCCGCGGGAATGTGGATGGCCCGCGATTATCCGTTCGGCAGCGCGCTGCGCATGGGACCGGGTTACTTCCCCATGGTGTTGGGCGGCTTGATGATCGCGTTCGGCATCGCCGTTCTGCTGATGGGCATTGCCAACAAAGAGCAGATAAAGCCGGGCGTGTCGTGGCGCGCGCTGGTCGTGCTGCCGCTGGCGACGTTCGTGTTCGGGTGGGTCATGGAAGAATGGGGATTCATACCCGCGATGGCGCTCCTGATTCCCCTCTCCGCCGCGTCGGGCAACGAATTCAAATGGGGTGAGGTCATCCTGCTTACCGTCGGCCTGACCGTCATCTGCACCGGCGTCTTCATCTACGGTCTGGGCCTGCCGTACCCGCTGGTCAAGGGCTTCTGGGGATAACAACATGGAACTTTTCAACAATCTGATCTTCGGCTTCGGCGTCGCGCTGACGTGGCAGAACCTGTGGTTCTGCTTCATAGGGTGCTTTCTCGGCACGCTGATCGGCGTGCTGCCGGGAATCGGTCCGCTCGCGACCATCGCGATGCTGCTCCCGATCACCTTCAACCTGTCGCCGATACCGGCGCTCATCATGCTCGCCGGGATCTACTACGGCGCGCAGTACGGCGGCTCGACCACCGCCATACTGGTCAATCTCCCCGGGGAAACCGCCGCGGTCGTCACCTGCATAGACGGCTACCAGATGGCACGACAGGGTCGAGCGGGACCGGCGCTGGCGATCGCCGCCATCGGCTCGTTCTTCGCCGGCACGGTGTGCACCCTGATCATCGCGCTCTTCGGCCCGCCGCTCGCCGAGGTCGCACTCAAGTTCGGCGCGCCCGAGTACTTCTCCCTGATGCTGATGGGGCTGGTCGCGGCGGCGGTGCTGGCCGGCGACAACATGATCAAGTCGCTGGCGATGGTGGTGGTGGGGCTGCTCCTCGGCATCGTCGGCACCGACGTCAACTCCGGCATGGCGCGCTACAGCTTCGGCGTTGCCGAGCTGACCGACGGCATCGGCTTCATCGTCATCGCCGTGGGCGTGTTCGCGATCGGCGAGATCGTGCAGAACCTCGGCGACCCGGAAGAGCGCAAGCTGGTATCGTCCAAGATAACCGGGCTCATGCCGACGCTGGAAGACCTGAAGATGTCCTTCTGGCCGATCGTGAGAGGCACGGGTATCGGCGCGTTCCTCGGCGTGCTGCCCGGCACCGGGCCGGCGATCGCCTCGTTCTCCTCCTACATGGTGGAGAAGAAAATGGCCAAGGACCCGTCCCGCTTCGGCAAGGGCGCGATCGAAGGCGTGGCCGGCCCCGAGTCCGCGAACAACGCGGACGCCCAGTGCAAGTTCATCCCGACGTTGACCCTCGGCATACCGGCCAGCGCGGTGATGGCGCTGATGCTGGGCGCGCTCACGATACAGGGCATCGCCCCGGGGCCGCAGGTGATGACCCAGAAACCGGATCTGTTCTGGGGCCTCATCGCCAGCATGTGGGTCGGCAACCTGATGCTGGTGCTGCTCAACCTGCCGATGGTCGGGATGTGGGTCCAGCTCCTGAGAGTGCCCTACCGGATGCTGTTCCCCGCGATCATGGCGTTCTCGTGCATCGGCGTCTACAGCGTGAACAACAGCGCGTACGAGGTGTATCTGACCGCGCTCTTCGGCGTCATCGGCTTCATGTGGATGAAGCTGGAAATGCCGCCGGCGCCGATGCTGCTGGGCTTCGTGCTGGGACCCTTGATGGAAGAGAACCTGCGGCGCGCGCTCCTGATCTCCCGTGGCGATCCGACGGTGTTCTTTACGCGCCCGATCAGCCTGGGCTTCATGATCGCGACGGTGCTGATCGTCATCGTCATGGTGCTGCCGGGGATCAGGGCAAGGCGGGCGCAGATTTCCGAGCCCTCCAGCTCCGGCACCGCCTGACGACGCGCTCCATCTTCGCGTGAAGAAACGGCGCCTGATGGCGCCGTTTTTCTATGGGCTCCCTTGCACTCACAGCGCGTTGCGCAAGGAGCGCAGCAACGCGTCGGTCATCTCGTCAAGCGGATCGATGACGACCGACGCGCCGAATTCCTCCAGCCACGCGCGCTCCGCCTCGCTGCCGGCGACGGCGACGATGGCGATACGCGGACTCACTTCGCGCGCGGCGATGCATATTCTCATTTTCTCGGAAAGCACGGCATTCGTGACAACGATGACTCTCGCTGCGGCCACGCCGGCGGAGCGCAGCACTTCCTGGCGCCCGGCGTCACCGAAAACCGTGGCGATGTCGCGGGTGCGCAGCGTTTCGAGCGTCTCGAGCCCGTTGTCGACCACGCACACGCGCACGCCGCTGTCGGCGCACCGCTGCGCG
>Ga0075418_10001277_pt1 | contig 28444 bp, 53 predicted proteins | sample SoiMetdeltSBSDD2_FD_81776 | JGI IMG/M metagenome (GOLD analysis project Ga0075418, IMG submission 81776) | Bulk soil microbial communities from a Populus tree surrounding site in Tennessee, USA - Soil MetaG P. deltoides SBSDD2 | ecosystem: Environmental > Terrestrial > Soil > Tree plantation... | reverse complement strand
TAGTTCGTACCTCACGCCTCACTCCTCCTGGCCTCTGCTGTGGCCTCCTCCCGCCAAACCCGCTTGATGCTACTGAGCGCCTCAGTAGCGGTGATATCCCCCCGATCTAGGGCTCGGAGGATGCCCTTGATTCTCTTGAGCGTTCGGTCGTTGGAGGGCTTGGTGCCCTTGATCGATCCTTCCATCGCTTCTCCTTTCGGGTTATGGGGTGGCTTCGCACCCGCTGGGTGCCAACGTGGCACCTTAGTGGGGCCTTCAATTGGTGAAGGCCCCACCGGGCTACGGCGTTGCCTTGTCCTGCATGTCCCTCTGATAGAGGCCCGTCACGAACCCGTGATAGTACGCGACCTCAGTTGCGTACGGGACGTGGCCCTTGTTGTAGTACAGCAGGGTGATGAAGATTGGCGAGATCCACAGCTCGGTCCCAAGTGGGACAATGGGCTTGAGGTCGCCGTAGATCGCCTCGGTCAGGTCACAGTGAGCGTCGGACTCCACCATGAGATGGAGGGCGTCTGCCCACTGTGCCCCATCCATATGGGGGTTCGTTTTCACGAAGTGGTGAAGCGCGCCCTCCGCACGCTTGGGCAGGTACTTCTGGATCGCGAGGCATATGTCTGTGCTATGCATTGGTTCTCCTATTCTGTGGATGGGATTCGACATGATGCCCGGGGCACAAGGACAGCTCCCATCCGCTAGTGCCCACGCTGTGGTGCACGAGCATGGCCTGCCGTCTATGAGACGGCAATAGCCCCGATGCTCGGTCGCTGTATCCAATTAGTCCACCACCCACCCTTCCTTGAGCAGCTCGTCGACCCGGACATTGCGTCCGGTCTTCTCGATCTTCTCCTTGTCTGGGTGCCAGATGTTCACGTTCGGCACGAAGTACACGACGTCACCGATGGGGTCGCCCACGATGAGGCCGCAGTCGGGGCTGTACGATGCCTGCCTCTTGAGGGGCAGCATCGGCCACTTGGACCACTTGTCCGGGTTGAGTATCAGCTCTTTGTCAGTCATGGTTTCACCTCCTTGATTGCGTTGAACGCCTCCCTTACCCATGCCCGCAGCTCGTGGAGCTGGGCGACCAGGAGTTCCCTGTCGGTGTCACTCTTGGCCAGCACGGACAGATTGCGGGCACAGCCACCGAACCTCTTGTACATCTCCGATGCCAGATCGTTGAACGACGCCGGGTGGACCGGCGGCGCTATGCCAGGGAACAGGTACACGGCCAGCGCGTGCCAGAACTTGTACTGGCTTGGTTTGGCTGATTCGAATTTTATGCCCATATCTTCTTTGCTCTCCTTTTGCGTTGGATGTGCTTCGCCTTGCACTTGTTGCACCTTACGGCAAAGGCGCTGCGCGTCTCCCACACTTGGTAGTAGTCACCACCACACTTGCACTTGTTTGGCATCTTGCCTCCTTTCCCTGTTGGCGCAACGGCCTCGTGGATAACGCGTGTCCAACCCTTGAACACGTTGGCCGTTGCGCCCCCAGGGTCAATCATTCGGCCTCACCTCCCTTCATTCCCACGGCTCACGGTGCTCGATCTCGTCGAGGTTGATGACCTCCTCGGTGGTTACGCTGCCGTCCTGGATCCCTGATCCCTCGCTGTCACCGATGTCCCAGTACACACGAGGGGGGTTCGGGTTCTTCGGGTCGAGCGCCGCGCGGGCCAACGCTATGGCCTTGATGCGGGCGTCCTTCTCGTCTTCCGCTTCGACCTCCGTGATTGATTCGACGGGGGCCATCGCGACCAGCTTTACCTGGAACCTCATCAGTCCTCCACGACTCGCTTGAGCCCGTGCTGCTGGAGCACCTTGTCGTATAGGTCCTTGGTGAGGACCACGTACGCATCGCCCTTGGTCGTGGGGATCGTCTTGTACATGTTGGTCAGCAGTTGACAAAAGACGACCACCATGTCCTTGAGAACCTCGTCGTCACCCGTGAAGTCGGCCGCCAACTTGACGGCGTCGATCCTCGAGGAGATCGTCTCGAAGTCCTTGCTCGCGTCGATCTTCATGCCTTCCTCCCTGCCTTGAACCCGTCGATGAAGATCTCGACGTGCGTCAGGCTGCGGGTCTCGTAGACCAAGCTATCGGTCCCCGCTTGTCTGTAGTAGATCTTGTAGCATCCGTCCCCCGGCTTGATCCAGAGGTCGGTGCCGGTGCAGAGGTCGCTGAGCCTCATGTGCCTGCCCCGTCGAGAGCCTCGTCGATGGCCTCGTAGCTCGTCCGCAGGTGGAGCTCGTATTCTTCCTCGAGATCCTCCTCCGAGACCTGGTGCACCTCCCGCACCTCCTCGATGACGAGTTTGAGAGCCACGAGCTGGTTGACGGTGAGGGTGACCTTGATCTCCTTGCGGCCAAAGGCCTTGGCCCTCTCCTGCATGATTGCGTCCATCTCTTCGCGGATGCTCATCGCTTAGTCCTCCGTTTCGATCACGACCACGATCTCAGTGGCTCCCTTGACGACCCACTTCTGGACGTAGATCGTCCCGATGATGGGTGCCTGATCCTCGGGAACCTGTTCGGCGTACCTCACCGTGTTCTTGGTGTCCCGTTCCTTGATGAAGGTTGCGCTGTGCTTTGCCATCACTCCTCCACCCGGTGCCGGGCCCATGCACTGGGGCCGTCGGCTGCCTCGATGGACTCGAGGATCTGTAGGGAGTGGATGCGACGGACCAGGGACTCGACGGCCAGATCTCCGTACTCCGGGTTCATGAGGAGGCTGCGGATCTGGTTGATGAGCCCGGCGGGGATGCCGCCACAGCCCGGCATCGGGCCGATCTGGACGCTTGCCAGGGACCGGAGCGTGTGCCCGTCGTCATCGAACGCCTCGACCCTGAATCCGTGGGCTTCCAACTTCTTCACGCTGATTTCCATGCTCTACCTTTCTTGGGCGTTTACGCCCGTCGTGGGTGCGGGATTGCACCATGCGAGGGCTGATCGCCCAGCCCCCCGGTGCTACAATCTCACTTCTGGCCCATGAAGATCCAGAACATGCCTACGACGAAGAACACGAGGCAGAACCAGTCTAGTTGGTCCATCGTTAGTTCCCCTTCTCGGGCTTGGGGGGCATCACGAGGATGCCACCGTAGCTCAGGAGCGTCTCGCCGATGTCGCGCAGGACTTCGCTGTCCTGGTGTGTGTACGCATCGTCGATGCGATAGCCTGTGACCACGGTGGACTTGCCCGCGACCCCGACGGGAATGTAGACCACGCCGACCGCGACCCCGATGATCGTGGGGCTGTCGGGCATTGACCCGGCCATGTCCCTGAGGATCTGCTCGAGACCCTCACGGAGGAATTTGATCTTCTTGTCGTTCACTTTGTTTGTCTCCTTTCTAGTACGCGCAGTCTGTGTCACCGCGCGCGATGCATTGCATCTCACAGTCAGTGTCGGTGGTGCAGTCGTAGGGGGGCTGCATGGCGCAGCCCCCCAGGATGACGGCCAGCAACAGGATGAGCCTTGTCACTGGAGCACCTTGAACCACTCGGACGGGAAGTTGACGAGCTCGCCCGAGCCGTCGATCAGGATGATGAACATTGGGCGTCCGTCGACGAGGTAGACGCCCTTGATCGTGCCGAGTCGGTCACTGACCTCGGGGTTGGGCATCGAGTCCATCTTGACGCGGACGTCGAGGAGGGTCGTCTGGGGCTTTGTCCCGCGTGCCATCACTTCTTCCCTCCCTTCTTCTTCATCGCCTTCTTCTTGGCGGCGAGTGCGACGAGGTCCGTCGCGAAGGCCTCGAGGCCGTCCTTGTAGCCGCTCTTGTACTCCTGCTCCGCGTGCTCGCTCTCGAACTTGAGCTTGGGCGCGAAGCCTCGGTACGCGTGGAGGAACCCGATGGGGTAGTCATTCGTGAGCAACATCACTTATCCCATCCTTTCGGGAGCTTCGCGATGACCTCGTTAACTGCCTGGACGAGGAGCTCGTAGCCCGTTTGTTGCTGGGTCTTGCCCGACCATGCGGCGAGGGCGTTGATGTCGTCCCGTAGATCGCCGTAGATGGCGATATACGACCTCTTGTTACCGATGGCTGGCGGTTTCTGCTTCTTGTCGAACTTGATCGCCATCTAGTTCACCACCTTCTCGTTGCGGTGGTACTCGCAGAATGCCGTCGCGCTGTAGAGTTGGACGCTGCCGTCGGTCTTGACGCCGACCTTGCAGCCGCATCCAAACTCGAGGTAGGTCATGACGTGGGGGCGATGGCTGTCGATGCCAACCATCACCATGTAGGTGGATACTACGTTGAGGTCAAAGTTCATCGTCTATGTCTCCTTTCTTTTGGTTGGGCGCCTTACGCCCAGGGGCCGGAGGACTTCGATCCTACGGCCATCGGTCAAGATCAGCGTCATTCCGCTGACCTTGGGCTTGCGTGGATATGCTGCCCGCGTGAGCTTGTCGGCCACGGGTAGGCCGAAGAAGTCTCGGAGGACTTTGTTCGGTGTGTTGAGGCGCTCGTTCATGCGCGCGTGAATCCACTCCGAGACGTCTGGGTAGATGCGGATGGGTCGGGAGTTCATGACTACTTCTTCCAAATCCTGAGGTAGCGCTGCTGACGCTTGGGAATCGTGTCCATGATCGCCACGGGCAATTGGCCCAGGGCGTGGAACTTCTTGATTGCGTCCGCGTACATCTGGTGGGCGGTAGCGATCTCGAGGAGAGCGTCGCCGACCGTGGCGCGTAGCTCCGGGGTATCCGCCAGGACAGGGGCGCCGGGCCTCACGTAGCTATACTGGGTGTCGTCGATCTCGTCCCGAAACGGGACCTTGGGTGGCTCCCGGCGCGTTCGCGCCCCAGGGGGATTCGACCCGCGCTTCTTACCCGTCTTCTTGCGCGTTGATGGGGCCGTCTTCGGCCCAACGCCTTTGGCAAAACCAATCATCGGATCACCTTCGCGTAGCGATTGTTCGCGTAGTGGAGTTTTGCGTACTCGTGGATGGCCGCGCCAAGGGTCGCCAACGAGGGGCGCTGGATCGCCTTGGCCGTGGCCTTCACAACGGGCCGCGCCTTAAGGGCTTCGCGTAGCAGAGAGTCGAGTTTCATGGTTTAGCTCCCAAACGAGAGGCGCAACGCCTCGATCACACGGTTGATCTTGACCATCATCTCGTGGGCAGCCTGCGGATCGTCCCGGTTGAGGTCGGGATGATGCTTGCGGACCAGGGCGCGATGGCCTGCATTAATGATCTCCATCGCTACGGCCTTGTCCTCTTGCTTGATTGCGAGGCGTTGGGCATACCCCGAGTTGGCGTGGGCTCGAGAGCGTTCATATTGCTCGCGCTGCCTGCGGTCCCGCTCGCGTTGCTGGCGATCCCAGTCCTCACGTGCCTTGCGGCGTCGCTCTTCCTCTTCGCGCTTGGCCCTTCCAGACGCGAATTTTGGTGCCGGCATGTGTCACACTCCTTTGCCGGGAGCCCAGCTCCCTGCGTGGTGGGGATCGTTGCCCCGTCGATTTCCGTCGCCTTGACCATCTGATCTGGGGACAGAGTACCAGATCCCGAGCCAAAAGTCAATAGTGACGGATTCTGCGAGGGTGCCCCACTGGGCGCTTCGCGGGCCGTTTCAACCAATACCTGACGAAGCGCCTAGCGGTCTCATGGGGATCTAGCTCGTTATACGCACTCATCACGACGGGATAGTCCCACGGCTGCCCGCAGTAGAAGCCACAATACTTGCACTCAGTCTTTGGTGTCTTCATGGCTGTTGGTCCTCACGTCGGCGCGGTCGAGGATGTCGAATGCGGTGGGCTTTCTGGCTTCTTCACGGATTGAAGGGCCAACATTGCCGTTTTCTGGCTCGCTAGCAGGATGCAATAGATCCTGCATGGCCTCGACGTACTTGCTTGCCTTCCGGCGGGCGCGTATCCCATCATGAGTGCGGTTGGTTAGGTTGAGTCGTGCCTCCTTATTGTTCTGTAGCATATCGAAATGATACTTGCACATAGAGCTCACTGGGGCCATCTGGTCAGCGGGCTTAGGTAGCTTACACCAGCTACAGACGCGTAGCTTGAGGTAGTCCTCGATGTAGTCCTTGATCACGGGCCAGGGTGAGCGTAGGATATGCACGGGTATGTCTTTCGCCTTGTGTCCTACGAGCTCGAGCGCCTCATCTAACCTCGCTAGGTACTTGTAATTCACTCGCCTGCCTGTCTTATTTGGGAATGCCATATATGTGTCCCTCATGCTGGGTTAGGGGTTACGTGGTGCAACGGTCGCACCCTAATACTGTATGCAGAATTAGTGCCAATGCTATGGGCTCGTGGGCCTTGTGGTGCCTAGGCCACGTGCTCGAGCCTAGCGTGGTCACTGTGGGATTCTGTTATTCTGTTGTTCCCCTTGCCCCTTTTGGTGTAAGGTGATAAGAAGCGCGTTCTACCGTTATGACTACATACACGATATAATATTTCATATATATAGCTCACAGCTCTCAACTGGATCGGGTTATTCTATTGCGACGACGAATTCGTGGTCGAGCACTCACTATATCCAGACCAACAAAGCCCAGGAGAATCGCAGAATACCAGAAGCACACATTAACCAATTACATCGCGCATGAGAGATTCCAACGTGACCCCGCTCACTACGACTTCAATTGGTGAACGGCCAACGTGGACCATTGCTCTGTGCCCATTAGTAATATACTCACTCACTCCTGGCCGCGGGCAAGGTATCGAGCTAGCTATCCGGGGCTCGCCGCCTGGCGGGCTCGAGCCCGGGCCAGCCGGCCCGCGAAACGGGGCTTGACATGCCAGGCGGGTCGTGGCATAAAGAGGGGGATGGTTGCTTTTGACAGATCGACGGGGCGCGCGGGATTGGCCTTCGCGTCGACCGCCGACGGGCCGCACCATCATGGGAGATCAACGACCATGCCAAAGTTTGCGTCCGGGACTCAGAAGGCCGCCAAGGCGGCAACACAGGCCAAGGGCTCCAAGGAGCCGCAGGCGTACATCTTCATTGGTCACGACAAGGTCGTGATCGGGGACCACAAGGCCGACCCGCGGACCCCGCAGGATTGGCGCAAGCTGTTCGTGGTCCTCGCGCGGATGGCCGAGGAGTACGACCCGACGGTGAAGCAAAACCAATTCGGGCTCGACTTGGTATATACCAAGTTGGTGGAATACGAGGCCGCAGCACGCGAGGCCCTCGGCGACGATTACGACGCAGAGGTTGAGCGTCACTGGGCGGATGCACTCGCCGAGGATGAGCGACGCGCCGAGCAACGCGCCAAGCGGGCAGCCGAGAAGCGCGCGTCGGGGGACGACGAGGAGGAGGACAGGGAGGAGGAGCCGGAGGAGCCCGTCGCGCCGCCGACGCCGCCGGCGACGCCACGTCGCCGTAGCTAGCTGACGCGGTAGCAAGATAGGGCGGGGGTCGCAGGGCTCCCGCCCTTTTTTGCGATCATGCTGGCGAACGAACGTTCGTTCGTCCTCGACCAGAACGGCGTTTGTCACCCCCCTCGAGAGATTTCAACTGCGGGACCCGCAGGGTACCCCCTGTTCTACCAGCGCGTAGAAATTTTGGAACTTTCCACGAAACCTGTTCTCGTTCTATTTCAATGCTTGACGCTCGACCTGGCACGACCCTTGCATATACCCATAGGGCGCAATTCTACGCCCAGCAAGGAGGAGTCAGGGATGGCAACTCACACGGGGGCTGGGAGCGCGGACGCTCCAGCCAACAAGGCAGCACCGAAGGCAGAGCCCGCAAAGCTGGCCGACGATTTCCAGCCAAATGAACCCCGCCCGAAGACCGGGGTCGCCGAGGACGGCGCGCCAGACGAGACCTTAGGTCCCAGCCAGGCCGAGAGGGCTCAGACGGAGGCCCTCTTGTCGCTGCGGCCCCAGCCCTCGGCGGATGAAATCAAGAAGGTCCTCGAGGCGCTGAGCGCCAAGGACGAGAAGGGCAAGGCCAAGAAGTTCAAGTCGGCCAAGGAGGCTGGCTCTGCAGCCGTAGACGAGCTGAACAAGATTCGCTCGAGCTGACCTGTGCCCTACGGCGTTTACGGCGACATTATATGGCGGCGCCTTGACCCGAAGACGGTCGAGCTGTATAATACCGACCGGGGACCCAAGGCGCACTCGGAGGTAAAGGAAGGGGAGCGTCTTCGTGGCGAAGCCATGCTGTCAGCTGCTGGTAAGGCATCCAGCGATGCCGAGCGCGCAGATCTCAATAGAAGCGGGCAACCTACCTACCCAGGCGAGGACATCCCCCAGTACGCTTTCCCTCGACGGACTGAGCCGCTCTCCAAGGAAGAGAAGAAGGAGCACCGAGAGGTCCTCAAGGGCTTCATGAAAGCCTGGAGGAAGTCGGACCCAACGGAGTTCGATCCCGTCGATGCTATGGAGGAACTCCTGGCGGGTGGATACGCGACGTACGACGAGGATGGCGTGTCTACCCCGTTGGCCATGTACATGTCTAGGAAGGACAGGGAACGATTCATCTGGGCAGCCGACGCATGGGCCGATCGGGTAGGGGCTTGGCGAGACGGGCAGTTTGATCCTACGGCACCAGTTCGGTACTGGGAAGACCAGAGACGTCGATTTGAACAAGACTACCACAAGGTGTACCCCTAGGAGGAATCATGGCCTTTGATCCAGGTTACGCTTCTATGGCGGCAACCATGCCTTGCTTCGTGAGGCGCAAGCTCGGCGCGGCCGCCTCAGCCGACTTCCCAGCGTATGGGTTCTTCCCCTGGAAGGGCCAGAACATCGACACGCCCGCGGGGCCAGCCACCAAGTGGACCACGGACGACGACGTCCACCCAATGACGTAGCGCCGACCCCAACTATCGCCGAAGCAGAATGCCGAAGCAGAATGCCGAAGCAGGATGACGTAGATGGGCTACAAGACACCAAAGGGCAACCCAGTCAAGGGAAGCCAGTGCAACCCGAAGGGGAAAACGGTGGGGATCGGGACCGGCCAAGGCCGCGCTCCGGTCGCGTTGGGTTCCAAAAAGAAGGGCAAGTAGGAGTGCCTAATGGAACTGGGAGTGGGTGGGTAGATGTCGCTTCGCGGGCCATTGTCCAGGTCGGCTTCCCGGTCGTAGTTGCTGGAGTCCTGCTGTGGTTTCTACTCACTCGCTTCCAGGACACTCTAATAGATATTACCACGCGGATGGAGAAGAACGCCAACGTGGTCGAGGCTTTCACGGGCGAGCTGCACGTTCATACGAACGAGTTGAAGGAGCAGACCCTCTCTCTCAAGGCCATCCAAGAACAGTCGGCCCAAATGCTTAAGCTCCAGGAGGAACGAATCCAGCTGCTCAGGCAGGAGAGGCACCCATGATCCAACGGGACTACTTCTTCGAGAACATCAAGTTCTACCTGTTCAACACGATGGACCAGGGGCAGGTAGACGGTTGTAACGTATTCCTCGATTGGTACGACTTCGAGAATCCCCCGCTGCCAGAGAAGTACCATATCGACGAGCGTTGCCTGGCGTACATCCTCGCCACGACCTACCACGAGACCGCGTTTACCATGCTGCCGATCAAGGAGTATGGAAGCGTCTCGTACCTCAAATCGAAGCCCTACTACCCGTGGTACGGCCGGGGCTATGTGCAGCTCACGTGGAAGGAAAACTACCAAGCCCAGGACAGGAAGCTCGGTCTAGGTGGTGCCATGATGTCTAACCCAGATCTGGCCCTGGACCCCGACATCGCCAAGAAGGTTATCATCTACGGGATGTATGATGGGGACTTCACAAGCAAGCGCCTAGGGGACTACTTCACCGAGGACAAGACCGACTGGTACAACGCGCGGCGCATCGTGAACGGCACAGATCGGGCCAGCACGATTGCGGGGTATGGGGAGAAGTTTCTGAATGCCTTAACTGCTACGTAAAGGAGCTAGCGATGAAAAAGCCCAAGAAGGAAAAGGAGGTCACGATCCCGCGGCGAGGTTCGCCGGTAATCGTAGTCAAGAAGCCCAAGAAGGGCAAGGTAGCATACTGACATGCCCGCCAAGTCAAAGGCCCAGCAGCGGTTCATGGGAATGGAGTACGGGAAGAAGAAAGCTGGGGAGCCGACTGACGTGGACATGACAAAGAAGCAGCTCAAGGACTTCGCATCGACCAAGCACAAGGGCCTGCCAGCTCACGTCAAAAAGAAGGGGAAGAAGTAATGCCACTCATTCAGATCATAGTGATCCTGGTGGTCATCGGCGTTCTCCTGTGGGCGGTCAATTCGTTCGTGCCGATGGACTCCAACGTCAAACAGATCCTGAATGCGGTGGTTGTCATCGCGTTGGTGATCTGGTTGTTATTCTGGGTCCTAGCAATCTTCGGGGTCTCAGGGACTGCTCGGGTGCCAATGCCGTGACCTGGGCGTGGCCGTACTGCGAGAAGTGTAAACGTGGCGTCGAGAAGGTCGAGAGGCGGCAGGACTTCTACACGGATGCAGTGGTGTACACAGTGTATTGCCACGGTGAAATGCGGAGGCAGGTCGTCAACGGGCTTGACCTTCACGACGCCACCCTAATTGCGAGCTTCTAGGATGCCACAACAAATACCAGGCAAGAGCCTTCCTGAGGGGCCAGACAGGGAGAAGCAGAATGAACTAGAGGTCATGAAGCTGTTGTTCCAACACGCCCCGACTTACAGCGAGCAATACGAAAAGTGGGGCGAAGAGCACCCGATCTTGCAGACGGGCCTAGAAGCTGGGGCGGACTACGCGTTGGGCGTAGGCGGCCCGAGAGTCTTGAGGCGTCTGCCAGGCATTGCCAGGACCGCTGGTGAGGTATGGGAGAGAGTTCAGCAGTCGGGACAGCTCGAGGGATGGAAGGGTGGGGTTGCCCCTGAGTACCGGAACCCAAAGAAGCGCGAGCTTATGGAGAAGATCCGCCCGGTGGAGAGGGACCCACAGGCGCTGAAGAAGGTTATCGATGAGGAGGTCGCGCTGCCCACGATGCAGGAGTGGGCTAAGATCATACGGGATCAAGGGGCGAATGGGCCATATACGGTAACTGCGTATAGAGGTGGGAGGAGCCCCGTGGTGCCGGGTAGGGGACGGCACTACTCTCCGAATCCCGAGTTTGCATCACGGTTCGTGGACCCTAAGAAGAGAGGTATAGGGCCATCTACGCACGAGGAGCAGGTGCGTATGATAAAGCAAATCGACGCGGAGGAGCTGGAGCTACGGAAGCCCTTCGTGTATAGGCAAGCGATTGGGACCCCCGATTGGGAGCCCAACGATGAGGTGTCGGACCTTATCACGGCTTTTGGGTTGGGGAGCCAAGAGACACGAACGCTTGTGAAGCTCGCAGAGAACCTCTATTACCCGAACCCGAATGCGCCGCAGCCGCCTACGGAGGCAACCGCGGGGGTGATGGTGAACGAGCGAGCCATGATGAAGTACGAGAGGTATATCACTGGCCTCGCGAAGTCTCGGGGGTATGACGCGGTGATAAGGTACTCACCAGACTCACCGTGGTGGGAACTAGTGAAGATTAACGAGTAATGCCCCAGCAAGTACCAGGTAAAAGCGCCCCATCGGCGCCATCGAGGGAGCGCCAGGCTGAGCTGGACGTTCAGCGTATGCTGTTCCAGAACCAGCCGAGCTATAGTGAGCAGTACGAGAAGTGGGGCGAGAAGCATCCCATCCAGCAGATGGGCCTCGAGATGGCCGCCGATTATGCACTTGGGGCAGCTGGGCCAGGGGTCCTGAAGAAGCTGCCGGGGGCGTTCAGGACAGCTGGGAACATATGGGAGGCCGTGCAGAAGTCGGGTGGTCTCCACGACTGGAAGAGTGGTCGGGCTGAGATCGCGGACCCGAAGTTTAACCTTGAGAAACTTTGGGTAGATGCCGTTGGGGGGAGCTATAAGATCAAGGACGCGAATGGGGACGAGGTAGGAAAGATCAGCATGACCTACCATCCAGACATCAAGGAGGTGTACCTGGACTGGACGGGTAGGCGGGAAGAGATAGAGACGATGGGAACAGGGCAGTTGAAGCACCTGTTCAGGGAGGCGGGCTCAGACTTCCCGGAGGCAATCTGGGTACGATTCTATAGGATCTCGGTGGCAACGGTAAAGTATCAAAAGCAGCATCTGGAAGAGGTGATCCTCCCGATCCGGGAGCGTCAGACCGATAGGAATGTGTTCCACCCCAAGATGCTCGAGAAGGCCGCGCGGGAGGGAAAGCCGCCCAGCAGGAGGTATCGGGAGCCGATTGGGCCCACGAGCATGGCACCGGATACTGGAGGGTCTACATACGGGGGCATCGCCGGCAGCGACGCGTGGATGGCCGCCGCGGTGAGCCCGATCGAGGACGAGACGGTGGCGCTTCAGAGGCATGGGGCGCAAGCGCTTAACTGGTACATGTCTGACGAAGACTATCGGCGAATGGAGAACACGTACGGATCGGATGCGGCGTGGAGGATGGAACAGGATAAACGAGACGGGATGTTGAGGAATGAGATCAGGAGGTTGAGGGCAGAGGGGGAGTCACCGGTGCCGCTAGATGATCCGATCCCGACAAGGGACGAGTACTTCAACGTCATGGACGACCTGCAGGTTCGGGTGGAGGAGGACCTTCAGAGGGCAATGGGGCGAATCGACACGTCGGACACGCAGGTCACGGCGCTGTCACCAGAGCAGAGATCTACCCCACCGCCGGGTGGACAGCGGCTGGGAGATTTCGATTGGGAGGCAGAGCCGATGTACCCGTACCAGGCGGCCCAGCAGGAGGAGTACGAGGCAGAACCGATGTTCCCAGGTGAGCCACAAAGGACGAGGCATCGGCAGCTAGAAAACGTAATGAATCGGCCGTTCTATATCTCGGAGTACAGCAGATTCGGAAGGCCGAGTGGGTACTTGGAAGAGGTAGATTATGATCAACTGGCACGGTTATACCCAGGCCAGGCGATGGAGACGGAGTACGCGAAGACGAATGCGCTCCGGGAGGAGTTCCTTCGAAAGTACCACATGAGTAGGGGCGAGGAGCCACCGTTGGGTCTAAGGCATCGGTACGACTACCCGATGATGGAGAAGAGGAACGAGGCGAGGGCGGTGATCTCACGCACGCAAGGGATAAGTCCTGAGAACGTGAAAGAAGAAGACATTGATCTATTTGTAAGGGAATGGGAATGAGTAGACACTTAGATTACAGGGAGCTCGAGCCCCTCGAGCGGAGGGTTGCCCTGATGAGGGCAGCGGGTATGTCGGAGGGCGTGATCGCGAGGTTCATCGACGCGGACTACATGACCGTCGGGAACATCCTGAAGCGGCCGCGGGTTGCGAGATACCTGATTGCGCTCGAGTCTACGTTTGTGAACGAGATCACGGAGTCTGCGAAGCATCTGACGACCGCAATTGAGAACGAGGCGGTTACGGCGTTTCAGGTCGAGAAGACCGTCATGGATCGCCTGTTCGCGATGGAGACAAATGTCAGAGCGCAATTGGGAGCGGCTTCGACGGCGCAAGATATACTTGATCGCGCTGGAAAACGCGCGCCGACGAAAGTCCAAACAGAAGTCACGCACACCATCGACGCGGAGGCGCTGGCGCATGTTGCGTCTGTGCTACAAGAGGTACATGACCAGACGCCGGCGATCGACGTGACGAACGGGGGCTCTAATGGCCGCTACGAAGAAGAAACCGACCGACTGGCAGGGGAAGAAACCACCGAGTAAGGGTCAGAACCTCTTCATCAAGATGGTTCGGGCTCTACCAACGAAGGGGAAGAAATGAAGGCACTGAACAAGACGAGGCATGTGACGTTGAAGTACCCTAGGAACACCCCGCGGATCTCGCGCAAGCGGCTGTGGATGGACCGGAGCGAGTGGCGGAAAGACCCCGCGGAGGTGGGCGGGGCGAGCACGGGGCTGATCGAGCAGCAGATGGAGAGTGCGAGGAGCCTGCCAACGCTGGAGGCGACCCCGTACCCGGACCTCTCCGACCTGATGAACAGGGCCGGACGAGTGGGAATAAGGAGGTTTTGAGATGAACAAGCGACCGGAAGACGAGGAAGAGCCCCAGGCAGACGAAGCAACGGAAGAGGAGCTCGAGGAGATCGCGGAGGATCTCAAGGAGCTCGAGGACAAAGAAGACAAGAAGGACTGAAGGTTGGGGCTTCAATCGGTGAAGCAGGATGTTTGCTAGCGACATAGAGCAGGCGACGTTCGCGGCCTCTACGGGCGACATGAGCCAGCGGTCGGAGGAGGTACGTCAGAACCTGAGGTTGCAGGCGCAGCGGTCTACGTACTTTATGGCGAAGGCAATCATTGGGTTTCACGACCTGACACCCGAGCTACATGGGGAGATGTGCCGATGGATCGAGGGACCCTCCACAAGAAAGCTAGGGCTAGTTCCGCGCGACCACCTGAAGACTTCGGTCTGGACGATTGCGGACACGGTACGGCTGATCGCCGCGGACTCGAACATCAGGCTGCTGATCGCGAACGAGACGGCCACGAACGCGAGCCACTTCCTCCGCCGTATCCAAGCGGTATTCGAGCGCGCCGCGTTGTTCCGGTGGCTCTTCCCGGAGCTCATACCGGACCTGGGGAAGACGAAGTGGAGCGAGAGCGAGATGCTCGTCCCGCGAAAGAAGGACTACCCCGAGAGCACCGTTGAAGTGATGGGCGTCGGGGGCGCCGTCGTTAGCCGCCACTACAAGATGATCAAGCTCGACGACCTTGTGGGCAAGGAGGCCAGCGAGAGCGTCGAGGTCATGAAGAAAACGATCGACTGGTACCTGTACTGCGAGAGCCTCCTCGAGTGCCCCACGGACCCGATTGAGACGTATGGGACCCGGTGGACTCACAAGGATCTGTACGCGTGGATCATGGAGCATGAGCACGACATCGACTTCTTTCACAGGAAGGCCGTTAGCAAGGAGGGCATGACCCTATGGCCGGTCAGGTTCCCACTGAACGAGTTGATGCGGATCAAGAACAAGATCGGGTCGTTCAAGTTCAGTTGCCAGTACCAGAACGAACCGTACGATCCCGAGCACATGACGTTCGACCCTGGGTGGCTGCGGTACTTCGAGCTCAACGGGTGGCAGCTAGACGAGGACAACGGTTGCATCCAGCTACAATTCGTAGGCTTGCCAAAGTCGGTCGAAATCGTGCCTGTGATCCTGGTCGATCCGGCGATAGCTGACAAGAACTACGCCGCGCGATCGGCCGTGGTGTGCGCGGGGCTCGATGCCGCGGAGCGCGTGCTGGTCCTCGAGGCGTGGGCCGAACGGAGCCAACCGCTGCGGATGATCGACAAGATCTTCGAGATGGCTGAGCGATGGAACCCTATATCGGTGGTCATCGAAGGAGTCGCGTACCAACGGGCCCTCAAGGGCTTCATCGAGGCCGAGTGTATGCGCCGGGGGAAGTGGCTGAACGTCCGCGAGGTCCGGCCTGGCTCAAAGGAAGGCAAAGAGTCCCGCATCCGGGGTCTACAGCCGTACGCCGAACGGGGACGCCTTTGGATTCGTCGATCAACCTGCGGGCCACTGATTGAAGAGTTCGAGGCGTTTCCGTTGGGCGATACTGTTGACGTGCTCGACGCCTTGTCCTACGGGCCGCAAGTCTGGATAGGCCCAGACATGGATCACCCCGACCGCGTGCAGTATCGGGAAGAAGAACGGCAGCCTGTCTACGAGGGCGTGTGTCGTGCAACTGGGTATTGATTCTGTCCCCACGTTTAACCCTTACCAGCCTTCCCTCCCCCGGCGGGGGGGGTGGGGGGCGGGGTGGGGCGGCTGCGGAAGTCTCGAATAGGGAGCCCAACTGATGCCATCTACTGCTCGAGTCTTTATTTCCTTAACCGATACCAATTCTGCCACAGAAGAGAACGTTGACTTCGTCGCTCCTACGTCGGGTGGTCGTCATGAGCGTTGGTCGATCTATGGCGGCGCCGAGGAGGTTCGGTTCTTCTGGCCACCCACTGGTGAACTCAACCTCTTCCTCCAGGTATGGCAGATCCAGCCCGCTACCAGCGCCACGACGTTCAAGCTCTTCTTTCCAGCTGTGGGGGGTTGGGGGTGGTACTTCACGGTTCCCGCTGGGCCAGGCAAGATTCCTCTGATGCTCCGTAAGCCACCAGATGCAAGTGGGGATAACTTCTACGTCCTTGCCGACCCCTTCTCCGTCGAAGTAGACGCGATATACTTCTGATTATGTCTCAACAATCAAATAACCCTACCCCGACCACCGATGCTGGGCAGCAACAAAAGAAGATGCCCTACGGTGGCCGCGACGCTGGAAAGATCAAACCTATGTCGGATCAAAGCCCCGAAATGAAGCAGGCTATGCAGGCTTTGTTTCAGGCGAACTTCTTGGCGCCTGGTATGGGTTTAGGTACCAAGACTTGGGACCCACGAACTGGAATCAGGCGCGAACAGCAACGTAGGATGGCCCGGGGCATGTCGGCTCAGGAGCGCATGAAGCTGCTCACGGATGCTGGCGTTTCTGATCGCGAAGGCATGATGAAGGTTTTCAGACGTGCCTATACCCCGGCTCACCGGGCTCTGATGTTAGGTAAGGAGGACAGGTAATGAGCCAGCAAATGGCAAGCATGCTAGGGACCTCGGCTTCGACCGTTGAGGGGCCTCGGCCAGACCCCAACATGATGGGTCCGATGCCAGGTCAGACGACTCCAGGCACTGGCCTCATGGGGCTGCTTGGCGGCTTCAAGAAGATGGCGGACTTCTCCTCTTTTTTAGGAGACGACCCAGAGGAGCGCGAACAGAACGCTAAGGCGTTCGCTGCTCTGGTGAAGGACGTCGGGGCCTCCGTCAATGATATGACCGAATCGACGCTCATGCAGCGTATGATGAAAGAGGCGATGGGCGGCGGTGGGGGCCACCTTAGCTCCGGTACTGGACCTTCGGGTGGCGTCGCTGCCATCCCCAAGACCTTCGATCCCAGTCTAGCAAGCCACATCGTCAACCAGATGGGCTACAAGTAGGAGGAGTCATGGGACGTGCAAACACAAACCTGCGTCGCGGCGGCAACACCCAAAAGAAGCCACCGAAGGTCAAGTAAGTGGCACTCGAGGGGGTCATTCCGGGCGCGCCGGTCGCGCTGACAACGAAGGATCGGTCGTGGTTGCCTCAGTTTCTTTCCAGCGAGCTGGAGGAGGCCCTGTATGCACATGAGCTAAAGCTCGAATGGATCAATGAGTCCAACCGCTTGTACATGGGTGATCCTATCACCGCCCGGAAGACCTTCCCGTGGGACGGTGCCGCTAACCTCGTGGTCCCGCTTGTGGGCATCACCGTCGATTCGATCGTTGCCCGGATCATCAACACGATCTTCGCTGTCCAGCCCTTCTGGTCAGCCCAAGCGCTCATCAAGGACCTCGAGCCCGTCGTGCACCCCCTCCAGGACTTTATGGAGTGGTCCCGCATCAACGAGCTCGATATGTACATGCAGATCCGTAGCTGGATCGTTGAGGTCGTGAAGCACGGGTGGGCCTACCTCAAGATTTACTGGGAGTCCTTTACCCACCGAACCTTCGTGATCTCGGCGGGCGCTGCCCGGCCAAGAGACAAGATAGTTCGCCGCCCGCAGGTCAAGCATATCCTGCTGGCGGACATTATCTGTCAGGCTGGCATCGAGGACGAGCTGAATCAGGCCGAGTGGATGGCTCACCGCATTAGGCTCACGGATGGCCAGCTTCGATGGAGGAAGCATGATCGAGTCTACCAAGAGGTGGACAAGATCCTGGCCCACAAGGCTGAGATGACGCCTATGGAGGAAAAGGTCCTTCAGAACGAGCTTGAAGAGGCGGCTCCTCGGCCTCGAGATAAGCTAAACACGCTGTATGAGGTCTACGCGGACCTGCCCTTGGGTGGTAGCGATCTGCCCGTGCCGGTAATGATTACCTACCATCACGAGACGAGGACCATCGCTCGTTGCGTCTACAATCCTGATGTGATGGGTGAGCGTCCCTTCAAGAAGGGTAAGTTCATCGACAGAGAAGGAAAGCGAGATGGAATCGGGATATCCAGGCAGCTTGCACTACTTCAGGAGGAAATCTCGACGCTTCACAACCAGCAAGTTGACAACGCCACCCTTGCCAACACCAGGTTCTTCATCGGGCGGCGTGGTGTGGTTAGAAATGGAACTAAAGTCTGGCCTGGACGCTTTCTTACAGTGCCGGACCCGTCAAAAGACATCATTACCCTCCCGATGGCCGATGTGTACCCCTCAATGCGCCAGCTTGAGACATCGTGCCTTGCGTATTCTGAACGAAGATCCGGAGTTGCTGATTACCAGTTGGGCCGAGAGTCCAACGTCATGGGGAACCGTGCCACTGCAACTGGTACACTCGCGCTCATCCAAGAAGGAAACCGACGGTTCGACCTGAACGTTCGGGACGTCCGCGACTGCCTGGGAGCCGTGGGCAAGAAGCTTTTGATCCTGAATGCCCAGTTCAGACCATCGGGCATGGCCTATTTTGTCAAGGGCCAGGACGGTGAGCTCATCGAGCAGGTCCTAAACCTGCCCGATGAATTCCTTGCCGACGGCATAGGGATGGAACTCACGGCCTCTACAGCGACCATCAACCGCGAGATCGAAAAGCAGGGTCTCATGGCGATGATGGGTACGCTGACCCAATACTACCAGCAGCTCATTCAGATCAGCGGCATTGCGATGAACCCCCAGACCCCGCCACCTGTGCAGCAAATGGCCGTGCAGATGGCCGACGGTGCTAGGTACCTGATGTCGATGATCGTTCAGACCTACGAGATCCGTGCGGTCGACACCCTCCTACCCCCGAGTCTCGCAGATCAGATGCAGGCGGACACCGATGCCAATGCCCAACAACCCCCAGGACCTCAAGGAGGCGCTGGACCGAATCAGAACGGAGCCGGAGTGGCTCCTGCTATGGGAGCACCTCCTGGAGGCGAGGCAGGGATGCCTCCTGAGATTGGTGGGGGCTAAGGACTGGAATGAAGTAGTCGAAATCCGAGGTGAATTCAACGCGCTGAACATCTTCATTGAATTCGGCGACATGATGGTAGAGCGTCTGGAACAGGCGCAACACGAGGTAGAGAATGATCAACGGGGACAACGAGGACGAGAAGCTGGATACTCAGGACGAGGCAACGGAGCAGGGGACTGACAAGTCTCCGGACTCTGAGCGACTAGCCCGCCTGGAAGCCGAAAACCAGGAGATGCGTGGGGTCACGCAGCGTAGCCTCGAAGAGGCTGCTGCGGCGCGTGGCCAAGTCAGCGTGATCCTGGAGCAGATCCAGCGTGCGGCCAACGCTGGAAACGTCGACGCCCAGAAGCAAGTCAAGACGCTTCGGGACCGCTTCGATGAAGACCCGGTCGCTGCCATGAATGAGTTGGTGACGCTCCGGGTAGGCCCGATCGTGCAGGAGTACTTCGGACGCACTGCGGATACCGAACGCGAAGCGGCTCGGCTGAAGCATGGCAAGATGTTCGACAAGTACGCCGACGAGGTGGATGAGTTCATGCGCGACATGCCGTTGGACGTGAAGGCCAAGTCTGGATCGTATACGGCGGCTCTCAAGTACGTGCGCTCCCAGCACCTCGAAGAGGAAGTCGAGGAGGCACGCAAGCAGGAACGCGAACGTTCTTCACAGCCGGAAGGCGCCAGCTCGGCTGAGGTCGAAAAGGCGAAGGCCAAGCCAATCACTCGCGAGGAGCGAGAGATCATGAAGGCGTTCGAGATGTCCGAGGACGATTGGACCAAGTGGGGCACCCCCGACGGGACTCGTCCTCGCAAAGACAAGGGGCGCAGCAAGGCGGCATAATGGGCATCGAAGTAACAAAGGACGAAGCCGACAAGAAGATGGCAGCGGGCATCTACGACCCGCTCGCTGTCGAGAACAAGGATCCAAACTACCACTATCGGTGGCTCCGTAAGGAGCGCCTGAACATGGCCCGCAAGCGTGACTTTCTCGGATATGAGATCGTCAACGGGGGGGCCGAAGAAGGCGTGTGCAAAGACAACACGCCTATGAAGGCTGGCGAGTCGGTCGTCGGTCAAGTTGAGGTTGGGGACCTAGTGCTCGCGCGGATTCCGAAGGAGCTGCACGAGGAATATAGGCGCAGGAACAAGCAGAAGATCGACGCTCTGGCAACCGGTGTAACCGCGAGCTTCAAGGCCGCGGTCGGTGGTCGGGGCTACGAAGAGCACAGGGACGTGCCGGGTTACGTGGGCAACGTGACGCGGGACGATGTGGATTTGGAGGACTGATCCATGAGGCAACTTGAGCAGCAAATGACCGTGTCGGGCAACAGCCCGCACACGCTTCATTTTCCGGAGGCAGCAGCCCAGACCTTCGAGGTTGGAGAGCCCGTGGTCTTGGCCGCGGGCGTTCTGTCGGTAGCTACGAGCCCTCTCGCGGTCACTGGGTCGCTCGTGGGCATAGCAGCCGCAAACGCATCGGGCGTGACCGGAAGGCCGTGCCCGGTGTGGATCGCGAACGACGACACGCTGTTCGGTGTCGCGATGCCGACCGCCACTCAGGCGACCATCGGCACGAAAGTACAGATCACCAAGGTGGGTGGGAAGTGGGGCGCCGTGGCCGGCACAGGGAACTTCTTGGTCATGGAGGTCGGACAGTCGCTGCCGCCTGGCCAGGTGATCGTGCGTGGCAAGTTCATCGAAGGCAGCAGCCAGCTGGCGGTCGTGGCATAAGGGGGATATGAGATGGTAAACGTAACAGGTGCATTCAGTCACCTTCTCGCCCCCGGACTCCGCAAGGTCTTCTTCCAGGAGATGGAGGCTCGGCCTGCGGAGTATTCCCGCATCGCTAACCAGGAGAAGTCCTCCAAGGCGTACGAAGAGGACCTCGAGGTTGGCGGCCTCGGTAGCATGCCCATCAAGCCAGAGGGCCGGGGCATCGTCTATCAGGACTTCCGGCAAGGTGGGAAGAAGCGCTACACCCACATCACGTACGGGCTCGGCTTCCGTGTGACCTTGGAAATGATGGAAGACGACCTGTACAACGTGATGAAGAAGAACACCAAGGAGCTGTCCAAGGCTGGCGGGAACGCTCGCGAGGTGGCCTTCTTCAACATGCTCAACAACGGCTTCACCACCGAGTTCGGGTTCCCAAAGTTCGGGGTGAACGAGCCGTTGTTCAGTGCGACGCACACCAAGCTCGGGGGAGGGACAGGATCGAACCGGGCGGCCACCGACGCAGACTTGTCGCCAACGTCCCTCGAGGCTGCGATCATCTCCTTCGAGTCTCTCACGGATGAGATGGACATCCCGGTCGTCATCAAGCCGAAGCTGCTGGTCTGCGGGCCTCAGCTCAAGATGACTGCACGGGAGATCCTGGGTTCGGAGTTCCGGCCGTACACCTCGAACAACGAGATCAACGCCCTGCGTGAAGAGGGCCTTGATTACATGGTCGGGCACTACATCGTGGACCCGGACAGCTGGTTCCTGCTGGCTGGCAAGGGCGACCACGACCTGAACTTCTTCGAGCGTCAGGCCGTTCGGTTCCAGAACGGCGACGACTTCGACTCGGGCGACGCCAAGTTCAAGGCGTTCCAGCGCTTCTCGACGGGCGCTGGCGAGTGGCGGGGGGTCTACGGGTCCCAGGGAGCGTGAGTCATGGAAACTCAGGCTCAGATGGACATTGCCCGGTGGTCGGGCGTGTCTACGTTCGGTAGCCCGAGGGAGAACCTCGGGCTATCCCGACTCTACATCGGGGAGCCCCCGATCAGTTCGTTCATCGTGTTAAAGAGGGCCGATGGCGTCTACAGGGAACTCTACAATAATGCAGGGGCTCTAGCCGTTCGGCCCATTGCCCCGCTTTGGACACCGGGTCGAGACCCGATGATCGGCATCTATGGTGGTGGTATGCCAAATGCTGCCATCTGGGCACGTGGAGCAGGGGGCTCAACTGTCGCGTTTGTAGACGCCGGGGTCTACAAGGGCTTCGGTGTCAGCAATGCTGGGGTAATCTCTGCGATAACAAATCAACCTGTCGTTGATCCTCGACAGATCGGCACGACTATCTTGGGGGGAACCCTCGAGAGTCCGAGCCGGGTGGTCGTCGATTCTGCGGTAGGGACTCCGTCGGCTCTTATTCTTCAGTCTGTCAACGAGGTTCCGTGGGTCGTTTGGGTCGATGCAGTCGATTCCCTACGGACCACAGACTTCGTAACGTTCCGGTACGGGCAGATTCCGCTCCTGGTCACCACGACGTCACTTGCGGCTGGCACCATCGGAACGCCCTACAACCAGATCCTGGCCTCGAATAGTGGGCTTGCAGTCACGTGGGATCTCTCTGCTGGCACTCTGCCAGCGGGCCTGGCTCTCAATGGCCCGACCGGAGCGATCACAGGTACGCCGAGTGCGGCGGGGACCTCCAACTTCACTGTCCGGGCCACCCGAGGGACAGAGACCAACACCAAAGCACTCAGCATCGTGGTGGCGTAATGGATACTCGGTACCGCATCGAGATAGAGCACACTGGGGAGTGTTGGGAGGTGCGGTTTCCGCAGTTGAAGGGCTGCGTCGGTCGTGGTTCCTCGATTGAGGAAGCGATCGACGCAGCTCGGTTTGCACAAGAGGACTACCTAGGTCGTTTCGCTGATGCCGAAAGGTGGAGCGAGCAGTGGCGGTAAGACTGCTACCGTTGCCACGACTACGGGAGGAGGAGAACCTCATCCCGTGGTCTCGTGAACTCATTGACCAGCTCCAGCTAAGTTTCATAACGGGCGAGAGCGGTGGGGGCTTACCACCTGGTGGTGACGTTGGTGAGGTTCTAACCAAAGTCGGTACTGCGGACGGTGCAGCCGATTGGACGGCTGGAACTCCAGGGCCGCAGGGGCCGGTTGGCCCAACGGGGCCGGCGGGAGCAACCGGCTCAACTGGCGCTACGGGCTCACAAGGCCCTCCCGGTACTACTGGTGCGCAGGGGCCAAAGGGCGACACTGGCGATCCTGGCCCCGAAGGCCCAATGGGGCCACAAGGACTTCAAGGCGTACAGGGCATCCAAGGCGACCCTGGGCCGACTGGTTCACAGGGTCCGCAGGGTGTAAAGGGCGATACGGGTGACACGGGTCCACAAGGCATACAAGGGCCGCAGGGTACGACGGGCGCTCAAGGCCCGGCAGGCCAGGGCGTTCCTGCGGGGGGTGCCGCCGGTACGGTACTCACCAAGGCTAGCGCCACTGACTACAACACGGTGTGGCAAGCGATAGCCGGCGGAGGGGGGCCTGACAACACGTACCGCACGATCACTGGCACCCTCACGCTCGACGCGAGTGCTAAGGTCCATCTGACGACGGGGATCACCAACGCTACTCTACCGCTAGCAAACACCTGTGCCGGCCGTATATACGACTTCATCTGTGCCACCGGCACTAACCTGACGCTGACCCGGTCAGGGACCGACACTATCCAGACGACGACAGGGACGGCTGGTAATACCTATACCTTCACGGTCAACACTCGAGCTAGCTTCGTCAGCGATGGTGTGTCAAAGTGGTACATGCTCTCTGCCGATCCGGCGTTCCCTGGTGGGCCGGCTACGGGCTCGTTGAGTGGTGTCTACCCAAACCCGTCGTTGGCAGCGAACAGTGTCAACAACGCTCAGATCGCTACGGGCGCGATTCAACCGCCGAAGCTCGGGGGGATGGCTCCCGTAGCGGGTGACGCGGCTAAGATTATCACACTTGACCCAACTAACCCGACGACACAGTTCAAGATCTCGCCCGCTACTGTAAGTGCTGGTGGTGACCTAGTTGCAACAAACGTGACAGCAGGCCAACTCATCTCCACGGGCGCGACAATTTGGGTCGGAACGGCAGCTACAAACAAGGCGCTAATCCAGTCATATGCCTACGGAGGGAGTAGCATTCTTGAACTCTACTCCAACGCGAGCCAGACCATCGCTACTAAGCCGGTGTGGCTGATCCGTGTGGATGCAGGTGGGGGGGCCGACGGTATCCTGTTCATGAGGAACGGCCCCAGCGGGGGCGCGCAGGTGCTTACGCACTGGTTCAACCCAAGTGGCCAGGTCATGTTGCCGACGGCTGGCGGGGGGATGCGTTGCGGTAATGTGGGCTCGGTAGGGGCTGAGGGCGTCTCGAATTCTATTGCCTTCGGGTGGACTGGGAGCGCGGTCGCAGTCCGTGTAGATACGACGCAGCTTGGGACCATGAACGTGACGCCACCGTCGGATGCACGGTGGAAGACCGACGTGCAAGACGACTGCCCTGGCCTTGATGCGGTCATGGCGTTGCGGCCCGTGACGTTTAGATACGATCAATCGAAGCGAGAAGGGCTCGGCTTCCCTCAGGGGAGGCAATACGGGTTGATCGCCCAGGAAGCACAGTCGATCATACCCTCTGCGATCGAGGATGATGGCTCCGAGGACCATTACCTGGGTCTTGACTACCGAAAGGTCGTGCCGGTTCTGATCCAAGCGATCAAGGAACTGGCGGCAAGGAAAAGCTGATGGATCTACAAAGCCTACGGGTTCGTAAGACCGAACTCATGGAGTCGTTGAAGGAGTCGCTAATCAACAGCGAGAGGATCCGTGGAGCCATCTGGTTCTGCGACGAGATGATCTCGAAGCTCGAGGGCAACGGGCTCGACGTAACGGAGGTGCCGGCTGATGGCGAGGCAGGGTGAGGAAGTAGGTAGCTCATATCCAGGCCCGACGTTCCCGCGGCGTGGGGAGGAATGGTTCGAGTGTCACATCTGTGGGTTCGACTTCCCGCTGAGTGAGTCTCGTCGTCACTACAAGACCAACCGGCTAGTGGATGCGGCCTGTGATGACGAGAAGACTCACAGCGACTACATGGAAGAATTGGATCTCCCGAAGGAGGCTCCGAGAGAGACGGAGCAACCTGTAAGTTGTCAGGGCGAGGCCGTGGACGACAACTGGTATGGGGGGTTGTGGTACATGGCAGAATGGTACGGGAAGGGCGACCCGTGTGAGAGGAAAGATTAATGAGTATCATTGAACGACCGATCAAACGGGGCAACGTCTTCACCTTCGACGACTCGTACAACAAGGGCTTCAAGAACATCTGGGCCAGCGAGGTCGATGCGGAGTTCGAACGGCTATATGGCACCTGGAACTCAGGGAACATTAACATCGCAAATGGCTCCATTACGGGGGACATGATAGTAGACGGGGCTATCACCATTGGTAAGCTAGCACCGGATAGCGTTGATAGCTCGAAGATCATCGACGGCAGTATCCTCGAGGTAGACCTGGATAGCCTGCTCCAGAACCGCCTGCCGCCCCAATGGAGTCCTGGGGAAGCTGATAGAGTTCTGACGGTTGACTCGACGGGCCAGTACTTGTACTGGGCCGCGGCGCCGCCGTCCGAGCCGGGTGGGCCTGCGGGGGGTCGGTTGTCTGGCTTCTATCCGGACCCAGACATCGCGGATGGCGCGATGCTGGACCGGCATTTTAGCGACAACTCGATCAGCGGGATGAGGATCCAGCCGACCTCGATTAACTACCTGAAGCTAGCCGATGGAACGATTCCGAACGCGAAGCTCGCGCCGAACGCCGCGATAGCTGGGCAGACGAATACGGTTATCACCAACACCTTGGCTATTGGTGCTCCTAACGAGACGGTGATCGCGACCTTCCCGAACATCGTGGTACGTGGGGGTAACGTGCATTTGTCCGGTTCGTGGGGCCTGTATACAACGGGCGCAGCTACCGGGAACATGACCATCACGCTCCGAGTGAAGCGGGGTGGGACCCTGGTCCACACCGTCCTGTACTTCATCGGGACGAACTTCACCCACCCGATCCCGGTCCCTACGTGCGTCGACGTGGCTGCACCGGCAGGGGCACATGTGTACACGGTCACGTGCCAACTGACAGGTAACGGGGTTGTCTACTCGCGTGCGGTAACTGCCGAGAACGGCAAGCTCTCGCTAGAGGAGTTCTGATGAACCTCCAGACCTACGACGACATCAAGGCCGAGGTCATCAAGCGACTCGGCAACCGTAAGGATCTGAGTGAGCGGATAGACCAGTGGGCGATGGACGCCTTTACTGAGCTAACTCAGGCCCCGAAGGCTACGTTCCGGGAGCTGGATGCCCTATACGAGTTCACGGCGCAGGCGAATGTGCCGAGGGTTCCGGTGCCCGCAGACTTCTGGTTCATCCTGTCGTTGCGGGACCCGAACAGGAAGCTCGACCAGGTGCACTGGCAGGTGCTGGACCGCACGTACAGGACGCTTGGGATACCGACGAGGTTCGCGAGGTATCAAGACAACATCGAATTCGATCCGATACCGGCAGCAGACCACCAGATGGTCATGCGGTATCGGCGCCGGCTGCCCAAACTGGTATCTGGCTTGTCGATCCCGTTGGAGAGGGAGTGGCATGAGATCTTGATAGTCCTCACCGTGGCGAAGGGTCTGGAGGCTCTGCAACGATTCGAGGAGGCTCTACCATATAAAGGAGCTGTGGATATGGTGCTGAGCCAGAGGCAGGATAACCCCTTGCTGGAAGACGATAACTACGAGACGACAATCGGGGTGCGGTTCAGGTAATCGCTTCACTAATTGAAGGGCCAACAAAGTGAGCGTGCAGAACTACACCAGAAACGTCATCCCAATGAAGGGGTTGTACACTAGCGCGGTGTCCGATGCGATACCGCCCGACTACACCCCGTGGTGCGAGAACGTACGCTTCCGGTTTGGGAACGTCCAGCGGGCACCAGGACGCTCGTTGCCGTTGCAGGCTCTGCCTCGCGACATCATGGACTACGCGACCCTTACGGACAAGATTGGCGGGAAGAGTCTAATCGCACTGACCGCGAATTCCCTCACCAATATCGTCGCCCATTCGTACGACGAGAGCACGTTCAGGTTCAGTACGACGCCAATAACGTTGGCGGCCCCGGCCCTGTGGAACATCCGACCCTCGTGGACCCAGGGCGAGGAGCGACTGTTCGTTTGCCGGGCCTCGAAGGTAGCGGCGATACAACCTGGTGGTGTGGTTGAGGTTCTCACCAGCCCAAAGGGATGCTTCCTCGAGTACTTCAACAACCGTGTGGTGCTCATGCGCCTTATAGAGCCTCCGTTCGCGCCCCCACCGGGCTCGTCGGTAACTACGGGAATGGGCTCTAGTCGCATCCAGTGGTCCAAGCAGGGAGTCTACACCGATTGGAGCACCGCAACGGATGGTGGTGGATTCCTTGAACTTTACGACAACTCCGTGGAGCCAATTACGGGGGGCAAGGTTCTTGGTGATCGGCTTACAGTCTACAGGAAGAGTTCGATCGTGGACCTGGTGCCCACGGGCGTCAGCACGGCGCCCTTCCTACCGGAGAAGCGAAGCAACGGTATTGGCTGCGCGTTCCCGTGGACTCTGGCTAGCGCGGGTCAGTTCCATATCTTTGTCGGCAATGACTTCAACGTATATAAGTGGGATGGGTCGAGGCTGGACCCGATTGGGACGCCCATACATGCGTACGTACGGCAGCTGATAGATCTTGACAAGGATCTACCAGATACGGTAGACTGGAAGTGCACCCCGTTTGCCACGATGTTCATGGGGTTTAAGGAATACCACCTAGCGATCCCACAGAAGAACGGAAACGTGGTTGTGCTAGTCTACGACTACCTTCGGGAGTCATGGACCCGTGATCAGATCCCGGGCATGACCGCGTTCTACGAGTGGCAGCAGAAGGTGGCCGTGGACGCGAGTCGAGTCTACGATATCCTGCCCTACCCTGAAATCTTCCCAACCTTGGTAGCAGGACGTAGTAGAGACTTCTTCATCATCGACGAACGCTTCGTTGGTGATTACTTGCCGGTTGGCTCCACCGGGGGAATGGAGATGTTCTTCGATTCCCCAGATATGTTCTACGGCAAGGAGGGAGTCACTAACGGGACGCTCCAGCGCATCGTTATCTCGCAGGCTCACCCTACCTTTCTCACAGAGGTCAGCTATCTAGTCGAGGTCAGCGTTGACCGGGGCAAGACGTTTGTGGCTGGGTTGCCAGTGCGACCCTCTTATTCACGTAAAGGCTTCGAGTTCGTAGAGTTCAACATAACGAGCAACGTTCGGAGATACAGATTCCGGTACCCCCTCGGCTCAACTGCCGGGAAGCCAAGCTGGAGAGCTTACACGGATATCTTTGTTCCTTCGGGGGACTTCTTCCCGACTGAGGGCGACATCGACGCACCGTATGGGATATGGGATGAGACCTTCTGGAATCTCTGTCTATGGGGATGATGAAGAATGGCTAACATTCAGAGGCCGCTCAAGACCTTCGGGACACGTACCTACGAGGAGGAGGTCGCTGCCGCGCCAGGTAACAAGGCACCGATTCTCTCGGCTGAGGTGGATGGGGACCTGAACCTTATCTACGAGGCTTGGAACAACGGTGTCACCGGTGATGACATCGCGCCTGGCTCCGTCGGGACCAACCAGCTAGCACCGGGCGCCGTGACAAGCGAAAAGATCTTGGATGGTACTATCCAGCTTGCAGACATGGGTTCCAATAGTGTGGACTCATCCAAGATCG
>Ga0075418_10001274_pt1 | contig 28506 bp, 21 predicted proteins | sample SoiMetdeltSBSDD2_FD_81776 | JGI IMG/M metagenome (GOLD analysis project Ga0075418, IMG submission 81776) | Bulk soil microbial communities from a Populus tree surrounding site in Tennessee, USA - Soil MetaG P. deltoides SBSDD2 | ecosystem: Environmental > Terrestrial > Soil > Tree plantation... | reverse complement strand
GTGCGCAGCAGCGCCGGGCGCAACGTCGGCGCCTGGGCGGCGCGCGGGGAGTACGTGCTCTTCGTCGACGGCCACTGCGGTCTGCCCCGGCCGGACCATCTCCAGCGTTTGGTGGAAATCTTCCGCGCCACCGGAGCCGCCTGCCTGTGCCGGCCGCAACCGCTCCTGGACCTGGCCGGCGGCGCCTGGGGTGCTGCCATCGCCGCGGCACGCCATTCCTGGCTGGGGCACAATCCGGGCTCGGACATCTATCGGGAGAGCCCGGGCGTCACCGATCCACGCTCGGCGGGAGCAGCCTACCGTCGCGCCGTCATCCTCGAACTCGGCGGCTACGACGAACGTTTCGATGCCTGCGAGGACGTGGAGTTCAACCACCGGGTGGCTCGCGCCGGCTTGCTCGCCTACCGGCATCCCGATCTCCGCCTGCAGTACCGGCCGCGGACGACGCTCTCCGGTCTCTACCGGCAGATGCGGCGCTATGGCCGCGGGCGCGCCCATCTGCTGGCGCGGCATCCTGGCGTGATCCCCTGGGCTCTCGTCGCGCTCACGCTCGTCGTCGCGGCCGGCGTGGCGACGTTCGTGCTGGCAGGCCCGGGGATCGGGAGTATCGTGGTCGGCGCGCTCGCTCTCGGCTATCTCACGCTCTGCGGCATCGAGTCGTTGCGGCTCGTGGGATGGAGGCAGGAAGCTCTGCGCCTTGCCCGAGTCTTCCCTGTGCTCCACGCCGGGCTCCTCCTCGGCTTCTGGCGTGGCCTCCTGGAGTTTCGCCGCTTCCGGGCCGAGCGCAGCTGAACGGGGGATGGCCGTGCTGTTGCAAGCGCTGGTGCTTCTCGGCCTCGGTTTCGCTGCCGCCACGACGGTGTACTACAGCGGTCTCTGCCTGGTGGCGCTCTGCCTCGCCGGAAGGCGGCAGCTCGCTCTTCCTTCCAACCCCGCGAGCCGCTTCGTCCTCGTCATCCCGGCGCACGACGAAGAAGAGGCCCTTCCGGAGACACTGCACGCCTGCGCCGCCCTCGAGTACCCGCACTCCCTCTACGACGTCCTCGTGGTCGCCGACAACTGCAGCGACGGGACCGCCAGCGTGGCTCGCGCCCTGGGGGCACGCTGCTTGGAACGCCAGGATCCGGCGCAACGTGGCAAGGGCTACGCCCTCGCTTGGGCATTCCGCCACCTCGAGAGCGAGGACTTCGATGCCGTGGTGGTGCTCGATGCCGACTGTTCCTTGGATCCGCGAGCACTTCGTGTCTTCGATGCCAGGCTGCAGCAGGGTGCACAGGCCGTGCAAGCGGCGTACGTGGCCACCAACCCCACAGAGAGCCCGATCAGCTACGTGGTGGCGCTCGGCAGGCACCTGGAAAACAACTTCTTCTACGCCCCCAAGACGCCGCTAGGACTGGCGGTGCTGCTCCGCGGCACCGGCATGGTCCTGCGGAAGGAAGTGCTCGCGCGCTTGCCCTGGCGGGCGCATTCGGTGGCGGAGGACGTCGAGTACAGCTTGGACCTGGTGGAAAACGACGTCCCCGTGGTTTTCGAAGCTTCCGTCGCCGTCTGGTCCCGCTTCCCCGCCAGCCGCCAGCAGCTCGGTGTACAGCGCTCGCGCTGGGCCGGGGGCAACTGGGAGCTCGCCCGGCGCCGGGCCTTGCCGCTCTGGTGGGCTGGATGGCGGCGGCGCAGCCTGGCCAGGCTCGATGCGGCCTGGACGCTCGTAGTGCAGAGTCGTCCGTTCGTCCTTCTCGAACTGCTCGCCGTGCTACTCGTGGCGATGGCCGCGGTCTGGTTGCGGCCGGACGGTACGTCGCGGGCTTTGCTCGTGGTGGCTCTCGCGCTGCTCGGGCTACAGCTCCTCTACCTGGCCTTCGGCATCCTTCACTACGGCCTGGATCGCCGGCGCTTCGCTCTGCTTCTCCGCTCCCCCTTCGCCCTCGGACGCCTGGCGCTCATCTCGCTCCGCGGCCTCGCGGGCTCCGGGCGGGACGTCTGGGCCCGCACACCGCGTCGCTAGCGCGAAGGGCCAGCGCCTTCACCGCCAGCCGGAGCGTGCATACGAAAACGGGCGACGCCTGCTGGCGCCGCCCGTTGACCATGGGGCACTGGTGAAGAATTACTTCTTGCGCCTCTTCGCCTTCGCTGCACCCAGCGCCAGCAGGCCGCTGCCGAGCGCGAAGAGCGTCCCGGGCTCGGGCACCGAGGGCACGTTGGGCTCGCTGAGAGAGGTGCCGTACTGGAAGGAGACGTTCGAGATGTCCCCCTCGGAGAAGGTCGAACCCGCAGTCAGAGTGAACGTGACCGAGTTCTGGATGAGGCCGTTGCCACCGGTGACCGCGGCATTGCCCAGCGTCAGGTTGTCACCCGCGGAGGTGATCCCGTACTGGACCCCATCGACGGCCGCTGGCCCCTGCAGGTTGCTACCCGGGAAGTTGGAGCCGCCGAAGAGGCCGAAGCCGGAACTCGAGGTTCCGAGATAAGCGCCACCGGGAGCTCCGGAGAGCGCGGCCCCATAGGCCCATTCTCCGCCCACGTTGCCGGCGTTGAGGGGACCGTAGAAGACCGTGGAGCCGGCGGTGAGGGCTGCAGATACAGGCGTCAAGGTGTTGGGCGGAAAGCCGGCGATGTCGAAGAACACCCCGGTCAGGACTTCTGCGGGGTTCGTCACGTCGAAGGCGCTGGTGTTCGTGAGGACGAGAGTCACGGTCGTGCCTGTCACAGTGAACGAAGCGGAGGCTGCTAGATTTGCCGCGACCCCGGTGAACGTTACGGTGGCGCTGGCGGCACTCGCCAGGCCGACGAGCATTCCCAGGGCGAGGACGATGCTGATCGGTTTTCTCATCTCGGAGTGTCTCCCATGGCAGAGGTAGGGAATTCACCAATCTATCAGCAGGGGGCGTGCCCGCCCTCCAGAACGGCACAATCAATTCATTTTTAATCACTTATCAAACCACCTCTGGGTGGTACGGTTACGGTAACCGTCAGAAATCCCAACGCCTGTATGGAATCTGTGCCCCGCAGTGGTGCGCCCACCCTGAACCTGGGAGACGTACGGTTCGCGGGTAAGAAGATTCTTCCACGGAAGAATTCAATCGTCTGATTCTATTCAAGATAACAATGAAGGATCGTAGCAGCTACCAACCCCTGGCAGGAGGTCGAGTTGCTAGGTATTCCGACACCTGGCGATTCGAGGCGACCGGCTCCTAGGCGTTCCTGCGGCCCTGCAGCGTGCAAGCTTCGGTGGGAGTGGGAAGCGACGGCAGACTCTAGCTCAGCGAGGCAGTCCAGGGCGGGGAATCTCGGAATGGGGGACCTTGCAGATGGTGAAGCGGTACTTCCCAGAAGCCTCTTGGGCGATGTGGGTGACAGGATCGATGTCAAAGCCCATTTCGGTGCCGAAGCGCTCCCCCACGAGACGGGCGATGGCGGCCCGGCTGCCGTCGTCGAAGCCGACATCCGGGACCACGCGGATGAGGAGATGGGTGAGGCGTTCCTGGACGATTTGCACCTGGCGCACGCCGGGAATGAGCGTGGCGAAATTCTCCGTCAGTGAGATCCCGGAGACGAATTCGCCGCGAGGCGTGAGCAGATAGTCCGCCACCCGACCGGTGATTCTCTCCAGGAGGGGATAGGAGCGGCCGCAGGGGCAGGGAGACTGAGCCTCCACGGCCCGGTCGCCGACCTCGTAGCGGAGGAAGGGCATGCCGTAGTTGCGCAGGTCCGTGACCACCACATGCCCCGCCTCGCCGCTCTTGTCGCGCTGGTCGATCTCGACGACGAGCGCGTCGGTGTTGACGTGTAGACCCTGGTGCGCCCCGCACTCGCTGGCGATCAGGCTCACCTCCTCGCAGCCGTAGCGATCGAACACGGGGCTCGCGAAGATTCTCTCCAGGGCCGCGCGCTCGTGCGGGTGCAGGACCATGGCGGTGGACAGGATGCCCTTGAAGTGGTGCGGGCCGAAGCCCCGGGCTTCCCAGAAGCGAGCGAAGAGATAGAGGGAGTGCGCGTGTCCCCAGAGCAAAGTGGCGCGCCGTTCGACGATCGCAGAGGCGAAGCGCTCCATCATGGCCTCGTCCATGCGCAAGGTGTCGAGGTAGAAGGTGCGCTCCAGGAGAGCGTGACGCAGCTTCTGGCGCCAGCGCCGGGCCGGCGGCGGATTGCCCCAGATGGCGGCGCGGTACTCACCCATGTCCCATCCGGTCCAGCGATCGCGGTAAAGCGTCACACCGCGGCGCCACTCGTTGCAGGGCTCGTCCGCCTGCACATGAAGCGAGACTCCGGTGGAGCCCGAGGTACGCTTGCGCACCAGTGCGGTGCCCGCATGCGAACGGGCCACGAGGTCCGCGGCGTGGTTACGCACCTCATCCTTGGTGAGCACGGGAACGCGGCGCCAGTCCTCCCAGGAGCGCAAGTCCCCGGGTTCGAAACCGATCGCCTCGAAGCGCTGGCGGTAGAAGGGCGATTCCCGCCACGCGTGCGCGACGACCGCCTGCAGCTCACGCCACTGTCGTTGGCGCCGTGCCTCCAGGGAAAGACCGCGCTCCTTCTGGAGGCGAGCGGCGACGCGCAAGTACGGGGAGCGCTCGTGCAACGCCCAGGGTGGGACCACGAAGGTGCGCAGCGCCCAAGGGATCACGGCCGACTCCGAGTGGCGGTGGCGCCGCGCGCGGCGTGGTCCGGGGCCTCGAGGAGACTGCGGTAGAAGCGCATGAGCTTCTCCGTCTGCTTGACGAACGAGAACTCCTCGGCGGCGCGCCGGCGCGCCGCGGCAGCCACGGATGCAGCAAGCGCACCGTCGTCGAGGACGGCGCGGATCGCCGCAGCGAGCGCCGGCGCCTCACCGGCTCGCACCAACCAGCCGGTGCGCCCGTGCTGCACCAGCTCCGCCGTGCCGCCGACATCGGTGGCCACGGTGGGCTTACCGAGGGAGAAGGCTTCGAGCAGGACGTTGGGAAGTCCTTCGCTGAAGGACGGATTCACCACCACGTCGGCCCCCGCTAGGCAGCCGAGGACGTCGCGGCGGAAGCCGGCGAAGACGACGCGCTGGGCGCTGCCGTTTTCCTGCGCCTGACGGCGCAGGTTCGCTTCCTCGGCGCCGTTGCCGAGGAGCACGAGGTGCACCGGCGGCTCGTGATCGGCGAGCAAAGCCATCGCTTCCAAGAGCACACGGTGCCCCTTTTCCGGGCTCAAGCGCCCAGCGGCGACCAGAATCGTGCTGGCAGACGGCAGGCCGAACTCGGCGCGCAGATCCACGTCGCGGACGCCGGCGGCGAGGTCGCACTCCACTGCGTTGTGCACCACGGTGACACGGTCGGAGGGGATGCCGGCACGGGCCAGCAAGCGGCGCGTGCCCTCGGAGACGCAGAGGAGACGCGGGAGACGGCGCAAGACCCAGCGGTCCAGCGCCTCGTAACGGCGCACCTTCCAGTTCTCCGCGGTGAAGCCCCGTACGAAGGAGACCTGCGCCGGGCGCCGGCGCCGGCAGGCGAGCCAACCGACGACGTTCGACTTGTATCCATGGGTGACGAGGACGTCGATGCGCTCCGCCGCCAAGAAGCGACGCAGCTGCCGCACCGCGAGCAGGCTGAAGGGCGAGCGCGTGTCGACGAGGAAGAGCGGCAGACCGCGGGCGCGGGCGGCCTCGGTGACCTCGACCTGGGAACGGTTCTCCCGGAACGAGCCCACCACGGCGCGCCAGCCGGCACGCTGCAGCTGCACGCAGTGCTCCAGGATCTGTTTTTCCGGACCGCCGAGGAAGTTGCTGGAGATCAGATGGCAGATGCCGGGCGCGGTGGCGCGCGCCGTCTCCGGGCGCCTCCGGCTGCCGCCGGGGGCCGATGCCGCCTGGGGCTCGATCATGACTGCGCGGCACCTTCCGCTGTCAATGCGCGCCGCGACCGCGGAAGACCACGTCGAAAGTCTTCATGACGATCTTCACGTTGAGCATCCAGCAGCGGTTGTCCACGTAGTAGAGGTCGTACTTGAGCTTCGTGCGCACGTCGTCGAGGCTGGCGTCGTAGTTGCGCTGCACCTGCGCCAATCCCGTGATGCCCGGGGGGACGGCGTGGCGGCGGGAGTACTCCGGCATGGCGCGCGCCAGGCGCTCGACGAACTGCGGGCGTTCGGGACGGGGGCCGATGAGGCGCATGGTCCCGTGCACGACGTTGAGCAGCTGCGGCAGCTCGTCGAAGCGCAGCGTGCGCAGCGCCCTTCCCACCCGGGTGACGCGCGGGTCGTTCTCTTCGGCCCACACCGGACCCGTCACGGCCTCGGCGTTCGGGATCATGGTGCGGAACTTCCAGATCAAGAAGCGCTGCCCCCCACCGGGGGTCTGGCGCCGCTCTTTCTTCGCCACCCTCGACCTTGCACCGTTTGCCTGTGTGTGCTGCCGGCGATCGAGACCCACCCGTTCCTGGCGGTAGAAGACCGAGCCCCCAGGGGACTCCAGCTTGAGCGCCAGGGCGATCAGCGCCAGCAGCGGCGAGACGCCGGCGAGGAGCGCCAGGGCCACGGCGCGTTCCAGGATTCCCGGTCCACCTGCTGCCTGGGCCGATCCCGCGGCGGGCCGCGTCAGAGGCTGCAGATGCGTCCAGGGGGAAAAATCAAAGACGCGACCGGTGGCGGCGCCAGGCTGTGCCGTTGTCGCTTGCGCGGTCGAATCGAACATGTTGGCACCTCCTCGAGTTTCAGTTGGGAGTGGTCACTTCGATCGTGTTGCTGCCGTCCGACACCGCGCCGTCGTCGTCGACGACGAAGAGCCGGTAGTAGTAGGTCGTTGCCGGATCGATCGAGATATCGGTGTAGCTGGTGAGATCGCGCTCGTCGCTCTCGACGACGAGATCGGACGTCTCGTTCACCGGCCGGGACGTGGAGCGATAGAGTCGATAGAGAGAGAAGCTGGGATCGGTGCTCGCCTCCCAGTGCAAGGTGGCTGCGATGCTGGTCACGTCGGTGGCCGGGAGGAGGGTCACCGCGACCGGGGGACCGTTGATCGTGGTGGCGGAGACCTCGTCGCTGCGCGCCCGCAGGCCGCCTTCGTCCTCCACATACACCCGGTAGTAATACTGGGTGTTCTCCGTGAGACCGAGGTCGTCATGGTAGTTCTCGTAGACGTCGGTGATCCGCTTCAGCAGAACGTCCGTTTCGGTCACCGTCCCGGTCTCGTTCCGATACACCAGGTAGGCGGTGAAATCCCGGTCCTGGGAGCGGGTCCAGCGCAGGGACAAGCTCGATTCGGTGATGGCAGCAGGTGCTTCCAGAGCGACCGCATTGGGCGGGCGCTCGTTGGGGACATCGCCGCAGAGCGTGTTGACCGAGCCGGTCTGCAGCCCCGATGTGGTAAGCACGTAGACGCGATAGCAGTAGTGGTGGCCCTCGATCACGTCGGTGTCGGGGAGCTGCACGGTGCTGCGCGCCGTGATCGAACCGACCTGGCGCTCGGTGGAATCCACCGGGGCCGAGTCGCTGCGGAAGATCTGGTAGGCCGCGAAGTCCGCCGCCTGCGACTGGGACCAGCGGACCGTGATCGCCGCCGCCGCCGGGGGTTCGGCGAAAAGCAACGGCAGCAACGTCACCGGATCCGGGCTCTCGTGCACCGTGAGCGACTGGGGCGACGGGAAAGGTGTCGCCACGTTCGCCACGTCGTCGGAGAATTGACCGGTGATCCGGGCCCCGGTCACCGAGCTTCCCGCCGGCAGAACCCAATTGCGTTCGTAGATGCCGTTGTCCGCCGCGGCGTCTCCGCCCGTGCCGTTGTCGAAGAGCTCGAGGCCGGTGACCAGACCCGCCACATCGACCCGGGCGGTGCCGCCGCTCTCGCCGGCATCGAGGGTGAAGTGCACCATGTCGCCTGGGGCGCGGTTCTCGGAGCCGGTGAAGCCGGTGGTGCGGATGGTGGCATGCGTGTCCAGGACGATGTTGTCGAAGACCGGTAGCGTCTCGGAGCCGTCCTGCAGTCGGAAGACCCCGTACACGGTCTTGGAGCCATCCTCAGCGCTTCGGAAAGTCCAGCTCGCGGGGGAGACCGGTTGGCGCCAGACTGCCGTGGCCGCCGAGTCGGGGTCTTCGTAAAGGCGCACCGCCGCCACGCTGGAGGCAGCGATGAGCGTGACCCCCACGTTGCGGTTGCGCGTCTTCGGCGCGTCGTCGGCGATGACGAGGGAAAACACACCGGGGCTCGCCTGCACGGGCTCGCTCGGCGTGCCGAACTTGCCGTTCCGGCCTGCGGAAACGCGGTAGGCGTAGGTGCGGCCGTTGCGCACTCCCGAGTCCAGGTAAGAGCGCGGGGTGACGCGCCCGAGCAGCACCTCGGCCTCGCTCACGTCGAGGCGCTGGCGATAGACGGCGAACTCCGCGGCGGTCTGGCCGTCGGGGAGCCCCCAGGACAGGCGCACGGCGTTGTTGCCCACGAGCACGGACAGCGAGTCCGGGATCGGCAGCCCCGCGCCGTTGCTGGGGTCGAAGGGGTTATCGAGCTGCGGTTGCTCGGGAGATTCGAAGCAAGAGCAGAGCAGGAGCCCGAGCAGCAGGGCGTGGCGGCGCTTCATGGCAGCCTCCAGTGGAGGCTGGCGACGACGCCGCCCTGACCAGGGGCGACGGACACGTCCACCGCCGAACGAGTCCAGCCGGAAGCGCCGAGGCCGGCGGCGTCGAGGACGTTCCACAGGTACGCGGCTCCCGTCGACCCGAGGAGCGTCCACACCCGCACCTGCCATTCGTCGGCTTGGTCGGCGGCTGCGTTCAGATCGGCGCGCGCGGCGTCGATCTCCGCCGGCGTGTCGGCGGCGTCGTAACGGCGCTGCGCGTCCGACTGCCGCCGCTGCGCTTGCAGGTACTCGTCGTAGGAGGCGATGCTTCCCGCCGCGAGACCCCAGAACGAGGCGCCGAAAGCGAAAGCGCGCCAGCGATGCCCCATGTGGCGTTGCCCGGCGCCCGGCACCAGAGCGCTGCGCAGCGCCGCATCGTAGGCTCGCCCGCGCCGCACCCCGACCACGTAGCTCCCCTGGGCGTTGACTTGCAGCGACGGCTTCGAGGTCAAAGCCCAAGTCTCCACCGCGGCGCCCACCCAGGCGCCGGCGGCGAACCCGGTCCAGATGTTGCGCATGAGGGCTTCGTCGTCTTCGCGTTCCGAGGCGCTCTCCAGCTGCAACCGGGCGGCGGTGATCTCCGCCGGCGTCGTCGCCTGGTCATAGGCGTCCTGGGCGAGCTGCCGGTCGTTCCGCGCCGTATCCAGGTGGCCGCTCTTGACGATGGCGCCGAAGACGCCGCCGGCGGCAGCGGTGGTGAAGATGGCGCCGCGCCAGCCTTCGTGGCGGGCCAAGTGGACGAAGCCCGGCGGCAAGAACAAGGCCCAGCCGCTTGCCCAACGTTCCAAGGTCACGCCTTCGTCGAAGCGGCTGCGCCAGCGGCCCCGGGCCGTCACCAATCCCAGCCCCGAGGCGCGCAGCAGATACTCGCCGGGAGGCAGCTGCTGCACCATGAGCGGTGTCACACCTTCGATGTTCACCGGACCCTGGAACTGCAGGTGCACCGAGCGCGGCTGGGACTGCAGGGAAAGGTCCGCAGCGTGGACGACGCTGCAAGCGAGCACGCTGGCGGTGACGCCTGCGGCGACCCAGCTCGAACCTCGTCGCCATCCCGGGATCCGTCGCACAGACTCCATTCCTTCCGTCACGTGGTCGTGTCGGCTCGTCATTCCGTCGTCTCGGTCGCCGAGTTCTCGCTGGGATTTCTATACTGGGCGGCGTCGATGCCGTGCTTGCGCAGGAGGTCGTGCAAGCTGGGTCGCGAGATCTCCAGCTCCTCCGCCGCTTTGGAAATGTTGCCGCAGGTGCGGCGCAGCGCCTGCACGATCATCTGGTAGTCGGTCTGCTCGCGCACGCTGCGAAGCGACAGCGAGGGCAAGTGCTCCTCGCCGCTCAAACCGAGATCCACCGCGCGCACTAGGCGGCCCGAGCACAGCACCACCGCCTTCTGCACGTGGTGCTCCAGCTCGCGCACGTTCCCCGGCCAGGCGTAGTGCAGCATGCCCTGCTTCGCCCGTCGGCTGAAGGCGAGCCTCTCCTTTTCCATCTCGGTGCTGAAGCGTTCCAGGAAGAACTGCGCCAGGTAGAGGATGTCTTCCGTGCGCTCCCGCAGCGGCGGCACCACGATGTTCACCACCGAGAGCCGGTAGAAGAGATCCTCGCGGAAGCCCCCGGTTTTCACCGCGCTGGTCAGGTCGCGATTGGTGGCGGCGATGACGCGCACGTCGAGTCGGGTGACCGAGCGGCCGCCGACCCGTTCGATCTCCCGCTCCTGCAGGAAGCGCAGGAGCTTCACCTGCAGCAGTGTCGGCAGCTCCCCCACCTCGTCGAGGAACACCGTGCCGCCGTCGGCGAGCTCCAGCTTGCCGGGCCGTGAAGTGTGAGCGCCGGTGAAGGAGCCCTTCTCGTGGCCGAAGAGCTCGCTCTCCAGCAGGTTCTCCGGGATGGCGCCGCAGTTGATGCTGATGAAAGGCTTGTTGGCGCGTTTGCTCAGACGTTTCAGCTCGCGCGCCACCAGTTCCTTCCCTGTGCCGCTCTCGCCGAGGATGAGGACGGAAACGTCCGTGGGCGCCACCTTGCGGACGATGTCGAAGACCGATTCCATTTGCGGCGAGCGGCCCAGGAGGTTGCCGACCCGGCCCTTGCCTTCGAAGCGCTGCAGCAGCTTCTGGTTCTGCCGCTCCCACTGCCCGACCCGGACGGCGCGCTCCAGCAGTTGACGCAAGGTGGCGACATCCACGGGCTTGCCCATGAAGTCGAAGGCACCTTGTTCGATGGCGCGGAGCGCGTTCTCCTGCGTGTCGTTGCCGGTGATCAGGACGAGCTTCATCAGCGGGTCGAGCTCGAGGCAGCGCTCCAGCAAGGAAAACCCCGACTCCGGATCGCTGCGCTCCAGCGCCAGGTCGAGGGTGATGACCTGAGGGTGCTCTTTGGCGATGAGCTGCCAGGCCTGCTTGGGTTGATTCGCGGTATAGACCTGGTAGTCCTCCCCCAAGGCCAGAGCGAGCTGCTGGAGCATCGCCAGGTCGTCGTCGACGATGAGCAGCTTCGGTTTCTCCTGGGGCGTGAGTGCGGCTGCGTTCATGCCACCACTTCCGTCGGCGTGCGCGGGCGCTGCTCGCCCTCGTCGTCGGCGGCGGCCATGATGATCTGCACCGTGGTGCCGACACCCAGATGGCTCTCGACCTTCAGCTCCCCGCCATGGGCCCGGACGATGGAGCGGCACTGGTAGAGGCCCAGGCCCAGCCCACCGCGCTTGGTGGTGGCGAAGGGGCGGAAGAGCCTCTCGCGCACGAACTCCGGCGGCATGCCCACGCCGGTGTCGGTCACCGAGAGGTGCACCATCGCGCCGTTGCTGCGGATGGGATCGCTGCGAGTCTGGATGGTGAGTGTGCCCTCGCCGTCCATGGCTTCGATGGCGTTGGTCACCAGGTTCTCCAGCACCCGCTGCAGCATGTTCTCGTCGCCGGTCACCGCCGCCGGCGTGCGCAGATCGAGCTGCACCGTCAGGGCCTCCCGGCGCCCCACCTGCATCTCGTCGAGGGTGCTCCGCACCAGGTCGTTGACCACGATGCGCTGCTGCGAGCGCCGCGGGTCGTCCCGCAGCTCCGACAGCGTGCGCACCAGGGCATCCATGCGGTCGGCGACCCGGTCGATGTCCCCGGCGGCGAGCTCGGCGATCCCCGGCTTGTCCTTGAACTGCACCAGGTTCTGAGCCACCAAGCGCAGCGGCGACAGGTAGTTCTTCAGATCGTGGAGGAGCATGTTGCTCCACTGGGAGATGAGGGTCATCTCGCGGTGCTCGGCCATCTCCTCGGCTTGCAGCGTCACGCGCAGTCGCGAGCCGATATGCGACGCCATGCTGTCGAGGAGCGCCACGTCCTCGTAGGTGAAGGGATCGTCCCGGTGGCGGCGCTGCAAGCCCACGCAGCCCACGAGCCGCGTTCCCTCCAGGAGCGGCGCGAGGATCTGACTCGCCGTGGCGTCGAGCCAGGCGCCGTTCTCGGCGTAGATGGAGATGTATTCGAAGTCGTCGGGGCGCCGGTCGAGCAAGAGGGCGTGACGCTCCGTGGCCAGGCGCTTCGCCAGCGGCGAGTCCTCCTCGAGAACGGATCGCGGGTCGTCCATGCCCTTCCCCAGGCAAGGGGAGATGCGGAGCGAAGCCTTCTCGCGCAGCGACAGGGTCACCGCATCGGCGAGGAAGACCTCTTGCAGCAAGGTGCGAGCCCGGGCGAGAACGCTGTGGCTGTCCGTGGCGCTCTCCATGCTCTGGGTGACGTTGGCCCACTGGGTCCGGTAGTCGTAACGGTTGACGTAGAAGTTGCGATCGATGTAGCGGCGCACCCGCCGCTGGAAGCGGTTGGAGAACAAGAGAAGGATCGCCAGCAGCACCGCCAGGAAGCCGAAGGAGATGGTCACGACCTCGTCGGGGGACCACTGGGTGAACACCGCCACCTGCGAGACGACGCCGACGGCGAGCACGTAGAGGCCGGCAGCGATGGCGGTGAAGGAGGAGTAGACGATGTGGCGCGACACCGGTGCCCCGACGTCGGTGAGGCCGCTGCGCATGGTGCTGTAGGCGAGGACCAGGTTGACCACGGCGATGGGAATGGCGGCGGCGACGAGCTTGCCGACGCCGATGGACGAGTACAGAAGCCCCGTGGTGAGGATGAAGGTGAAGAAGCCGAGCAGCCCGAAGAAGGTGAGGAAGAGCAACTTCAGCCGCGGCCGCGCCTGACTCGGGACCAGCCGGTAGGTGCATTCCAGGTTGTAGCCGATGATGACCATGCCCACGAGCAGGTAGCTCAAATAGGCTTTGCCCAGCGATCCCAGGTGGATGGTGCCGCGGCCGGCGTCCCAGTCGAAACCGGTGACGAAGTTCGCGTGGCGCACGAAGAAGAGCGACAGGAGTCCGCCGACACCGAGGAGAACGAAGGTGCGCCGGGAGTTGCGGAAAGAGTCCTCGGGGCGCTCGCGCCCGACGCACACGGAGAGCAGATGGCCGGCCAGCACCAGAGGCACGCCGGCGGCGAGCAGGGCGTAGACCCAAAGGTGCGGCGTGTTCGTCGGTCCGACCTGCACCAAGCGCAGCAGCGCCAGCTGGAACGCCGACAAGCTCAAGGCCAGGAGCACCGTGCCCAAGCGCAGGATCCGCGCCGGCCGCCGCAGCAGCACCGCCGCCACCGGGACGAGGCACGACAGCGCGCCGAGGAGCAGCGGGCCTTCCTGCAGGGTCACTCGCTGCTCACCTCCCGCAGGCGGACCGCCTCGGCGGCCGCCCAGCGGCCGACTTCCATGTTGGGATAACGCTGGGCCAGGTTGCCGAGGATTTCCGCCGCGCGCTTCCGATCACCCATGTCGTTGTAAGCGAACTTCGCCGCCTGCAGCATGATGCTGGCACCCTGCGGATTCCCCGGCAGGGCATCGGCGATCCCCATCAGTTCGACCAGGGCTTCCTCGTTGCGGTGCTGCATGGCCAGGACCTGCGCCAGCTTGGTGCGGATGGGCAGCGTGGTCTGGTGCGACGGATAACGGGTGAGGAGCTCGCGGTACTCGCGCTCGGCCCGCTCGAGAGCCGCGGCGGTTTCCGTCGCATCCTCGACCCGCTTGTAGTGCGCCACCACTTCGAGGGGAGCCAGCAGGGCCGGATCGCTCAACGGATGACGCACCGGCAGGCTGCGGAAGACGTCGAGGGCCTCGGGCCAGCGCCCTTCTCTCTCGAGCAGTCGACCACGCAGGAGCATGCCGTTGGCGTTCAGCGAGGTCGCGCCGGCGTACTCGTCGCGCAAGCGGTCGAGGGCATCGAGCGCCTCGTCCACCGCTCCCTGCCTGGCGTCGAGGGTCGCCAGGGTCAGCAGGGCCTGCGCCGCCGCCGGGCTCTTCGGGTAATCCCGCGGCACCGACAGCAAGAGATCCCGGGTGGGTCCCGGTGCAGCCGAGGCGCGGCTCTGCACCATGGCCATGCTCAGCCGAACGTTGCCGGGGTCCAAAGTCGACGACCGGTCCGCCGCGATCTGCGCCTCGATCTGCCGGAGCTCGCCCATGGCCACTTGCCAGCGCCCGCAGTCTGCAGCCACATCCGCCAAGCGCAAGCGTGATTCCAGCGCCAGCCGCGACTCCGGTTTCGCCGTGATCCAGCGCCGGTAGCGCTCCTCCGCCTGTTCATAAGCCGCTTGGACCGGCGCGCTCCGGACGGCGCTGGTATCGCCCGGCGCCGCGTCCATGCTTGCCTGCCGGTGCAGCCGCGCGACGCGGAGTGGTATTTCGATCACCAAGCCGGGAACGCCCGGCTCGCCAGGCTGCGGCTCGATGTGCTCGAGGATGGTCTCGTAAGCCTTCGCCGCTTCGACCCAGAGCTTGGCATACTCGTGCATGCGGCCCTGGGCGAGCTTCACTTCACCGACCAGCAGAGGCACGTCCTGGAACTCGGCGATGACACGACCGTAGTTGGCGCGCATCGCGGTGGAATCTCCGATACCGGCATGGATCTGTGCCGCGTTGACCAGAGCCCGGGCCACCAAGGTGTGGATGTCCTGGGCGAGGGGGTCGCCGGCGCTGCTGGCGGAGGTGTCGGTCCCCTGGGCCAGAGTTTCGTAACCCTGCGCCAGGTTGCGCCAGGTCTCGGACTCCACCAGCTCCGGCTTGATGGAGAGCCGGCGGTACTCCCGGTTCAGATGCCAGAGGGCTCGCTCGGCGCGGTAGCGCGAGCCCACGCCTTGCTCGTTGCCGCAGGCGGCGCAGAGGGCGACCGAGAGGCAGACGAAAAGGCGGGCCTTCATCGTACCGTCTCCGTCCGCCACAAGAAGAGCCGGGTGATGGCGCCGACGATGAGGAAGCCGAAGAAGAGCTCGCCGACGATGCGTCCGGCTAGGAGCGCACTCACGAGCTCCGGTTCCAGCTTGCCGATGAAGAGATCGACGCGCTGGGTCAAATAGCTGATCGGATAGAGCGCCAGCACCGGGAAGGAGACGACGAGGACCGTGGGCAGAAAAGTGCGCGCTGTGACTCGGATCGAATCGCGCAGCGCCGCCAGCGCCGAGTGTCCTTGCAGGACCACCCAGGCGGTGGAGTAGCTCACGAAACTCTGCACCAGGATGACGGCGATCAGCAGAACGCCGCGCACGCTCCATCGCACCATGCTGCTGTCGAGGAAGAGCTGCGGCGGCACCAAGCCCGCGAGCATGCTCAAGCCCACGATCGCCAGCGCCGGCGGCACGCTCACCAAAACGAGTGACGGCACCCGGCCGTGGACGCGGGCGCCACGCCCGCTTCCCGCCTCGAGACCGAGGGCGCGGGCGAAGTACAGCGTGGCGAATGCGACGGCCACGGAAGCCACCAGCACCGCCAGCACGAGGACGAGCCGGGAGTACATGCCGGGTAGGTACAGCAGCAGCGCCGGATAATGCATCGCCTTCTCACCGCCGAGCAAGCGCACCAGAGGGACGCCGAGCGGTGCGAGCAGGGGATGGTGGAAACCCACGAGCAATCCCAGAGCGCCGAACTGCACCGCCGCCAGAACGAGGAAGGGCAGCCAGTAGGAAGGCCGCAGCATCAGCGGCAGGACGCTGCGGTAGGCGCGCACGGCGACGCCAAGGGACAGAAACAGGTTCATGTGGCTGCGAAGCCTCCCTAGGTGTCCACGAGACGCGGTCGGCGTGTACACCTGGGTCACGAACCGCAAGTCTGTGCGGGATTTCACCTAACAATACCTGGGTGAAACACCCAAGTCAACGATAAAATGTCAGGCCAGCCTTACAGAATCGTAGCCAGCCACCTGCACACCTGCGCATCCGAGGGGTTCGAGGGCCTGGTGAGCACAGATTCTGCGGTCCACGAAGCAAGTGAAGAGATTGTTATTGCAGCAAATCACTGCCAGGTGCGACCCAATGGATCCGAGGCCGGTGCGCCTTCCCGCTCGAGCAGACTTAAGATCCGTAGAATCTCGGAGATGGGACGATAACGAGCGAGCTCGAGGAGGCCCTCCAGACGCTCTTCCGTACGCTTTAAATTGTAGTAGTGGGTCCACCGCGTGCGCAAGCCGACGGGCAGGCGGGGCTGGTCCGGGTCGATCTCCCAGGGGTGGATAGTGAGGAGAAACGGTTGCTTCTGTACGATAATCCGACGTACTGCCCACATTTGGAAACGGAAGGGGAGGAGCCGGAGATAGGCGCCTCCGGTGGCCGGTAGGTTGAAAGGACCCAAACGGACCGTGGGGAGCGGGTACTCGGTGATGGAGCGTCCCCCCTCCAGCAGACGGAGATGCGGCCAGCGGGGGGCACCGGGCATCCCGTAACGGCGGCGGTGGATGGGGAAGATGCTGGAGTCGTACTGGTACCCCTCCTCGCGCAGGATCTGCAGAGCCCAGAGGGTGCGGCGCACGATGGTGTACGAGGGCGCTCGATAGCCCAGGATCTCCTGGCCGCTCAGGTCTTGCAGCAGGGCACGGGCGCGGCGGACATCGGCGCGAAAAGCGTCTGGAGACTGACGGTAGACCAACTCGTGGTCGAAGCCGTGCGAGGCGATCTCGTGTCCTGCCGCGGCGATGCGGCGGACCAGCCCGGGGTGGCGGGATGCCACCCAGCCGAGGACGAAGAAGGTCCCGCCCGCCTGGTGTCGGGCCAGGAGGTCCAGCAGGCGGTCCGTGTTGGCTTCGGTGCGGTCCGCGAACTGGTCCCAGCGTTCGCGCGGGCAAAGGTGACGCAAAGCCTCGACCTGGAAGTAATCCTCCACGTCGACGGAGAATGCCGCCAGCGGCGGCTCGGTGTGCCTCGCCGTCGGCGCCATGCCGCTCACTGCAGTCCGACCTCCGCCAGCAGCGACTCGAGGTACGGATCCAGGCTGCGCATCACTTGACGCACCGCTGCATCCTCGGACGACGGCGCCACGTAGCGCACGAACAGGGCGTCCGTGGGCCGCCGGGCCACTGCGTTTCGCAGCAGGTCCCATTTCAAAGCGTATTCGCCCGTCACCGTGCCGCCGCGGGTGCGGAACCAGTAGAACATCTCCTGCTCGTCGCCGCCGCCGCTACGCTGCAAGCGCATCCGCGCGACCTGCGTCGGGCCGCGGGAGAGCTCGGCGCGGTCATCGGTGACGGAGAGCACGTTCCAGCCGCTGCCGGGAACGCAGTGTCGCGGCGAATGGATCTGCGAGTTCACCGCCTGCTCGGCGAAATAGGCCACGAAGAGCCACACCTGCGCCCCGCTCGGATGCCGATACAGTCGCTGCAAGGTGGCGTCGGCATCGAGCACGCCGGCGACCCGCTCGCTGATCGGCACGTCCTCGGCGCTCCAGCCTCCCTCCACCGTCGCAGGCAGGCGCGACAACGCCGGCATGGCCGTCACGGCGACGCGATGCCCCGCCAGGGTGCGGGCATAGACACCGCCCAGAGCCACGACAGCCGCAGCGATCAGGAGGCGGAGCGCCATAGCCGCTTCGCCCCCTTCCGGATCAGGAGGAAGAGCAGCAGCGCTGCCACGAACACGATCAGGCCGAAGCTTTCGTGGATCCAGCCTTCCGCCACCTGCGGCCCGATGAGGTACACGCCCAGGCTGGTGGCCCAGACGCGGAAGGCGTTGGCTGCGACGCTGAGGGGGATCGTGGCGAGGAACACGAGCCCGCGTCCCAGCAGCGGAATGGGCATGGAGTACGCCGCCAGCGCTCCCAAGGAGAGAAAGGAATAGAGAGAGCGGATGCCGCTGCAGGCCTCGGCCACCATCAGGTCGGTTTGACCGGGCAAGTGCAGGATGTTCCCCTGAGCGAGAACGGGAACGCCGATGCTCTGCAGACCAGAGACTGCGCACTTGGCGGCGAAGCTCTGCATGGGGCTCGTGAGCGAGTAGTAAAGGACGTAGGGGAGCGGAATGGCGAGGAAAAGGAAAGCGAGCGGGAACCAGGTGACGCGCAGCCAGCCCCAACCCAGCAGGTACACGACCAGGGCGAAGAGGAGGACGACGAAGCTCACGCGCTGGGTGAAGACCTCGGCGCCGGCAGCGCCGAGGACGAGCAGTCCCATGGAGCCCAGGACGGCGGCGAAACCGAGCCAATGGGGGCGGCGCGGGATGCATGCGAACTCCCGGCGTTTTCGCCAGAGAAGAAAAAGCACGATGCCCGGAACGAGAATGCCATGGCTGTAGTTGGGATCGTGCACCCAATCGCCGGCGAGCTTGGCGAGCACCGGCGCGTAGACCAAGGCGATGACGGCCACCAGGATCCCAGTCGCGGCGCGGGCGAACGGACTCGCCGCGCCGGCGCCACGGTCCGCTGCGGCCGCCGGCGGTTGGGCGACGTTCTCTACGTCGTGCCCTGTGATGGCGGTGGTGGGCTCGGGGTTCATGCCGGTTGGATCGCCGCCCGGTGCAACTCCACTCGCTCCGGCACGGCGGCCGCTGCGGCAGCCTGGCGCTGCCGCAAGTGCGTGCGGAGGATCGCCAGGCCGGTGGCGGCGAAGACATACCAGGTGCGGCGGAGCAGGCTGTGGCCGAAGACTCCCGAGACGAGGAGAACGAGGAAACCGGTGAAGATGCCGTCGAGAACCGCCTTCTCGAAGGCTGCGTCGCCGCCCTGCAGGCGTCGCGCCGTGCGGCGGTTGAGGCGCAGCATTTCGATCAGGAAGGAGAAGAAGGCGAAAGTGCCGACGAGACCGAGCTCGCCGAGCACTTGCAGGTAGAGGCTGTGCGCCTCGAGGGAGCTGCGCCCGGAGGAGTAGCGCCAGTTCGCCCCGCCGTAGCAACGGATGCCGACGCCAAACAACGGGTGGTCGGCGAGCATGCGCAGGCCCGCCACCCAGGTGACCACGCGCGACATCGACGAGGCGTCGAGCTCGGAGTGGGTCATGCTGGAATAGCGCGTCTTGTACTGGCCGGGCATGAGGGAGAAGCCGCCGATGACGAGGAGCACCCCCAGGATCCCCGTGAGCACGCGCCGGCGCGAATGCCACCAGAGGTACGCCGACCCGCCCAGCATGCCGAGCATCGAGGCCCGCGAGCCAGTGAGCACGATGCCGATGAGCAGACAAGGCACGATGGTCCAGAGCACCACACGGCGCCACTTCTCGCTCCGCGACAGCGCCAGCAGCAGGAACAGGGGCACGGCGGAGGCCAGCGTCGTCCCCAGCTCGTTGGGGTTGTTCGACATGCTCGTCGTGCCCACGGCGCGGTCGATCCCCTGGGACAAGAAGGCGCCACCGGAGAAGTAGCCGCGCAGCGAATCGAAGCACAGGTAGGCGATGAGCAGGAGGAAGGTGTAGACGAACCAGCGCAGGCGACGGCGGCTGTCGATCAAGTGCGCCACCATGATGTAGTAGCCGGCGATGCGCAGGATCTCGATGAACCCCTCCACGGCCCGATAGCGCCAGACGGCGAAGGGTACCGAAAGGGTGACGGCGAGGATGAAGAAGAAGAAGAGCCGGGTCTGTTTCGAGTCGTCCAGCTGCAGTCGATGCTCCAGCCGGAGCTGGCTCAGGAACAAGCTGGCCAGACAGAGCGCCCCGACGATGCGCTCCAGGTGCAGTGCGTTCAGGACCGGATACTTCTCGCCGGGCCGGAGCACGAAGAGCACGGTGTAGAAGAGGAGTCCCACGAAGGGCCAGCGCAGGATCACGAAGGTGCTGGCGACGCCGACCAGACCCCCGACGATGAGGAGCGTGGGCAGGCGCGTGAGCGCCACGCCGAGGACGATGCCGAGGAGGCCGACCCCGGTGTAGAGAGCGATCCGCCGCCCCAGGGCCGCTTCCGCCAGCGCTTCGCGCTGTGGCCGTTCGCGTGCAGGGTCGGGGAGCGGCTGCCAAGACATCGAGATCTCCGAGAGGTGCGAGGTAGGCCTACTTCCTTATTGTAGAGCCGTTGGACCGACGGCGCCAGACACCGCCGGCTGCGGCGGCGCCGTTCCGGCGCCATTGCGTACCAAGGTTTCGTAGAGCTCTTCCAAGCGCGGGATGACCGCGGTGCAGTCGTGACGCTCGCGCACCTTTTGTCGAGCCCTTTCGCCCAGGAGCTGGCGCCGCTCTGGGTCCTGCAACAACTCGACGACCCTTTCCACGAAGACCTCTTCGTTCCCCGATGGGTAGACGAAGCCGTGCACGCCGGACTCGATCAGCTCGCTGCAACCGCCGACGTCGGGCACCACGCTGGCCCGGCCTGCCGCCATGTACTCCAGAACGGCGTTCGGGCTGCTTTCGCCCTTGGAGCAGAGGACGGAGACATCGAAGGCCCCCAGCTCCCGGGCGACCTGCGCCGACGCTCCGGGGAAGAGGAAGCGATGCTGCAAGCCGAGGTCGCGCACCGAGACTTCGAGGGCCTCGCGCTGCGGGCCGTCACCGAGGACGACGAAGTGGGCCTGGGGGACGCGCTCGGCCACGCGGCGGGCGGCGTGCACCAGGAACGGCAGGTTCTTCACCGGGCGCAGGTTGGCAACCGCCCCGACGACGAGCGCCTCCGCAGGAATTCCCCACGCGGCGCGCGTCTCCCGGCGCACCCCTGGGTCGACGACGCCATAGAGCGAACTGTCGAGGCAGTTCGGGATCACCGAAACGCGGCGGCGGGGCACCTGTTCGACCCGGATCGCTTCCTCGGCGGCAGCCTGGGAGTTCGCGATGTAGTGCTGGGTGTATTGCGCCAGGTGCCGCAGCAAGCGCACCTGGAACCAGGTGTGCCAGTAACCGGCACCGATGTTCCGCCGGCTGGAGACGAGCACCGGGACGCCCGCTTTCCGGCCCAAGTGGACACCGAGGATGTTGGCGTCGCGAAAGAAGGTCTGCACGATGTCGAAGCGCTTCTCACGGCAGAGCGCCAGGAACTGGCGCCGGAAGCGGAAGTAGTCGAGGCCGAAGTAGGAGCGGAAGGTGGCGGTGTGCACCGGGCAAGGGATCTCGGCCTTCTCGAGCCAGCGGCTGTGCTGCAGCGACAGCAAATGCACCTCGAAGCGCCGCCGGTCCAGCCGGCGGATCATTCGCAGGATCTGGTTCTCCGTGCCGCCGACCGGACCGAAGAACGTGTCGATGAGGTAGAGGATGCGGATCATGGGCAGACGAGTATACGCCGCCCCCGAGCTACCCCGCCGCGCCGCCGGCGACCGCTCCAGGCAGGTGCGCGCGCCGGGGGCAGGCACGGAGCCGCTTGGAGCGCTTCCAGGCCCCTTCCACGCCGCCGTAACGAGTTATCGGCGAATCAGTTCGACTCACGAACCGCTCCTGTTGCACGGCTTCGCCCCCGTGCTACGGGCCGAGAGTGGCCTCCAGCGCCGGGAGGAGCTGCACGAGGATCGTCTCGCCCTCGGGGTCTTCGACCAGGGCCACGGCGATGTAGCGCTGAGAGGCCTCTCCCCATACCAGGACCGAATCGGCGTGGTGCAGGCCCCAGCTCCCGGACTTTCGATAGAGGCGCGCGGCCGGCACACGGCCGGCGAGGGCGCGGACGAACTTCGTTCGCAGTCCCGGTTCGGACATGGCCGCGAGCATCGCTTGGCTGTGCTCGAAGTCCACCAAGCGTCCCGTGAGCAGCAGGTGATAGAAGCGACACACCTGCGTCGCCGTGGCGGCGTGCAAGAAACCCCGGAGCGGGTCCGGCAAGCTGTCGCGCCCGGCGGGGTACGCAGCTCCCACCCAGAGGCCGCCGCCGTAGCGCGGCTCGAACAAGGCGTAGCGCGGCGAGGTGAGGACGGCGGCGATGCGCGCGAGCCCGAGTCGTCCGCTCCCGAGCCGCTCGATGACGCGCGTCGCCGCCGCGTTGCTCGATACCCGGATCATGGCGCGCAGATCGGTCCGGAGTTCCGGCGTCTGCTCCAGGCTGCCTGCGGCCAGAGATTGGTGCGCGGCCAAGAGCACGGCGATCTTCGCCAGGCTCGCCGCCTCCAACATGGTGTCGCCGTTCACCTGGGCGAAACGCGGCGACTCGAGGCGCCTCAGGTCCACCAGGCCGACGCCGAGCTTCGCCTCACGCCACAAGCGGCGCCAGAGGTCGTGCTGCGCCAGCCGTTGTTCCAGTCGTCGCTGCAAGGTCGTGTCGGCACAGGAGCGGAGCGGACGCCAGGCATCGTCCTGGATCAGGAAGGGGGGTGCGGGACCCGTCGGTTTCGGCGTCTCGGCGGCGGACCCCAGGTGCAGGTCGGCCCAGACGAGGGAAACACAAAAGAGCAACCCCAGACCCCGCGGCAGCCGTCGCTTCACGCCTGGCGCCTGCGGTGCGCGCTGGGGCATGCACACCTCGTGGTCGACATGGAATCTGCTCAGGCTCACCCCTCGAAACTGCTGCGTCTCACTCCTCGCGGACGAAGTGAACACTGAGGCGAGAAGGCATGGACTGCAGCTCCTCCGCCGGCACATCGGAGCGCACCGTCATCTTGAAGGCGTGGCCGTAGTACAGGCCGCCGTTGGCCGCTTCGAGCAGCGAGTTGAGCTTCACGTGGGTGCTCGCCTTGGTGCCGCGGCTGGCGACGATGAACTCGTCGCCCTCCATACCGACGACTTGCACTTCCTTGAGCTTCGCTGCCTTCTTGATGAAGCGCTTGGCCATCCGCCGCCGCCGGCCGCGCACGTGGCCGTAGACGATCACCCCCATGACGAGGAAGGGCATGGCGCCGGCGAAGCCCCCTTTGTTGGCCAGCACGGTGAGGAGGAGGCTGGTGAGGACGATGCCCCAGAAACCGATGACCACGGCGCCGCGGGTGGAGAGATTCTTCGGCAGCAAGGTCTTGGGCAGGCGCACGCGCTCGAGCATGGGCGGCCCGCTCTCCACGCCCGACTCGATCTCGCGCTTCACACGTTTCAGATCGGCAGCGGTCTCGCTCAGGTTCTGATAGCGCTCCTGCGGGTCCTTGCGCAGGCAGCGCTCCACGACGCGCTGCAAGCCATAGGGCAAGCCGGCGCGCACCGTCGTGAGCGGCGGTGACTCGGCGAAGACGATGGCGTGCATGGTGTCGAAAGCGCTGGGGCCAGTGAAGGGCAGCTTGCCCGTGCTCATCTCGTAGAGAACGACGCCGAGAGAGAAAACATCGGTGCGGTGATCCACTTTCTGGCCGCGGGCTTGCTCCGGACTCATGTAGGCGATCGTCCCCAGCACCGTGCCCGCCTGTGTCATGTGCAGCGACAGAGCCTGGGTCGCATCGGCGTCCGCGCTCGCCACCGTCTGCAGCTTGGCGAGGCCGAAGTCGAGCACCTTCGGGTGGCCGTCGCGGGTCACCATGATGTTGTCCGACTTGAGATCCCGATGCACGATGCCGGCGCCGTGGGCGCGTGCCACGGCATCCGCGACCTGGATGCCGATCTCCACTGCCGACAGCACATCGAGCTCGCCGCGTGACACGAGCTGGCGCACGGTGGAGCCGTCGACGTACTCCATGACGATGAAGGTCAGGTCGCCCTCGTGCTCGATCTCGTAGATCTGGGCGATAGCAGGATGGTTCACTGCCGAGGCGGCCTTGGCTTCCTGCAGGAAGCGTCGCTGCAGCTCGGGCTGGCTGGCGAGCTCCGGGGCCAGCACCTTGATCGCGACGTTGCGTTCCAGATTGGTGTCACGGGCGCGGTACACCGCGCCCATGCCGCCCTTGCCGAGGAGATCCTCGACGACGTAGTTCTTCAGGGTTTTCCCGATCACCGCTTGCGGCTGTCCCTCCGGCGGGGGCCCGTCCTATCGACGCACGACCCCCGGCTCGCGTTCCCTCCGGGAAGCAGGGACGGGCGGCCCGTGTCCAGACCGAGGCGACGCCCCGGTCCGCACGGATGCGCCGCGGCGCCGTCACCGCCCCCACGACTGCCCGACTCGGTTGCAAACCCTTGGGCGGGAATGATCCTACGAGTTCCGCGCCGGGCGCGGAAGCCGGATCCGCACTTGCAGCCGCTGCACGAACCCCCCACAATCGTGGCCTCCGCCCCGTGGCCGATCCCACGCCAGGCGCCGCCGGCAGACGGATGATGCCGCGACGGTGCGCGGGGCCTGGGTCGCCAGCGCGCCCGCTGAGGTCGCAAAGGAGAAACCATGTCTCTCCGAGCTGTCCGTCTCGCCAGCCTGCTCTTCGCCTCGAGCGCGCTCTTCTCTCCGGCACTGGTGCCGTCCCTGGGCTGGGCGCAGACCGCGACGCAGACACCGCCCGCGGCGACGCAGACGAAGCCGCCGGTGACGCAGGCACAGCCCGCTGCGCCGCCGCACGCCGGCACCGCGGTCGCGCACGCCACACCGCCGCTGGCGCGCCAGCAACCGCACCGGTTGGAGAAGCACGGGGACGTGCGCAACGATGATTTCTTCTGGTTGAAGGAGCGGGAGAACCCAGAGGTGCTCGCCTACCTGAAGGCGGAGAATGCCTACACCGAGGCGGAGATGGCGCACACGAAGCAGCTGCAAGAGGATCTGTACCAGGAGATCGTCGGGCGCATCCAGGCGGATGATGCCACGGTGCCGGCCCAGGACGGCAAGTACTGGTATCACGAGCGCTATGTCGAAGGTGGCGAGTACGCCGTTTACTGCCGGCACCCGGGCGGGCCCGACGGTCCGGAGCAGACCATGCTCGACGGCAACGCCCTGGCGCGGGGACACGAGTTCTTCTCTTGCAGCGGTCTGCAGGTGAGCCCCAACCAAGAGCTCTTGGCCTATGGCACCGACGTCGTCGGCCGGCGCTTCTATACGCTACGAGTCCGCAACCTGACGAGCGGCAAGGATCTGCCGGACATCATCCCGGACGTGACCAACAACTGCGCTTGGGCCGCCGACAACCGCACCCTCTTCTACACCAAGCAGGATGCCGAAACCCTGCGCTGGTATCGCATCTACGCCCACGTCCTGGGGACGGCGGCAACGGCGGACCGGCTGGTGTACGAGGAGCCCGACGCCGAATTCAGCTGCTTCGTCGGGGCCACCAAGTCGAAGCGGTTCCTGCTCATCGGCTCGGAGCAGACCTTGGCCACGGAATATCGCTTCCTGCGCGCCGATCAGCCGCAGGGAACCTGGACGGTGTTCCTGCCGCGGGAGACCGACCACGAGTACTCCATCGAGGACTGGAACGACGACTTCGTCATCCGCACCAACTGGAAGGCGAAGAACTTCTGCGTCATGCGCGCCCCCATCGGCGCCACCCAGACCGCGCGGTGGACCGAGGTCGTGCCGCATCAGGACGACGTCTTCGTGGAAGGCGTCGAAGTCTTCCGCGACCACCTGGTGGTTTCCCGCCGTCGCAAGGGGCTCCTGGAGCTGCACGTCGTGCCCCGGGATGGCAGCCCCGCCCACGACCTCGACTTCGGCGAACCGGCGTACCAGGCCTACCCGACGGACAACCGGGAGTACGACACCCCGGTCCTGCGCTACGCCTACACCTCGCTGACCACACCGAAGTCGATCTTTGACTACGACCTGAACAAGCGCACCAAGAAGCTGCTCAAGGAGGACGCGGTGCTCGGCGGTTTCGACAAGCGCAACTACGTCACCGAGCGGCTGTGGGCCCCGGCAGCGGACGGCGCGCGGGTGCCGATCTCGCTGGTGGTCCGGCGCGACTTCGTCAAGGACGGCAGCGCTCCGCTCCTTCTCACCGGCTACGGCTCCTACGGTTTCAGCCGCGACGCCAGCTTCCAGTCGCAGCGGCTCAGTCTGCTCGATCGTGGTTTCGTCTTCGCCATCGCCCACGTGCGCGGCGGCCAGGAGCTGGGGCGAGACTGGTACGAGAACGGCAAGCTGATGCACAAGAAGAACACCTTCACCGACTTCATCGACTGCGGCCGCTTCCTGGTGGCGCAGAAGTACACCAGTCCGGAGCGGCTGTTCGCCGAGGGCGGCAGCGCCGGCGGGCTCCTCATGGGTGCGGTCGCCAACATGGCGCCGGAGCTCTTCAAGGGCATCATCAGCCACGTGCCGTTCGTGGACGTGGTGACGACGATGCTCGACGCGGACATCCCGCTCACCACCGGCGAGTACGACGAGTGGGGCGACCCGAACGACGCGGCGGCGTACCGTTACATGCTGTCCTACTCGCCATACGACAATTTGCAGAAGAAGGCGTACCCGAACATGCTGATCACCACGGGCCTGCACGATTCGCAAGTGCAGTACTGGGAGCCGGCGAAGTACGTGGCCAAGCTCCGCCGTCTCGAGACCAGCGGCGCGCGGATCCTCTTGCAGACCAACATGGACGCCGGGCACGGCGGCGCCTCGGGGCGCTTCAAGCGCCATCGCGAGACGGCCCTCGGCTACGCTTTCTTGCTCGACCTCTCGGGCCGGGCGGCGCTGCCGGCGGCGGCGAGCAAAGCCGGCGCGCAGGCGGCACGACCCTAGCGGGGAACATGGACGTCCATCTGATCGACGGCACCTACGAGCTCTTCCGCCACTACTACGCCCTGCCCTCGATGCAGGACGAGGCCGGCCACGAGGTGGCCGCGGTGCGCGGTGTCCTCACCTCGGTCCTCGCCATGCTGAAGAGCGGCGCCACGCACCTCGGCGTGGCGACGGATCACGTGGTGGAATCGTTCCGCAACGATCTCTATCACGGCTACAAGACCGGCCGGGGCATGCCGGAAGACCTGCTGTCGCAGTTCCCCTTGCTGGAAGAGGCGCTGGAGAAGCTCGGCGTCGTCGTCTGGCCCATGGTGGAGCTCGAAGCGGACGACGCGCTCGGCGCGGCGGCGAAGCTCGCCGCCCGGGACCGGCGCGTCGAAACCGTCTACATCTGTTCGCCCGACAAAGATCTGGCGCAGTGCGTGAAAGAGGCTCGGGTCGTGCAGCTCGACCGGCGCACGGGCCAGGTGCGGGACGCCCGCGCCGTGGAGGCACGCTTTGGCGTGACGCCGTCCTCCATCCCCGACTACCTCGCCCTGGTCGGCGACACCGCCGACGGCTACCCCGGCGTCCGTGGCTGGGGGGCCAAGTCGGCCGCCGCAGTGCTGCATCGCTTCCCGCATCTGGAAGAGATTCCGAAGGAAGCGATACGCTGGAAGGTGCCGCTGCGGAACGCGGCGCAGCTCGGGGCGAACCTGGTGGAACACTGGGACGAGGCGATGCTCTTCCGCGACCTGGCGACTCTGCGCACCGATGCCAAGCTCTTCCGCACGGTCGAGGCGCTGCGCTGGACGGGTCCGAAGCGCAGCTTCAAGGCCTTCAGCGCCCAGCTCGGCGCCCCCGCTCTGTGGGAGCGCGCTCGCGCCGAGGTCGAGCGCCGCAGTGCCGCCGGCGCGTCTTCCTAAGGGCAAGATGGAGTCCGGATGCAGTACAAGCTGCTCGGTCGGAGCGGCCTGCGAGTCTCCGAGGTCGCCCTCGGGACGATGACCTTCGGTACCGAGTGGGGCTGGGGGGCGTCGAAGGAAGAGAGCCGGCGGATCTTCACCGCCTTCGCCGACGCCGGCGGCAACTTCATCGACACCGCGAACCGCTACACCGAAGGCTCGAGCGAGCGTTTCGTCGGCGAATTCATCCACGGTGACCGACACCGTTTCGTCGTGGCTACGAAGTACGGCCTGTTCACCCGGCGGGACGTCCCCAACTTCAGCGGCAACCACCGCAAGAACATGGTGCGCGCCCTGGAAGAGAGCCTGGCGCGTCTCGGCACCGACTACGTCGATCTCTTGTGGGTGCACGCCTGGGATTTCACCACCGCGGTGGACGAGGTGATGCGCGCTTTGGACGATGTCGTGCGCGCCGGCAAGGTGCTGCACGTCGGCGCCTCCGACACGCCCGCCTGGGTCGTGGCGCAGGCCAACACTCTGGCCGCGCTGCGCGGCTGGTCACCCTTCGTGGCCTTGCAGCTCCGCTACAGCCTCATCGACCGCAGTGCCGAATCGGATCTGCTCCCCATGGCGCGGGCCTTCTCGCTGGCGGTGACGCCGTGGAGCGTCCTCGGCGCCGGCGTGCTCTCGGGCAAGTACAACCGCTCCGCCCGCGCCGAGGGCCGCGCCAAGGAGGGCGCCGCCACGGTGGAGCGCAACTTGAAGATCGCCGCCACCGTCGTGGCAGTGGCCGAGGAGTTGGGCTGCACGCCGGCGCCAGTGGCACTTGCCTGGGCACGGCAGCAGCCGGGGCTCGTCATCCCGATCCTGGGGGCCCGCGACCTGGAGCAGTTCCGCGACAACCTCGGAACGCTCGAGGTCCGACTCGCCGAGGAACACCTGCGGCGTCTCGACGAGGTGAGCCGCATGGATCTCGGCTTCCCGCACAACTTCCTCTCCCAGCCGCGCATCGTCGATCTCCTACACGGCGGGATGCAGGACCGCATCGACCTGTCCGAGAAGAAGTCAGCGGAGTAGCCGAGTAGCCAAGTAGACGAGTCAGCCAAGTAGACGAGTCCGCCAAGCAGCCGACTCAGCCCAGTTGCGGAGTCAGAAGACTAGCCGTGAGCCACTAGCGTAGCCGTCGAAGGTGAGACAGACGACGGGGCGGACGAGCGCCCGCCCCGTCCGCTTGCGGACGTAACGGGCAGGCTACGGCCGCGTGCACGGAAGGCAGTGCAGCGAGGGCAACAGCGGATCGGTTCACGGTAGCATCGGCGCTCGGCCCCGTCAACGCAGCCGCTCCCCGAGAACCAGAGCAGCCGT
>Ga0075418_10001271_pt1 | contig 28528 bp, 26 predicted proteins | sample SoiMetdeltSBSDD2_FD_81776 | JGI IMG/M metagenome (GOLD analysis project Ga0075418, IMG submission 81776) | Bulk soil microbial communities from a Populus tree surrounding site in Tennessee, USA - Soil MetaG P. deltoides SBSDD2 | ecosystem: Environmental > Terrestrial > Soil > Tree plantation... | reverse complement strand
GCCGGCCGCGAGGAACATCACGATAGCCGCCGCGTTGATCACGGGGAAGGTGAGTGTGAAACGCTGCGGAACGGCGGCGGCGCTGGCGTGCACGGCGGCGACCGGCCGGAAGACTTCCTTCAGGGCCGGTGAGCCGGGAAACAGCGATGCGGTGTGGCCATCCACGCCGAGGCCGAGCAGGATCAGGTCAAAGCGCGGCAGCTCGCCGCGCCGGCCGCCGAACACCTCGCTGAGTGTCCGCGCGTAGTTGGTGGCCGCCGCTTCGGGATCGCCGTCCTCCCCGCGAATGCGGAAGACCTGGGTCGCGGGCACCGGGACCTTCGAGATCAGCGCGGCGTTGGCCATGCGGAAGTTGGATTCGGGATGCTCCGGCCCCACCCCGCGCTCGTCGCCGAAGAAGATCCAGGTATGCGCCCACGGCATCTGCTCGCGGAGTGGAGACTGCGCCAGCCGCTCATACGTCGCCCGGGGCGTGCTGCCGCCGGCGAGCGAGATCGTGAACCGCCCGCGCGCCTTGACGGCCTCGAGGGCGGCATCGATGATCGCGCGGGCGGCCGTTTCGGCGAGCTTGGCGGAATCGTCCGCGACGATGATCTCGGGCGGGAGCTGCATATCCACGATCATACTCTCTCATCGAGACGTTGATGACGTTCCAGGGCGGCAAGGTAGCGCGCGTGTCGCGCGGCGTCGGGTGTGAACACCTCGCCGAGCGGCGCCGCCGCTGCGGCGAGGTCGGGCGTGACCCCCAGCGCCTCCAGTGCGAGCAGGGCGGCGCCGCGGCTGGTCGCTTCACTCTCCGGCGACCAGTGGATCGGGCGGCCGAGGCCGTCCGCCAGCATGCGCGTCCACGCCCGAGAGCGGGCGACGGCGCCCCCTGAAGCGACCAGCAGGTGGTCGGCGGTGGCCAGCGGAGCCAGCCGCTTGTCGATCAGCATCAGGCGTAGCGTCACCGCCTCCATCCCCGCGTGGAGGATATCCAGGCCTGTCGTGCTGAGCGAAAGACCAGTGATCGTGGCCCGGCGGTCCCCGCGCCAGCCCGGCGCCCGCTCACCGGCCAGGAAGGGCAGCAGTGTCAGGCCGTGGCTGTCGGGTACCCGCTCGGCGAGGACTCGCTCGACCTCTGCGGCCGGCGGCAGCTGCAGCACATCGTGGCACCACGCATACACGTTGCCGCCCTCGGATGTCGCCCCGCCCACCAGCGCCCGCCGCCGGTCCACCCGATATCGCCACAGTCCGGAGGGCGCCGTCCCACGATCGACGGTCACCAGTCGCATGGCGGCCGAGGTCCCCACGTTGAGCGCGATCCGTGACGGGGTGAGGCAGTTGGAGCCGATGTTGCTCGCGGCGCCGTCGCCGACCGCGGGAAACCACGGGACACCGCGCAGCGACGGCCAGCGGCCGCTCCACGGCGTGCGCAGCCCGCGCCGTCCCCCGGCTTGGGCGAGCGGGAAGAGGTGCTCCGGCTCGATACCGGCGGCGGCCAGCGCCTCGGCGTCCCACCGCATGGTCTCCTGATCGAGCAGTCCCGTCCCCGAGGCCATCGAGACGCTCGTCGCCGTCTCACCGAAGAGCGCGAGCTCCAGATGCTCGCCGATCGAGCCCCAGGAGGCGACCCGCTGGACGTCGGCCGGCCGCTCGCGCGCCAGCCACCGGAGCTTGGCCGGCCAGTACGAGCTGTGCAGATGACACCCCGTCCGGCCGTGGAGGGTCGCGTCGTCGAGGGCGCCGCGGAGCAGTGCGGCGTCGGGCGCGCTGCGGGAGTCGGCCCAGGTGAAGATCGGCGTGACCGGCCGCCGGGCGGCGTCGAAGCCGAGCAGCCCGTGCCAGAAGGTCGTGACGCCGACCGCCTGGATGTCGTCGTGCCGGGAGGCGCGGGTGACCGCGTCGAGGCAGGTCGCGACCGCATCGAGCAGCACGCTCGGGTCGTGCTCGGCGCCGCCGTCGTGGGTGAGCGTGGGCTCGTAGGTGACTTGATGGAAGCGCTCGGGAACCGCGTGGCCGTCCCGATCGTAAAGCGTGGCGCGTGCGGAGGACGTTCCGAGATCGAGCGCGATGACCATCGGGCTCGTATTGTAAGATGCTCTCGATGTCCGAGGGCGGGGAAGTGTTTGGCGCCGAGCGCGTCGGGCGCCCGCTCACGAAAGGAAGACACGATGGCCCGCATCCGCGTCCTGAGTCCCGTCGGCGTCGTCACCACCGAATCCGTCACGGTTCCGCCGTTGCCGCACGACTGGACGGGCCGCACGATCGGCTTCCTGGACAACACCAAGTCGAACTTCGACCGGCTCACCGGTGGAATCGGCGAGCTGCTGCGCGAACGGCACGGCGTGAAGGCCATCGTGCACCGGCGCAAGGCCAACGCGGCCACGCCGGCCTCGCCCGAGCTGATCGCCGAGCTCGGCAAGCTCTGCGACGTCGTCTTCGCCGGCTCTGCTGACTGAGGGTCGTGCACGTCGTGGAGTCTCCACGACACCATCGAGCTGGCCAAGGCCGGCACCCCCGCGGGACTCATCGCGACCACGGCGTTCCAGGGACTCGCGATCAGTGAGCTGAGCGCGCTCGGCGCCATCGGCCTGCCTTTGCTCGTCATCGATCACCCCCTCGGCGGCGAGCGCCCCGACTCCGTCGCCCGCCGCGCCCAGCAGGCGTTCGAACAGCTTTCCAGCTTGATCAACGGAGCCCGTGCCGGAACTGCTGGGGGCTCCGCGACTGATGTCGGGCGTGTCGGAGCCACCACTTCCTCGAACAGGCCACCCACGTCCCAAGCCGGCCTCACGGGCCCCGCTACAACGGGCCCCGCTACAACAGCCCCGGCTGACCTCACGCTCGACGACGATCCGATCAGCCTGCTCACCGAATTCAGCGCACGCGAGTGGTCGGACGGCCTCCCGATCGTGGCGCCGACCCCGGAGCGTGTGGCCGCGATGCTCGGTGGCCGCGACGGTGCCCGCTCGCTCGGTCCCATGCCGCCGCTTTGGCGACAGGCGACGCTGGAGAAGCTCGCGGTGAACGCGGTGATGGCAGGGTGCGAGCCCGCGGCGTTCCCGATCATCGTGGCCGCGGTCGAGGCGATGCTGGATCCGAACTTCAATCTCTACGGGGTCCAGGCCACGACCCATCCGGTGGCGCCGCTGCTCATCGTCAACGGTCCCTACGGCCGTCGCCTCGGGCTGCACGGTGGCAGTGGCTGCTTTGGTCCGGGCTTTCGCGCCAACGCCACGCTCGGTCGCGCCATTCGCCTCATCTTGTTGAATGTCGGGGGCGCGTGGCCGGGCCGCTACGACATGGCGACCCAGGGCAGTCCGGCGAAGTACGCCTACTGCATCGCCGAGAACGAAGAGGCCTCGCCGTGGGGACCGCTCCACAAGGGCGATGTCGTGACGGTCTACGGCGGTGAGGGGCCTCACAACGTGAACGACCACGTCTCGACGACCGCCAGCGGCATCCTGGCCAACGTGGCGGACACGGCCATCTCGCTGGGCTCGAACGTCGGCTGGTACTTCTCGCAGGCGCAGCTGCTGGTGGCGCTCGGGCCCGAGCACGCGCGCACGGTGGCGGGCGACGGCCTCACCCGCGCCGACGTGCAGCGCTTCGTCTACGAGAACGCGCGCCAGCCGCTCGGCCTGATGCGGCTGGGCGGGATGTGGGGCATGCACGACTGGCCGGCCTGGATGAACGCGACGACCGATGCCGAGGCGCGGCTGCCGCGCGTGCCGTCGCCGGAGGACATCTTCGTGATCGTCGCCGGTGGCTCGGGCAAGCACTCGGCGGTGGTGCCGAACTGCACCTTCAGCCGCGCGGTAAGTCGTCCGATCGTCGTCGGCTGATTCGCCAGGGCTCGATGAGCCCTTCGTAGACGATGTTGGTGCTCATCTTGGAGCGTCCCAGCCGGCGCTCCACGAAGGTGATCGGCACCTCGGCGATGCGGGCCCCGCGCCGGTGGAAGAGCGTGCGTAGCGCGATCCACCACGCGTAGACCCGGCCCCGCACCTCGCCGAACGGCACTCGCGCCAGGAAGTCCGTGCGCATGCACGAGAACCCGCTGGTGAGATCGCGGATCGGCGTCCGTGTGATCAACCGGGCGTAGTGGTTGCCCCCGACGCTCAGAAACCGTCGTCCGGGGTGCCAGTTGGAGACGGCACCGCCTCTCACGTAGCGCGAGCCGATGACGAGATCGTGGTGCGCCGCCGCCGCGATCAGCGCGGGGACCGCGGCCGGATCGTGCGAGAAATCGGCGTCCATCGTGACCACGCAGTCGTCGCCGCCCTCGGTCAGGACCTGGCGGAACGCCGTCTGATACGCCGTGCCCAGCCCCAGCTTGTCCGTCCGTTCGATCAGCGCGAGGCCGGCGTCCGTCCGCATGAGATCGCGCACCAGCCGTCCCGTTCCATCGGGCGAGCCGTCGTCCACCACGAGCAGGCGCGTGTCGGGCGGCAGCCAGCGGCGCAGCGCGACGATCAGGGAGCCGATCGTCTCGCGCTCGTCGAAGGTCGGAATGACGACGCGCGCTTTCATGATGTTCATTTATTGGAGGGGAACCCTGGGAGGGTTCCCCCTTCCCCTCCGGTCGCGAGTAGGAGAATCAGGGCCGCGAACAGCAGCACGGCGCCCAGCACGCCGGCTGCGCCCAGCCGCTCGCCGAAGACGAAGACGCCGAGCAGCGTGGCGGTGAGCGGTTCGGCCAGTGAGGCGACGCCGGCCGTCGAGGCCGATACCTCGCGCAGGCCGAGCGTGTATATCGCGTACGCGCCCGCGGTGGTGACGGCGCCGAGATAGAGGAGCCAGGGCCAGCCGAGCGTGACCTGTCGACTGATGTTCTCGCTCGCCAGCAGCGGCGCGAGCGCCAGCGCCGCCACCGTGAAGGTGGCGCCGGCCGCCGGCAGGGGTGCGGTCCGAGCCAGCGCGGCCTTGGCGAGCACGACGTAGAGCGCGTAGGCGAGGCAGGCGGCCAGCGCCAGCAGCACGCCGGCCACGAAGCGCGCCGAGAGATCGGCCGTCGTGCGCGGCCCCACGATCAGGAGCGCGGTGCCGGTCACGCCGAGCCCGAGTGCCACGCCGACTCGGGCCGTGAGCCGCTCGCCGAGCAGGGCCGCCGCCAGCGCGGTGATCAGTAGCGGCGCGCCGCAGATGGCGATGAGGGCCGCGATCGCGATGCCGGTCCGTGTCACCGCGTTGAAGTACGCGGCCTGGAAGGCAGCCATGCAGAGGCCGAGAGCGACGAAGCGCCAGCGATCGGCCGGCGCGATGCGCAAGGACCCTGTCGACCAGCGAGCCAGCGCGAGCAGGAGCGGGGCGGCGATCAGCATCCGGAAGGCGGCGATCACCAGCGGCGTCGCGCCCGCTTCCGCGACCAGCACGGTCGTCACCGAACCGGTCGTCCCCCAGGAGACGGCCGCCAGCCCGATGAGACCGAGGCCGCGCAGTCGGGCTGGGCTTGACGGGGCCGACACTGGCGCTGATCATAACGCTCCGCCAACGATTCGCGGCCAAGGAGATGTGAGATGAACGTCGGCTTCATTGGAACCGGGACCATGGGACAACCGATGGTGGCGAATCTGCTGAAGAAGGGCTTCGCCGTCCTCGCCTGGGACGTCGTGCCGGCCGCGCTGGCGGCGGCCGTCAAGCTGGGAGCCACCGCGGCCGGCTCGATCGCCGACGTGGCCAAGCGCAGCGATCTGATCGTGACGATGCTGCCGTCGTCCGGCAACGTCGAGGCCGTCTACCTGGGCGACGGCGGCATCCTGTCGGCGGTGCCGGCCGGACGCCTCTGCGTGGACATGTCCACGATCGACCCGAGCGTGTCGCGCCGGGTGGCGGCCGCGCTCGCCCGCAAACAGGTCCGCTTTCTCGACGCACCGGTCTCCGGCGGCGTGCCCGGTGCCGTCGATGGCACGCTGGCGATCATGGTCGGGGGCGAGGCGCGCGACCTGGAAGAGGCGCGCGGGGCGTTGTCCGCGATGGGCGCCAACGTCATCCACGTGGGCGCCGTGGGCAGCGGCGAGGCGGCCAAGCTCTGCAACAACCTGATCGCCGGCGTGGCGGCGGTGGCCGTGAGCGAGGCGTTCCGGATCGCCGAGGGCTTCGGCGTCGATCCAAAGATCCTCACCGACGTCATCTCGAAGTCATCCGGCAACACCTGGGTCATGCAGCAGGCCCACCCGGTGCCGGGCCTGGTGGCGCGCGCCGCCTCCAGCCGCGACTACGCGCCCGGCTTCATGACCGATCTGATGGCCAAGGATCTCGGCCTGGCGGTGAACGCCGCGCGCGAGCTGCGCATCCCGGTCATCGTCGCGCCGGCGGCGCAGCAAGCGCTCCGCCTGGCGTCCTCTCACGGCTACGGCCGCAAGGACTTCACCGCGATCTACGCCTTTCTGAAGCCCTCGAACCCGGACGTGCCTGTTTAACCGGGGGCCCCGAAATGGCCCCCGGCCCCCCGTCGTTCGCGGCGCCTCGGCGGAGCCGTGGCGTCGCTCTGTTATCCGCGTGGTTTTGGCGTCGTGACCTGACGTACTGCTCGGGCGGAGCCGTGTCGTCTCTCTGCCTTCCACGCCTGGGTGTCGTGATTTGACATACTGCCACATGTGGTTCGCGCTGCCGCGGCGTCCGAAAGACCTTCCGCAGATTTCCGGGATCGAGCAGGGTTCGGGAAACGTAAATTGTGCTCGGCGGGGCCGAACGGGCGGGCGGGGGGCAATGCTATACTGCCGAGCGTTGGCGCGTTGCGGCGCGTGCAAGGAGGCGCGGCGTGGGGCTTTACGTGATGTTGAGCACGTTGTCCGAGTCCGGCCGGAAGGTGTTGCGTGGTCGTCCGGGATGGATTCGTAAGGTCAACGCCGACGTGCAGCGGATGGGCGCGAAGGTCGTGGCGCAGTACGCCGTTCTTGGGCCGTACGACTTCGTGACGATCATGGAAGCGTCGGACAACGCCACGATCTCGCGCGTGTCCGTCGAGCTGGGCGCGCGGGGCGGGGTGGCCGGCATGACGATGGCCGCGATTCCGCTGGACGAGTTCATTGAACGCCTCGAGCGCGGCAAGAGCCGCCCAGGGAAGAAAAAGCGCGCATGAAAGTTCTGAAGCTGACACCCGAGCGGTGCACCGGTTGTCTCCGCTGCGAGATCGCCTGCTCCTACATGCAGACCGGCGCGTACCAGCCGGCCAAGTCCGTCATCCGCGTCTCGCCGTTCGAGAGTCACACCTCCTACGCGCCCTACACGTGTACGCAGTGCGATGAGGGCTGGTGCATGACGGCGTGTCCGGTGGGCGCCATCACCATCAATTCGGCCGGCGCCAAAGACGTGGTCGACGACAAGTGCGTGGGCTGCAAGCTCTGCACGATCGCCTGCCCGTACGGCACGATGTTCTACGACACGTCCACGCGGAAGGCCTTCAAGTGCAACCTCTGCGGCGGCGACCCGGCGTGCGCCCACGCCTGCCCGACCGCCGCGATCGAGTACGAGGAGGCGGTCACGGCGGACTGGATCGGCGACTTCGCGCGCGAGCGCGTCAGCTACGTGCTCGCGCTGGAAGGAGCCCGCTGATGCCCGTGCGGCACCTGATCATCGGCGGCGGCACCGCGGGCATGAACGCCATGCGCACCATCCGGGAGGAGGAGCGCGAGGCCTCCGAGATCACGCTGGTCACGGCCGAGCGGCCCTACTCGCGGATGGTGCTGCCGTACTACCTCGACAAGTCGATCGCCGAGAACCACGTCTACACGGCCACCGGCGCCGATCTCGGCCGCTGGAAGGTCAAGACGCTGATCGGGCGTCGGGCGGCCGCACTCGACGTGAAGGCCAACGTGTGCACGCTCGACGACGGCACGCGCGTGGAGTACGACGACTGCCTCATCGCCACCGGCTCCTCGGCGGCCCGCGCGCCGGTGCCGGGCGCCGACGGCAGTGGCGTGCACTCGTTCTGGACGCTGGAGGAAGCCCGCGGCGTCCTCACCTCGATCACGCCCGGCAGCCAGGTGGTGATGGTGGGCGCCGGCTTCATCTCGTTCACGATCCTGAACTCGATTCTCTCGCTGGGCGCCAAGCTCACCGTGGTCGAGCTGATGCCGCGGATCCTGCCGCGGATGGTCGACGACATCGGTGCCGGCGTGGTCGAGGATTGGCTGAAGGCGCACGGCGTGACGGTGCGCACGAACGCCAAGCTGGCGAAGATCGAGGACGTCAAGGGGCGCAAGCGGCTCAAGTTCGCTTCGGGAGCCGACCTGACCGCCGACGTGGTCATCATGGCGACGGGCATCCGCACGAACCTCGGCTGGCTCGCGGGCTCGGGCGTGGACATCAAGCAGGGCATCGTCGTCGACGAGCACCTGCGCTCGAGCATCCCCAATGTCTACGCGGCCGGCGACGTGGCCCAGGGGCGCGACCTGATCTCCGGCCAGAGCGCCGTGCACGCCATCGAGCCGACGGCCCAGGAGCACGGCCGGATCGTGGGCGCGAACATGGCGGGCAAGGACGTGAAGTACCGCGGCTCGCTCATCATCAACATCGTGGAGGTCTGTCACCTGGACGCCGCCTCGTTCGGCGCCTGGGACGACGCGCGGGCCGAAGCGATCAGCGGGCTCAAGAAAGACCGCAGCGCGTACCGCAAGCTGCTGTTCACGGGCGAGCGGCTCACCGGCGCCATCATCATCGGCCGCTCCAACGACATCTGGACGACCAACGACGTCGGCATGCTGAAGGGGCTGGTGCAGACCGGCCAGCCGCTGGGTCGCTACAAGGATCATCTGCGCCGCAACCCGTTCGACGTGAAGACCGTGTTCATCGCCGCTCGGACCACGAGCACGCTGCTCCCCGAAACCATCCTGGGGCGTCCGTCGAAGGCGCCCGGAGATTCCCCGGTGGCCGTATGAGCCCAGCGACCCTGGCCGCACCGAAGAAGTCTGCGAGACCGCAACCCGCGATGCCCGGCGGCTTTGCCGGCCAGCTCCTGCGCGTCGATTTGACCAAGCGCCGGTGCTGGGCCGAGCCGTGGGGGCCCGAGGAGATGCGCGATCAGCTCGGCGGCATCGGCCTGGGCTCGCGCATCCTCTACAAGGAAACTCGCAAGGGGAAGGGCAACGTGTCGTGGGATCACCCGGACAACCGTCTGATCCTGGGCACCGGGCCGCTGGCGGGATTGCCGGTGTGGGGCACGGGCGGCCTCACCGTCGTCACGATCGGGGCTATGACCAACGGCCCGACGTCCACCCAGTCCAACGGGTTCTTCGGGACCAACCTCAAGTACTGCGGCTACGACGCCATCGTCATCCAGGGCCAGTCGAAGGACTGGGTCTATCTCTACATCGACGACGACCAGATCGAGCTGCGCGACGCGCGGCCCTACATCGGCAAGGACACGTGGCAGACGCAGGACGCGCTGAGCGAGGATCTCGGATTGCGCGGTCACCAGCTGTCGGTCTACTCGATCGGTCCCGCCGGTGAGGTGTGCGCGCGCTTCGCGGCGATCCAGGGCGACTACGGCCACGTGGCGTCCAAGAATGGTGTCGGCGCCGTGATGGGCAAGAAGAAGCTGAAGGCCGTGGCCATGGTGAAAGGCACCAAGGCGCTCCGGGCCGCCGACCCGCTCGGGCTCGTCCGCGCGGCTGACGAGATCGCCCACGATCTACAAACCGACCCGTCAGCGCGCTCGCTGTACGAGTACGGTACGCTGCCCGGGGTCGTGAACCTGAACAAGATGGGCGCGCTGCCCATCCGCAACTACACGACCAGCGTCACGGACGCCGACATGGCGCCGTGGGAAGCGCCCAAGCTGCGCGAGGGCTTCGATCACCGCGGGCACCAGTGCAACTCGTGTGGCATGCACCACTGCCACATGTCGGTCATCCGGCAAGGCGCCTACAAGGGCAAGATCGTCGACGAGCCGGAGTACGAGGGGTGGTCGGGCGCGGGCTGGACGATCGGCGTCACCGCCGACAAGGACGGCGTGGCCTGGCTCAACACCCAGCTCGATCGCGCGTGTCTCGACGTCAACGAGTTCGGCTGGTTGTGCGGCTGGGTGATGGAAGGCATCGAGAAGGGCTGGATCACCAAGAAGCAGCTGGGCTTCGACCTGAAATGGGGTGACATCGCCGGCGCCGATCGTCTGATCCAGATGATCGGCAAGCGGGAAGGCTTCGGCGATCTCCTCGCCGAGGGCGTCAAGCGCGCCTCGGAGAAGCTCGGCGGCGCGGCGGCCGAGGCCGCTGTCTACACGATGAAGGGCGCCTCGCCGCGCGGCCACGATCACCGGGCTCGGTGGGAGGAGATGCTCGACACGTGCACGTCCTCCACGGCCACGATGGAGACGGGCAACCCCGTCCACCAGACGGAGCTGGGGCTGCCCGCGCGCATCAACCCGTTCGACGGGGTGGAGGTGGCCAAGCTCGTGGCCGGCTGCCGCGGGCGGCGCAACTTCGAGGACTCGCTCGGGATCTGCATCTTCACGACGCGCACGCGGCTGGAGAACGTCTGCCGGGCGCTGTCGGCCGCGACCGGGTGGAACTACACCGTCGAGGAGGCGATGCGCCAGGGCCGGCGCACCGCCGCGATCAACCGCGCCGTCGCCTTGCGCTGCGGCCTGACGCCGGACCTCGAGTATCCGTCCAAGCGCTACGGCTCGACGCCGCAGGACGGGCCCGCCAAGGGCCAGTCGGTCGGCGCGCAGTGGGAGAAGATGGTCGATACGTGGTACGCGGAAGTCGGCTACGACCGCAAAACCGGCAAGCCGCTGCCGAAAACGTTGAAGGCGCTCGGGCTCGACTGGCTGGCGAAAGAGCTCTGGGGCGCCAAAGCCTAGCCGTCGCTCGCATCCGGCGCGCGCGTCCGGGCGATGCCACAGTCATCGCCCGGATGGCGAACGCGCTGAACCGTCACGAGGCCCTGCCGCCCCGCGCGTTCACGCCGGCCATCGTGCGGCGCGACGCCTTCGGCCGGCGGCGCGCGTTTCGCGCCATCGTGGCCCAGGCCGGCGACCGCGTCGTCGGCTACGCCTCGTTCTTGCCCGGCTACAACACCGATATCGCGCAGCCCGAGCTGTGGATGCTGGACCTGTTCGTGGAAGCGCCCTGGCGCAGCCGAGGCATCGGTCGGGCGCTGGTCGTCGCGGTGGCGCGCGAGACCGTGCGGCGGGGCTTGCGGTGTCTGGAGTGGGGAGTTCACGCCGACAACCATCGCGCCAAGAAGTTCTATCGCAGCCTCGGCGCCCGCGTCGGCAACGCCCGGGTGGCCGGGTTGATCGGCCGCGCCCTGACCACGCTCGCCGCGCCGCGGTGATCTACCTCCTCGTCAACGCGATCGTCCACACGATGGACGACTCGCTGCCGGTGGCGCAGGCCCTGGCGGTGAAGGACGGGCGCATCGTGGAGGTCGGCGGCACCGACGAGATTCTCTGGCTGCGCGAAGACGACTATGAGCTCATCGACCTGGACGGACGGACCGTCGTCCCCGGGAGCATGGGCTCGGATCTCCCGTTTTCGATTCGAGGGACCCTGGTGCCCGGCCAGCGCGCCGATTTCCTGGTGCTCTCCGATGATCCGCTGAACGATTGTGGCAAGGAATCCAAGGACATCCGGGTGCACGAGGCCTGGGTCGACGGGAGGCGAATCCTGGTTAGACCTTGACCGGCCTGGGCTGGGCGTGCTATTTGTCGGGGCCCTGCCGCAGCGGCGCCTGAGCGGTTCGGGCCGGGGGACTCATGCCTCAAGTCATTGGATTCATTGGTCTTGGGATCATGGGACGCCCCATGGCCCGCAATCTCATCAAAGCTGGGCACTCGCTCGTCGTCCACAGCCGGAGCCGGGGGCCCGTCGATGAAATCGTGAAGGCGGGCGCCAAGGCAGCGGCCTCGCCCAAGGACGTCGCGGCTCAGTGCGACGTGCTGATCACGATGTTGCCCAACTCGCCCGAGGTCGAGCAGGTCGCGCTCGGCCCCAACGGCATCATCGAGGGCGCGCGTCGCGGGCTCGTCTTCCTCGACATGTCCACGATCTCGCCCATCGTGTCGCAGAAGATCGGCAAGGCGCTCGAGGCCAAGGGCGTGGCGATGCTCGACGCGCCGGTGTCGGGCGGTGAGAAGGGCGCCATCGACGGTGCGCTCTCGATCATGGTCGGCGGCGACAAGAGCGTGTTCGAGTCGGCGCTGCCGATCTTCCAGGCGATGGGCAAGACGATCACGCTGCTCGGACCGCTGGGCATGGGCGGGTTCACCAAGCTGGCCAACCAGATCATCGTCGCGGTGAACCTCACCGCGCTGGCCGAGGCGCTGACCCTCGGCAAGAAGGCCGGGCTGGATCGCGACCTGCTGCTCACGGCGCTGGCCGGCGGTCTGGCCGGCTCCAAGTGCCTGGAGCAGAAGCGAGGCAACTACGTGTCGAACACGTACAACCCCGGCTTCAAGATCGACCTGCACTACAAGGACCTCGGGCTCATCATGGAATCGGCGCGCGCCCTCGGCGTGCCGCTCCCGGCCACCGCGGCGGTGCAGGAGCTGTTCAGCGCCATGCGCGTGAAGGGCCGCGGCGGTCTCGATCACTCGGGGATCATCACCCTGCTGGAAGACCTCGCGGGCGCCTCGTGAGGGCCACCGTCGACCGGGCAGGCCTCGACCCGCAGGGGCGGCTACCCAAGGTGCAGATCCGACGCATCCGCAAGGGCGACCTCTCGCGCGTCCGCGACGTCTTCGAGCAGAGCTTCGGAGACTTCCTCGAGCGGCAGCTGGGCACGCGTCCCCGCCAGGCCTTCAACGGCGCCCAGTACGTACACCACCGCTGGCTGATGGAGCCGTGGGGCTGCTTCGTCGCCGAGGAAGACGGCAGCAAGCTCGTGGGCGCCGCGCTCGCGGCGACCTGGGGCTCGCTCGGACTGCTGGGACCGGTGGCCGTGCTGACGCACTATCACAACCAGTCGATCGCCCAGCAGCTCATCCGCGCCGCGGAGGAGTTCTTCGAGGAGAACAAGGCGACGCTGCACGGCGCCGTGAGCTACGCGACCAGCGCCAAGCACCTGGCCATCTTCCACAAGTTCGGCTACCGGCCCAAGTCGCTGCTGGCGGTGATGAGCCGGGCGATCGAGCGCCCCGGCACGCGCTCGGCGCTGCCGCGCCCGCCACGGGGGACGCTGACGGTGCGGCGGTTCTCGACGCTCGAGGAGACCAAGAAGAAGGCCGCGTTACTGCGATTCCATCGGATCACCAACGCGGTCTGCAAGGGCATGGACCTGGCGAAGGAAGTCGAGATCGTGGACGGTCTGGCGCTGGGCGACACGCTGCTGCTGGAGCGCGGCGCCGACCTGGCCGGCTTCGCCATCTACCACACGCCCGGCGTGAGCGAGGCGCCGGCCGGAAGCGGCTACGTGAAATTCCTGGCCATCGACCCCAAGCAGCGCAAGGTCGAGCACCTCGAGCAGCTGGTGGGCTCGATCGAGGACCTGGCGCAGGAGCAGGGGCTCTCCCGGGTCATTCTGCCGGTGTACTTGCGATACTGGCAGGCTTACAGCACGCTGGTGAAGTGCGGTTATCAGGTCGATCAGACGATGGTGCGGATGCAAAAAGGCAAGCAAGAGGACTACGAGGATCCTGCGGACCTCGTCCTCGACGACTGGCGCTGACCCTGAGCCTCCGACTGCTGCTGGCCGCCGGCCTCGCGCTGGTCGCGGCCGGCCCCGCCCTCGCACATTCGTTGCTGCTGGAATCGGCGCCGGCCGCGGACGCCACGCTGGCGTCGTCGCCCGACACGCTCACGCTGCGGTTCAACAACCGCATCGAGAAGCCGCTCTCGCGCGTGCGCCTGGTCGACGGCACGGGCGCCAGGCGCCAGCTCACCCTGGCCGCGGGCACGGGATCAGCCGATCGCCTGGTCGCCGCGATCCCGCCGCTGCCGCCCGGGACCTGGCGCGTGGAGTGGCAGGTCCTCTCCACCGACGGCCACGTCGTCGCCGGCCGCTTCGAGTTCAAGATCGCCCCTTAGTCCCGCCGGGCCTCCTCCTACTGTTCTATCGGGAGGTATGAACACGGCAGGCTCGAACGATTGAGATCTCCACAAACAGGAGGGGAAGGGGGAACCCTCCTAGGGTTCCCCTCGAAGAGATCGAAGAGGGAACCCTGCGAGGGTTCCCCTCGAATAAATCGGAGATTCGCGGCACGTGGCAGTACGCAATGTACCCACGTGACGCGGGGCGAGACAGGAGGATAGACGCGGGGCGCGACAGGAGGATAATGGGCGCCATGATCGCGGGATGGGCCACGGCCGAGGGCACCGCGCGTTACCGCGGGCGGTTCGGCACCCTGGCGGCGGAGCATTTCCACGAGCTGCAGGGCGCGCGCCTGTCCACCCTGGGCCTCGGCACCTATCTCGGGCGGGACGACGCCGTCACCGACACGCTCTACCAGAAGGCGGTGGAGCGGGCGGTCGAGCGCGGCGTGAACGTGCTCGACACTTCGATCAACTATCGTAACCAGCGGAGCGAGCGGGCGGTGGGCGCGGCCCTGGCGGCGGCGATCGGGCGGGGGGCCCTCGCACGCGACGAGGTCTGCGTCACCACCAAGGGCGGCTATCTCGCCTTCGACAGCAACGTGCCCTCCGACCCGCGCGAATACTTCATGACGACCTACGTGCGCTCCGGCATCGTCCAGCCGGGCGACATCGTCGGCTCGCATTGCATGACCCCGCGCTATCTCCGAGATCAGCTCGATCGCAGCCGCGTCAACCTCGGCCTGGAGACGATCGACGTCTACTACCTGCACAATCCCGAGACGCAGCTGGACGAGGTGAGCCCGGCGAAGTTCCTCGAGCGGATCCGCGCGGCGTTTGCCGCGCTCGAGGAAGCGGCCGGGGAGGGCAGGCTGCGGCTGTACGGGGCCGCCACGTGGAACGGTTTCCGGGCCGATCCCGACGGCGCGGGCTACCTGTCGCTCCCCGACCTCGTGCAAGCGGCGCGGGACGTGGGCGGTGCCGATCATCACTTCCGCGTGATCCAGCTGCCCTACAACCTGGCCATGCCCGAGGCCTTCACCCGCGCCAACCAGAAGGTGGACGGCGGGTTCTTCAGCGTGCTCGACGTGGCCCGGCACCTCGGCGTATACGTGATGGCCTCCGCCTCCGTGATGCAGGGGCAGCTGACGCAGAAGCTGCCGGCCGAGCTGGCCGCGCTGCTGCCGGGCCTCGAGACCGACGCCCAGCGAGCGATCCAGTTCGTGCGCTCGACGCCGGGCATCGGCACCGCGCTGGTCGGCATGAAGACCGTCGCGCACGTCGAGGAGAACGCGGGAGTGGCGCGGGTGCCACCCCTTGGCGGTGACCAGGTCAAGCGGCTGTTCAGCGAAGCGTGACCTTGCGGACTCCGGCGGCGTCGGATACGGTGACCGGCGGGATCCGGCTCGAGCGCGACTGGGAGCGCGCGCTGGCCGTGCGGCCGAGCGCCTCGGCGGTGATCTTCGATCGGCGCGGGCGTGTGTTGCTGCAAGAACGATCCGACGGGGGACAGTGGGGACTCCCGGGCGGGTCGGTCGAGATTGGCGAATCGGTGACCGACGCGGCGATCCGCGAGGTGCGCGAAGAGACCGGCCTGATCGTGACCGTGCGGCGGCTCGTCGGCGTCTATTCCGACCCGGCCCTGCAGGTCGTTCGGTATCCTGACGGCGACGTGTGGCACTACGTGAACGTCTGCTTCGAGTGCGTGGTCCGGGGCGGGACGCTGACGACATGCGACGAGACCCTCAGCCTCCGCTACGTGTCCCCCACGCGCCTGCCGCGGACCTTGCTGCCCAACCATCGCATCCGGATACGCGACGCGTGCAGTCGGCGGGCCGCGGCATTCGTTCGTTAGGAGGAGCCAACGCCGATGCGACGGATCCATCACGTCGGAATCGTCGTGAATCGTCTGGCCGAGGCGTACGGGTTCTATCGGGACGTGCTGGGGCTGCCGCTCGTCCGTGAGGCGGAGATCGCCGACCAGGGAGTGCGGGCCGCCCTGCTGGCCGCCGGCGACAGCGAGGTCGAGCTGCTCGAGCCCCTGGGGCCGACCACGCCGGTGGGCCGTTTCCTGGCCAAGCGCGGCGAGGGACTCCACCATCTCTGCTTCGAAACACCCGACATCGGCAAGTCGCTGACGTCGCTCCAGGAGCGCGGCGTGGAGCTGCTCGACACCGCGCCGCGGGCCGGACTGGCCGGACAGATCGCGTTCTTGCACCCGCGCGCCTGCTCGGGCGTGCTGGTCGAGATGGCGACTCCGCCGGCCTCTCACGGCGCCCAGCCGGCCTCGCCGCTCGGGCTCAAGCGGCTCGTCATCGGCGCGGAGGACGTGCACACCACGGCCGGTATCTTCCAGTCGCTGTTCGGATTCTCCGAAGTGGCGATCAACGGCGGTCCGCGCACGATGCTGGCGGTCGGCCGCGGGGCGCTGCTCGTGGTGCCCGCCCACGAGGTGGGGGGCACCGCGGGCATGGTCGCGCTGTCCTTCGTCGCTGAAGATTTCTCCGCGCTGACCGCGTCCCTGCGTCGAGCCGGAACGCCGCGTCTGGACGGCACCGGCGAGGTGACGGTGGAGCCGGCCGGCAGTCACGGCGTGCATCTGCACATCAGCCGCTACATGTTTCCGTGAGCGGATTGCGGGATCGCCTCACGAGCGTCATCCACGCTGTCGAGCGATAACCTCCAGGCGGCGAGCCGCGCCGCCCTGGCGGCGCTGCTCGTGTGGGCTCCACTCGCCTCCGGTGCCTATCGCGGCTGGGCGCTGACGACGGCATTCCTGCTGATCGGTCTTGCCGCGGCCGCGTGGCTCCTCGCCGCCCTCGCCGAGCGTCAGCTGTCGTGGCGACGGACACCGCTGGACCTGCCGCTGGCGCTCCTGCTGGTCCTGGTGCTCTTGCAGATCGTCCTCGGCAATCGCGCGCTGGTCGCCTGGGCGCTCGGTCCCGCGCGCGTCGTGAGCGAGGTGGCCGCCGACTTCCCGGCGCCGTTCCTGACGATCGGCAGCGTCACACCGCGGCAGACGTTGGTCTCGGGACTCGTCTTCGTCGGCTACGCCGCGGTGTATCTGCTGCTGGTGCAGACGGTGCGAACACGCCGTCAGCTGGGGTTCTTCGTGCGTCTGCTGTTGACGGTGGGCGGCGTCATGGCGTTTCTTGGACTGCTCGACTACCTGACCGGCGAGACGTGGCTGCTCGCCTGGCGCGACCATCCGTTCACCGGCCGGCTGTCCGGCACCTTCGTGAACCCCGATCACTTCGCGGCCTGGCTCACGATGCTAATACTACTGGGCCTCGGCTGGCTCGTGGCCCGCACGTCGAGTCAGCGCCGCGGGCCGTCACTGGTCACGCGGCTGACGGTACGCGAGCTGCGGGAGCAGGCTGTTCGCCGCTACCTGCCGATGATCGCCGTGATCGTGATGGGGGTGGCGGTGGTGTTCACGCTGAGCCGCGGCGGGCTGGTCGGCCTGGTCGCGGGCCTGCTGTCGCTGGTCGGGCTTCTGTCCGCGTCGGGCCGTGCGCGGCGGAGCCTGGTCATCACGGCGACCCTGCTGATCGTCGTGGTCGCGTACGGCGGCTGGATCGGCTTCGGCCCCCTGGTGGCCCGCCTGGCCCAGACGCCGGCCGGGTCGCTGGATCGGCTCACGCAGTATCTGGCCTCGTTGCCCTTGCTGCGCGAGTTCCCGATTCTCGGCGTCGGGCTCGGCGCCTATCGCGACATCTACTTCCGCCATCAGCCGCTGACGAGCCATCCCGACCGCTTCTTCTTTCCCTATGCGCACAACGATCTGCTCCAGCTGGTGCTGGAACTCGGCGTGGTCGGCGCCGTGCTGTGCGCGTTCTTTGCCTGGCGACTCGTGGCGGATCTCATCGGCACGCACTTGCTGGGACGGGGCGCCTGTCCGGTCGACGGGGGCGAAGGGCCCGAGGCCATGCGGAGCGATCGCTTCAGCGTCGGCGTCGCGGTGGGCGCGCTGGCCGGCGCCGCCGGTTTCACCGCGCACAGCGCGCTCGACTTCTCGGCGCGCATCCCGGCCGTCGGCGTCCTGGCCGCAGCACTCCTGGGTCTGGCCACGGTGGCGCTGCACACCCGGATGCAGCGTGACCACGCGCAGCTGCTGAGCGGGGTGCGGGTGCTGCCGCTGGCTCGGGTTCCGATCGCCGCGGCGGTGGGCGGGCTCGCGCTCGTCGTGCTGGCCGGGTGGTCGTGGGCGTGGATTCACGGCACCCGCGTCCGCGCCGCCGAGCAAGCGCTGCCGGTGGGTCCGCCCGCCGAACAGCTGATGCGAGCGGAGGCCGCGCTGGCGATCGACGGCGACAATGTCCTCGCGCGTCGGTTGCGCGCCCGCGTGCGGCAGGAGGCCGCCGCCGCGGCCTGGCGCTCGGCGCCCGCGCCCGGGGTGGATCGCGAGCGGGCGGCGCGCGATCTGCTCGCGCTCGCGCGCGAGGATCTGCGCGTGGCGATCACCGTCATGCCGACGTCTCCGCACTTGCACTTGGACCTCGCGTGGATCGAGGCCACCGATGCGCTCGTCCAGGGCCGCAGCGGACCCGAAGGCCTGGCACCCGCGCTCACGCACGGCGCGCGCGCCGTGGCCCTGGGTGCCGACAGTCCCGCCTTCTACGCGGGCATGGCGCGGCTGGCGTATTCGGTGCCGGAGCTCAGCATGAAGGCGGCGAGGGAGGCGGTGCGGCGTGATCCCACGCTCCTGGTGGAGATGGTCGATCTCTATCAACCGATGGGGCTCACCGACACCGAATGGCTGGTCATCGTGCCCGAGCGTGCGGTGGATCGCCTCGAGCTGGCGATGGTCCTCGAGGCGCGCCGCCGCAGCGTGGAGAGTCTCGCCGCGTACCGCGCCGGGGTGGCGGTGGCGCCGCCGCGCGACGCCGGCGTCTATCGGTGGGCGCTGGCCGAGGCGCTCGGCCGTGCCGGCGCCGACGGCGATGCGGTCACCGTGCTGCGCGAGGCGGTCGCCGCCGACGCGGCCAACCCCGAGCTCGAGCGGGCACTGGGCGCCGCGCTGGCGCGCCGGAACGATCCCGCGGCGCTCGACCATCTGCGGCTGGCCGTCACCGCCATCGATCGGCTGGGCGGCGCCGAAGAGCGTCGACCGTTCCCCGTGGACGACAAGCGTCTGGCTGGGCTCATCGAGCGTCTGGCGCGCGATCTCGATAGTCCGCCGCGCTATCGCCGTGCGCTGGCCGCCTACCTCACCGAGCGCGAATTGTGGGACCAGGCGCTCCCGGAGTGGCGGACGCTCGTGCGGGAGGAACCGCAGAGCGCCGAGGCGCGCTTCGGACTCGGTCGGGCGCGGGAAGGGGCCGGACGAGTGGACGAGGCGCTGGAGGACTATCGCGCGGCCGTCGCGCTGGACCCGAATGCCGCGCGCTACCGGCGCCGTCTGGCCGACCGCCTGTGGCAGAGCGAACAGTACTTTCAGGCGATCAACGAGTGGCAGACGATCAGGTCGCAGGCACCCGACGACCTCGAGACGCGGCTGGCGCTGGCTCGCGCGCTGGAGAAGGTCGGCCAGCCGGTCGAGGCGTATCGTGAGTACCGCGACGTGCTCGGTCGGATCCCGGGCCAGCCCGAAGCCGCCCGCGCGGTGGCGCGGCTCGAAGGCCGACGTCGCTAGGCTCGCCGTGCCATAATTTGCCGCAGCGAGGCCGCCGCTCAAGGGATGATCCGGCGCCGAGAGGACGAGGTCCGATGATACCCAAGGACAAGGTCATCACATCGCTGCAGACGGCGCAGGTCGAGCTCGACAAAGCGCTCGAGCAGCTCGCCCGTATGCCGGCCTACGACGCCAGCCGCGTGCGGTTTGCCGCTCACACGCTGAACAACTACCTGGCCGTGACCGGCGGCTGCGCCGAGCTGCTCCAGATGACCCTGGGCGAGCGCGCCGACGAGCAGACCAAGACGTGGCTCGAGGGGTTGCGACACGCGACCGGCCTCATGACCCACATCGTGGTGCAGCTGCTGAACATCCCCACCGCCGACGGCGAGGCCCTGATCCGGGAGAAGGTCAATCTGCAGACGCTGACCGATCGGGCGTGCGACTACTACCGGCACTCGGCGAGCCTCAAGCAGATCACGATCGTGACCGAGCCGGCTGCTACCGCCCCCATCGTGTGGACCGATCGCGTCGCCGTCGCCGCCGTCCTCGACAACCTGCTGTCCAATGCCCTCAAGTTCTCAGCGTTCGGACGACGGGTGTGGGTGCGTCTCTCCACGGATGGGCCCACCGCCGTGTGTACCGTCCGCGACGAGGGGCCGGGATTGACGGCGGAGGATCACGCCAAGCTGTTTCAGCGCGGCGCTCTGCTCAGCAACGCGCCCACGGCCGGCGAGCCGACGACCGGCTACGGTCTCGCCGTCGCCAAGGACCTGATCGATCAGCTGGGGGGCGAGATCGGCTGCCACAGCCGCCGCGGCGAGGGGGCCGCGTTCTTCTTCCGCCTCCCGCTCTACAACGAACCCCTCCACGGGACTGGCTAGACATGGGGGGCCCCGAAAGGGCCCCCCATACCCCCCACGCTCCGCGCCCCGGCGGAGCCGGGGCGCGTCGCGAGCGTCGTCGTCTGGGCCCATACCCCCCATGATCCGTGCCCCGGCGGAGCCAGGGCGCTTCTCGACGGTGCGTGACGTGTTGGAGGCCCGGCGCTCGGGGAGCCGTTCGACGTTCTAGCCTTCCGCGAGGTCGATGAGGAGGGCGGCGTGGTCGCTGAGTGCGGTGCGGCGGCGGCGGCGGGACGCGCCGCCCCACACGTAGCTGGCGTCCTTGAGCCGCGCGAGCAGCGCGGCGTTGACGAAGGCCTGGTCGATCCGGAATCCGTTGCGCCCGTTGGGCGAGTACCACGTGTAGGCTCGCGTGTCGGCGCGGAGGTGGCGGAAGGCGTCGAGCCAGCCGCAGGCGGCGAGCGCGTCGATCCATCCCTCCTCGCGCTCGCTGAACGCCGGCGATTCCTCGTCGATATCGCGGCGGCCGGAGTTGGTGTCGCCGACGAGCAGCGCGGGGCCCAGCGTCCAGCGGCGCGCGCAGCCCAGCACCGCGTCGAGGTAGGGGTACTTCCGACCGCTCACCCGATTTGGGACGTGCATGGCGCCGATCACCAGCGGAGGGGTGCCATCCACGGTGACCAGGAGCCAGCGGCCGGGCTCGCTCGGCGCCGCCCGCAGCCGCAGCCGTCGTAGCGGTCGGCGTGCGGCGACCAGCAGGGCATTGAGGCCGTCACGCGCGGGATCCGCCGTGGTGAGCTGATGCGACAGCCCCTGACGGGCGAGCGAGCCGGCCAGCGCCAGACTGGGTGCCGTCGCCCGGAACTCCGAGAGCGCCACGACGTCCGGCGCCCACCGCGCGATCTGCCGCGCGATCCGCCCGACCCGCACGCCACCACCCGCTCGAATATTCCACGCCACGATCCGCATCCTGCACCCACTCCCGGGCTTCCTCGCGCACACCCACTTCGCCGCGACACCCGACGCGATCCTTACGGCGAAGCGCGACTGCGAGCGTGGCTATGAGACGCGACTACGAAACTCGACAATGCTTGGCCTTGCGCGACCTACACGATCGGATCTGCTCGCCGTTGCTTTGGCACCAGCGAAAAGCGCTCCGGCGAAGCCGGAGCGTGACAAAAGCTTCGGGGGGTGTGGGGGGCCATATCGGGGCCCCCCACCCTTTAAAAGGAATCGCTCGCCGCCGCGATCGCGTCAAGCTCCGGCCGTGTGTAACTCGCCAGGCTCCTGAAATCCAGCTCCGTGTAATTCTTGATCCAGCGCACCGAGATCTTCAGCGCCTTCTTGTAGCGCGTCTGCATCGCCGCATCCGCCGGCCGCTTGCTCAAGATGTCGTCCAGCTCCTCCTGGAGCAGCCGCTTGACCAGCGCGAAGTCGTGGCTCGCCGCCGGCCCCTCGGTCGTGCGCGTGGCGTGACGGATACGCTGGGCGACCTGGGCCACCGACATGCGTCCGGTGGCGAGATCCTCCATCAGCGCCGGGTGCACGCCGGGCTTGCCCTCCAGGCTGTCGATGCCCTTGGCGCCGCGGCCGTTGAGCCAGCCCTCGACGTACTCGATGATCATCCGAGCGTTGCGCCGGGTGCCCTCGACCGTGATCGGCCCCGCCGGCACCTCGATCTTGACCGGATAGTTCGCGGGATCGGCCATCTGCGCCGTCGGCTTCCAGCCGGAGGCGATGAGCTGACGGAACGGATCGGCCGCGGTCTTCATGTGGAAGATGTGCGCGACCCAGGCCCGGATGAAGCCCTGCGCGGCTTCCCACTCCTTGTCCTTGCGGATGGACTCGGCGGCGACGCGATTGACCTCGGGATCGGGGTTGGGCAGCGCGGTGGCCATGCCGCCGATCGGCACGGCGCCGTGCTTGAGACAGATGGCCACCAGCCGCCGGAAGATGTTGGCCAGGAACGGCGTGCTCTTGATGTCCACCCCGAAACGGTCCGGCCACACCGAGGCCGGATCGGCCATCACCCACTCGAAGATCGAGGCCTTGAGATCCCAGCGGGCGGCGTTGAGGCCGGCCGCGTAGGGGCCGAGCTCCTGCAGCATCGCCTCCATCTCGAACACGCACGGCAACGACTCGACGAGCACGATGGCGCGGATCGTGGCGTCGCGTAGCCAGGGCACCCGCTCGCGGCTCAGATCGAAGAGATCACGGTAGACGCGCGCCTCGGGCGCGAACTCCAGCTTGGGCAGGTAGAAATAGATGCCCTGGCCGCGCTCGGCCTGAGCCCGCCCGGCGTGGAAGAGCGTCAGCGCGGTCCCGAGGATGGCGGCGTTGACCGGCGTGCCGTCGACCGTGACGTCGGGCTCGACCAGGTGGATGCCGCGCTCGCGATGCATGAAGAACGGCAGTTCGCCCTCGGCGATCTTGTACTCGCGCTTGCGCTCGGCGTCACGGAAGTACAGCTCGCGCTGGACGGCGGCCACCCGGTTGTGCGCGGCCCGCACGCTGTCGATCAGCCGGTGACCGCCGGAGTCCTCGTCGTCGTCGAGATCCCCCTCGGCGCGCTCGCCCTCCGGGCCGGGATTCAGCGCGTTGATGAACATGGAGGTGATCGAGCACGGGCCCGAGATCTCGATGCCGGGCTTCTGCAAGTCGGCGGGCACGGCCGGAACTTTCCAGTCACCGCCGGCATCGCGGCTGGGGCGGCTGGGCAGCACGCCCTGGCTCAGGGCGCGCTGGAGCGCGACGTGGCGGGCCTCGAGCAGCGAGCCGATCTGGGCGTTCAGCCGATCGTGCAGGGCCAGCAGGTATTCGACGAACGAATCCGTGAAGAGCTGATCGGCGCCCTCGACGGGATCGTAATGAAGTCGGGGATTTCGGGCCATGGGATCTCCTGGAGCCGCAGAAAATTGGCCGCTCCTTTTCGCATGGCCCGAGCAAGGCTGTCAATGGCAGAATGCGCAGCGGTGAAACGGGAGTCCGCGCGCGGCAAACGACGCGTCCGCGGCGTGGGCCACGGCCGCAAGACCCGGCGCGCCCTCGACCGCGGGGGCACCGGCCCGGCCCGCGCGCTGAACGCCACGCTGGGCGCCTGGGACGGTGTGCGCATCACGCCCATGTTCGGTCGCTGGGGCTACTTCGTCGGTGACCACCTCTTCGCCTGCTTCCCGCTGCGCGATAAGGACCACGACCTGTGGATCCGCCTGGCGCCGGCGGATCAGCCGCGCGCGCTGCGCGAGGCGGGCGTGCGACCGCACCGGCGGTTCGCCCAGCGCGGCTGGATCGAGGTGCTGATCGAGAGCGAAGAGGACGTGGCGCGTGCGGTCCGCTGGCTGCGTCGCGCGTGGAGCGCCGCCGCGCACCGGGTCCACCCTGACGAGAATCCGCCGTGAGCGGCACGATCCGCGACCTGGCCGAGGCCGGCTGGTCGGGAGCGGTGCCGGCCGGCCAGCTCTGGAAGCCGACCGGCCGGGCCGAGGAGATCGTGCCCGGCGTCATCTTCCTGCACACCTTCGCCAACATGACCGTGGTGCGGACCAGTGCCGGCCTGGTACTGATCGATACCTCGAACTACGCCGCCCGCGCCCGGACCTTCGCGCTCGTCCGCTCCGTCAGTGACGCCCCCGTGTTCGCCGCCATCTACACGCACGGCCACGCCGACCACGCGCTCGGGCTGCCGCCGTTCCTGGCCCAGGCGCGCGAGCAGGGCTGGCCGCGGCCGTACATCATCGGGCATCGCAACGTGGCCGCCCGCTTTGCGCGGTATCGCCAGACCAACGGCTACAACGCGCTCATCAACGCCCGCCAGTTCGGCATCGCGCCCACCTGGCCGATGGACTACGACGATCCCGACGTCGCTTACGACGACGTGATGGGCTTCACCCCGGGGGAGATCACGCTCGAGCTGCATCACGCGCGCGGCGAGACCGACGACCACACCTGGGTGTGGTGGCACGAGCGCCGGATTCTCTGGACCGGCGATCAGTTCATCTGGGTCGCGCCCAACGCCGGCAACCCGCAGAAGGTTCAGCGCTACGCCGGCGACTGGGCGGTGTCCCTGCGCGCCATGCGTGCGCTCGAGCCCGAGCTGCTGATCCCCGGCCACGGGCCGCCGATCTTCGGCGCCGCCCGCATCCGCCAGGCGCTCGGCGACACCGCCGAGTGGCTGGAGACGCTCGAGCGCGAGACCGTCGCCCGCATGAACGCCGGGGCCACGCTCGACTCGATCCTGGCCGAGGTGCGGCCGCCCGCGCACCTGGCCGATCGCCCCTATCTGCAGCCGGTCTACGACGAGCCCGACTACGTCGTCCGTAACATCTGGCGCCGCTACGGCGGCTGGTGGGACGGCGTCGCCTCGCACCTCAAGCCCGCGGCGGGCGCCGCGCTGGCCGGCGAGGTCGCGCGCCTGGCCGGCGGCGTCGAAGGTCTGGTGGCGCGCGCCCGCGAGCTGGCCGCGCGTGACGACCTGGCGCTGGCCAGCCACCTGATCGACTGAGCGGTGCAGGCGGCGCCCGATGATAGCGCCGCCCACGCGCTGCGGGCCGAGATCTACACCGCGCGGGCGGCGGCCAGCGCCGCGCTCATGACGCGGGGAATCTTCACCGCCGCCGCGCAGGACTCCGCCGCGCGCGTTGCCCCACCGCCAGGCTAGTGTCCGGAGCCCGACCCCGAATCCGAATCGTCGAGACCAGACGAAACGCGGTGGCGGCGAGTTCGTGAATGGTGCGCGGCCTTGTGTGCCGCCTCCGCGGCGGCGGCCGCCGCCGTGCTCGACGCTTCGATGCGGTCGACGTGGACGAACGGCACGAGGATGAAGGTCAGCAGGGTCGCCGCCGTCGAGATCAGGACCAGCCGCTCGAAGCCGACCGAATCGAACAGGTGTCCGCCCGTCCACTGCGAGCCCTGGATGCCGGCGTTGTAGACCGACATCAGCAGCGCGAAGAAGGCCCCCTCGACGTGGCTCGGACACACCCGGGCGGCGAGATCCAGCAGAGCCAGCGTCGTCACCATGTAGATCCAGCCGTAGGTGAAGTCGATCGCCGCACCCGACCACGGCCCCCGATAGAGCAGGTAGATGATCGTCCCCACCGCGCTGAGGGCGATGCTCAGGTTGATGGTGCGCCGCAGCGGCCAGCGGCGTGACAACGGCGCGTAGGTCAGCGCGCCGAGCACGGAACCGAACGACTGCAGCGCGTTCAGGGAACCGATGAACTGCTGACTGAACCCTAGCGTGTCGGTCTGGTAGAAGAGAAAGCCCGGCCCGAACGACGGACTGAACGTGAAGAAGAAGATGAAGCCGGCCACCAGCCAGACGTTGCGGGCGCGCAGCGCGTTCCGGACGGCGGTGAGACGCTGCATGAGCGCGGCCCGATCCCGCTGCGCCCGTTTCTCCCGCGCGAAGGCGCTGACGATGGCCAGCGAGATGACCGGAAAGCACCCGGCGAGCAGGAAGGCGCCAACCAGATTGCGCCGCTGGGCCATCCACCCACCGATGAGACCGACCAGGATCGACGAGGTGTAGATCGCCGCCCACTGCACGGACTGGAAGGCCCCGGTCAGCCCGTGCTCGCGGCCGTTCTCCACCATGAGCGCGTCGGCCAGCACGTCGGTGAAGGCGAGCCCGAACCCCATCGTCGCGAACAGCACGAGCAGCGGCCAGTATTCGGAGGTGCCGGCGGCCGCGGCCAGGAACGCCGCCGTGGCGGCCAGCGAGGACGTCAGGACGAGATAGCTGACCCGCCGCCGCCCGAAGATCGGGAAGAAATCCGAGAGCAGTCCGTAGAGCGGCTTGATCAGCCACGGCGTCGCGCTGACCGCGAAGAAGTCGGCGATGCGTCCGGCGTTGTACCCCGCGTCCTTGAAGATGATCGTGATCGTCTGGTTCGGCAGGTACCACATGCCCTGTGCGAAGTAGACGACCCCGAACAGGAGCGCGAGACGACGGCCCTCGGCCGTCTTGAACGGATTCAGCCGCCTCAGGCCGCTGAACATCGCGCCATCATAGTCTAGAATTCTGGGAATGCATTCAGTCTGTCCGCACGACTGCCCGTCCTGCTGCAGCCTCGAGGTGCACGTCGACAACGGCCGCCTCGTCACGGTCACCGGTGATGCTCGGCACGGCTTCACCCAGGGCCTGATCTGCGGCAAGGTGCGCGAGTACGGCGAGCGCGTGCACTCGCCGCTGCGGATCTCACGGCCCCTGCGCCGCGTGGGGCCCAAAGGGCAGGGACACTTCGAGCCGATCGCCTGGGACGACGTGATGGCGGAGATCGCCCGCCGGTGGCGGGAGATCATCGCGGCCGACGGGGCCGAGGCGATCCTGCCGTTCTCCTACGCCGGCTCCATGGGGCAGGTGCAGTACCACGCCGGGCACGCGCTCTTCCACGCGCTGGGCGCCAGCCAGCTCGACCGCACGATCTGCGTCTCCACCGCCTACGCGGGATGGCGGGCCACGCTGGGCGTGGTCAGCGGCAACGACTCCGAGCAGATGGTGGGCGCCGACCTGGTGGTGCTGTGGGGGATCAACGCCGCCTACTCGACGATCAACGTGATGACGCTGGTCAAGCAGGCGCGAGCCCGTGGCGCGCACGTCGTCGTCATCGATCCCTACCGCACGCCGACGGCGCAGCAGGCCGACGAGCACCTGATGGTCCGGCCCGGCACCGACGGCGCCCTGGCTCTGGCGATGATGCACGTCCTGGTGCGCGAGGATCTGCTCGACCGGGAGTACATCGCGCGCGCCACCCTGGGCTTCGATCGGCTCGCCGAGCACCTGAGCCCCTGGACGCCGGAGCGGGCGGCTTCGATTGTCGGGCTGCCCGCCGCGACCATCACCGCGTTCGCCCGCCGCTACGGCGCGACCCGCCGCGCGTTCCTCCGCATCGGCATCGGAATCTCCCGCCACGACAACGGCGGCATGACGTGCCGCACGCTGGCCTGCTTGCCTGCGCTCACCGGCGCCTACGCCGATCCCCACGGTGGTGCGCTGCTCTCCTCCGGCGGCGCCTTCGGCCTCGACCTCACCGTCTTCGAGCGCCCCGATCTGCTGCCGCGGCCGGCGCCGCGCGTGGTCAACATGATCCAGCTCGGCCGCGCGCTGACCGATCCGGCGCTGGCGCCGCCGGTCAAGGCGCTCTACGTGTACAGCTCCAACCCGGCCGCGGTGTGCCCCAACCAGACGCTGGTGCTGCAGGGGCTGGCGCGCGAGGACCTCTTCACCGTCGTGCACGAGCAGGTGATGACCGACACCGCGCGCTACGCCGACCTCGTGCTGCCGGCCACCACCTCGATGGAGCACGAGGATCTCTACCGCTCGTACGGGCAATTCTATCTGCAGCTCGCCCGGCCGGTGCTGCCGCCACACGGCGAGGCGCGCTCCAACTGGGAGGTCTGCGCGATGCTCGCGCGCGCTCTCGGCGTGGCCACGACGCACTACGCGAAGACGCCGGCCGCACTGATCCGCGCGTGCCTGGCCGGCGGGAGTGAGCCGGTGCGGGGCATCACCTACGAGCGGCTGGCCGCCGAGGGCTCGGTCCGTCTGAATCTACCGCGGCCGTACCTGCCGTTTGCCAACGGCGCGCCCACCGCGTCGGGCAAGGTCGAGCTGTACTCCGAGCGGATGGCGGCCCGGGGAATGCCGGCACTGCCCACCTGGACGCCGCTGGTCGAGGGACCGGACGACGCTGCGCTCGCCGAGCGCTATCCGCTGCAGTGCATCGTCCCGCCGAACCGGTTCTTCCTGAACTCGTCGTTCAGCCAGTCCGAGCGTCTACGGCGGCGGCAGGGGAGCCCGACGGTGATGCTGGCGCCCGCCGACGCGGCGGCGCGCGAGATTGCCGATGGCGACCGGGTCTTCGTCGAGAGCGCACGGGGCGGCGCGAGCTTCAAGGCCCGGGTGACCGACGCCACCCGCCCGGGCGTGGCCGTGATCGAGGGAATCTGGTGGCACCGCTTCCACCCCGACGGCCATGGCGTGAACTTCCTGACCGACGACCGCGTCACCGACATGGGCGGCGGCCCCGCACTCCACTCCAACCTCATCCAGGTAACCCGCAAGGACTGACCGAGCAGCAGATGACTGAGCGCGCTACAGAGGAAACGCCGCG
>Ga0075418_10001268_pt1 | contig 28532 bp, 19 predicted proteins | sample SoiMetdeltSBSDD2_FD_81776 | JGI IMG/M metagenome (GOLD analysis project Ga0075418, IMG submission 81776) | Bulk soil microbial communities from a Populus tree surrounding site in Tennessee, USA - Soil MetaG P. deltoides SBSDD2 | ecosystem: Environmental > Terrestrial > Soil > Tree plantation... | reverse complement strand
GCGCGGGCTGATGACCATTACCCCCTTTTCGTTGATGATGTATTCGCGAATCTCCTTGCTGTGGTTGCCGCCGCGCATCTTCACCACCACCATGATCTTGCGAAGCTGCCCATCGATCTCGACATAACGCAGCCGGATAATGTCATCCGTGAGAAACGAAATGGAATAATGGCTGAAGGGGAACGTCTCGAAAGATTCTTCGACCTCGACCGTGCTGAGAATCGTGACTCCCGCGCCGGTCAACGCCCCGATCATCCGGTAGAGCGATTCGCGAAAATCGGTCCGAAACCCGGGGGCCAGCGCCATGTCGAAGCCCGAGAGCGAATCGATGACCAGCCGCTTCGCGCCCACCTCTTGGATCGCATCCAGGATTTCCTGCATGGTTTCATCCACCGAGAGATCGAGGGGACGCAGGTAGAGGATTTTAAGTTTCTCTTTTTCCTGCGGCGTTTTCAAATCCAGGCCGAAATTCCCGGCCCGCCCTGCGTATTCCTGCGGGCGTTCTTCAAAAATCGCCATCACCCCCGGCTCACCATTCCGGAGGCCGGCGGCGATGAACTGCGTGGCGATGGCCGATTTTCCAGACCCTGTGGGCCCCGCCACCAGGAGGCTGTCGCCTTTGAAAGCGCCTCCGCCAAACATCTTATCCAATTCTGGAATACCGAGAGTAACCCGCTGGCGACTAAAGGTTTTCACTCTTTGCCCCGTCAGGCCGAGCGTCCGCGAGAAGGCTTGTATCCCGTCATCCCCAATGCGAATCGTGTGCAGCCCCGGCACCGAGGCTTGCCCCCGCAGCTTCTGGATTTCCAGTTTCCGCACCACGGAATTCCTCTCCGCCACCTGGGTAAGCCGGAAGAGGCCATCCGCGACCGTGAACACGGGATCACTCTGTGCCTCACTCTGCTCATACTCCCCGATCAAAAACGTGGTGGCTTCCCAACTGGTCAAAAACTCGGCCAGACGCTGGACGAAGGTCGCCACTTCGATTTTGTCGGCGCCGCTCACGGATTTGCGCCCCACGCTGCGAAAGGAGTCCACCGCCACCATGCCGGGGTTGGTCGCCGCCACCTCCCGGGCAATCTCAGCGAAGACCGCGTTCAAGTCTTTGTCCACCACCACGTCGCTCAGGTTAATGAAGCGGATGGTAGTGTTCAATTTGGCGGCGTCGAAGAACGAGTACTGCTGCTGGTAGCGCAGCATTTTTATGGGGGGTTCGCCCAGAATGGTGAAATAGAGCGCCGGTCTTTTCCGGGTCGCATTGGCGAACAGGATCTGATGCGCCAGCGTGGTTTTGCCGCAGCCCGGCCCGCCCGTGATGATGTTGAAAGACAACTCCGGAAGACCGCCGCCCATGATTTCATCCAGGCCGCGCACCCCCGTCGGCAGTTTGCGGATCGGCACTCTGGCGGGTTGGCTCATGGATCTTTTCGAGACTTTGTGCGTAACGGATTTCCTCTGTGTTTTCATTTTTCCTTCTTGCTGGCGCCCGCGGTAATGGAATCGAAATCCTTGATCGGCGCTCCCGGCCACGCATCCTGCACCAGCCGCGATGTTAAAGACTCGCCAATGAAAGTCACCAGCAGGCCGAGAAAATGGGCGATGAGAACAGCTTCGCCGATCGCAACTTCTTTTTTGTCAAGCTGCGCCACCTCCGCGGGACATTCGAGCGATCCATCCGCTTTGATGTGGACGGCGTTGAGCCAGCGCACTTCGGCGTTGGCCAGCGCCAGGGCCCGCGAAAGGAGCGCTCGAAAACCATTGACTCCAGTGAGCGCCACCAAAGGCCGGCGCAATTTCGCCACTACCTCGCCAAACGCCGCCCGTGCGTTCAGAGGCTTTTTCCCATTGGCCTCGCGATCGACAAGGCGCTGGGCCAAACCCCGCATCATTGAAGTGGAACGGCTCATCCCGACATCCGCCGCCATCTTCTATCTTTCTGCCGTCCGAGACGAGGCTTTATTCAAAAAGTTTCGGCTGACTGATCGTCCATACCTTAAAGGTATTGCCGGCGCCTCTGCGAAGTATTGGCCCACAGATGGCCGATGGGGGACACTGCATGTGGATGAAACCATTTATCTGCAGGGCCTCCGTGATTTGGCGAGGCAGCCACGCCAATGGCAACGGGGCGGTCTCTACGCCGAGCGAGGTGTTAAACAAGGCGTTGTACAGCCTGGGCAGGCACATTAAATCGCGCGGAACCAATCCGCCAGAGTTGATCGCCGCCGCCCACGCCGGCAGCTTTTCCATCGCCCTCGCCAATGAACTCGGCGACGAAGGTTATTCGCCGGAGCAGATTGACACGACCGTGGCCGTGACCATGGAGGATATTCCGGCAGGGTGGACGATGACTCAGATTCATTTGGATGTGATCGCAACCGTTCCCCGGGCGTTGCAGTGCGACTTCATCGATGCCGCCATGCGGGCGAAGTTGAGCTGCCCGATCTCGCGATTGCTCAACGCCAACATTTCCATGCGCGCCAAACTCAAACGGCGGCTCAACGGAGGACGGATGCAACCGAAAAAGACGAACGGAGCGGGGCGCCGCTTGAAGCAACGCAGAAAAGGAACGCCGTGAGCCCCGACCAAAACATGAAAAGACTATTCGCGTCTGAAAACGGCGCCGAACCTGGTTCGCTGCAAAACATGTTGGGGGCGGTGGGTATCCTGTGTGTTATTCGCGAGAATCCGGGTCCAGACGTGCCGTCGGCTCTTAAGCGGGAGCTGTGGGTGGGGCGCGACGCCGATTATCCGAAAGCGCACGCTCTCTGCACCCGATGGCGATATCCCTCTCCCGATCGGTCCTCCTTTTGGACTTGCGGCACGTGCGGCGCCGGAAGCGAGGACCGCTTCAACTCGTGCTGGAAATGTGGAGCCCAACGCGATGCAGCCGCGTGACTCAACGATGCGGACGAGGTTTGGCCGCTATCGCCGCCACGGCGCGCCACCGGAATGGGCGTCGCTCGTCATTGCCATTCATTTCCGACGCGACATGAATTTCACCGATCCCCAATTAAAGAAGTGCTATGAAGCCAGTCTGGCCGAGCCGTCGAGTTGTCCGGCGGAACTGCGCCCGATTTCGGCCCTGATCGCCGCTCATGATACTTTTCAGATGCTCGAAGGTCCCCACTCCGCGCGTGTCCATGAAGCAATTCAACATCTGCTCGTACCCCGGTCGCGGGCCGCGCTGCGCCTCTGGTATAAACGGGCGGGCTCTTCCGACACGCCCAATATGGCCGAGCTCAGAATGCACCTCAGCCAGCTGGCAGGAGAATCACTGTGAGCGCGCGGGCACGCATGGCCCCGGCTCGCGCGAACCGACCGTCCGACTAACTGCTTCAGCAGTTTTTCCTTTAAAATCTCAAATGTGAAATTCTGAACCCCGCTGGGTCTCGGATTCTGACTTCTCGACAACGGTCCCGTATTCGTCTTTCTGCGTTCCTTCAACTGGTGCCCTGGATTTCGAATTCCCTCGCCTGAAGTCCACTGCGGGCTAAACCAAAGAAAACGAACCAGGAAGGGTGCCCGTCCTGGTTCGCGCAGTTGGAACGAAGTTAGTTGCTAGCTGCTGCTGCAGCCGCAATCGTCGTCACTGGCGTTGTTGCCGCGCCCTTCGCGCTCTTTCTGTTCGCGCACCCCTGGGCCGAAAGCGCTGCTTCGGTTCGGTGTCGTTGCGGCCGCGGTCGCGACTGTTGCGCGACTCGTCGTCGTTTTTTGGTCGGCGCGTTTCGCTGAGCCCTCTTCTTCCGCGGTGGCGATGTCCTCGGCGCCGGCCCGTTCGAAAATCTCTTTCGCGCGGCGCACTTCCTCGGCGTCATCGGCGTGAACGGAGACAAGCACTTTGCCTTCCTTTACATTTTTTTCATAGCGCTTGGCTTCGTATTCGGGAATGCCCATGCCGATGAGCGCTCCCGTGATGCCGCCCGCCGCTGCCCCTACGGCCGTGCCGCTCAACGCGGCCATGATCGGGCCTGCGGCGATGAATGGCCCAAGTCCAGGAATGGAAAGCGCGCCAATGCCAAGCAACCAGCCCAGCACGCCGCCGACGGCGCCGCCGGTGAGTGCGCCCGTGACCGCGCCTTCGGGCGCTTTGGTTTCTTTTTCATGCGCGAATTCGCGTGAGCCGGCTTTGTCGGCCATCAGCACCGAGATATCCGTGTTTGGAAATCCGGCGTTCTTGAGTTGGTCGACGATGTTGCTGGCGTGTTCACGGTCGCGAGCGAGACAGAATACTGCTTTACTCATAATGATTCGTCCTATGGTTGATTTTTTTCTTCGGCGGTTTGTTTGACTTCGAGTTGATTGTCGACAAGGCCGCCGCCGGCGAGCGCCTGCTGCGCCAGTGCCGCGACCTGTTCGCGTTCTTCAGCTGTTTTCACCGGCCCGCGGAGGGTCACCTTTCCCTCGTTGGCGATGATCTTGACGTTCTTGGCGGTCATGGAGAGCTGATCGTTGGAGGTGAGTGCCCGGCGAATCTTGCGCGCGAGTTCTCGGTCAGCTTCTGTGTTCCCCTGGTCCCCGGCGGTCAATGCGCCTTCGGCGCGGTCCCGTTTGTTGATGCCGGTGTTGTCGGCGTCTTTTGTCGCGCTGGCGCTGGCCGAAGCCGAGCCGCTGTTGGTCGATGCCGATGAACCGGAATCTGTCGTGGCGGAGATTTCCGCATCGCCACTGGAGCCGGTGCCATTTGAACTGTCGGTTTTTCCGCAGCCGGCGAGCGCTGTGGCCAGGACTACCGCGGGAACAATGAATAATCTTACCTTCCTCATCGTGTAATAACGTTCACAACTGGCGGACTGCCAGTGGGGCAGAACCCGGCAACTGGGTAGTTGTCATCCTGTGCGCTGCCGGGCGCGGTTTGATGCATCTTGAAAGACAAAAGAGCCGATGAGCGACGTAAACGAACGGGTCGAAGTGGTCAGGAACGAAAAAGGGCAATGCGGTTTCCGCGTGCCTCCGAAGCTGCTGGAAAAATTTCTCGATGTCATCCGGGACATGGGGGTGGAGTTTACCGTGGAAAGCGACCCGTCAGGGTCAAAGATAGTACGACTGAACAGCGAAGCGGACCATGCTCGTGTCGCCGCCGCGATCGAGAGTTCAACGAAGGACACGTGGGACCTGATTAGGCCGGACGCGCGCTACCTGCTCCCGGCTCCTGAAACCGCCCGCTGTCTTCAGTTCAATTCCGGTCTCTTGCTGTCCCGCAGCCAATGCGCGCAGAGTGTGCCAAGAATCTCCCGAAACTCGCTCAGGTCTGTCGGTTTGGTGACGTACGAATTCGCCCCCAGCCTGTAGGCGTGGTTCACGTCCGCTCCGTTCGGCGAACCCGTCAGCATCACCACCCGCATCGGACTCACCGACGAACTCTTTCGGATCCACTCCAACACGTCGAAGCCCGTCCGCCCCGGCATTTTGATATCCAGTAGAATCAGCGCGGGCATCGGATACGTCGCGCGATCGGCATACCTGCCGTCACCGGTCAGGTAGGCAATAGCTTCGTCGGCGGATTGCGCCACTTTGAACGGGTGCATGATGCCGGCGCGTTGGTACGCTCGCTCGAACAGTATTACCGCGTCAGAATCGTCGTCGACCAATAGGACCGTATCAGAAAATGGATCTTTGGGCACTCGTATGAATTATCCCACGCGGCGCGCCCTCCAGCAAGGCCGTTCCTCTCAGAATTTTTCGCTTGCCCATTCCCCTCACTTTGCTCGCTCTCACTCCGCTACCGATCTTGTTCCGTGTAACTCACCTCAGCCGCCGCCGCCTCAGGGCCGCCTTATTGCAGGATCCCGAACGAACGTCAGCCGTCACAACTTTTCCGCCGCGAATGCACCGTACACCGCTTCCCGGAATTGCCGGCGCAACCGTTCATCGACTTTATTTTGGTCGCGGTATTGCAGGAACAGGATGCCAATCACGCCCGTCCTGGGATCAGCCCATGCCAGGGTGCCGCTGGAGCCTTCGTGCAGGAAAACGCCCTCGGACAGCGACCAACCGAGGCCCCACCCGTGGCTTTGCGGCTTCAACATTTCCGCTGCGGCGCCGCGCGACAGCACTCGCTCGTCGTTGTCGAGAAACAGTTGCAGGAAAGGCACGAGTTGTGCCGGATAGGAAAACAGCCCTCCGTCGGGCGCCGTATTTGCAATCTTTACCGCCGGGTTGAAGCGAAAGATCGTCTCACGCTGGCCATCCCGCCGCGCGTGGATCACCGCGATGCGCTTTGCCTCTGCCGGTGGCGGCGCGTAATGCGTGTCCGTCATTCCGAGGGGTTCCAGGATCCGCTCCTTCGTGTAGGCGGCGTAAGGCTTTCCGGAAACGACCTCAATCACCCGGCCCAGCACGAAAAGAGCGGAATTGGAATATTCGAATTTGCTGCCCGGCTTGAAGCGCAGCCGGCTCCGGGCGATGGTCTGGACGATGTCGGGAAGATTCTGTTCGAGCCATGAATCATCCAACGGTCCTCCGATGGGCCAGCCCGAACGGCGCGTGGGCGGATTCGGCACCAGCCCTGAAGTGTGCGACATCAACTGCCGGATCGTGACCGCGTGATGCACGCCGTTCGTATCCGCTTGCTCGCGAAATTCCGGCAAATACTTCTCCACCTCATCATCCAGCTTCAGTTTGCCCATATCGACGAGTGTCATCGCCGCGGCCACTGTCACCGGTTTGGTGATTGAAGCGATCCAGCAAAGCGTGTTCGTGGTAAAGGGAAGCTGCTTTTCAAGGTCCCGGAGACCGTAGGCTTCCTGTCGAAGAATCTTTCCGCCGCGCGCCACGAGCGCAATCGCGCCCGGAACTTCTCCCCGCTCGACCGCTTCGCGCACCAGGCCGAACGCCGCCTCGATCGAATCATCACGCGATACCGGCGTGCGCGGCGTCGCTGCCTGCGCCGTGAGCACGGCCAGAAGCGTCCACAGCGAAAGAACAAATCCTGTCATACTTTCACACCTTTCAAATCTTCACACCCTTCACACGTTCACATATTCAACCCAAAACCCGCCACTCGAAACTCCTTGCTTCTCGACGTTCAACTTCCCTGCGTCCGCACGTGTCACTTCCCGCTTTCTCACCTGCGGGCGCGGAGGTTCACAGTGGATCGCACATTCATTTTTGTTGTCGGATTTCAGCCAGCGGCGGCTTCTGCTAAATGAAGTGGCAACGACTCGCAGCAAAAGTTGAGAGGGCTGTGAAGTGCGCGGACATGTCATAGTTTGACGTGAGCGCGAGGGTTGTCCGTAATACCTCATGTCTGTCACACGCATTTTTTTGGTCCGCCATGGCTCAACCATCCTCACGGCGGAAGATCGCTTCGCTGGCGAAACCGATGTGGCGCTTGCCGATGAGGGACGTGAGCAGGCGCGCCGATTGGCCGTCCGACTCCGTTCCCAGCCCATCGCCGCCATCTACGCCTCGCCCCTTCAGCGTTGCGCCGACACTGCTCGTCTCTTGGCGGAGCCGCACGATCTTGCCGTCCACACACGCGCCGAGTTTCGCGAAATGTCGCACGGACATTGGGAGGGGTTGAAAAGATCGGATGTCGAAGCGAAGTACCCCGATGAATTCGCCGCGTGGGAGAACGATCCCTATACGTTTGCGCCGGAAGGGGGCGAGACCGGCCTCGCGGTGACGGCCCGGGCCTTGCCCGCCTTGCTGGAAATCGTTCGCGCCTGCGCCGCCAAATCCGTCATTATTGTCTCGCACAAAGCAACGATCCGGCTGCTCATCAGTTCCTTGCTCGGGTTTGATTCCCGGCGTTACCGCGACAATCTCGACCAGAGCCCGGCCGCTCTGAATATTCTCGATTTCAAACAAGGCCACCGGGCCCGTCTTACCCTCTTCAACGACACCTCCCACTATTCCGAGACCGGACTCGCCATCCCAGGCGTCCCCGAGCATCGACTTTCGAAGTGGTGGGATCCAAAGTAAGCACGCACAATTTGTGATCCCTCACTCACTTTCCCGCTCTCTCACTTTCTCACCTGCCTACCGGTGCCGGTGAATCGTCTCGATATCGGATCACTCCTTACTCTTTCCCCTCGTTCACCGCGCTGGCTAATACTTCGTGGGCATTCGTCCAATAGCTTTCAGCTTTGGCTCTGCCCGTTCCGATTGTCCATTTTCCCACCTTCTCGGCTGCCTGGGCCTGGCGCTAATTACCATGATGAAAAACTTGTTTACTGCCGAAGCGATTTCCAAAGGCGGGCGTTCGGGAACGATTCAGACACCCGACCGCTTGCTCAATGTTACTTTGGGAAATCCATTGGAGAAAGGCGCCGAGAAACGCGGGCCCAATCCCGAGCTGTTATTTGCGGGCGCGTATTCCGCCTGTTACCACGGCGCCTTGAGCAACGCCGCCAAAAAACTCGGCACGCCCGCCGAGGATTCCACCGTGCGGGCTCTGGTCACCCTGATTGAGGATGACCAGGGCGGCTACCGCCTCGCCGTGGAGCTGCATGCGCAACTCCCTGGTATCGATCGCGCCCAGGCTCAGCGCATCATGGACGAAGCGCACAAAACCTGCCCCTATTCCAAAGCGCTCCGCGGCGATACCTCCGTCAAGCTGTTGGTGGACTAACCAGGACGCCGGCCCGTCATTCGACGTTCGTCATTCGATGACGAACTTTTCCGCCCGCTTGGAACCTTTGGCGACGTGATTTGCAAATCGAGAAGCTCTCGTTTCGCGCGGCGCATTTCCTTTTCGTCGGGTTGATGCGCCCGCTTGCCCTGATTCATCGCCAACTCACCTGCTCGTTCGCGAATCTTTGCCAGCTTGGCGGGAGTTGGCATTTGTTCGGCTTCCTGCTTCTTTAAATTTTTCACTGATCAACGTAGTCCTGTCCCTTCGCACCGCAAAGAAAACTTCCACGGACAGGGAAAATAATTGAACTTGAGAGCGTCTCGCCCTGGTTCGAGAAGTTGAAACGCAGGTGGAGAGAGGGAAGCGGCCCGGCTGGCAAGCACGCGAGCTGAGCCGCCTTTTGGGGAAGCGGCCCGGTCAGTCGGTGTAGAGGAACGGGGCCCTCGCGCTGCGCGTCTTAATCCTCATCACTCTTTCCCATTTGCACTCTGAACTGAAACTCTAAAGGGCGCTGACTGGACCATCTAGGAATACCATCCTAAGGATCGGGCGCATAGCAAGCACCAAAAGGCAGATGAACAGCCCATCGCTGTGGCGACCACCAGCGATAGAGTGCTGCAGGAACGATGCGCTGGGACGGGGGTTTTCCACGCTCGTTACTAACGGCTCAGGGAGGCAAGCCTAACACTCAGCACACCTCTTTTGAGCCGTTCCCTTTGTGATCCGAATCAACAACCAAAAGCTGCCATGACAGTTGGAGAATTATTAAACTAACTTGAGAACGTACATCCAGACACGGAGATTGCGATTGCGGCCGGCCGCCCAAAGCGCAGCAGGTTATTGGTGGATGATGCGGAGGGAAACGGGTCACCGTTCACGCATGATAGGAGCGCCGGCCTGGGGTCAATTCCAAACATCTGCATACTTGTTCACAGTGCCTTGGGCGGCTTCTCTTGTACCAGGTGCGTGCGCTGGTTGTCCTGGTATGCGGCTCCCTCGACTCCCAACCGACTGGCACGCGCAAATAATATGTGCAAATAACCCTTGCGCATGTGCGGAAAGCAGACGAGTGTCACAGCGTCTGTTGGATAACTAGTCCTTCCAAGGCATGGTGGATCTTCAGGTGAACTTTCCGTTCAGTGATGATTTGAAACCCGATGGTCGGGAACATTTTGGATAATTAAGGGGTCGGTTCGAGAACAGCATCACTGAAAATGAATAATAAACTGTACGTAGGAAATCTTTCCTTCAACACCACCGAAAACGATTTGCAAGACACGTTTGCCGCTCACGGCACTGTTACCGAAGCAAACCTGATCACGGACCGCGAAACCGGCCGTGCGCGTGGTTTCGGTTTCGTGACCATGAGCAGCGACGAAGAAGCGAACAAAGCCGTCGAAGCGCTTAATGGCGCCGAACTCGATGGCCGCACGCTTACGGTCAACATCGCCCGCCCGCGTGAAGAACGCTCTGGCGGCGGCGGTGGCGGCGGCAGCCGTGGACCGCGTCGCGAATACAGCGGCGGGCGCAATCGCTACTAATTTAAAACGGTAGGAAACGTCGGGCGGCGCCGTCACTGGCGCCGCTTTTTTTGTTTAACCGTCCAGTGAAGCGACTGTTTCGTCCCGCGACACGTCGGGCATTATCTGGAATCGGGGGTTTTACGCATAAGCAACGGTCGGCTTTGGTCCCTACTGCGGCAGCGGCGGCGAATTAACCAATGTCGCCTTGGCCTCCGCAAGCCGCTCCCGCAGTTCCGCCACAGTCGCCAGTTTCCCGCGGCTTGTTCGCATCGTTTTGCTGCCGGAACACGCCTGATACTCCGTCATTTCTCCTTTCACGCCCGTAATCACGATTTGCGTATCGCCAAGCTTCCATACCTGCCCAACCTCCAACTCTGGTCCGCTCCATTCTCCCTCCGCCTTCATCCACAACTGTAACACACGATCTTCTCATTAACACCGGGCTTTAGCAGCTTTAGTCCGGTGCACACCGCCGGCCTCTCTCATTCGCCCCCCATCCGTTAGGCGCGGTTTACGTCCGTGTCGCTCGGCGAACCCGTCGCTTGAATGCGGTGGTACCCGACGATCATTCGAGTCAAGAGTCGCTCACCCCACCGCTCGTACCGGGCGAGCAACAAAATACTCGCTAAAATGCCCGGGATAGCTTCGTATAGTTATATAGTTATTGAGCACGGGTAGATCGGGCGCTCGGCTGGAGTTGCGACCAGTTGGTCACTTTTCTGCATCTCAATCATGACCTCCAAGCCTCCACAGGTTGCGGACGTCGGAAACCACTGGTTCACAAACACGCATTGGACAGTGGTGCTAACGGCCGGAAACGCAAGCTCGGCGCTGGCCGATGCCGCGCTCGAGTCGCTTTGTCGCGCGTATTGGCAGCCGCTTTACTCATTCGTACGCCGCCGTGGCTACGCGGTGCATGACGCGCAGGACCTCACGCAGGAGTTTTTCGCACGCCTCCTCAGCAGGAATTTCTTAAGCGCTGTTGACCGCAACAAAGGAAAATTCCGTTCCTTCCTGCTTGCCGCCCTGGAGCACTTCCTGGCCAACGATTGGCGGCGCAGCCAGGCGCAAAAGCGCGGCGGGGGGCACAGCTTCATCTCGTGGGAGGACGGCGCGATCGAAGAACAGTATTTGCACTCAGACGGCCCAGACCTGCCCGCCGAGCGATCATTCGAACGACAATGGGCCATAACGCTGCTCGAACAGGTTGTTGATCGTCTCCGCAACGAGTTTGTAGCCGCCGGCAAAGCCGTTTTGTTCGAAAAACTCAAGGTCTTTCTGACTGGCAACAACTACGCTGGCGGCTACGCGCAACTCGCCACTGAACTCAAGATGACACAGGCCGCTGTGAAGATGACTGTCAGCCGAATGCGCAGGCGTTACGCTGAGCTCCTGCGTGCCGAAATCGCGAACACTGTCTCCGAGCCAGGAGAGGTCGAAGAGGAACTTCGAGCTCTCTTCGCCGCACTGAATTGATTGAATTTGGTTACTTCAGGGGCCGAACCGGTCAGAATTTGTTGAAGTCAGATACGCGGCGATTGCTAAAACGCGCCAAAACACGATCGGAGTTCAGCGCAGGGGGCGAAATGACTCTGCACGCATGTAGGGCGCACATAAAGATCGTCCAGGCGAGCTATGATGCCTGATCAACGGACATGCCCTCAGTGCGGCGCCGTTCTCTCCGCCCGCGCGTTGGACGATCTATGTCCACGCTGCCTTGCCCGGATGGGCCTCAGTCTTTTTGTTGGCACGTCCGACGAGTCTGCTGTCCATGGGCCTGAGCGTGGCGGGTCCGCGAGTGCCGGCGTTCGGCGCTTTGGCGATTACGAGTTGCTCGCCGAAATTGCGCGTGGCGGAATGGGCATAGTATATCGGGCGCGCCAGGTCAGCCTCGATCGCCTCGTCGCCGTTAAGCTCTTGCTGTTTGGGCAATTCTCCAGCGCAGCTTTCGTCAAGCGCTTCAAAGCGGAAGCCGCAGCGGCCGCCGGATTGCAGCATCCGAACATCGTTGCGATCCACGAAATAGGCGAGCACGAGGGCCAGCATTATTTCTCGATGGACCTCATTGCAGGACGCGGCCTCGATGAGGTAGTACGCAGCGGACCCCTTCCTCCTTCGGAGGCGGCCGCCTGTATCCAGGCCATTGCCGAAGCGATCCACTATGCGCACGAACGAGGCGTGGTCCATCGCGATCTCAAACCTTCCAATGTGCTCATCGACCCTTCGGGGCAGCCGCGGATAACTGATTTTGGACTGGCCCGCAGACTGACGCACGATTCTGAACTCACCGCCACAGGTCAGATCATGGGCTCGCCCAGTTACATGTCTCCAGAGCAGGCGCGCGGAAAACCACAAGCCGTCCACCCTGCCACCGACGTGTACTCCGTCGGCGCCATTCTTTATTTTTTGCTGACTGGGCGGCCTCCCTTCTACGCAGAGTCAGTCGAAGCCACGCTGGATCAGTTGACGAACAACGATCCGATAGCACCTCGCCTGTTGCATCCGCTCGTGCCGCGCGACCTCGAAACCATCTGCCTGAAATGTTTGGAGAAAACTCCGGCGCGCCGCTACGGGTCGGCACGTGCGCTAGCTGAGGACCTGAAACGCTTTCTACGCGGCGAGCCGATCGTCGCGCGTCCGGCGAGAGCTCCTGAAAGGCTGTGGCGGTGGTGTCAGAGGAAACCGGCCCTCGCCGCCAGCATAGCCCTGCTGGCTATCGTGGCTGTTGGTTCGACCACGGCTGCGGTTCATTTGCGCCGAATGCGCGAGGAGGCCCGCGCGAATCTCTATGTGGCGGACATGAATGTAGCTTTGCGGGATAGCGAGGAAGGAAATACCGCTCAGGCCCTGGAACTGTTGAAACGGCACATTCCGGCCAAGGGACAGAAAGACCTGCGCCAATTCGAGTGGCGGTATCTGTGGCGAAAGTCTCGCGGTAATTACTCGCTCTGGCTCCCAAAACATGAACAGGTCGCCGGTTCTCTCGAATTCTCGCCCGATGGCAAACTACTCGCCGCTTATTATTGGGACCGAACCCTGCGAGTTTGGCATCTCGGAACAAGTAGCAATCTCTTTGTCGCGCGGGATGTCTCAGGCTTCGCCGGATTTTCGGCCGATGGATGCACTGTCGCCATCAGTAGAACCAATGCCCTCTTTCAGGCCTGCGATCTGAAGACCGGCCTTACCAACAGCACTCTTGAGAATGCGGGAGACCTGGTTGCTCTTGGAGCCCATGGAGAAACGGCAGTCACCATCACGCCAGACAGTGTTTTGAAAGTATGGAAGCTTCCCGGCTTCCAATTGCGAATGGCAGTGCCGGGAATGGCGCGCCGGAAGTCGGATTTTGGCTTTGGTGACCTCGTCGCAATATCCCCCGATGGCAGGACGCTCGCACTTGTGGAACCGAGCAGGAACCTGCTCCAGCCGGATTCGGTCATTCGGCTCTGGGACGTTGAAAGCGGCAAAGAGCAACCGCAGCTGCCAGCCAACGCGCAGATTCGAACTCTGGAATTTACACGAGATGGAAGCCTGCTCGCCTTGGGCGATGGAGCCGGGCGGGTCACATTGTGGAATCTCGCGACGCGTAGGAAGAACGTCATCAACGCGCATAACTTTCCCGTTTTGTCGCTCGCCTTCTCCCGGCAAGGCAACATTCTCGCCACGGGCAGCTCGGATGAAAACAGCCTTCGCCTCTGGGATGTCGCGACCGGATCGGCTATCCCGGCAACATTTGGTGGCCAGGTCGGCGACGTGTGGTCGATTGCCTTTTCGCCCGACGGGAAATATCTGGCCAGCGGGACTCGCGACGGCCCGATCCGAATCTGGGAAGTCGGTGATCGCGGTGCGGGCGAACTCATTCCGGAACGCCTCCACGCTGACAACTACGGCAATTTTGTCTTTTCGGCAGACAGCCGCTGGATGGCCGCAGGCTGCGCAGACAGCACAGTCAAGGTCTGGGAAGCAGCGAACTTGAAGATGACCTATGTCCTGAGTAATGCCAGTTACGTGGTGGCGTTCTCGCGCGACAGCAAGCGCCTCCTTGTGGCCAGTAAGGACGGAAATCCCTGGTGGCACGACTTCGAGATGAAAACCAATCGAAGCGTACCACAATACGGCGGTGACATTCACCGGGTGCTTTGCGTTGATTTTTCTCCCGATCGCCGCGTCGCAGCGTTGGGCTTGCCGAATGGCGCCATCCAGCTTCTAAATGTCGATTCCGGAGAACTGGTGCGTGCGCCCTTGCGCGGCCACATCGGCCCCGTGCGGTCCGTCGCGTTTTCGCCCACTGGCGACAAACTGGCCAGCGGCGGCAGTGATAAAGCAGTGATGGTCTGGGACGTGGCGACAGGACAGTGCCTGGAGATGTGTTCGGAGCACAAAGGCGGGGTATTTGGTGTGGCAATTTCTCCCAATGGCCGCTTACTGGCGTCCGGGTGCGGGGCCGAAACGATAAAACTTTGGAACCTCAACGATCTTTCAACGGGATCGCTTTCATCCATCAGCTATCACAAGTCCGTCATACGTACGCTCGCCTTCTCACCGAACGGTTGCACTCTCGCCAGCGGTAGCGAAGACAACACTGTCAAACTCTGGAACGTCAACTTGCGCCGTCAGGTCGCCAGCTTCAGGCATGAGAGCCACCTGCGTTTGGTTTTATTTTCGCCCGATGGCAATAACCTGGCCACCATAACGGACAATGGCGTTCTTAGGGTCTTTCGAACGATGACGCTCGCGGAGGCAGATGATGATTTAAGGAATCCGTTGAAGTAAACTCTTCCGTAATTTCCTGTTACCTTCGTCGTTTTTCCGTTCTGAAAGGAGTGGAAGGTTCTCAGGCGAGTCGATCTTCCGAAAAGAAAAAACGGGCAATTGGCCCTTAACAATGAAAGTTATAAAATGAATCGTTCCATATCAACTGGCCTCAACCCTGTAAGCCCCCCCCGGCTTGGGAAAGTCCTCGGCACTGCTTTGTTGCTGCCGTTGGCATTTGCTTCGCCTGCCATCGCAGAACCGGGCAACGACAACCGCGCTCCTGAAGTGCCCGCCCATCTGGTCGCGCCCGCGGGCAGCAAAGTGCATTTCCACACCTATGCCGTCGGTGTGCAGATTTACGTTTGCACTCAAAGTCCCACCGATCCGACGCAGTTCACGTGGACATTCAAGGCGCCGGAAGCGGTGCTCTTGGACGCCGATGGCAATCCGGTAGGTATTCACTACGCTGGTCCAACCTGGGAAAGTGAGAGTGGCAGCACTGTCGTCGGCGCGGTCCTCCAACGCGCAAACTCGCCACTGCCGGCTACCATTCCCTGGCTGCTCCTGGAAGCCAGGTCCGCGTCCGGTCCGGGCATGTTTGCGGGCACGACGTACATCCAGCGCGTTAACACAGTCGGGGGAGCAGCGCCCTCGACAGGCGCAGATGCCGCACATCTCGGCCAGGAAGTACGTGTGCCTTACACGGCCGAGTATTATTTTTATCGGGACACGGATTAACCGCCGCCGGTTTGAGCAGGCAGGCCGTCTCAACCGCGGCCTGCTTTCCGCTTCTATAGCGGAGCCTTCCGCGCTCCTTCGAAAGGTCAAAAATGAACTCACGTGTTTCCCAACCGCTTACAACTTCCGCTCCTCTCGGCCGCTGCAGTTTTCTGCTGGAGAGCGCAGGCTCCCGGCCAGTTAACCTTTGGGGTTCTGTTTGGACACGAAAGGAAACTTTTCGAGCGCATCTTTGCGTTCCGCCACGGTGAGATCCAGCCGCGAAGACAGTCCCCGCTGTTCCCGTCGCAATTCGGCATTCTCCGCGAGCGACTGGCGCAACTCTATTCGCAAGTGGTGCCGCGCAAGCTCCGGCTGGCTGGCGATGTCACGCAACGGCACCCAATGCGGCGGTGTGGTTCCGAGGCAAATATCCAACCGGCGCACAATGCCGATCAGGTCCTGGTGTCGCGCGGGCTTTGCCAAATAATAATCTGCGCCCAGCGCGTAACATTCCGCCACCACCCGCAAATCAGTCACCGCGCTGAACATCAGCACCGGGCACTTCGCAAACTCACGATTTCCGCGAATCCATCGCAGCACGTCCGTCCCCTTGAAATTCCCCAGCGCGTACTCCAGCAGAATTACCTCAGGCATTGGATAGTGCAACGGATCGGCGTATGGATCGTGCCTGCACAGATAATCGATCACATCGTTATAGCCGGAAACCATGCGCACTTGAAACTGTGCGTGGGCCTCCTTCACGGCGTTGTCCATGAGGTGTCGATCCTCCTGAACGTCGTCAACGTAAAGCAGCGCAGGGCGGCCTGCCATCTCGGCAGCTCTTTTGATCCGTTGGGTAGTCGTGCGGCGATTCTGGCTGTCGCTCGCCTGCTTTCAAGTCCCAATTCGACCCTGCCAAATCTGCTTGAAACGCTCAACGGCGCGTGCACGATACTCCTGTTTCCGGGATGGTTCAGGGCCATGAAGGCTTATCCTGCCAGGTATATCGCAGCTTGCGCCGCAGGTCTCTTGCTCCTGTGCTCTGCAACGGCTTTCAGTCAAAGCGCAAACCAGCTTCGATCCAGACGCCGACAACCGCGTGGACGTCCTCGCTCTTCAGCCCGATGGCAAAGTAATTATCGCCGGAATCTTCAGCATCGTCGGCGCACCAATTCCGCTGGACTTGCCCGGCTTAAGCCGCTCTGTCGACACGAATTTCGTCGCGAACTCCGCTCGCCATAGCGCGCCGCCCGTGACAGTCGGTTTCAGTACGACCAGTACGGCTTTGACGAATACCGGTGTGGCGACTATGAAGCATGAATGCGCCTGGTTTTTTGCCTGTTTTTTTCATGGCTCGGACTTTGTGCGGCCAACGCGGCTGAGTTGTTCCGCGTGGCGACGTACAATGTCGAGAATTACATCCTGCGCTCGAACGAAACGCGGTCAATCAAAGCGCCCGAAAGCCGCGCGAAAGTGAAGGAACACTTGGTGGCGATCAAAGCCGACATCGTGGCGTTGCAGGAACTCGGCGGCGCTGACGCATTGGAGGACATTCGCAACGGTCTGAAGACGGGCGGGCTGGATTACGCGCACTCGGAGATCGTTTACGGGTGGGACACCAACATTCAAGTGGCGGTGCTGAGCCGCTTTCCCATCGTCGCGCGGCGGCCACACACAAACGAGTCCTATTTGCTGCAGGGCCGGCGCTTTCAGGTTGGCCGCGGATTTTTGGAGGTCGATATCCGCGTGAATCCCGAATACACGTTCACGCTCATGACCACGCACCTGAAGTCGCGGCGTCAGGTCGCCGAGGGCGACGAGGCGGAGATGCGCGAGCAGGAGGCGATTTTGTTGCGCGAAAAAATCGAAACGCGACTCAATGCGAATCGCGACGTTAACCTCGTCGTGCTGGGGGATTTTAACGATGTGCGCGATGCGCGCTCGACGCGCGCAGTGCTGGGTCGCGGCCGCAACGCCTTAATCGACACGCGGCCGGCAGAACGGAATGGAGACAATTTGCCGAACCCGATTCCGCGTTACGATCCGCGGAACATCACGTGGACGCATTTTTACGGGAAAGAGGATACATACAGCCGCATTGATTACGTATTGTTAAGCGCAGGCATGGCGCGCGAATGGGTCAAGGAGGAGTGTTATGTGTTCGCGGCGGCGAATTGGGGCTTGGCCTCGGACCATCGGCCAGTGGTGGCGACGTTTCGGGCGGAGAATAAGTGATGCACACCGCCTAAGGCTCTGGCAGCTACACTTAAGTTTTCTTCAAATCTGCCGAAATAATTGTGATCCGGCTTGTATTTAGCGAAAGAAGTCAGCTTAATCTCCGTTCCCTTACATGGATGAAAAAAATTCGGCCTAATGGCCAGCACAGAGGCCATGGGTGTGTTAACTTGTTGCGCTTCATGACCCGTATGCTGACGAAAACTATCGGTGTAGTCGCATCTTTTGCGGCTGTGATTTGTCTTCCCACTTTGGTACACGCGCAATCGAGCGGTGTGTTTCGCGAAGTGTACGAAAACATCGGCGGCGTGAGCGTCGCCGACCTGACGAGCCATCCCAGTTTTCCGAACAGTCCCACAGCGGAAACCGTGGAGCCCAACTTTGAATCTCCCACGGACATCCTCGAAAATTACGGCCAGCGGATGCGCGCGTATCTGGTGCCGCCGGTGACCGGCACGTATGTTTTTTGGATCGCGAGCGATGACGCATCGCAGCTTTTTCTGAGCACAAGTGAGGACCCAGCGGGTAAGACTCTGATCGCGTCGGTGAATGGCTGGACTCCGTCGCGCCAATACTACGTTGAAGGGAACCAGCAATCGGCGCCGAGGACGTTGAACGCCGGGACGCGTTACTACATCGAGGCTCTAATGAAAGAAGGCCAGATCGGAGACAATCTGGCAGTGGCCTGGCAGAAACCCGGTGATCCCGCAGTAGTCAACGGTGGTGATCCGATCCCAGGGGCGAACCTCGTGCCATTTGGTTTGGGGCCGCCGATCATTACCGTGCAACCCGCGAGCCAGGCAATTGCCGAAGGCTCGCCGGTCACATTCACAGTCCAACTCGCGCGCAACCTGGGCGCGACGTTTCAATGGATCCGCAATGGCACGAATATTCCGGGCGCCACGGCCAACAGCTATACGCTTTCGCCCGTGCGGCTCGCGGACAACGGTCAAACCTTCCGCTGTTTCATCTCCAACTCGTCCGGGTCAACCAACAGCACGACAGCGACGTTGACCGTGAGTTCGGACACGACACGGCCGACGCTGGTTTCGGCCGGAACGCTCGGAGACCCGCGTGTGGTGAGTGTATTGTTTTCCGAAGCCGTAGAGCAGGCCAGCGCGACGACTGCGGGCAACTACGGTCTGAACAATGGAGCGATCGTGCAGGCGGCTTCGTTGAGCGGCGATTTTCGGACCGTGGTGTTGACGACAACTCCGCTCGGCTCGGGCAGTTACACGCTAACGGTGAACAACGTGCGCGACCGCGCCACGGTCCCGAACACGATTCTCGCTGGCTCCACCCGGACGTTCTCGACGGTTTACACGCCGCTCGATCCCGATCGCATTTACGGCGCGCCGGAACCGATTGGCCCTTCGAGCCGCCGCAGCGGACTGGTCATTTCGGAGATCATGTACAATCCGACCAATCGCGCGGACTTGCGCGAATTGGAATTCATCGAAATTTATAACTCGAATCCGTGGTCGGAGAACATTGGGGGCTATCGCCTTTCCGGTGAAATCGACTACACGTTCCCGGCGGGTACGACCATTGGCGCGTTGGGTTATCTTGTCGTCGCGCCCGTGCCCGCGGACGTGCAAACCGTCTACGGGATCACCGGAGTGCTCGGAGGGTTCACGAATCGATTGTCCAACGGTGGGGGGACAGTGCGTTTGCGCGACCGCGCAGATTCGGTGTTGGTGGAAGCCATTTACTCAGATGAACCGCCTTACCCTGCGGCGGCGGACGGCGCAGGCCACTCGCTGGTGCTGGCGCGTCCATCCTACGGCGAGCGAAATCCCATGGCGTGGCGCGCGAGCGATATTGTGGGCGGGTCGCCGCGTGCGGCAGAGATCACGCGGGTCAATTCATTTCGCACGGTCGTCATTAACGAGTTCCTCGCGCACACTGACGATCCGCAAGTCGATTTCATCGAATTGTTCAACTACAGCTCCGCCCCCGTGAATATCAGCGGGTGCATCCTGACGGATGACGCGGAGACGAACAAATTCATCGTGCCGGCGAACACAACGATTCCGGCGCGTGGATTTGTGTCGTTTACGCAAACGGAACTGGGCTTTGCGTTGAGTTCGGGCGGCGAGACGATTTATTTCAAGAACCCGTCGAACAACAAAGTGTTGGATGCGGTGCGTTTTGAAGCGCAGGAAAATGGGGTTTCAACCGGACGTTATCCGGACGGTGCGCCTTCCTTTCATGAGCTGACCTCGCCTACGCCGGGCACAAACAACAACAATCTGCTGCTGCGACCGGTAGTAATCAACGAGATCCATTACAACCCACTGACGGGCAACAACGACGACGAGTTCATCGAGTTGCACAATCGCGGAGTGAGCGCAGTGAACATCGGTGGGTGGCGGCTGGCTGACGGAATCGATTTTGCGTTTCCCTCGAACACAGTGATTGCTGCCAACGGATATGTCGTGGTGGCAAACGACAGGGCCAGGTTCTTGACGATCTACAGTAATGTGACGCCGACAATCGTATTCGGAAATTACGGCGGCAACCTGGACAACGGCGGCGAGCGCGTGGCATTGACCATGCCTGATTTGGTCGTGGCGACGAATGATTTTGGCCTGATTGAAACAAATACGATACGAATTGTTGTCGATGAGGTGACGTACGGGACCGGCGGCCGTTGGGGCCGCTTCCACGATGGCAACGGTGCGAGCCTGGAATTGGTCGATCCGCGTTCCGACAACCGGCTCGCGCCCAACTGGGCTGAGAGCGACGATTCGACAAAGGCGGGATGGTCGATCATCGAGCACACGGGGATTCTCGATCACGGTTTGATGGCGAGCGCGGATCAGGTTCAAATTTTCCTGCTCGGCGAGGGGGAGTGTTTGGTGGACAACGTCGAAGTCATTCCACAAGGCGGCGGCAACATTGTTCCGAACGGCACGTTCGACAGCGGGCTGTCCGGCTGGGCAGTGCAGGGAACGCACGAAGATTCCTTTTGGCAATCCAGCGGCGGCGTGAGCGGCGGCTGTTTGCATGTGGTCGCCACGGGCCGCGGTGACACGGGAGCGAACCGCATTCGCGCACCACTCAGTTCGGCGCCTGGTGGCGGGACCGTGGTCACGTTGCGCGCGCGCGTGAGATGGCTGAAAGGTCATCCGGAGATCCTCCTGCGGTTGCATGGCAACTGGCTCGAAGCCACGGGAAATTTTTTGACGACGACCGCGCTGGGCACGCCGGGAGCACGCAACAGCCGCTACGCGGCGAACGCCGGGCCGGCGATCACGGACGTTTCGCACAGCCCGGTGCAACCTGCGAGTGGTCAGGCGGTGGTGGTATCGGCGCGAGTGTACGATCCCGATGCGCTGTCCTCGCTGGTTTTGAATTACCGGGTCGATCCGGCCACAAATTTTACAAGCGTCGCGATGAGTTACAACGGTGCAGGCTTCTTCAGCGCTGTCGTGCCGGGCCAGGCGGCCAACGCAGGCGTGGCGTTTTACATTGAAGCGACAGACAACGGCGCGACGCGCGCGACCACGCGCTTTCCCAGCGATGCGCCGGTTCGGGAAGCACTGATTCGATTCGGAGAGCCTGCGCAGAGTGGCAGTTTTGGTGCGTATCGGTTTTGGATCAGCCAGCGAACCCTCGACCGCTGGAACAGCCGCGCGAAAAACAGCAATCGTGCCCTGGATGCGACGTTCGTGCACGGCAATAGCCGTGTGATGTACAACATGGAAGCGCTTTACAGTGGCAGTCCATGGGTCTCGCCTGGCTACAGCGGGCCGTTGGGCGGTTTGTGCGGCTACGTGATCCGCTTCCACGATGATGACCTGTTTTTGGGCGCGGACGATTTCGTGCTCGACTGGCCGATTCGTGACGGCTCGCAACAAGCGGAGCAGGCGATCTACTGGATTGGCAAGGAACTGGGTGCGGTGCATCTCTATCGCCGTTTCATCCATCTTTACATCAATGGGAATCGCCGCGGCGCCATTTACGAAGACACACAACAACCGGGCTCAGACATGATCGAACAGTTCTTTCCTAATGACACCGAGGGCACGCTCCACAAGATCGAGGACTGGTTCGAATTTGGGGATTCCGGGGATGACCGGCTTGGGAACATGGATGCGACGCTCCAGGATTTTGTGACCTCCGGCGGCGTGAAAAAGACGGCGCGCTATCGGTGGAACTGGCGGCCACGCGCGACCCAGGAGACGGCTAACAACTTTACGAACTTGTTCGCGCTCGTCGACGCGGTGAACACGCCCACCGGCTACGAGCCATTCAACACGCGCGTCGGCAATCTCGTCGACATGGAGAAGTGGATGCGTGCACTGGCCTACGAGCGCATTGCCGGCAACTGGGACAGCTACGGCTACAGTCGCGGCAAAAACATGTACGCCTACAAACCGCGGAACGGCGGCTGGGTGTTGATGCCGTGGGACATCGACTTCGTTTTCAATTACGGCGCGGATGGACCGACGACGTCGCTTTTCGGCGGCAACGAGCCGCTCGTCAATCGGATGAAAGGCCATTTCCCGTTTCAGCGGGTTTTCTGGCGCGCATTGGAAGACGCGGTGAACGGGCCGATGGCATCGGCAAACATCACGCCAATCCTGACCGCGAAGTATAACGCGTTAGTTGCTAACGGCGTTGGCGCTGAAACGATCACCGCTATGCAGAGCTGGATCGACCAGCGCCGCAATTACATCATCTCGCAACTCGCCACGGTCGCCGCGAATTTCACCGTGAGCGGACCGACGAGCTTCAGCACCAATCGCAACCTTATCACCATTAGTGGCACTGCGCCGGTGGGCGTGAAGACAATCACGATCAATGGCATCGCCTATGAACCGGTGTGGAGCACCGTCACGAGCTGGACGATTCGCGTGGCCCTGAACGCGGGCGCGAACAATCTGGTAATACGCGGCCTGAACGGCCAGGGCGTGCCGGTCGCCGGCGGGACCGTAACCCTAAACATCAATTACACGGGAGCAAATGAGTTGCCGCAGGACAGGTTGGTGATCAACGAAGTGATGTACAATCCGGCCGCGCCCCAGGCCGGGTTCGTGGAGATCCACAACACTTCCACCGCCAATGCGTTCGATTTGTCGCGTTGGCGGATCGACGGCATCGATTGTGACATCCCGGATGGAACGATCATCGAGCCGGGTGCGTATCTGGTGTTTGCCCAGAACCGCGAAGTTTTTGCGATGACTTACGGCAATTCGCTGATCGTGTCGGGCACGTTTGACGGCAATCTCGATAACGGCGGCGAAACGATCAAGTTGGTCCGGCCTGGGGCCACGCCGGCAGAAGATCTCATCATTGATCAAGTCACTTACGATGACGATGCGCCGTGGCCCCCTGCTGCCGATGGCATGGGGCCGTCGCTGCAATTGATCGATGCCTCGCAGGACAATAATCGTGTTGCGAATTGGGGCGTGTCGTTTGATCCGGGCGTGACCAATGTCCCCGTCGCGTTGTTCCCGATGACCGGGACGTGGCGTTACAATCAAACACAGAACCTGGATGGCCAGAACTGGACAGCGCGTAACTTCAACGACACGGCGTGGCCGGCCGGACGAGGTTTGCTGGTTTGGGAAAGCGCTGCACTCCCCGCTCCCACGAACACGCATCTGGCGATCGGACGAACGACGTATTATTTCCGAACCTATTTTAATTACACCGGTTCGGTGAACAACGTCAGCCTGGCGTTCAGGAGCCTGATCGATGACGGGGCGATCTTTTATCTCAATGGCGGGGAACTTGGACGTATCGGCATGGACGGCGGCCCCATGGTCTACACCAATTTCGCGAATCGTCTCGTGGATAATGCGGTCAACTACGACAATCTCGTCTTCGCTGCGACGAATCTTGTCCAGGGCTCCAACTGTGTGGCAGTGGAGGTGCACCAGATCAATGCGGGCAGCACAGACATCGTTTTCGGCTCCGACATCAGCACGGCGCCCAGCGCCAGTTCGAGCATGTACACGCCGACGCAACCGAATTCGATTCGCGGCGCAGTAACAGCATTTCCGCGTCTTTGGCTGAACGAAGTGCTGCCGAACAACACGATAGGGGTGACGGATCGCTTCGGCGACCGCGATCCCTGGGTGGAAATTTATAATGGCGGCGCCACGACGCTTAGCCTGAACGGGTTCTATCTCGCAAATCAGTACACGAATCTCACGCAGTGGGCGTTTCCTGCTGCGACCTCGATCAACCCGGGACAGTTTCTGGTGGTGTGGCTCGATGGCGAACCGGGCGAATCCATTTCGAGCGAACTCCACACTAGCTTTCGCATCAACTCGACGACTGGCTCGGTGGCACTCGTGCAAATGAATGCCGGCACGCCACGGATTGTGGACCACATTAATTACAATGTCGCGAGCGCGGGCCGATCGTACGGCGATTATCCAGACGGCAACGTAAGCGGCCGCAAGACGTTCTCAATCCTGACGCCGGGGGCTACGAACAATCCGGCGGGCGCCGTAATCGATGTGTTCATCAACGAATGGATGGCCGACAACACGACGACGCTGCCGGACCCGGCTGACGGGGATTACGAAGACTGGATTGAATTGTATAATCCCGGCCCGGACGCGGTCGATCTGTCGGGCTATTTCATGACCGACGTGTTGACGAACACGACCATGTGGGAATTTCCGGAGGGCACGACCATTCCTGCGAACGGCTTCCTGCTGGTGTGGGCCGACAGTGAAAACAGCCAGAACCAACCGGGCCGCGAGCCACACACGAACTTCCGTCTGGCCGCGGGCGGGGAAGCGATCGGCCTGTTCGGAGCCGGAGGCGTGTTGATCGACAGCGTGAACTTTGGCGCCCAGACGAACGGCGTCTCGCAGGGTAGGTTCACCGACGGCCAGGGCGCCATTTACTACATGACGCCCTCACCCCGCGCGCCCAACGTCGTCGCGGGGACCTCGAACAATCCGCCGAGCATCGCCGTGATTTCGCCGAAAACCGTGGCCGAAGGTTCCTTGCTCACGTTCATCGTGGACGGCAACGATCCGGATGTGGGACAGACGCTGACGTATGCGTTGGAGCCTGGCGCTCCCGCGGGCGCATTCATCAATGCGACGAATGGCACTTTCAGTTGGCTGCCTTCGGAAGCGCAGGGACCAAACAATTACACGATCGCGGTGCGTGTGACCGATAACGGTTCGCCGAATCTGAGCGCGACGCGGTCGTTTACGGTGCAGGTCAACGAAGTCAATAACCCGCCCGTGTTGTCGGGCTACACCAATCGCACTGTCGTCGAAGGCGCGCTGATGATTGCCACGGGCACGGCGACCGACTCGGACACTCCGGCACAAACGCTGACGTTCAGTTTGGACCCGACACCGCCACCCGGAGTGACGATCAACCCGACGAACGGCGCGGTCAGTTGGACGCCGAGCGAAGCGCAAGGTCCGGGCACATATTTTATCACAGTGCGTGTCACGGATGACGGCGAGCCGGCGCTGAGCACCACCACCACCATGACGGTGATCGTTAACGAAGTGAACAGCGCCCCGGTGTTATCCGGTTACACAAATCGAGTCGTGAACGAAGGCGTGTTGATGGTTGCGACAGGAAGCGCGGTCGACTCAGATTCGCCGGCGCAAACCCTTACCTTCAGTTTAGATGTGCCGTTCCCCTCCGGAATGACCGTCAACCCGACCAACGGCGCGGTCAGTTGGACCCCCACCGAGGCGCAGGGCCCGAGCACCAATTCGATTACCGTGCGCGTGACGGACAACGGCCAACCAGCGATGAGCGACACCACCACGATGACCGTGATCGTGAATGAAGTGAACGCAGCCCCGGTGTTATCGGGCTACACGAATCGGGTCGTGAGCGAAGGCGCGCTGATGACCGCAACGGGCAGCGCAAGCGATTCCGACGCGCCGGCGCAAACGCTCACCTACAGCCTGGTGACGCCGCCACCGGGAGTGACGATTAATTCGACCAACGGCACAGTGAGTTGGACGCCGACCGAATTACAGGGCCCGAGCACGAACTCCATTACGGTGCGCGTGACCGACAACGGCCAGCCGGCGATGAGTGACACGACTACGATGACCGTCGTAGTGGACGAAGTGAACACAGCGCCCGTCCTGACGGCGATTGGAAATTACACCAATGCGGCTGGCAGCACGATTTCGTTCACGGCCTCAGCGACCGATGCCGACGAACCAGCGCAAAGCCTCAGTTACTCGCTGGACCCAGGCGCACCGGCGGGCGCAACGATTGCCGGTCCAACAGGCACGTTTAGCTGGACTCCGACAGGCGCACAGGCGGGAACCACGAACGTCATCACGGTGCGAGTGACCGACGACGGTTCACCGGTGCTGTCCCACACGCGCACATTTACGGTCGTCGTGGCTCGCGGGCTAAAGGTCACAAACATTTCGATTGCATCCGGCACCGTGACGATCAGCTGGGATTCAGTGCCGGGCGGGAGTTACCGATTGCAGCGCAAGGCAGCGCTGGAGGACACGTGGTCAAACGTAGGTGGCCTCATCAACGCCACTGACGTAACGACCAGCACGACCGACAATGTGGGAGCGAACACGCGACAATTCTATCGCGTGTTGCAGACGAATTAAGCCGTGTTGGCGGGCAGCTTTTGCAGGACGCTCGCGTTGTATTTGCGTGAGGTGCCCTGGCGGGAGCGGACCTTGATCGACTCATTTTCCACGCTGACGACAACCCCGATGTAGCCGGCGACGTTGACCAGTTCGCCGAGAAGGCATTTGGGATAATCGGGAAAGGCGAAGTACTCGCGAATGGCACGCGCTTCGCGGTCGAAATTGAGTTCCTGAATTTCGCCCGCCGGCTCGGGCACGGCGGGTGCAGCTTCGGGCGGCGGTTCGGGCGCCAGTTGCGGGGGCGGTTCGGGCCGCGGGCCGTAAAGTTCCCGAAGCCGGTGATAGTTGAACCTGCGCGTAAACCCTTCCGGGGCAGTAACTTTGATCGAGTTTTGGATGACCTCGACGATGACCCTGGTGAAGCCGCCAATGTCAACGAACTCGCCCACCGCCGAATGCGGAAAATCTTCGCGGGCCACCACTTTCGTGATCGGAATCAGGGGTTTTTCGAAACTGATTTCCATTCCGAACCAGTTTCGCAACGGCCTCGCTCTCTCGCCAACAAAAACATAAAAAAAATTGCTCACCACCTTGATTGTTTCGCGGTGCACAAACACGGCTTGCGCACGACTTTAGCGCAGTGAACTGCTTAAGGGGGCGCACCATCCTGCCGATGACGAAGTACGGCTCGGTTTTGCTGTAACATGACTGGCGTGGAACAATTTCTCGATGTCGACCACTCGCGCGTGAGCGGGTGGTCGCGTCATCCGGCCAGCGCAAGCCCGCTGTGTTTTACCGATGTCTAATTCATCCCGTAAATTGGCCGCCGACGCGCTGGCGAACCCGGCGCTGCAGGGCTTTGAGTTGTTCAAGCGCAAGCCTGCCGGTGGCGAAGCCGCAGCACCGGCCGCTCCAGCCGAAGTCCCTGCTTCGAGCCCAGCCTTCAATGCCGTCGCCACGGATGACGCGCCTGGCGTCTCAGGCCTTGCCGCAGTCACCGTCGATGGCGCGGGAAAAATCCTCGCGGTCGACAGCGGTTGCGCGGTGATGTTCGGGTGGAAAGGCGCGGAACTGGTCGGCCAGCATTTGAAATCCCTGGTCAAGGACTGGCCGGATAATTACCTCGCAAAACTTCGGCAAAGCCGGCCCGAGAGCGGCAACCCGGTTTCTCTCAAGGTCACCGCGCGGCGCATGGATGGCCGCGAGTTCACGGTGATGCTGACGCGGCTTGCCTGGGCGGCCAACGCCACCAGCAAAATGAACGCAGGGCCTGCGCCCGAGTATTGGACGGCGCTCTTCGGCGAAGTCGTCGACGGGGCAAGCGCCGCGGCCCGGCGGCAGGACCCCGCAGGCGGCGCCCTGTCCACGGGACGTTTCGAAGACGCCCCGCAGTTCAAAGGTTCGCTTTCAGCTCTGCGCAGCGCTAACGAGGAGTTGCAAAAGAAACTCGAAGCGATGGCGGTCGACGCCTGGAAGAAGGGAGAACTCGTCAACAAAGTCGAAAAGGAACGTGCGGAGTTGGCGCAGAAACTTGGCTCGTTCGACGCGCAAATGGAAGCTGGGCGCGCGGCCATCGAGGAGGCAATCCGGGCGCGGAAAGAGGTCGAAGCGAAGCTGCAGGAGGCTTTGGCGGCCAAAGGCGCGCTGGAACAGCAAATGGGTGATAACGGGCGAAGCGTCGATGAAGCCGAGAAAGTGGCGGCGCAATTGCGACAGGAGATCAGCAGCCTCAAAGTAGTCGCGGAACGCGCCGAGGCAGCGCGCCAGCAGGAAGTCGCGCGCGCCGACGGCTTCAAAGTGGCCCTGACCAATCTCCAGCATACCTATGATGAGCTTAACGCTCGCGGGTCCACGGACAAGCACGCGGCAACCGAATCCAAGCGACGCATCGAGGAGCTTGAAAGCATGTTGCGCGGCACGACGGCGGAAGCCGAGCGCGCCGAGGCCGAGTTGGAAAAGGAAAAGGCGGTTCGTAGCCGCGTGGAGGCCGAACTGCGCTCGCAATTGAGCAATGCCAAACTGACCGCGGAGCGGAGCGAAGCCGCGTGCAAACAGGAAGCCGCTCGCGCCGACGGGTTCAAGCAGGCGCTGGCCAACCTTCAGCGGGGTTACGACGAGTTGAATGCGCGCCTGACCTCCGAGCAGGTCACTGCGGGTGAG